>Ga0326597_10003310_pt1 | contig 23343 bp, 17 predicted proteins | sample RVTome_12_FD_203789 | JGI IMG/M metagenome (GOLD analysis project Ga0326597, IMG submission 203789) | Soil microbial communities from uranium-contaminated site in the Upper Colorado River Basin, Wyoming, United States - RVT100D185 | ecosystem: Environmental > Terrestrial > Soil > Contaminated >... | reverse complement strand
GGTGGGACGGTACTCGGTCTTCTTCTTCCCGTCGGACGGCTTCGGGATGCAGGTGGACTTGAGCTTTCTGGAGGGCCGGCGCGAGGGGGTGGTGGTGGAGCCGGGGGGCGTGACCCACGTCGAGATCCGCTTCGAGACCGGCACGGTGTCCGGAAGCGTCATGGACGATCAGACCGGGAAGCCGATCCCGAACGCCAGCATCGACCTCCTCACGGTGGATCCGAGCGATCCCGAGGAGTGGGGGTACAGTGGAGACGCATCGACCGACGCGTCAGGCCGATTCCGAATCGAGCACGTCGTCGCCGGCTCGACGCGCGTTCATGTGAACACGTCCGAGCACCTCCCGTACTGGGGTCCCGCGTTCGAGCACGTCGCACGCGGGGAAACCGAGGCTCCCGAGGTCCGCCTGAAGCGGGGAGCCACACTCAGGATCCTCGCTCACCTGCCGCCGTCACCCGCGCGCTTTCGGACGTTGAACGTCCTGCTCGAGGGTCCCGGCGCGCCCGACTTTAGCGGCATATCCCGCTTCGTCGACCCGGACACCTCCACCGCCACCTGGCCCTCGCTCCCGGAGGGAACGTTCAGGGTGACGATCGGCAGCGCACGGTACCAGGCGGTGGTCGTCGAGGGGGTCGAACTTCGCTCGGGCGAGGCCACCGAGCTGGAGGTGACGATTCGTCATCGGTAGTCAACGGTCTGATTCCGACGAACGCGACTTCGAGATGGGTGCTGCTTTGGAACGGCGTCGCCGCGCGAGCGTCGCGCAGGCGGCTCACCTCCAGACCCTCCGTCCGTTCCCCGCTCGCCGCGAGTTCAAGAGCGGAGGAAATGGTGCGACAGGAAGTGCAGGTGTTGTCTTCCCGGTTGTCCCGCGTCTCCCGCTCCGCGGTCCGCCGAGCAACGACTTGTGGGAAAAAGCCGCCGCCGGCGACAGATCGGGGGGCGTCGCGGCCCATGGTTCCTCATTGACACCCAATCCACTGGAGGAACCGATGCGAAGCGAACGACTTGTTCTCCTTCTGGCCGCCGTCCCGCTCGCCACTGCAGCCGCCGAAACCTCGACCCAGCCGACGCTTCCACTGGTCTTCGAGGAGAACCGGGGGCAGGCGGCGGCGGAGGTCCGCTACCTGTGCCGGCGAGAGGGGCACGACCTGTTCCTGACCGTGCGCGGCGCCGTTCTGACCCTTGGCGGCACGGCGCAGGTCGAGATGCTGCTGGAGGGCATCCGCGAGGACGCCGATCTGCGGGGAGAGGAGCGGCTTCCCGGGCACTCGAACTACCTGCTGGGGAATGAACCCGCGCGCTGGCGGACCGGTGTGCCGCACTTCGCGGCGGTGCGCCACGAGGAGGCGCTGCCCGGGATCGACATGCTCTTCCACGGGCGGGGCGCGCTGCTCGAGTATGACTTCATCGTCGCGCCCGGAGCCGATCCGTCGGCCATCACGCTGCGCTTTCGCGGGGCGGATTCGCTCCGCGTGGAACCAAACGGCGACCTGGTCCTCGAGACCGCGGCCGGTCCGCTGCGGCAGCGCCGCCCGGTGGCGTGGCAGGAGTTGGAGGGAGCGCGGGTACCGGTCGAGGCGGCGTTCCGCCTGCTGCGCGGAAACCGCGCCGGCTTCGAGCTGGGTCCGCACGATCCGTCGCTGCCGCTCGTCATCGACCCGGTGATCGTATTTGCCACCTACCTCGGCGGAAGTTCGTTCGACTGGTGCGAGGGGATGGGCATCTTCGCCGACGGGAGCGTGGTCGTCGCGGGGCCGACGTCGAGTGCCGATTTCCCGACCGAGAACCCGCTGTTCGGGGACATGGTCGGCGAGGACGTGTTCGTGGCGAGGCTCTCGGCGGACGGCTCGGCGCTGCTCTTTGCGACCTACCTGGGCGGCTTGGGCGGCTCCGAGCAGTGCCTCGACCTGGCGCTCGACGGGAACGGGAACATCGCGCTCACCGGCTTCACCAACTCGTCCGACTTCCCGGTCGCCGGCGCCTACCAGCCGAACAAGGCGGGCGCCACGGACGCCTTCGTCACGCTGCTCTCGCCGGCCGGTGCGCTGCTCTACTCCTCGTTCATCGGAAGCGTCGCCAACGAGAAGGCACACGCCGTGGCCTTCGCCGCCAACGGGGACATCCTCATCGCGGGGGAAGCCGGCTCCGGATTCCCGACCACGAACGGGGCTTACCAGGAGAACGCCGCCTCCTTGCTCACCGACGGTTTCCTGTGCCGGTTCGACCCGGTGCTGGGCGGGCCCGGCTCCCTGCTCTTCTCCACGTTCTTCGGCGGATCGGGAGTCGAGCGGATCATCGACCTGGTCGTCGATCCCGTGACCGGCAAGCCGTGCTTCATGGGCCGCACCTCCTCGGGCCTGGATCTCCCGGTGACGGGGAACGCGGTCCAGGGCCAGTTTGGCGGCGCCCAGGACGCGTTCGCGGCGCGGATGAACGTCAGCGGCTCGGCGCTCGAGTACTGCACCTACCTCGGTGGAACCGGGAGCGAGCTGTCCGACTTCGACGGCGCCATCTTCTGCGACACCAACTCCGACCTGTTCCTCTGTGGGAGCACCCGCTCCGGCGACTTCCCCACGACGGCGGGGAGCTACCAGACGAACCTCGCCAACGCGGCCGGCATCGACGACCTGTTCGTGGCGAAGCTCGATCCCGACGCCCCGGCCGGCGGACTGCTCTGGTCGACGCTGCTCGGCGGCGCGAACGCCGACGTCGGCCGCGACCTGACGCTCGGCGCGGACGGGACCGTCTGGGTCACCGGGAAGACCAACTCCCCGACGTTCCCCGTGGTCGATCCGCTGCAGGGGATCAGCGGCATGCCGGCGTTCACCGACGCCATCTGCAGCCGGCTCTCGGCGGACGGCAGCGCGCTGCTGTTCTCCACCACGTACGGCGGCAACGGGAACGAGGACGGCCACAACATCGGCTTCTCCGCGGCAGGCGACCTGTACCTCTCCGGATGGACCGGGTCCGGCACCTTCGACTCCACGTTCGGCGCCTTCCAGACCGAGGGGACCCAAAGCCAGGACGGGTTCGTCACCCGGATCGACCTGCGCTGCGAGACGCCCGAGCTGTACGGGACGCCGGCCGCCGGCTCGGGCGGCTTCACGCCGACCATCGCCGGGTACGGCGGCTGCCCCGCGATCGGCAGCGCGGCGTTCCGCATCGACTGCGAGCAGGTCCTCGGCGGCGCGCAGGGAGTCCTGATCATCGGGGTCGGGCGCAGCGCGGTGCCGTTTCGGGGGGCGTTCCTGCTGGTGGACTTGACCCTGCCCCACGTCCTGGTTCCGATCGCCGCGTCCGGGCCGGCGGGCGCGGCGGGCGCCGGCGAGGTCCACTTCCTCGTGCCCGTGCCGAATCAGCCGCAGGCCGTGGGCCTCGAGGTGGACGCGCAGCTCGCGATCTTCGACCCCGGCGCGGCGCTCGGGCTCGCCACCAGCCCCGGCCTGGCGTTCGTGATCTCCGACGCGAACTGAACCGCCGTGCTCAGCGCGCCCACAGGCGCTCGAGGCTCTCCTGCGCCGCCAGGGTCCGCGGATCCGCGGCGCCCAGGAGGGCCTCGAGCCGTTCCTGGCTTTCGATGAGATGCAGCTCGGCGTCGTCGAGGAACCCCTGCTCGAGCAGCCTCCGGCCGAGGGCCTGCTGAATCGTCGCGGTGCGGACGTCTTCTGCGCCGAAGGTTTCGCGCGCGCGCTTGAGCTGGATCGTCAGCCAGGTCTCGCCCCGCTCGGGAAGCTCCAGCTTTGCCCAGAGACGGTCCGGTTCGAGGAGCAGCGGCAAGGCGCCGTCCTCGTGCCGCATCGAAAGCGCCGGGTCGATCGTGGCGAGCCGCTCCTCAGCCCGTTCCAGGAGTGCGCCGGCCCCCTCGAGGTCTCCCTGTCCGCTCCGGAGCGCCGCGAGCAGGAGCAGCTCCTCCGCGGTTTCCGGATCGGGGCCGATGGCCTCTCCCAGCGCGGCGAGCAGGCCCTGCTGGTCCGCGTCCTCGCCCGGCGCGACGCCCGCCGCCTCCTCGAGCAGCCGGTACGACTCGCCGAAACGGCCGGTCTCGAGCGCCGCCCAGGCCAGGTGGCACAGCACGCCGTGCAGGTAGGGATGATCGAGGTCGCTGTCGCTCTTCAGGACGCGAAGGGCGGGGCGGGCGATCGCTTCGACCTCTTCCGGCGGCGCCTCGCGGGAGCGCAGCCACACCGCGAGGTTCGCGCGGGCCCGCGCGGTCTCCGGCGCCGCGTCGCCCAGGCCGACCTGCACGACCGCGAGCGCCTCGCGCAGCAACGGCTCCACGTCGTCGAGGTGGCCCTGACCGAGCCGCGCCCGGGCGAGTTGCGCGAGATTCGCGCTGATCAGGCGCAGCTCCGGTTCGCCGAGCCGGCGGCGCAGGTCGAGGGAGCGCCGGAGCAGCTCCTCTCCTTCCTCCCACCGGCCGCGCTCGAGGGCGAGCTGGCCGAGCGCGCCGAGCGAACGCGCTTCGCCCAGGCTTTCTCCCGGCTCGTGCGCGCGGTACAGCTCGAGTGCTCGCGTCAGGTGGTCCCGTGCGCCGTCCAGCTCGCCCATCCGCAGCCAGGTCCAGCCGATCGTGTGGTACAGCTCCGCCTGGACCAGCGGCTCGTCGGGGAAGTCCTCCACCACGCGCTCTGCCGCCCACTCGAACACCTCGCGGATCGTGGGGTCCCGCTTCGCCTGCTGGTCGGGACTCGCCTGGACCAGGGACTTCATCAGGAAGTCGCTGATCGCGCGGGCCTTCTTGGCCTCCGCGATCGCCTGGTCCGCCGCCCTGCGGGTCGCGCGCTCCGACTGCGAGGCGATCCGCTCGGCCGTTCGCGCGCGCAGCCACTGCGTGGTGGTGGAGGCGATGCCGAGCAGCAGCAGGAGCAGCGCGGCGGCCGCGCCGGCCACCAGCGCGCGGTTGCGCTGCACGAACTTCTTGAGCTGGTAGGAAGCGGTCGGAGGGCGGGCCAGGATCGGCTCGCAGCGGAGGTGGCGCTGTACGTCGTCGGCCAGCGCGAGGGCCGACGGGTAACGGCGCTCCGGGGCCTTCTCGAGCGCCTTCCGCGTGATCGTCTCCAGTTCTCCGGAGAGGCTCGGGTCGACGCTGCCGAGCGGCGCCGGCTGCTGCTCGAGGATCGCCCGTGCCGCGACGGTGAGGCTCTGGTTCTCCAGGTCGAGCGGGCGCCGGCCGGCGAGCAGCTCATAGAGGATGACACCCAGGCTGTAGACGTCCGAGCGAACGTCGGCCGCGTCGGGGTCGCCCGACGCCTGCTCCGGGCTCATGTACGCCAGCGTGCCGAGCAGCTGGCCGGGCCGCGTCTCGATCGTCGCCCGAACGTCCTGCGCCCGCGCCACCCCGAAGTCGACGATCTTCGGCTCGCCGCCTTCGTCCACCAGGATGTTCGCCGGCTTCAGGTCGCGGTGGATGACTCCTTTCTGATGCGCGTGGTGCGCCGCCTCGCAGATGCGCCGGAACAACTCCAGCCGCGCGCGGCGCCCGAGGCCGGCCTCGCGGCAGTGGTCGAGCAGCGGCTTGCCGCGCACCAGCTCCATCGCGAGGTACGGCTGCTGGTCCGCCCCCTCGCCGAAGGTTCCGGTCTGGAAGATCTGCGCGACGCCCGGGTGCTGCAGCCGCCCGAGAAGTTGCGCTTCGTGGCGGAAGCGCGAGAGCATCTCAGCCGAGCGGTACCCGGGACGCAGGATCTTCAGGGCGACCGTGCGGCGCGGGTGCTCCGCCAAGGCGGCGAAGACCACGCCCATCCCTCCTTCGCCGAGGCGCTCGAGGATGCGGAACCCCTTCAACGTCTGGCCCGCCTCCGCGGTGGCGGCGCGCGGCGGCGGGTCGGACGGAGCGCTCTGCAGCACCTCGCGCGCCTGGTCGAGCAGCGCTTCGTCGGCGCGCAGCGCGGCCAGCTTCTCGGCACAGGACGCGCAGCCGCGCAGGTGCAGATCGAGCGCCGCCTGCTGGCCGGGCGCCAGCGCCTGCTCCAGGCTCAGCTCGAGCCGTTCATCGTCCGGGCACGCTTCCATCTGCAAGGTGGCGCAAAGCCGCGGGCGGCTTCGCTACCAGATCTCCTCCATCAGCGGGGTCAGCTCCTTCAGCCGGGCCAGCACCCGGCGCTTGGCGAGGAACACGGCGTTGCGGGTGATCGCGAGCTCGGCGGCGACCTCCTCGGACGGTCTCCCTTCCACGGCGAAGCGCTGAAACGCCCGGTAGGTTTCGGGCGTCACCTCGCGGCGGATCTCGAGCAGGCACTGGCGCAGCACGGCATGGCGCCATTCCGCCTCGAAGAGCGTCTCCAGCTCGTCGCGGGCGGGGAGCCGATCGAAGGGGTCCTCGCTCCGCTCCCCCTGCACCTGGACCTCGCGCACGCGCCGTCTTTTACGCCAGTTCTGGATCTGGTGGTGGAGGATGCCGAACAGCCAGGAGCGCAAGCGGCCCTTGTCGCGGTCGTAGCGCCCCTCGCGGTAGCTGCGCGAGAATTCCATGAGCGCGTTCTGCGCGACGTCTTCGGCGTCGGCGGCCGAGAGGCCGAGCTTCGCGGCGCAGCGGACGAGCGTGGGGCGGTAGCGGTCGACGTACTGCCCCCAGCGCGTCTGGTCGGTGCTGTCCTTCAGCGCCTCCAGCAGGGAGGTGTGGGTGCGGGTCAGGAGCGAGGGGGGCTCGTGGCGTTCCATGCCGGTCGGATTTCGCGGTGCGCGGCGCGAGGCTCTCCAACCGGAATGGTAATCAGGGTGGTGGAAACGGCAAGCCTAAACTGCACCGCCGCGAGCCCGAGCAACGCCGTCAACGCGGAGATGCGCGCGGCGATCGAGACTACTTCCCCGGCCCCAGCTGGTAGACCGGAATCCGCGCGCCGGAACCGGTGGTGACGGTCAGGCGGCGCTGCATGCGCTCGGTGGCCTGCTGGATCAGGCGGGATTCGGCGGGGCCGTCCAGGATCACGTAGTCGGGGTCGTACGTTTCGATCAGGTCGAAAGAGCGGGGGAAGCGGAACGTGTACGCGGTGCGGTTCGAGAGCACCGAGATCGTGGGCGCCTGATTGCAGAGCAGCACGGCATCCTCGGCGGTGTTGGCCCGGATCCAGTCGGCCAGTTGGCGGTAGGTGGGCACCGGGTCGGAGCGGGTCGACATGTGCTTGCGGAAGTTGGCGAGGTTGCCCGGAAGCAGCGACGCGAAGACCAGTCCGGCGAGCAGGGTTCCGATCCTCGCGTTCCTTCCGTTCCTTCCGATCGGGCCGATCGGGCCGATCGGGGGCCGTCTGAATCGCCGGCCGAGCCACCGGCCGGCCGCGTCCGCGACGAGCAGGAGGTACAGGTAGACCAGCGGTATGAGCGGCGTCAGCAGACGCGAGGCATAGACGAAATAGGAAAGCAGCACCGCCGCGTACACGACGGCCAGCCACTCGTAGAAGATGCTCCCGCGGCGCACGCTGATCAGCATTCCGGCGGCCACCAGCAGGCAGAGCAGCGACCGGGAGAGCAGCCCTGAACGCTCGACGTGAAAGGTGGACAGCACCAGTTCGTCCAACAGCAGGTCGCCGTTGAAGCGGATCCTCGTGATCCAGTCGGAGCCCGAGATCAGCGGCGAAGCGGGGTCGCCCGGGTCTTCGTGGAGCATCGCGGTGGTGTAGTCGAACTGAAGGTCTTGCTCGATCGGGACGGTGGCTCGTGCGGCGGCAAAGCGGGCGTATCCGAACCAGGGCACGAGGAGCACGACGACCACCGCCGAGAGCAGCAGTCCGGCCAGGCGCTGGCGCCCCCGGCAGCGCAGCAGGCTGGCCAGCAGGAAGCCCGGCAGCGCCAGCACCGCGGCGGTGCGCAGGTAGGCCGCGAGCGCGATGGCGAGTCCGCCGAGCAACGCCGGCCACCACCAGCGCGCGCGGACTCGCACGGAAAACTGGTGCAGGATCACGCCCAGGAAGAAGGCCGCGAAGTACGGGTATTCCGCCAGCGCATAGTTGAAGAAGTGGGTGAAGAGCTTCGAGGTCCCGGTGAGCAGGGCCGCCCCGAGCGCGATCCAGACGCTATAGAGCGGGCGCAGGGCCAGGAAGATCATCGCGACGGCAAGTCCCGCGAACCCGAGCAGGACCAGGTTGATCGCGCGGAAGTCGAACGTGCCGTCCTCCACGAAGAACGACAGCAGGAGCGGCAGGCCGGGCGGCCTCAGGAAGAACGGCTCTCCCAGGTAGGTGTACCCTTCACCTTCGGCCAGCGATCGGCCGGTCAGCAGGTAGACCGCGCCATCCCAGTCGGGACGCCACCAGGCGTCGGCGCAGTAGAGCACGCAGACGGCGGCGTAGAGCCAGAGCAGGGTCCAGGGAATGAAGCTCCGCAGGAAGGCCGCCCGCTTGCTGGCCGCGCCCGCTCCGGCGTCCGAAGGTCTCTGGTCCGGCGTCATGCTGGCGGTGATCCTCCTGGGGCGAGCCGCCAAAGTCCACCGTCCAGAGGAGCTTCTTGTGGGCGAGCTGCCTCGGGGAGCCATGCGGGAGCGGAGCGGGACCGTGCTAGAATCGTGCGAAGAAAGGCTCCTGCATGAAGACGAGGAGTTGGGTTCTCGCACTGATCCTGATCTCTGGATCTCTCTGGGCGATCCTGCACGCACCGGACTCGGGATCGCGCGAAGTGATCGTCAAGCAGTTCAAGGAAGCCGCGAAGCCGGGCGCCGCGAGCGTGGCCCCTGAGCGCGATGAGCGCCGCGAGGAGCAGGGGGAAGCGCAGCGCCAGGTTTCGGAGGAGGAGCCGGAGGCCGCGCATGGCGCGCGGACCGTCCGGATCGAGGCGATGGACGACGACCATTTCGAACCGCTGGCGGGCGTCCTTCTGACGCTGTTGAGCGGCCCTGAACCATTTCACCGGACGCATGTCCGGGCGTTGACGGATGAAACGGGCGCGGCCGACCTGCCGCTGCCGGACGACGTGGCGGCACGCTTCGATCATGAGGAGATCTATGTGCTGGCCGCGCGCGAGGGGTACGCCTCGCTCATCATTTGCGTTTCTTCGGGCGATGATGGTTTGGCATCTCTCAATCGCTCCGGGGAAGTTCACGGTCGCGTGATCGAACTGGAGACCGGCCGGCCGATCGTTGGGGCTCGACTGCACTTCGCCTGCGGGCATGCCTACCTCGCCGATGAGACCACGATCCTCTGGTCCGATGAGGACGGAGGGTATCGATATGATGGCGTGCCGGTTCAATGGCCCTTCCAGGTTCTGATTGTCCGCGAGGGTTTCGACGATTACGAACACGACTTCGGCCCAATCGAGGCGGCCTCGGCACCGCTGGATCTGCTCGTTCCTCTCGGCAGGTCCCTCTCCGGCGTGGTGGTGGACGCCGCGACCGGCCTTGAAGTGGCGACCGCCCTGGTTCTAGGCGAGGACGACACGCCGGTGGGTCCATCCAGCCGGTTCGTCCGGCGTGGATTCTATGGCTCATCAAACCTTTGGCTCTGTGTCACGGCCCCTGGCTACTCCGACACGCAACTCGACTGCGAGTGGGAACAGCTGCAGCCCGATGCGCAACTCGTCATTCCGTTGATTCCACTGGCAGCCCGCGCGTCCGTGAGCGGTCAGCTCCTCGATGAGGGGGGGAGACCGATGCCCGGGGTGGAGGTCGGGATCGGACCGCGATTGCCCGACGAGATTTTCATCCAATGGCTCCAGGGTGAACGGGGCTGGCTGCCCTCGCAGGCCTACCCGGCATTCGACTGGCAGTATCTCCGTGTCGACCCGGGATGCTGGGATAATACCATTCGCACCGGCCCGGACGGTCGATTCCGGTTCGATGGCCTGGAGGATGTACCCTGGAGCGCATGGGTGATGGCCGAGCATCCGATTCATGGCTCGCTCGTGCAGAGCGGGCCGATCAACGTCGGGAATCCGGGATGCGTCACCGACGTCACGCTGCGGTTCGCGCCGAGCCGGCAGGAGCCGGCGGTTCCAGAGCGCCCGTAGGCGCCTTCAGCCGAGCTTCGGCGCCGGTTTTCTGGAGCAGGCCGAGTTCACGTGCTGCACCAGATCGTCCGGGTCGACCGGCTTCAGCAGATAGCCCTGCGCGCCGGCGTCCCAGGCCTCCTCCTTGAAGACTCGTTTGCGGTAGACCGCGGAGCAGAGGATGACCGGCAGCTCGCCCGCCGGGTGCCGCGCGCGGATCGAGCGGCAGACTTCGAAGCCGTTCGGCCCGTCCAGCAGGATGTCCATGACGACCGCGTCCGGCTGATCGACCGACAGGGCCTCCAGCGCCTCAGAGCCGGAGCTGAACGAGCGCACGCTGTAGCCCGAGCTTTCCAGCACCTGCCGGCGCGGCTCCGGATCATCCTGGCAGTCGTGAATGAAGAAGATCAGCTTCATGGTCCGGCGTCCGTGGCTCTTAGGACTTCCTCGAGCGTGGTCCTGCCCGCCCGGGCGAGGCGCAGGGCGTCTTCCTTGAGCGATGGCCCGCCGCCCTCCCGCGCCGCATCGTGGATCGCCTCGGCCGAGGCGCAGCGCAGGATGTTCCGGCGCACTTGAACGGTCACCGGCAGCAGCTCGCGAATCACCGCTTCCCCCAGGTAGCCGGTCTGCCGGCAACGGGTGCAACCCGTGCCCCGGAAGGCCTCGAACGGCGAGCAACCGAGCCGCTCGAGCAGCTCCGGATCCGGCCGCTCCGGCGTCCGGCATTCCGAGCAGATCGTGCGCACCGTCCGCTGATGAACCACTCCAGCGAGTGCTTCCGCCACGCACGCCGTTTCAACGCCGAGTTCCAGGAGGCGCGGGATCACGTCCCTTGGCCAGCGCGCCTCGAGGGTGGCCAGCAAGAGCCGCCCCGACAGCGCGGCCCGGCTCGCCGCGGCCGCCGTCTCGCCGTCCCTCATTTCACCCAGCAGGACCACGTCCGGATCCTGGCGCAGGATCGCGCGCAGGGCCGAGGCGAATCCCAGCCCGAGGCCCGCCTGGACCGGAACCTGGGTGACGCCGTCCAACGGGTAGCGGACGGCTTCCTCGAGCGTGACCAGTTTGCGCTCGGGTTGGTTCAGCTCGCAGAGGAAGGAGTAGAGCAGTTCGGTCCGGCCGGAGCCGGCCGGCCCGCCCGCCAGCAGCAGGCCTCGCTGCTTCGAGATCATGCCCCGGAGCCTGGTGAGCTGCCCCGGTTCCAGGCCGAGCGAATCGAGCGGGCCGATCTCCGACTCGGCGGGGAGGAGTCGAACCACGACGCCCTCGCCCTGCAGGCCGGGCGTGGTGGCCACCGACAGGGCGATGGTGTCCTCCAGCACCGTGGTCCTGGCGTGGCCCTCCTGGATCTGCCGGGTCTCCAGGAGATCGAGGCGCGCCATCCACTTGAGCCGCGCGACGCAGGCCGGACCCCAGTCCCGGCTCAGGCTGAGTCGGTCGCTGAAGAGTCCCTTGGCGCGGAAGCGCACCGCGTAACCTTGCCGCCTCGGTTCGACGTGCAGACTCGTCGCGCCCAGGCTGGCGGCATCCGCCAGCAGGTTCTGCACCATGTTGATCGTCTGTTGCGCGAGGTGCGGCTGCTCCGGCGCGGGCACCGCCGGTTGCTCTGATTCCCGCTCGGTCCCGCCGCCGGAGTTGGCGTGATGGTCGTGGACGAACGCGAGGCAGGCGGTGATCTGCTGGGGTTCGGCGTGCACCGGGAGGATGCGCGTCTTCAGCGTGTTGGCGATCTCGTCCACGCTGTTCAGATCCATGGGATCGACCATGGCGACCGTGCTGATGCCGGCGATGCGGTTGACCGGAACGGCCGACAGGCGGCGCGCGGCCTCCGGACCGAGTTCGCGGGCGACCACGGGATCGAGCATCTCCGGCGTCAGCCGGATGCACGCCAGTTTGCCCTGCTCGCGCAGCGCCTCGGAAAGCACCGACTCGGTGATCGCGCCGACTTCCACCAGCGCCTGGCCGATCAGCAGGTTCTCCCGGCGCTGGTGGGCGAGCGCGCGCTCCAACTGGGCGGACGTGATCCGCCCGGAGCGCACCAGGAGGTCGCCCAGGCGCTGCGTCGAGGTGTCGGCTGCGGTCTGTCGGTGGTCCACAGGCGTCTCGGTGTGCGGGGAGGTTCAGGCCTGTATCGGCGATTGCGGGGCGAATGTTGAGGATGCGGGCGCGCGTCCGCGAGAATCGATAGACTCGGAGCTGGAGATCCTGTCCGTGATGCGAGCCCGTTCGAGACTTCCGTTGCTGCCGGCGCTGCTGCTGGTTTCCGGTTTCTGGTCCTGCGGCGATTCCTCCGATGGGCCCCCCGCGCTTCTCTTGCGGCTGGTCGATCTCGCCGGTCAGGCCGAATTCTCCTCCTTCGTGGACTTGAGCCAGGAACCGCTGGGCGCGAGCATTCCCAGCGAACTCCTTTTCCGGGAGGCCTTCGACGGTGCCGCCTTCGAGCGTTTCGTCGTGTTGTCCGGGGAGGCCATCGAGGCGGTTCGCGCCGGCCGGCCGGCCGGCGATGCGCTGCCGGTCGAGCCCCGCCTCGAGGGCGAGGGAGCCCGACGCCATCTCGTCCTGACCGAGGAACAGGTCTTCCTGTGCTCTGCGCCGGTCGAGGGCGACCAGACCGTGGAGGTCCGGATCGCGCTCGCGGGAGCGAATCTGGACGACGTCGTGGTCCTGGCTCTCGAACTCGAACAGCCGCTGTCACGGTCCGAACTGCAGCGGCCGGAGATCGTCACGGAGGCCTTTGCCGGTTCGGGCGGCCGCAGACACCTCTTGAAGCCCTTGCCCGAGGAAGCAGGCGGCCGCCGGCTCTACTCGGCGAGCTTCACGACCTACGAGGGAGGCACAGCCGGACTCCTGTTCCTGGTCGTACCGGCGCAAAGCCCGCTCTCGATCGATGCTCTCGAGCTGACCCGGCCGAGCCCGTTCCTCGAGCAGCTCCTGCTGCGGTCCGCGGAATTCGACCATCCGTACGTGCGCCGGGTCGCCGTCGGCCGCGACTACCGGGAGGCGCTGGTGCTGGTCTCGCCCGGTGAGGCCCGCTTCCGGTTGCGGCTGCCCGCCGGGAGGGCGCGGTTCTCCATGTCGGCCGGCGCGCCCGATCACGGCGGCATCGCGGGCAGTCGGATCGAAGTGGTCGCCCGGGCCGGGGAACGGGAGCTGCGATCGCAGATCGATCTGACGGCGGACCCCGACCCGGGCTGGAGGCCGCTCGAACTCGACCTCAGCGCCCTCGCCGGCCGGGAGATCGAACTCTCGCTCGCCGCGCGGCCGCTCGACCCGGGTCAACCCGGCGACGGTCTGGCCTTCGGCCGGCCCGTGATCGAACTCGACGGCGCGGCGGCCGCCCGGGATGAACGCGCGCCCGACGTGATCCTGATCTCGCTCGACACCATGCGCGCCGACCGCATGTCGCTCTATGGCGCCGCGCGGCCGACCACGCCGTTCCTCGAGGAGTTCTCCGCCCGCGCGCTGGTCTTCGAGGCGGCCATCGCGCCCGCTGCCTATACCCTGCCGTCGCACGCCTCGATGCTGACCGGACAGCTCCCCGACCGGATCGCCTCGGGCGGTCCGATCAAGGGCGTCCATCCGCGGGCGGCGCCGCTATTGGCCCGCGACTTCCGGGCCGCGGGGTACCGCACGGTCGCCTTCACCGGCGGCGGCTACGTGAATCCCGCCTTCGGTTTCGACGGAGGCTTCGAGCGCTTCGCGACGATCGATCTCGGCATGGTGCTGCGGCTCGGTGAGCGCGCCGATGCACAGTCGAAGCAGGCGCTGGAAGACCTGGCCGGTCTCCTTGGCGCGGGGGGCGCGGGGGGCGCGGATGGCGCGGATGGCGCGGATGAGTTCGGGCCGCGGTTCCTGTTCCTGCACACCTTCGCGGCCCACCAGTACCGCTCGCCGGCGGAAGACCTCGCGGCGGTGGGAGTGCCCGAGGATCAGATTCCGCTGCTCGCGCGGATGCACGAACAGCAGCGCCCGGTGATGGAGCTGCTGGCCGAAATGGGCGGCGCCGGTCCCGACAACCGCGAGCGTCTCGAGCTGCTCTATGACGGCGCGCAGCGCGTGGCCGACGCCTTCGTCCGGCACGTGGTCGATCGCTTGCGCGAGGCGGGGCGGCTCGAGCGCACGCTGATCTTCATCGTCTCGGATCACGGCGAGGAACTGTATGAGCACGGCGGCTTCGGGCACGCCCATCAGATCTATGAGGAGTTGATCCACGTGCCGTTCATCGCCAGCGGACCGGGCATCCGCGCGGGCCGCAACCGGGACGTGGTTTCGCTCGTCGATCTCGCGCCCACGCTGCGGGAGCTGTGCGGCCTCCCCGAGCCCGGGCCGGGCATGGACGGCCGCAGCCTCGTGCCGCTTCTGTCCGGCGGATCACTTCCAGCGCAGGCCGCCATCGCCCGGGTGGCTCAGGCAGGGAGTCCGATGACGCGCGCCTACCGGGGGCGGCGGCACAAGCTGCTTCAGATCGGCACCGAGCAGAGCGAGCTGTTCGATCTGGAATTCGATCCCGGGGAGCATCAGGGACTGCCGGGCGGCGAGGATGAACTCAGCCGGCGCCTGCGCGCGCTGCTCGAGGCCCGCGTCCAGGCGATCAGCAGCGAAGGCGCCGGTTTCGACCCGAGCCTTCCGGCCGGCGTGCTGGAGGAGCTGGAGCAGCTCGGCTACGTCGGGAAGCAGCCGGGCGCGCTCAGGGACAAAAACTGAGCTCGATCGCGTTCGAGAGCTGAACGCCGCCGCCGAAGCCCGGGTCGTGGGCGCCGAACTGCATGTACCAGGTTTCACCGGCCATGCCGGTCGTGACCCGGAAGCTGCTGGTGTAGCCGCCGCTGCCGTCGGTCAGGAGCAGCGTCCAGTTGAAGCGGGGTTCATCGATCAGGATCGTCCCGTACGGCATGACCAGGTTGCCGAGGCCCTGGCCGGCCATGGCCACGCCGAGCACGTTCGGCAGCACGCCGGAGAGGCGGACGGCGAAGCTCGAATTGCCCACCTGCGGCAGGCCGCCGATCGAACTCAAGCTGGCCACCGTGCCCAGTGATCCGATCTCGCCGGTGCCGATCGTCGTCGGCAGGTGGCAGGCGTTCGGATCGTACCCGTCGAGCACGGTCAGGCCGGTCCCGCCCGGATCGAGGAACGGCGCGAGCGCCGTGAACGAAAGCTCGAAGCGCCGGAAGAAGTCATCGATCGGATTGCCGCAGGCGGCCAGGCCGCCCCAGAGCTGGCCGATGAAGCGGCCGGCCGGATCGAACAGCGGGCAGCCGGACGAGCCGGGCTCGGTCACGCCCAGGTCCCACCGGAGTACGCGCCAGTCGTTCCCCTGCTTGAGTGGCGCGTCGTTGTCGATGGAGATCTTCTTCGGCTCGCCGCCGGGGTGATGGATGGTGACCGTGCTGGCGGGAATCACGCCGCTGCGATCCCATCCGTTGTAGTAGACCGCGAAGTCGGCCGGGATGGCCTCGCTCAGCGTCACCAGCTTGGTGTCGTAACTGCCCGCGATGGCCACCAACTGCGACCCGGAGACCGTGCCGGTGTTGGAGATGCCGCTGACTCCGCAGACGTCGTTCTGGTAGTTGAAGTAGAAGATCGCGTTGGTGATGTCGCCGCAGTGGTTGGCGGTGATGAAGAACTGGGTGCCGTCATTGGCGGTGTTGTTGATCAACGAGCCGGTGCAGAGCGACCCGCCGTTCACGATCCGCGAGACCGAGGCGATCTGGTTCTCCCAGCCTTGTCCCTCGGGGCAGTTCACGTCAACTTCGCAGCCCGGGCCGGAACCGGATCCGGACTTCTGGAAGTACACCCGGATGTCCCGGAAGCCGTGGATCACCTGATCGATACGAAGCTCGCCCGGAAAGTCGACCCAGGCCGGCTCGACGTACTCGAGCGTGATCGCGTCGGCGAAGATCGGCTCGGTCGCGAACTGGCCGTTCGACTTGTTGTTCAGCGCGTTGAACGACCCCAGCACGGTCTCGCGACGATCGTCGTAGAGGAACAGCTCGGCCCCGTCCGGAAGGCGGTAGCGGCCGAAGATGAGATTGAGCGACTTGGCGCCCTCGGAACGGATGCGCAGCCGCCACAGCCGGGCGCCGTTCGGGAGCGCTTCCCAGGTTCCGGAATCGGCCGGACTGAAGCGCACGCCGACCGGTTCGCCGAAGCGCAGCGGTTGCGGCAGCTTGGGCTGATCGAGATCCTCGAGCACGAACACGCTCCGGTCGAGCCCGATCAGCGAACGGGTCGGCGGCGTCTCGAGCCGTTGCAAGGTGGCGCTCGGCGGTGCGCCTCCGAAGCTGCGTTGGGCGTGGGCCTGGCTGGAAGCGAACAGGAGCAGGCCGAGGAGGCCCTGCCCGAGAAGGAGGATGGTGCGCTGCATGGTCAGGAGGTCTCGCTGGGTTTGCTGGTCAATCGAACTCGGCGGCGGCGGTCGAACAATCCGCTCCAAGGATAACCCCAAATGGTGATTTGACAAAGGGAAGCGTCTGCCGCCGCGATCCCCGGCGGCTTGCGCGGCCGGCCGGCGCTTGTAAGGCTTTGGAAACTCCGGTACTTAGCCCGCGGATCGGATTCCCTCGACAGTTCTCACGCGGACGCACCCGCGCGAGCGCGCCGGCTTCTGGCACCCGACTCTCGACATGCTCTTTCGCTTCAGCCTGTATGGTTTTCTGAAGAACCAGCGCTACTTCGAGCCCTTCCTGGTGCTCGTCTTTCTCGACCGGGGCTGCTCCTATTTTCTGATCGGGTGGCTGGTGGCGGTCCGGGAACTGGCGGTCAACCTGCTCGAGGTCCCGTCCGGCGCGTTCGCCGATCAGTGCGGCCGGCGGCGCGCCATGCTGCTCTCGTTCGCGGCCTACATCGCCAGTTTCCTGACCTTCGCCCTCACGCGGCAGATCTGGCCGCTGTTTCCGGCCATGCTGCTCTACGCGGTGGGGGAGGCGTTTCGCACCGGGACGCACAAGGCGATCATCTTCAGCTGGCTGCGCCGGGAGGGGCGCGAAGCGGAGCGCACCCGCGTGTACGGCTACACCCGCTCCTTCAGCAAGCTGGGCTCGGCGCTCTCGGCCTTGCTGGCGGCGCTGCTCGTGATCTGGTCGGGCCGATTCCGGGACGTGTTCCTGTTCGCCACCGTGCCGTACGTCATGAACATGTTGAACCTGCTCTCCTATCCCAAGGACCTCGACCTGGCCCGAAGCCCTGAGGCTCGAAGCGGGGTCTGGCGCCATCTGGGGGCCACGCTCCAGCACAGCCTGAAGCGGCCCGGTTTGCGGCGCCTGATGCTGGAGTCGATGGGCTTCGAGGGAACCTTTCACGCGATCAAGGACTACCTCCAGCCGGTGCTCATGGTGCTCGCGATCACCCGGCTCACCGATCTACCGGGAGTCCTCGACGATTCCGACGCCCGGCAGACAGCGGTGCTGCTCGGTCCCGTGTACATCGCGTTGTTCCTGCTCTCGAGCCTCGCCAGCCGTCAAGCCCATCGGGTGGTCGGCTGGGCCGGCGGCGAAGCGGCCGCGGCGAGACTCTGCCTGTGGAGCGGAGCGGCCTGCTTCGCGCTGATGCTGCCCTGCGCCTGGTTCGGCTGGCTGCTGCCGGTGGTGCTCTGCTTCGTGCTGCTGCATGCGCTGCAGAACGTCTGGCGGCCGATCCTGATCTCGCGTTTCGACTCTCACGGGGACGAGTGCCAGGGCGCGACCCTGCTCTCGGTGGAGAGCCAGTCGCGCCGCGTGGCCACGCTGCTGCTTGCCCCGCTGGTCGGCTGGCTGGTCGACCTCGTTCGCGAAGGAGGTCCCGGCGGATCGTTCTGGCCGGTGGCGGCGGTCGGGCTGCTGGTCACCTCGGCCCTCTTGATCCGCTCCCGTTCGGCGGCCGCTCCCGCCGCGGAGGTCTGGTAGGGTATCGCCTCGAATCCCCCTGACTGGGCGACCCTTTGACTGGACGCGAAGGATGGTGAGCGACCCCCTGAGCCTGCGCCTGCTGCGCTACCTGCCGAAGAACCTGATCAGCCGGGCGTTCGGGAAGATCGCGCGTTTGGAGCGGCCGCGGTTTCTGGTGCGTCGCCTGAATCGCTACTTTGCCAACCACTATGGAGTCGATCTCGACGCGGCTTCCCGGCCGCTTTCGGACTACGCCTCGCTGATGGCCTTCTTCACGCGCGAGCTGAAGCCGGGCCTGCGGGAGATCGCGCCCGGAGCCGAGCTGTTGGTGAATCCGGTGGACGGCCGGCTGGGGATCTCCGGCAGGATCGAGGAGGGCCGGCTGCTGCAGGCCAAGGGTCTGCCCTACTCGCTGGCGGCGCTGCTCGGTTCCGAGGCGGCCGCCCGCCCGTTTCAAGACGGCCGCTTCCTGACGCTCTACCTCGCGCCCCGCGACTATCACCGCATCCACAGTCCGGTGGCGGGGGAGATCCGGGCGACGCTGTACGAGCCCGGCACGCTCTGGCCGGTGAACCCGCCGGCCGTGGCGCGGATTCCCTCGCTGTTCGCGGTCAACGAACGCGTGACCTGCTGGATCGAAACACAAAACGGTCCGGTGGCCGTGGTGCTGGTCGGCGCGACCAACGTGGGCAGCATCCGGCTCGCGTATCACGACTTCGCCACCAACCGCGGCGCCGCGCGCGCGCGCTTCGAGCACGAACCGCCGATTCCGATCGAGCCCGGCGATCCGCTCGGCACGTTCGAGCTCGGCTCGACCGTGATCCTGCTGGTCGGACACCCGGACTTCCGCTTTGATGACGACCTGGAACCGGAACAATGGCGCCCCATGGGCGCGCGGCTCGGCCGTTATCCGGACTGAACTCTCCGCTCCCGCCGCCGGTCAATCCGGCTCGTCCTAGACAGCCCGTCGAAAAAATGGGCCATGCACTGCCGAGGCCATCGTGGTCGAGATCAAGGCGCGCAGGACGAGGCGTATTGGTTGATACGTCGAGCTCTGTGCAACGCGGAGATCGGCCGCGAGTCTCGCCGATCCGGCGGTCTCGACGAACCAGCTTCCCTCGGTCAGCCGAAAGAACTCCCCCTGCCGTCCGGCCTTGCGCTCGAGGCGCTCGAGCTGCTTCTCCTCCCGGGCGGTCCAGACCCAGTTGTCGGGTTGCGCTGAAGCAGTCTCGGCAAAACCTCCGAGCACGAGCGACAACAACGCGATCGATGTGCAGCGCATGAGTTCTTCCTCCTGATTCGAACTGGGGAAGGTCAGGGTACGTCAACGGCAGCCCGGACGCAAGGCTTGCGTCATTCGCGATACTGCTGGCAATCCCGCCGTGCCAGGTTATCGTCGGCCGTCTGATGTTCCGGCGAGGAGGCCCGATGCGCCATGGCGCAGGACGAACTGCGTGCCCCGATCGAATCGGCTGCCGCCCCGGGCGGGACGGCGCACCTGTTGCGGCTGCCCTCGCTCGGCGTGATCGCCCGGATCCTGCTGGGAGGCGCGGTCCTGTTCGCGGTGCTGATGGCGGCGTTCCCGCTGCTGGGCGCGGCCTACACGCCCCTCTTCCGAGGCGGCCTCGAAGTCATGGGCAAGTTGATCCTGGATGACCGGCTGGACGGCGTCGAAGCCATTGCGGTCGCAAGACACCACGCACCGGATACGCGGATCACCGTGATCCACTCCCGCTTCGTCGATCCGCAAACGGGCAATCTGATGACGGCCAGATACCACGCCGACGTGGGCAGCTATCATCACGGCTACATGCCGTTCATGGTGTTCTCTTCGCTGCTGCTGGTCACGCGACTTCCCTGGAGGCGCAAGCTGCGCCCGTTTCTCTGGGGCGCGTTGTTCGTGCACCTCTTCGTCGGCCTGCGGGTCGCGATGGCGCTCTACTTCGCCCACGCGACGGCCCGGGTCAACGGCCGGAGCTTGCAGGACCTGATGAACCCGACCGTGGTCTTCGTGATCGAGGCCGGCCGCAATCTGATCTGCGACGATCATCTGACCGCGTTCGTGATTCCGATCGTGATCTGGGCCGCGCTGTGCCTGCTCAGACCGGCCGCTGCGCCGGAGCCGGCCGCGCCGGGAGCCGTGCCATGAACGACCGGCGGCGGGCGATGCTCCGCTTCATCCTGCTCTTCCTGGGTCTGTTCCTGCTGTTCGAGGCGCTGATCTACACGGTGCTGGTGAAGAGCGGGATCTACGACGCGCACCTCGCCTGGAACGCGCGGGCCAGCGGCTGGATCCTCGCCTGGTTCTACGAGGGCGTTCAGGTCGTGGGCAATCACATCCGGTCCCCGGCCTACTCGATCACCGTCGCGATCGGTTGCGACGCGATCCAACCGCTTTCGGTCTATCTCGCGGGCGTGCTGTCCTTCCCGGTCCCGTGGCGGCGCAAGCTCGCCGGCGCGCTGGCCGGCGCGGTGATCCTGCAGGCGGTCAACCTGGTCCGCATCACGTCGCTGTTCGCGCTCGGCCGCCACCGCCCGGACCTGTTCGAGATGGCGCACGTCGAAGTCTGGCAGGGGCTGTTCATCGTGCTGGCGCTGGCGCTGTGGATCGCCTGGGTGCGCTGGGCGGACGCCCGAAGCTGAGCACGGACGGGCCGCAAACGGTAGTGGCGACGCGCTGCACGCGGCGCGTTCGGCGCCGGTTCTCGCAGGACAGCCGTGAACAGCCCGGGCTCAAGCGTCCGGCACTCCCTCCACGGCGATCATCTGCACCTCGGCGGCGCCCTCGCGCAGTTTGCGCGCCTGCTGGTAGAGCTCCGAGTCGTAGAACCACCGGGCCTGCTCGAGGCTCGGGAACTCGAGCAGCACGGTGCGGCGGGTTTCCACGGGTCCCTCCAGCGTGATCGTCTCGCCGCCCCGGGCCGCGAACTTTCCGCCGCAGGCCGCCAGCGCTCCGGGCGAGGCCCGCATGTATTCCCGATACCGATCCCGGTCCTTCACGTCCACCAGAACGATCACATAAGCGACCATGGCATGCTCCTTCGTGTCTGCGCCCTGCGGACTTGGCTGGGTGCAAAGTAGCGCTCGGAGCAGTTCGGTGCCGCCAGGTTCGGTCGATTCCTGGCCTTGCGTACTGCATTCGATTCGCCTCCTCGCTTGAAGGAGCCGCCAGCGCCAGCGGGCCCGACGGGATCCAACCCGGAATGCGCACGAGCCGGCTCGAACGGACTGGTCAAACTTCCGGCGATCCGGGTACGCTCTGGCCCCGCTGATCCGCCATTTCGGGAGCCCAACGATGCTGACTGGAACGCTCACCACCCTGACCGCCCTGCTGCCGCTGTTGCTCGCGCCGGCACCGCCCACAGCCGTGCGCCACCCGCACTTTCCGAAGAAGGTGACCATGCAGCTCGGCTTCGGACAGGAAGCGGCCAGCATCTCGGTCAGCCACCTGACGGTGACCTTCGACGAGGCCGGCTTCGAGGCCCTGCCCGCGGGCGGCACCTGGCACCTGGGCAACGGCAAGTTCGAGACCGGCGCCGAGCTGACCGTCGGCGGCCAGAAGATCGAGAAAGGGCGTTACCGCCTGCTCGGTCGAAAACAATTGGGCGGCGACTGGGAACTCGTGCTGGATCCGAACGGCAAGGACTTCGACAACGCCCTCTCCGACGAGGCGCTGGCCTTGAAGACCCGTTTCTTGAAGGAGGAGCCGATCCAGGAACACCTGCGGATCGATCTGCAGCCATCCGGCGATCAGGAACACACCACGCTCCAGCTCGAGGTGCACTTCGACACCTATCTCGCCGTGGCCGACATCGAGGTGCCCTGACGCCACCAACGGGGCACGGCCGACAAGCCGGTGGGAAGTCCCGGGGGAATCACTACCCTGGGCCTCATGGAATCCGACTCAGAGCAGCGCGCCGAGCGGGCGCGGACCGACGACCTGGCCGGCGCGGTGGCGCGCCTGCTGCCGGCGCTCGATGAGTTCCTGCGGTTCGAGGGTCCGGACCGGGCTCTCGAGCGCGCGCTCTGGCAGCCAAGACTCGAGGAACCGCTGCCGGAACGAGGCGCCGGCGCGGGCGCGGTGCTGGAGCTGCTCGCCGAGGTCGTCATTCCGGCCGGCCTGCGCATTGGCGCGCCGGGGTTTTGCGGCTGGGTGACGACCGGGCCGACGGTCGTGCCGGCGGCGGCCGGCCTGGCCGCTTCGGTGGCCGCCGCGCAGAAGTGGTGGCAGAGCCCGGGAAACTTCCTCGAGGCACAGGCGCTGCGGTGGCTCGGCGACCTGATCGGGCTGTCGGAGCGGTTCACCGGAGTGTTCGTGAGCGGCGGGGCCCAGGCCAACCTGGTCGGCCTGGCGGCGGCGCGCCAGCACGCCGGCGAGCGGCTCGGGTTCGACCCCTCGGCGGATGGAGTCGCCGGCTTCCAGGAACCGCGGGTCTACAGTCCGGAGCATGTCCATCACGTGGTCCTGCGGGCGCTCGGCGTGCTCGGGCTGGGCCGCTCGGCGCTGGTCAAGATCGCCTGCGATCGTAGCGGGCGGCCGGATCTCGATCGGCTCGACGACGCCATCCGGGACGACCTGCGCGAAGGCCGCGTGCCGATCGCGGTGGCCGCCAGCGCCGGAGACGTGAACACCGGGCGGATCGATCCGATCGACCGCCTGCGCGAGGTGGCCCACGCGCACGGGCTCTGGCTGCACGTGGACGGAGCCTACGGCGGGTTCGGCGTGCTCGACGAACGGGTCGCGGATCAGTTCGGAGACCTCGGGCAGGTCGATTCCCTCGCGATCGATCCGCACAAGTGGCTGGCCGCGCCGATCGGCTGCGGCGCGGGCTTCGTCCGCGACGGCGACCTGCTGGCGCGCGCCTTCGCGCTCGAGCCGTCCGATTACGTCGACGTCAAGGTGCCGCCGGATGTCGCGCTGCCGTCGGTCTTCGATTCGCTCGGGGCCGGCGATCCGGATCACAGCCTGGAGCATTCGGCGCCGTCGCGCGGTGTGGCGGTCTGGGCGATCCTGAAGGAGATCGGAGCCGCCGGAATGCGGGCCCGCGTGCGGCGCCACCTCGACTGCGCACGGCGCGTGGCGGAGCGGGTGCGCGCGCATCCCGACCTCGAACTGCTCGCCGAGCCGGTGCTGTCGATCTGCTGCTTCCGCTGTCACCCCGAACGGATCCGCTCGTCCGGAGAACTCGAACGGCTCAACCGGGCGATCCTGGCCGAGGTGCGCGCAAGGGGGCGCAGCATTCCCTCCAGCACCCGCGTCCACAACAAGCTGGCCATCCGGCCCTGCTTCATCGGCGCGCGGACCGGCCTCGCGGAGGCCGATCTGCTGGTCGATGAGGTCCTGGCGGCGGCCGCGCGGTTGCTCCAGAACTGAACCGGGCGCCGCCGGCGGCGTCCTGACCCCCCTCGATTCCATTCAGTTTCCGGGGTGCCCCCGCCGAAACAGGGGCAGAGGATGAACCATGCAGCAGACCGCTGGCCCCGAGCTGAGATCCGTGCCGCAGGAACTGACCTCCGCCCTGGCGGAGCTGGTGCAAAGCGAGAAGCTCGACCTTCCGATCCTGCCCGA
>Ga0326597_10003309_pt1 | contig 23343 bp, 16 predicted proteins | sample RVTome_12_FD_203789 | JGI IMG/M metagenome (GOLD analysis project Ga0326597, IMG submission 203789) | Soil microbial communities from uranium-contaminated site in the Upper Colorado River Basin, Wyoming, United States - RVT100D185 | ecosystem: Environmental > Terrestrial > Soil > Contaminated >... | reverse complement strand
CTGCTCGTGCGCTCGCGAGGCGCTACGACGGCCGTCATGCCCCGCGCCGCGCGAGTATTCACGGCCGTCGTAGCTCCGGCGCCGGAGGCGCCGCGCCGCCTATCAGGCGGCGAGGAGGGGGAGGCCGCGCGTCGCGGCCGGTGCGGGGGAGGGTCCGCCTCCCCCGCCAACAGAAACTCAGCGCGGGCCCGAGTCCGCTCGAGTCGGCTTGCGGGCCATGCTCGCGCTGAGGGGCGCGCGCGCGGGCCGGCGAGCGGCCACAAAGCTCGCGGAATGGGGCTGGTCCGCCCCCCGCCCGTCCTACAGACTGTCTGCTTCCCCGGCGGTGCCATGAACCCCGAGAGCCCCTCCTGCGCGACGATCGGCCCCCCGCTCTTGGAGGGGATCCGCTCGCCGCTCGACCTGCAGCGCCTCCCGCTCGAGAGCCTGCCGGCGCTGTGCGCGGAAGCTCGCGCGTTCCTGCTGGACACGGTCCAGCGCACGGGCGGCCACCTGGGCTCGAACCTGGGCGTGGTCGAGCTGACCGCGGCGCTGCACTACTGCTTCGACTTCCGCCGCGACCGGCTGGTGTGGGACGTCAGCCACCAGGCCTACGCGCACAAGCTCTTCACCGGTCGGCGCGAGCTCTTCCCGACCCTGCGCCGCAGCGGCGGGCTGTGCGGGTTCACGCACCCGGCGGAGTCGGAGTACGACCTGTTCCACACCGGGCACGCCGGCACGAGCATCAGCCTGGCGCTGGGCCTGGCGATCGGGCTGGCGCACGAGCCGGACCCCCCGCACGTCGTCGCCGTGGTGGGCGACGCCAGCCTCGGCGCGGGCGTGGCCTTCGAGGCCATCAACCACGCCGGCGCGGTCGGGCAGAACCTGCTGGTGGTGCTCAACGACAACGAGTGGTCGATCGCCCGCTCGGTCGGAGCCATGGCGCGCTACCTGTCGCGCATCCGCTCCTCGCGGCTCGTGCAGCGCTCGCAGCAGGAGATCCAGAGCCTGATCAACGCCATCCCGCTGATCGGCCCCAGGGCCTACCGGGCTCTCGACCAGATCGGCGAGGTCTTCCGCCACAGCCTGGTCCCCGGCCACGTGTTCGAGGAGCTCGGCGTGGCCTACGTCGGCCCGATGGACGGGCACGACGTGCGCCGGTTGGTGGACACCATCAAGCGCGTGGGTGAGCTGGAGGGCGTGATCCTGCTGCACGTCTTGACCGACAAGGGCAAGGGCCATCCGACGGCGCCGACCCACCCCGAGCGCGTGCACGGCGTCGGTCCGGCGCCGCCCGCGCCCGCCGCGCCGGCCGCACCGACCGGGCCGGAGAAGGGCAGCGGGGGCGAGGAGGGCAAGCTGCCGCGCGCGCAGGCCGCGCCGCCGGTGCCCGCGAGCGCGCAGGGACCGGCCTTCACCAAGATCTTCTCGCAGGCCTTGATCCGCGCCGCCGAGCGCGACCTGCGCATCCGCGCGATCACGGCCGCGATGGCGTCGGGGACGGGGCTGGACGCCTTCGCCGAGCGTTTCCCGGGGCGCTTCTTCGACACCGGCATCACCGAGCAGCACGCGGTCGCCCTGGCCGCCGGGATGGCGAAGGCCGGGCTGCGTCCGGTCGTGGCGATCTACTCGACCTTCCTGCAGCGCGCCTACGACCAGGTCTTCCAGGAGGTCTGTCTGCAGAACCTGCCGGTCCTGTTCTGCCTGGACCGCGCCGGCCTCGTCGGTCAGGACGGCCCGACCCACAACGGCGTGTTCGACATCGCCTGCCTGCGCACGCTGCCGAACCTGACCCTGGGCGCGCCGCGCGACGCCTCGGACCTCGAGCGCATGATCGCGATGGCGTTGGCGCTCGACGGGCCGGTGGCGCTGCGCTTCCCGCGCGACGGCGTGCCGCGGCCCGAGGCGATCCACCGCGACGAACGGCGCGAGATGGAGCCCGGCAGGGCGGAGGTGCTGAGCGAGGGCGAGCGCCTGGTCGTGTGGGGCTACGGCGCCATGGTCACGAAAGCGCTCGAGGCCGCCGAGCGGCTGCGCCGGGGGGGAATCGAGATCGGCGTGGTCGACGCGCGCTTCGCCAAGCCGCTCGACGAGGAGCTCCTGGCCCGCCACGCTCGCGAGTTCCACTTCATCCTGACCGTCGAGGAGCACCAGCGCTCGGGCGGCTTCGGCTCGGCGCTGCTCGAGGCCGCGAGCCGCCTGCCGTCGCCGCGCGCGCGGGTGCGCGTGCTCGGCGTGCCCGACCGCTTCGTGCCGCACATGACCAGCCGCGAGGAGCAGCTCGCCGGGCTAGGGCTCGACGCGGACGGCATCGTCCACGCGGTGAAGAGCTGGCTGGTGGCCACGCGCGTCTGATCCCTTCGAGCCCGTTCGAGTTCCGTCGAGCCCCTGCGAGCCGATCCATGTTGTCCGACCCGCTGGAAGAGAGCCTGGGGCCGCGCGCCGGCGACCGCAAGCCGTTCGTCAAGGACATCCGGCGCGTGCTCGTGCTGGCCGACAGCGGCAAGGCCGACGTCGAGCGCATGCTGGCGGCCCTCGAGCCGTGGCTGGCCGCGCGCGTCGACCAGGTCGTGGTCGAGCGCGAGCTGCGGCGCTTCGCCGCCGAGGCCGCCGAGCGCCGTGGCCCGCCGCTCGAGCAGTCGCCCGACCTGGTGGTGGTGTTGGGAGGCGACGGCTCGATCCTCTCGGCCGTGCGCTCCTTCGCGCGCCATCCCGTGCCGACCCTGGGCATCAACTTCGGCCGCGTGGGCTTCCTGGCCTCGGTCATGGTCAAGGACTGGGAGGCCGCGCTCGACGAGGTCCTGGCCGGCCGCGGCGTGCTCGAGCCGCGCCTGCGGCTCTCGGCCGAGGTCAACGGCCGCAAGGGCGAGCGCGTCCGGAAGGTGGCCCTGAACGACGTCCTGGTCGAGCGCGGCGCGGCGCAGAGCATGCTGACGCTCTCGCTGACGATCGGCCGGCAGTGGGTCAGCGACTACCGCGCCGACGGCCTGATCATCGCCACGCCCAGCGGCTCGACCGCCCACTCGCTGGCGGCTGGGGGGCCGATCCTGGCGCCTTCGATGCGCGGCATCGTCGTCACGCCGATCTGCCCGCAGTCGCTCTCGCACCGGCCGTTGGTCGTGCACCCCGAGAGCGAGCTGACGGTGCGCGTCGAGCGCTCGAGCGGCCCGACCACCTGCGCCGTCGACGGCCAGGGCTTCCATCCGCTGCAGGTCGGCGACGAGGTCAGGGTGCGCCGCCACAAGCTCTCCTACCCGCTCTTGGCGCGCCCCGGCTCGAACCCCTACCGCCGCATCCGGGAGCGCCTCGGCTGGCGCGGCAGCTTCGAGCCCGGCCCCGACATCCAGAACGGCCCGCAGATCGAGCTCGGGGATGTCGGGCTTGGGGAGGGATTCTAGCCCGGATTATTCACGAACACCTACTGCGACCGCACCTGCATCACGAATTGCTGCGTTGCTGAGCCGATTCCGGTCCGCGACGGGGCATTCAACCCCGCCTGTGGCCGGAATCGGTCCGGCGCCTTGCACTTCGCGCGCCGGCGCGGCCTCGCTACGGTGTTCATGAACAATCCGGGCCAGGCCAGGGCCGGCTACTGCGGGATCGGCACGGCCGAGTCCGCCTGGATCTGGCCGTCCTCCATCAGCAGCACGCGCTGGCAGCGCGCGGCCAGGCGCTCGTCGTGGGTGACGAGCAAGAGCGAGAGCTGTCGGCTCTCCTGCTCCTCGAACAACAGGTCGAGCACGCGCTGGCCGGTGGCGGTGTCGAGGTTGCCGGTCGGCTCGTCGGCGATCAGGACGGCGGGGTCGAGGAACAGCGCGCGGGCGATCGCGACGCGCTGGCGCTCGCCGCCCGAGAGCTGGCCGGGGCGGTGCCGCAGGCGCTCGCCCAGGCCGAAGCGGCCCAGGATCTCGCGCGCGCGCTCGCGGTCGGCGCGGCGCTCGAAGCGCCGACCGCCGTGGGCGTCGGCGATCATGGCCGGCAGCAGCACGTTCTCGACCGCGTCCAGCTCGCCCAGCAGGTGGTAGAACTGGAACACGAAGCCGATGTGCAGATTGCGCAGGCGCGCGCGCTCGCGCACCGGCAGGCCCCAGGCGTCCTGGCCGTCGAGCACGACGCGGCCCTCGCTCGGCTGCTCGAGCAGCCCCAGGATGTGCAGGAAGGTCGACTTGCCGGCGCCGGAGGCGCCCATCAGGCACAGGCGCTCCGAGCGGTAGAGCTCGATGTGCGCGCCGTGCAGCACCTCGATCGAGCGCTCGCCGACCGCGAAGGACTTGCGCACGTCGCGCGCCGAGAGCACCACTTGCTCCCGGTCCAGCTCCGGCGCCGCGCGCGCCGCGTCCAGCGCCAGCGTCTCACTCATAGCGCAGCGCGTCGATCGGGTGCAGGCGCGCTGCCCGCCAGGCGGGCAGGACGGCGAACAGCAGCGTGCAGACGAAGGCCCCTACCACGATCAGCGCCACGCCGCGCGGGTCGACGACCGAGGGGATGTAGGAGAACAGGTAGACCGTGCGGTCGAAGATCTGGATGCCGAAGGCCGCGCTCAGCCACTTCTCGATGCCGTCGATGCGCAGGGCCCCGAACACGCCGATCAGCGCGCCGAGGATCGATCCGAGCAGCGCGTCCCAGAAGCCGATCATGAGGTACAGCGCCATGATCCCGCGCGGCGTCGCGCCCAGCGCGGTCAGGATGCCGATGTCGCGCCGCTTCTCCGTGACCAGCATCGAGAGGATCGCGAAGACCGTGAAGCCGGCCACGACCAGCACCAGGCTGAGCATGATGCCGAGCAGCGTCTTCTCGTTCTCGATCGCTCCCAAGAGATTCCTGCGGTAGTCCTCCCAGGTCCGCACCTCGTCCCAGTCGAGCTCGCGCACCAGGCCGGCCTCGTAGAGCTCGCGCCCGAAGTCCGCCTTCGCGGCCTGACCGTCGCGCGCGTAGTCGCGCAGGCGCACGAGCACCTGGCTGAAGGCGCCCTCCTCCTTGCCCAGGAAGTCGGCCAGCTCCTCGCGCTCCAGGTAGATGCGCGCGGCGTCGATCTCGTTCTCGCCGGTGCTGAAGGTGCCCGCCACCAGGAACTTGCGATTCGAGTCGAGCGGGCGCCCGCTCTCCTCGTCGGGCACGGCCGTGTAGACGTTGATGACCGCGCCGCGGTACAGGAGGTTGTTGGCCGCCACCTGCTCGCCGACGACCACCCAGGCCCAGGGCTCGTCCCCGGCGTAGTCCGGCGGCGGCGCGAAGGGCCGCGCGGAGTCGGCCACGCGCGGATTGAGCGGAGTCAAGAGCGGCTCGCGCTCGAGCGCCTGGCGCAGGCCGGTCGTGGCGATCTCGTCCGCCGGATCGATGCCGACGAGCTGCACGAAGCCCTTCTCGGCGCTGACCGGGTCCTGCAGGTTGTGCGCGCCCAGCTCGGAGCGCCGCCCGCCCTGGGCGATCATGCCGCCCCAGGTCAGGTGCGCGCAGGCCGCCTCGACGCGCGGGTCGGCGCGCACGTGCTCCAGGATCGGCCCGGGCCGGCGCGGGACCTCCCGCCCGTCCGGACGCGCCAGCCTGGAGGGTTGGATGACCAGGTCGGAGAGGCTGCCGCGCAGCGTCTTGCGGCTCTCCTGCAGGAAGCCGGCCATGATCGACAGGATCAGGATCAGCGCCGCCACCCCGACCGTGATTCCGATCACGCCGATCCAGTTCGTGCGGCGCGCGACGATGTAGCGCCAGCTCAGGAAGGTCTTGTACACGGGCGCAGGATCGTAGCGGGCCGGAGGACCCGGGGCGAGCCTGCGGAGGCGGGGGCTACGCGCGCGTCGGATCCCCGCCCGCGTCCTCCGCCGCGCGCCCCGCCTGCGGCCGCATGGCCGGGAACAGCAGCACGTCGCGGATCGACTCCTGACCGGTCAGCACCATCACCAGGCGGTCGATGCCGATCCCCAGGCCGCCGCAGGGCGGCAGGCCGTACTCGAGCGCCTGCACGTAGTCGAGGTCGACCTCGCCCGGCGCCTCGGGGTCCAGGCTCGCGACCTGCTCCTCGAAGCGGCGCTGCTGCTCGGCCGGGTCGTTCAGCTCGGTGAAGGCGTTGCCTAGCTCCAGGCCGTCCACGAAGACCTCGAAGCGCTCCGCCAGGCGCGGGTCCTCCGGGCTGGTCTTGGCCAGCGGGCACAGCTCGAGCGGGTAGTCGACCACGAACAGGGGCCCTTCGAGCTCGGCCTCGACCGTGGCCTCGAAGACCGCGTTCATGAGCTTCGCGGGTCCGCCCTGGACGGCGATTCCGAGCTCCTTCGCGCGCGCGCGCACGGCCGGCTGGTCGTCGAACTCGCAGTCGTTCGCCTCCTTGAAGAGGCCCGCGTAGGGCAGGCGCGGGAAGGGCGCCTCGAAGCGGAAGGTGCGCCCGTGGTAGCGCACCTTCGTCCCGCCCGTGATCTCGAGCGCCAGGCGCTCGAACAGGCCCTCGCTGAGCTCCATCATGCGGCGGTAGTCGGCCTGCGCCTCGTACAGCTCGAGCATGGTGAACTCGGGGTTGTGGACCTGCGACAGCCCCTCGTTGCGGAAGTTGCGCGAGACCTCGAACACGCGCTCGAGCCCGCCCACGATCAGGCGCTTCAGGTACAGCTCGGGCGCGATGCGCAGGTACAGGTCCATCCCCAAGGCGTTGTGGCGCGTGACGAACGGCCGCGCCGCCGCGCCGCCCGCGATCGGGTGCAGGGTCGGCGTCTCGACCTCGAGGTAGCCTTGCTGCTCGAGGAAGTGGCGCGCGACCGAGAGCGCCCGGCTGCGCTTCACGAAGACCTCGCTCACGCCCTCGCAGGCCCACAGGTCGACGTAGCGCCGGCGGTAGCGCAGCTCCTTGTCCGTCAGCCCGTGCCACTTCTCGGGCGGCGGCGCGACGGCCTTGGCGAGCATCTTGAGCTCGTTGGCCCAGACCGTCACCTCGCCCTTGTTGGTGTGGCCAAGCTCGCCCGTCACGCCCACGATGTCGCCGCCGTCGAAGACCTTGCGCCGCGGCCACCAGCGCGCCAGCCGCTCGCGCTGCAGGCCGACCTGGATGCGCCCGCTGCGGTCGATCAGCGGGGCGAAGATGAGCTTGCCGAAGTCGCGCAGGCCGAGGAGCCGCCCGGCGACGGTGACGCTCTGGCCGAGGCGCGGCCCAGGCTCGGCGGGGGTGCCGGCGCCCGCGATCAGGTCGCGCACGGGCTCGGCCGCGACCCCGCGCGGCGGGTAGGGATCGATCCCCTCCGCGCGCAGCCGGTGGACCTTCTGCAGGCGGTCGGGGTGGGCGAGGTCGGTCATCGGCTCTGGGCTGGGGAGGCAGGCCGCCCGGAGCGGACCCGCGGCGGTGCGAAGGTGCGTCCCGAGCGGCCGGTGGGAGTGGTGGAGGATAGGGGAGTCGAACCCCTGACCTCTTGAATGCCATTCAAGCGCTCTACCAACTGAGCTAATCCCCCGGTCCTGGGATGGACGTTCTGCTCTAGACCCACCCATCCCAGGTCGCGCGGGGCCGTGGTGCGCCCCGTGCGTGCTTCTGCGGCCTCTTGAAGAGAGCTCTTTGGAATCGAGGGCAGAGAGAATGCCCCTGGGCCCGGCGGGAGTCAACCCCTCGGGAATGGTCGCGGCCCCGAGCGCGACCTATCATCTGCCGCTCGACTTCGCCCGGCGCAGCACCGGCGCGGGGCCCGCCCGGACGCCGCGCGCGCCGGAGATCCGCCGTGAAGAACGCCTACGACCCGCGATCGATCGAGACGCGCTGGCAGCGGCGCTGGGAGCAGGAGCGCACCTTCGCCGCCCCCAACCCGGGCCAGGCCGGCTTCGACGCCTCGAAGCCCAAGTACTACGTGCTCGACATGTTCCCGTACCCGTCGGGGGCGGGCCTGCACGTCGGGCACCCGCTGGGGTACATCGGCAGCGACATCGTCGCGCGCCGCAAGCGCATGGAGGGCTACAACGTGCTGCACCCGATCGGCTACGACGCCTTCGGGCTGCCGGCCGAGCAGCACGCCGTGCGCACCGGCGAGCACCCCGCGCTATCGACGCGCGCGAACATCGAGAACTTCGCGCGCCAGCTCAAGATGATCGGGCTGTCGTACGACTGGGAGCGCGCCTTCGCCACCTGCGATCCCGCCTACTACCGCTGGACGCAGTGGATCTTCGCGCGCCTGTTCGACCGCGGCCTGGCGTACCGGAGCGACGTGCCGGTGTGGTGGTGCGAGGAGCTGAAGACGGTCCTGGCGAACGAGGAGGTCATCGACGGCCGCTCCGAGGTCGGCGACCACCCTTGCGTGCGCAAGCCGCTGAAGCAGTGGAACCTGCGCATCACGGCCTACGCCGAGCGGCTGCTCGACGACCTCGAGCTGGTCGACTGGCCCGAGTCGGTCAAGACCATGCAGCGCGAGTGGATCGGCCGCTCCGAGGGGGCCGAGATCACGTTCCAGGTCGAGGGCCTGGAGGGCGGGTCCCTGCGCGTCTTCACGACCCGGCCGGACACGCTGTACGGCGCGACCTTCATGGTGCTGGCGCCCGAGCACCCGCTGGTGGCGCGCATCACGGTCCCCGAGCGGCGCGCGCAGGTCGAGGGCTACGGGCGCGCGGCCGCCGCCAAGAGCGAGCTGGAGCGCACCGAGCTGGCGAAGGAGAAGACCGGCGTCTTCACCGGCGCTCACGCCCTGAACCCGGTGATGGAGCCGGGCGACCCGCGCGCGCGCCTGCCGGTCTTCGTGGCCGACTACGTCATGATGGGCTACGGCACGGGTGCGATCATGGCCGTGCCCGGCGGCGACGAGCGCGACTTCGAGTTCGCGCGCAAGCACGGCCTCGCGATCGTCGAGGTCGTGCGCCCGCCCGCGGGCACGCCCGGCCTGGCCCAGGGCGCGTGCTACTCGGGGGACGGCACGGCCGTGAACTCGGGGCCGCTCGACGGCCTGCCGACGGCGGAGGCCAAGGAGCGCATCATCGCCATCCTGCGAGAGAAGGGCGCCGGCGGGGCCAAGGTCAACTACCGCCTGCGCGACTGGCTGTTCTCGCGCCAGCGCTACTGGGGCGAGCCTTTTCCGCTGCTCCACCGCCAGGACGGCACGGTCGTGCGCGTGCCCGACGCCGAGCTGCCGGTGCTGCTGCCGCAGATCGAGGACTACGCGCCCGCGCCGGACGGCTCGCCGCCGTTGGCGCGCGCACAGGATTGGGTGGCGGCGGTCGATCCGCGCGACGGAGCGCCGGCGCGGCGCGAGACCGACACGATGCCGCAATGGGCCGGCTCGTGCTGGTACTACCTGCGCTTCATGGACCCGCACAACGCCGAGCGCCCGTGGAGCGCCGAGGCCGAACGCTACTGGGGCGCGGTCGACCTGTACGTCGGCGGCGTCGAGCACGCCGTGCTGCACCTCTTGTACGCGCGCTTCTGGCACAAGGTGCTCTACGACCTGGGGCTCGTGTCCACGCAGGAGCCGTTCCAGCGCCTGTTCAACCAGGGCATGCTGACCGCCTTCGCCTACAAGGACCCGAGCGGCCGGCTGGTGCCGAGCGACGAGGTCGAGGAGCGCGAGGGCAAGCACCTGCACGTCCCGACCGGCGCCGAGGTCGAGCAGGTCGTGGCGAAGATGTCCAAGTCGCTGCGCAACGTCGAGAATCCCGACCGCGTGATCGAGGAGCAGGGCTGCGACACGTTCCGGCTGTACGAAATGTTCATGGGGCCGCTGGGCGACTCGCAGCCCTGGAACCCGCGCGACGTGCCCGGCTGCCGGCGTTTCCTGGAACGCGTCTGGCGCGCGTTCGTCGATCCCGGCGGCGACGGGCCCCTGCGGCCGGAGCTCCTGCGCGAGGGAGCGGTCGAGCCGGAGGGCGCCGCGCTCGAGCTGGAGCGCGCGTTGCACCGCGCCCTGAAGCTGGTGGACGACTCCTTCGAGCACTTCAACTTCAACACCGCCATCGCCGGCCTGATGACCTTCGTGAACGAGGTCGGCCGGCGCCCGGGATCCCTGACGCGCTCCCAGGCCGAGCGTTTCGTGCTGGCGCTGTCGCCCTTCGCGCCGCACGTGTGCGAGGAGCTGTGGGAGCGCCTCGGGCACGCCGGCGGCGTGTCGGCCGCGCCCTGGCCGCGCTGGGATGGGCGCTGGCTGGCGACGGAGACCTGCGAGCTGGTGGTGCAGGTCAACGGCCGGGTGCGGGCGCGGGTCGAGATCGCGAGCTCGGCTGGCGAGCCGGAGATGATCGCCGCCGCGCGCGCGGCCGTCGCCGCGCACCTCGCCGGCCGGCAGGTCGTGAAGGAGATCGCCGTGCCCGGCAAGCTGGTCAACGTGGTCGTGCGATGAGCACGGCGAGACCTCCGACATCGCCGCTGACGGGCGGGAGGAAGCGATGACGCTCCTGGATCGTGAGAGCACGCTGGCGGCCGCGCGCGCGCTGGTCGAGGCCAGCCCGGCGGACGAGACCGAGGTGACGCTCGAGTCGTGCCTGGACCGCTTCGTGCGCTTCGCCGACACGGGGCCGACCCAGAGCGCCGATCGCGAGCGCTACGAGGTGGCCGTGCGCGTGCGGCTCGTCTCGGACCAGGGCCGGCGCGAGGCGCGCGCGACCTGCGACGGGCTCGACCCGGCCTTGACTCGTGGCACGCTGGAGCGCGCCGTCGCCCTCGCGCGCCACTCGCCGCCCGATCCCGAGCTGCTGGCGCTGGAGGGGCCCGTGGCGGTCGACGGGCGCCGTGCCGACCCCGGCACTCTCGCGCACCCGTTCGAGCAGAAGGCGGACTGGGTGCGCGCCGCCCTGGCGGCCTGCGCCGAGCACGAGCTCCTGCCCGCCGGCCTGGCGCAGACCACGGGCCTGGCGCGCGGGCTGGTGAGCTCGGCCGGGCGGGCGGTCTACGCCGCGACCTCGCGCGCGTCCTTCGCGCTGACCGCCAGCGTGCCCGGCTTCGTCGACGGCTCGGGCTTCGCCGAGCAGATCGCCGCTCGGGTGGTGCAGATCGACCCGGCGCGGGTGATCGCGCGCGCGGTGGACAAGGCTGTCAAGAGCCGCGCGCCGCAGCCGATCGAGCCGGGCGAGTACACCGTCGTGCTCGAGCCGCCGGCGGTCAGCTCGATCCTCCTGTTCGCGACCTACAAGGGCTTCGGCGCCCAGGAGGTGCACGAGAAAGCCTCGTTCCTGTGCGGGCGCCAGGGGAAGAAGGTCTTCCCCGAGGGCCTGTCGCTGGCCGACCACGCCGGCAACGCGGTCTACGCCGGCTTCCCGTTCGACGGCGAGGGCAGCCCGAAGAAGCGCGTGGCGCTGATCGAGCGCGGCGTGCTGACCGGGCCGGTGACGGACTCGGCCTGGGCCGCGAAGCTCGGCCTGGAGAACACCGGCCACGCGCTGCCCAAGCCGAACACGCACGGGCCGATGGCGCTGAACCCGGTGCTGGCCGCGGGCGAGAGCAGCCTGGAAGAGCTGATCGGCGGGGTCGAGCGGGGCCTGCTCGTGACCCAGTTCCACTACACGAACCTGATCGACCCCAAGGACCTGACGCTGACCGGGATGACGCGCAACGGCACGTTCCTGATCGAGGACGGGAACGTGACCCGGCCGGTCAAGAACCTGCGCTTCACCGAGAGCCTGGTCGGCGCCTTGGGGCGCGTCACCGGCGTGGGGCGTGACCTGGACGTGGCCGGGGCGCTGTTCGAGGGCGAGGTCGTCTGTCCGGCGCTGCGCATCGACCGCTTCCGCTTCACCTCGACCACCGACTTCTAGCCCGAACCCGAGGAGTTTCGCCGTGACCGACATGATGGACGTCGCCCGGGCCGCGGTCGCGGCCGCGCAGGCCGCCGGCGCGGAGTACGCCGACGCGCGCGCGAACCGCCTGCTGCGCGAGGAGCTCTGCGTGCGCAACGGCCGGATCGGTCAGGCCGACGCGACCGAGCAGCTCGGCCTGGGCGTGCGCGTGATGAAGGACGGCTGCTTCGGCTTCGCCGCCGCGCCGCTCGCGGCCGGCGACGGGAGCGCGCTGGCGCGCGCGCTGGCGGCGCGCGCCGTGCGCGGCGCGGGCGAGCTGGCGCCGGCGGTCGTCGCGCCGGCGCGCCTGGCGGGCCGCGAGGGGCACGTGGCCGAGTACGCCACGCTGCTCGAGATCGACCCCTTCCAGGTGCCGCTCGGCGAGCGGGTCGAGTTTCTGCGCGCGGCCGAGGCCGGCATGGAGGGCGCCGGCGAGACCGTCGTGCGCGAGGCCAGCGCCAGCATCCGGCGCGAGGAGCAGTGGCAGGCCTCGAGCGAGGGCGCCGCCATCCACCAGCTCCTGACGCGCACCGGGGCGGGGATCGCGACCACGGCCGCCGCGGACGGACAGGTCGAGACGCGCAGCTACCCGTCCTCCTTCGGCGGCAACTACAAGTCCGCCGGCTGGGAGCACGCCCTGGCGCTGGATCTCGTCGCGCACGGCCAGCGCGTGCGCGACGAGTCGCTCGCCCTGTGCCGCGCCGACCCGTGCCCGGGAGGCGTGCGCACGTTGATCCTGGGCGCGAGCCAGCTCATGCTGCAGATCCACGAGTCGGTCGGGCACCCCAACGAGCTCGACCGCGTGTTCGGGCACGAGATCGACCTGGCCGGCTCGTCCTTCGCGACCACCGACAAGCTGGGCTCCTTCCGCTACGGCTCGCCGCTCGTGAACCTGGTGGCGGACTCGACCGTCGCCGGCGGGCTCGACACGCGCGGCTTCGACGACGAGTGCGTGCCGTCGGGCTCGTGGCACGTCGTGAAGGACGGCGTGTTCAACGGCTACCACACCAGCCGCGAGTGGGCCGGACACATCGGCGAGGAGCGCAGCCGCGCGACGGCGCGCGCCGAAGGCTGGTTCAACCCGCCGATCATCCGCATGACGAACCTGTCGCTGATGCCCGGGAGGTGGACCCTGGACGAGCTGCTGGCGGACAGCGAGGACGGCGCGGTCTTCGCCGACACGGTCAAGATGTGGTCGATCGACCAGCGCCGCTTGAACTTCCAGTTCACCTGCGAGATCGGTTTCGAGATCCGAGGCGGGAAGCTGGGTCGCATGCTGCGCAGCCCGACCTACCAGGGCCGCACGCCCGACTTCTGGGGCTCGTGCGACGCGATCTGCGACGCCGACCACTGGGATCTGTGGGGCGTGCCGAACTGCGGCAAGGGCAACCCGATGCAGGTGGCCGAGATGAGCCACGGAGCGGCCCCGGCGCGGTTTCGCGGCGTGACGTTCGTGGACGCGCGGTTGTAGCCCGCGGCCGCGGGCGGCTACTGGGGGACGATCTCGAGCAGCTCGACGTCGAAGATCAGGGTCGCCTTGGGGGGGATCGGGCCCTGGCCCATCGGGCCGTAGGCCAGGTCGTAGGGGATGATCAGCTTGCGCTTGCCGCCGACACGCATCGAGCCGACGCCCTCGGTCCAGCCGGAGATGACGCGGTCCAGCGGGAACTCGGCCGGTCTGCCGCTCTTGACCGAGCTGTCGAAGAGCTTGCCGTCGACCAGCCACCCGGAGTAGTGCACCTTGACCCGGGTGGAGGGACCCTGCGGCTGCTCCCCATCGCCGGAGCGCAGGTCGTAGTACTTCAGCCCGCTCGGCGTCTCGGTCCACGCGCCCGAGACCGGGTCCCCGGGCAGGCGCGGCACGTTCACCTTCGAGACGACCTGGCCGCCGGCACCGACGCTCACGTTCCAGGCGGAGCCCGCGGCGTACACCCGCACCGTCGCGCCGGGCTCCCCGCCGAGCGCCAGCTCGGCCGAGCGCGCCACGCCCCCGGTCTCCTTCTCGGCCGCGGCGATCGCGGCCGCGAGCTGCAGCGAGCCGGCCCGCAGCTCGGCCTCGATCGCGGCCGGGTCGGGCGGCAGGGCGCTGTAGTCCTGGGCCAAGGGCAGGGCGGCGGCGCCGGCCGCGCCGGCGGCCAGCAACAAGAGGAGCACGCGGATCATCGGATGTCTCCTGGTTGGGGGGGGCGGCAGGGTAGCGAGCTCAGACGAGCGAGCAAGCATTGCTCGCGAACGGGCGCCAACGCCGCCAGGCGTTGGGCCAAACGGCATCTGATCTACTACTCCGGAGTTTGCGCGCGTAGCGCGCAGATTCCGAAGTAGTAGATCCGGCGCCAATGGCGCCGCGCCGCCGGTCGGGCGGCGAGGAGGGGGAGGCCGCGCGTCGCGGCCGGTGCGGGGGAGGGTCTGCCTCCCCCGCCAACAGCGACTCAGCGCGGCGCAGCCTCCTCATTGGGTTGCGGGCGTCGGCCCGCGCTGAGAGGCTGTATCATCGATTTCTGCTCAGCCTCTCAGCCCGCGGCCGCCAGCGCCGCGCGCGCGTCGCGCAGGAAGGGCAGCGCCGCGGCCACGCAGTCGCGCGCCTCCTCGACCGCCCCGTCCACCGCCGCCGACCAGGCCCGGTGCAGCTTGCGCTCGGCGCTCGAGAACGGGGCCATCACGGCCGCGTAGAGCGCGATCCCGCCGCGCGCGCGCAGCGCCTCGCGCCCCTCGAGGAAGGCGTAGGCCGGGCCGGCCAGCAGCGGGTCGAGCGCGCGCTGCAGCTCGCCCGCCTCGATCTCGGCCAGCCGCGCCTTGATCTCGGCCAGGCCGCGCTCGAGCTCGGCGAGCGCTCCCGCGAGATCCACCCCCCCGGCGGCAGGGGTGCCCCCTTCCCCGGCCTCGACCCCTGGCGCGCGGCGCTTGACGGCCACGCCCGCGATCGTGAGCAGGACCGCGACCAGGAATCGCCACTTGTCGCTCCAATCCGCCAGGCTGAAGCGCACGCGCGTCTTGACGTCGATCGCGTCGACGCCCGCGGCCCAAAGCTCTGCGATGCGCTCGTCGTCGAGGTACGTGCCGCCCTCGATGCGCGCCGGCAGGTCGATCGCGCGGTGCAGGCGCTCGCCCGCCAACGCGATCTCGGCGCCCGCGGGCAGGAGCGACAAGGACGCCTCGGATCCGTCCTGGGCTCGCACGGGCAGGGACTCGAGCCCGGCCGCGCGCGCGCGCTCGACCAGGTCCGCCGTTACGACCCGTCCGGGGGAGAGGGGGTCGACCTCGCCCGCGCGGACGACGGGCGTGTGCAGCACGCGGCCGGCGACGGCCTGCACGTCGGAGAGGGAGAAGCGCTCGGACTCGAGCGCCGGACGTCGCACGCGCACGCTCGCGATCCCCTCCTCGCGCAACAGCGCGACGACGTCGGCCGAGAGCTCCTGGCCCTCGCGCGCCAGCAGCACGTTGCGGCTGGCGGGGCTCGCCACGTCGCGGAACACGAACTCCCCGGGCCAGGCCGTCTCGTCACCGAGCACGATCGTGCGATAGGCCTTCTTCGCGCCCGCCGCGGCCAGGGCGCCGATCACGACTCCCAGGACCAGCAGCAGGTTCCCGATGTGCTTCGCCATGACGAGTCAGAGAGCGAGCAAGAATTGCTCGCGAACGGGCGCCAACGCTGCCAGGCGTTGGGCCAAACGGCATCTGAGAGGCTGTATCATCGATTTCTGCTCAGCCTCTCAGCCCCTCGCCACCTGGATGGCCGCGAACACCACGCCCAAGAGCCCCTCGCCGACCAGCAGTCCGGCCGCGAAGGGCACGCCCCAGCTCTCGGTCCAGGCCGCCCCCTTGACGCGCTTCATGAGCATCTGCACCAGGCAGCCCAGGCCATAGGGCAGGAGGTACTTGAGCGGCAGGTACATCGACAACCCGACCAGCACGCCCAGGCCGGCGATGCCCGACAGGCTGAGCAGCGCTCCCAGCACGCCGCCCATGGCGTACAGCTCGACCGGCGCGTCGCCGCCGCGGATGGCGTCGATCGCGCCGCCCAGGGCCATGGCCTGCGGGGCGGGCGAGTCGGTGCCGGGCCCGAACGCCACGCCGAACTCGCCCAGGTTGCGCTGCGCCAGGAGGTAGACCGTCGCGAGGCACACCGCCGGCCCGATCCACACGACGCCGAGCTCCATGAACTGCTGGCGCAGCGGCGAGCCGCCTACCAGGTGGCCGGTCTTCAGGTCCTGCATCATGTCGGCGCACTCGGTGATCGCGACGCACACCGCGGCGCCGATCAGGACCGCCGGCACGACCTGGTTGTCGGTCAGGAGCAGGCACAGCATCACGGTCAGGAGCGCCATGCCCGAGATCGGGCTCCAGTCCGTCATGCCGGTGCACTGCGCGATGACGATGCCGGCGAACCACATCCAGGCCGTGCCCACGGCCGCGATGAGCAGCGCCTGGCCGACGCTGCCGTCGGCGATCGTGCCCTTGGCGGCCAGGAACAGCACCACGAAGGCCAGGGCGATCGCGCCGCCCAGGACGCCGAGCGGCAGCTCGTCGCGCTCACCGCCGCCGGTCGCGGCCGCCCGCATCGACTTGAGCGCCGCGCCGATGGCCGGGAAGGCGAAGGCCAGCCCGACCAACGCGCCGCCCATCAAGAGGCCGATGCCGAGCGGCTTGTTCATGTGCTGGAGGGCCCAGCCGGATGCTTCGGCGGCCTCGACCGACGAGGGCATCCAGTCGGCCCCGAAGGCGACCGGAGTGATCACGAAGTAGGCCAGCAGGCCTCCGGCCAGCACGACCAGGCCCGGCCGTCCGGTGATGAAGCCCGCTCCGAGCGCGAAGGGCGCGATGGCCCACACGAAGTCGAAGGAGGGCTGCCAGAGCCCCCCGATCACGGGCAGCATCGAGATCCACAGGCCCACGTCGACCGTCTCGTCGCCGACGCCGAGGATGCCGAGCTGGCCGTAGCCCGCGATGCCCAGCACGCCCTGGCTCTGGGTGAAGAAGAAGATCGCCATCGATGCGGCGATGCCGGCCACGAGCACCTGCGCCTTGCGCACGCCCTCGCCGGGCGACTTGAGCACCGCCGCGACCGCCGTCCCGGTCGGGAAGCGCAGGCGCTCGAAGTCGATCATCTGCTTGCGCGTGGGGATGATGAAGGCCACCCCGAGGATCGCGCCGGCCGTGCAGGCCGCCACGAGCCACGTGAAGTCGACCCGCAGGCCGAGCAGGAACAGCACCGGCACGGTGAAGATCACCCCGCTGTTCGACGTGTTGACGGCCGAGGCGATCGTCTGCGCGACGTTGTTCTCGACGATGCTGCCCTTGCGCAGCATTCCGCGCAGCACGCCCCAGCCGAGCACGGCCGCGATGGCGCTGCCGCCGATCGTGAAGCCGATCTTGAGGCCCGAGTAGGTGATGGCGGCGTTCATCAGCACGCCGATCAGCACGCCGAAGATGACGGCCGCCGGGGTCACCTCGCGGTAGCGGCGCTGGAAGACGCTCGCCAGCCAGCTCTGCGAAGGGGCCGCCATGGGGTGCGGATCTTGAAGGGCGCGGTCGGCGGAGGCAAGCACCGGCCGGCGCCCGCCCCTTTTCCCTTGCCCGGCCGGCGGGCGCGTGGCTCACTCTCCCGGTGGCGTCCGTCTCGGCCTGCCTGATCGTGCGCGACGAGGCCGCGAACCTGCCGGGCTGCCTGGCGGCGCTGCGGCCCTGGGTGGCCGAGACGTGCGTGCTCGACACCGGCTCGCGCGACGGCACGCCCGAGCTGGCCTCGCGCCTGGGCGCCCGCGTCGAGCACGCCGAGTGGCGCGACGACTTCGCCGCCGCCCGCAACCGCTCCCTCGCCATGGCCACGGGCGACTGGATCCTGGTCGTCGACGCCGACGAGGAGCTCGTGGCCGCGAGCGGTCCGGCGCTCGTGCGCGCCGTCGGCGACCCCCGCGCGCTCGCCTGGCTGGTGCGGGTCGAGAGCCTCGACGGGCGCGGCGGCTCGACGCCGGCCGACCTGCCGCGGCTGTTCCGGAACGGGCGCGGGATCCGTTTTTCCCGCGCGGTGCACGAGTCGGTCATGGACAGCCTGATCGCGCTCGGCGCCGGAACGCCGCGGTCGAGCGGCCTGCGCCTGCGGCACACGGGCTACCTGCCCGAGGCCGTGCGCGCGCGCGGAAAACGAGAGCGCAACCTCGCCATCCTGCGCCGCGTGCGCAGGCAGCAGCCCGGCGACGTGTACAATCTGTTCAAGCTGGCGGCGAGCCTCTCCGCGGCGGGCGAGCGCGAGGAGGCGCTGGCCGCGTGGGAAGAGGCCTGGAGCGCGGGGCGCGCGCTCTCCGCCGCGAGGCGCGCCGAGCGGCCGTTCCTGGCGCGCGTGGCGGCCGGGCTCGTCGCGGCGCTGATGGGAGAGGGCCGCATGGCCGCGGCGCTGGAGGTCGCGCGCGAGGGCCTGGGGCTGTTCCCGCGCTCGGCCGAGCTCTCTTGCGCGGCGGGGGAGCTGGCGCGGCGCACGGGGCGCCCCGACGAGGCGCGCGCGCACTTCGAGCGGGCGCTCGGCGCGCCCGCCCCGCCGCCCCCGGAGCTGGGCGACCCCGATGCGCGCTCGCGCCTGCCGCTGGTCGGACTGGCGCGGCTCGCGCTCGAAGGCGGCGGCCCGGACGCTCCGCGCGCGCTCGAGCTGGCCGCGGCCGCGGGCGGCCCCTGCGCGCGCTGCCTGGCGGTGCGCTGGTCGCTGGCGGCGGGGGACGAGGACGGGGCCTGGCGCGCGCTCGACGCGTTGCTCGGCGCCGACCCACAGAGCGCGGACGTGCAGCTCCTGGCGGCCGAGATGGCCTTCGGCCGGGGCGAGCTGGAGACGGCGCTGCACTTCTGGCGCGCCTGCTCGAGCGGCGACGGCGACGGCGGCCAGACGGCCCGCGCCTGGCTGGCCGTGGTCGAGCTGGCCGGCGGGCGCCTCGAGCGGGCGGCCCGGCACCTCGCCCGCCTGCGCGGCAGCGACCCCCGCGGGGCCGCGGCGCGCCTCGTGCTGGCGGCCGCGGCCGGCGTCGAAGCCGCGCCCGATCCGGGCTTTCGCCCCCGGGCGCTGCTCCCCGAGGTCGCGCGCTGGCTCGAGATCCTCTCGTGCGACCCCGATCAGCGCGCCCTGGGGGCCTTCGCCCGGGCCGCCCAGGGCCTGGCCGCGCGCGTGCCCGGGATCGAACGGCTCGTCGTGCGCGAATGACCATCGAAAACTGCGAAGTCCGCAGTTTTTCTTGGACAGGCTGGACGCTGCAAGCGACAGTTGCGCCGGATCGACCAATGGAACCGCATTCTAGGTGGAAACCGTAATGCAGACATACGAGTCCTCTTGTCCTTCGGAACCCCGGGAGACGCGATGATGACGACCCTCAGCCAGAGCGAGCTCAAGGCCCTTCAGGACATCCACCCCGGCATGGATCGGGGCCAGATCCTCGAGCACATGCGGGAGCACGGCGTGCGCTTCGTGCGCCTGCAGTTCACCGACCTGACCGGGGTCAACAAGAACGTGGAGGTGCCCGAGAGCCAGTTCGAGAAGGCCCTGGACGGGGAGGTCCTGTTCGACGGCTCCTCGATCGAGGGCTTCACGCGCATCGAGGAGTCGGACATGCTCCTCAAGCCCGACCTGGCGACCTACCGCATCGATCCGTGGGTCTCGGTCGGCCACCGGGGCCGCGACCAGGGCCGCGTCGCTCGCCTGATCTGCGACATCTACAACCCCGACGAGAGCCCCTTCGACGGCTGCCCGCGGCTGACGCTGAAGCGCACCTGCGCGCGCGCGGAAGAGCTCGGCTACGTCCTGAACGTCGGTCCCGAGGCCGAGTTCTTCCTGTTCCTGCGCACGAGCGAGGGCGCGGCCACGACCGCCACCCACGACGTCGCGGGCTACTTCGACCTGGCGCCGATCGACCTGGGCGAGGAGTGCCGGCGCGAGATCGTGATCGCGCTCGAGGCGCTCGGCTTCGAGATCGAGGCCGCGCACCACGAGGTCGCGCCCGGCCAGCACGAGATCGACTTCAAGTACGGCGGCGCCGTCACGACGGCCGACAACCTGGCCACCTTCCGCTTCGTCGTGCGGCGCGTCGCGCGCGACATGGGCCTGCACGCGACCTTCATGCCGAAGCCGATCTTCGGGCAGAACGGCTCGGGCATGCACGTGCACCAGTCGCTCTTCAGGGACGGCCAGAACTCGTTCTTCGACCCGCAGGGCGAGTACGACGGCGTCTCGGACGTGATGCGCTGGTACGTCGGCGGCCTGCTCAAGCACGCGCGCTCCTTCTGCGCGATCACGAACCCGCTGGTGAACTCGTACAAGCGCCTGGTGCCCGGCTACGAGGCGCCGACGGACCTGGCCTGGTCGATGCGCAACCGCTCGCCGCTGATCCGGGTGCCCGCGCGGCGCGGGATCGGGACGCGCTGCGAGCTGCGCATGCCCGACCCGGCCTGCAACCCGTACCTGGCCTTCACGGTCATGCTGGCCGCCGGCCTGGACGGGGTGAAGAACCAGATCGAGCCGCCGCCCCCGGTCTCGGCCAACGTCTACCGCATGAGCGCCCGCGAGCGCGCCCGGCTCAAGATCAAGAGCCTGCCGGGCAACCTGGGCGAGGCGGTGGTCGCGCTCGAGCGCAACGAGGTCATGAAGGACGCCCTCGGCGCGCACATCTTCGAGCACTTCGTGCACGCCAAGAAGACCGAGTGGCACGAGTACATCGCCGCCGTCCACCCGTGGGAGGTGGAGCGCTACCTGACGTCGTACTAGCCGCACGTGCCGGCCGCGGTGGGGGGGGCGGGGGCGCCTGCGGGCAGGGGCAGCGGCCCCGCCCCGTGGGCGCCCTCGCCAGCGGGCCGGGGCTCTCCGCGCGCCGGCCCGGGATGCGGCGAGATGCGGTTGCGATCGCTCCGACCGCGGCCGATACTCCAGCCATGAAGGACGACGTGTACTTCCCGCTCGAGGTCGTCGTGCGCGACATACCGCGCACCAACGGGCTCGAGGCGCGGATCCGCGAGAAGGTCGTGAAGCTGGCCGGGTTCTACGACAAGATCAGCCGCTGTCGGGTCGTGGTCGAGTCCCCGCACCACCATCACCAGAAGGGGGCCACCTACCACGTGACGATCGAGCTGGGCGTTCCTGGCCCGGACATCGTCGTCAACCGTGAATCCGAGCGCTCGCAGGATCACGAGCAGGTGGGCGTCGCGCTGCGGGACGCCTTCGACGCCGCGCGCCGCCAGCTCCAGGACCGCTTGGGGCGGCTGCGCAAGCACCCCCAGTCCGAGCCCGGCGTCGAGCCCGAAGCCGAGCCCACGGCCGAGCACGAGCTGGACGGCGCGTAGCCCGGCAGGGAATCGCTACACCGCGGCCGCCCGGAGGCCGAAACTGACAGGATGGCCGGGACGCAGGTCGTGACCGCGGAGGACGAGGCGCGGGCGCTGGCGGGAGCGCTTGAGGTACGCCGCTTCCGGCCGCGGGAGGACGATGCGCGCGACCGCTTCGTCGCCGAGCACGCGCGCGGCCGCCTGTTCCAGCTCGCCGGCTGGCGGCGCGCGGTCGAGCGCGTGTTCGGGCACGAGCCTCGCGACCTGTGCGCCTGGCGCGGCCAGGAGCTGGTCGGCCTGTTGCCGCTCTCGCGCTGCCGCGGTCTCCTGGGCCGGTCGCACCTGATCTCGGTGCCCTACGGCGTCTACGCCGGACCGCTGGGTGCCGATCGCGCCGTCGAGCGCGCACTGGTGGACGAGGCCGTGCGCGCGGCCGAGGCGGAGGGCGTCGGGCGGCTCGAGCTGCGCTGCCTGGAGGACCCCGGGCTCGAGCATCTGGCCGCCTCCGACCTGTACGCCACCTTCCGGCGGCGCCTGCCGGACGACCCGGCCGAGGTGCTGATGACGATGCGCAAGGACGAGCGCCGGCTCGTGCGCCGCGCGCGGGACCGGCACGGCCTCGAGCTGTGCGAGGGGAGCTGGTACGTCGCCGACCTGGCGCGCCTGTTCCACGCCAGCAAGCACCGGCTGGGCTCGCCCGGCCTGCCGGCGGCCTGGTTCCAGGCGCTGGCCGACGAGCTGGGCGAGCGCGCGGTCGTGCACCTGGCGCGCCGCGCGGGCCGCGCCCTGGCGGCCAGCATGTCCTTCGTCCACGGCGACGCGCTGGCCATGTACTACATCGGCACGACGCCGGAGGCGAATCGCGAGTACGCGACGACGAGCTTCATGATCGCCGGCCTGCAGGAGTGGGCCGTCGCGCGCGGCCTGCGGACGTTCGACCTCGGGCGCTCGCGCAGGGGCTCGGGCGCCTTCACGTACAAGGTCAACCAGGGCTTCGAGCCGACGCCGCTGCACTACCGTTACGCCCTGGTGAAGAGCGCCGGCCCGCCCATCTTCACGCCCTCGAACCCGCGCACGCGCCTCTTGCGCAAGGCCTGGTCGCGCCTGCCGCAGTGGCTGTCGCTGCGGCTTTCCGAGCGCCTGGCACGGCGGCTGCCCTGATCTACCACTCCGGAGTTTGCGCGCGCAGCGCGCAGATTCCGAAGTAGTAGATCCGGCACCAATGGCGCCGCGCCGCCGGTCGGGCGGCGAGGAGGGGGAGGTGAGCGCGTCGCGGCCGGTGCGGGGGAGGGTCTGCCTCCCCCGCCAACAGCGACTCAGCGCGGCGCAGCCTCCTCATTGGGTTGCGGGCGTCGGCCCGCGCTGAGAGCTTGACGATACGGTGTCGGGCGCTTTCCCACCACCCGCCCGGCAGGTGGTGGGAAAGCGCCCGACACCGTATCGTCAGGGGCATGGCGACTGCCACGCGGGCGTTCCCACGGGTGCTCGCCGCGCTCGGCATCGGGCTCGGCGCGTGCGTGCGGAACGGGACGCAGCCGGCGGCCACCGTCGGCGAGCGTGCCGCCGAGCGCGAGCGCATGGTCGCGCAGCAGATCGAGGCGCGCGGAGTCTCCGACGAGCGCGTGCTGGCGGCGATGCGCGCCGTGCCGCGTCACCTGTTCGTGCCCGCCGAGCTGCGCGCCCGCGCCTACGAGGACGGCCCGCTCCCGATCGGCCTGGGGCAGACGATCTCGCAGCCCTACATCGTGGCGGTGATGACGGAGGTCCTGGCGCTCGGGCCGGAGTCGCGCGTGCTGGAGATCGGCAGCGGCTCGGGCTACCAGGCGGCGGTGCTGGCGGAGATCACGCCGCACGTGTTCACGATCGAGATCGTGCCAGCGTTGGGCGAGCGCGCGGCGCGCACGCTGGTCGAGCTGGGTTACGGCGCGGTGCGCTGCCGCATCGGCGACGGCTACTTCGGTTGGCCCGAGGAGGCGCCCTTCGACGCGATCGTGGTCACCGCGGCGCCCGGCTTCGTGCCGCCCAAGCTCGTCGAGCAGCTCGCCGAGAAGGGCCGCATGTGCCTGCCGGTGGGCGCTGGCCCGTGGGACCAGGAGCTGCTGTTGATCACGAAGGAGGCCGGCCGCCCGGTCGAGCGCAACCTCGGCGGTGTGCGCTTCGTGCCGATGACCGGCGCGGCGCAGCAACCCGGCGCGCGGCGCTGAGCCTCTGGGGCCAGAGATGTTGACCGGCGTTCAAGAACCGGCTCGCTCGCAAGGGCGTGCAACCGGCGCCGGAGGCGCCGCGCCGCCCATCAGGCGGCGAGGAGGGGGAGGCCGCGTGTCGCGGCCGATGCGGGGGAGGGTCCGCCACCCC
>Ga0326597_10003308_pt1 | contig 23349 bp, 24 predicted proteins | sample RVTome_12_FD_203789 | JGI IMG/M metagenome (GOLD analysis project Ga0326597, IMG submission 203789) | Soil microbial communities from uranium-contaminated site in the Upper Colorado River Basin, Wyoming, United States - RVT100D185 | ecosystem: Environmental > Terrestrial > Soil > Contaminated >... | reverse complement strand
CATCTCCTGGGTCCGTGGGGTCGGCCGGTCGGTAGCGGCTTGAGTGGCCTCCTCGACGAACGCCGCTGTCGGCCGGCCACTGGATTTACAGCCGGCAAGACCAGCCCGGTCCGACCCGCCGGGCAAATCAAAGGCGCCGTCCCTGACGGCGCCTTTTTTCGTTCTGCCGGTGGCGGCGAGGTTACTTGATGCGGGTTTCCTTGAACTCGACGTGCTTGCGCACGACCGGATCATACTTCTTGACCGAAAGCTTTTCAGTCTGGTTGCGCGTATTTTTCTTGGTCACATAGTAGTAACCGGTGCCGGCTGTGCTCTCCAGCTTGATCTTGACGGAAGGTGCCTTGGCCATGGCCTGTCCTCTGGTCTGTCGTCCGATTTGCGGTTACATAAGATTGGCCGGGCGCGGGTGTCAAGCTTGCCGGTGCCGGAACGTCGGTGTCAGCGTGTCGATGACGCGCTGGCCGTGGCGCATCCGGAAGAATGGCGCCGGGCCAGCCGCTTGGCCGCTCCCGAGCGCGTCCAGCCGGCTTTCGGCGATATCGAGGATCATGCGCGTGATCGACGGCAGCTCGCGGCGCCGCGCCTCCGCGAAGCTGAGCCAGGACGGCGTCTCCAGCTCGTCGCTTGGCGGTGCGCCCGATCCGGCGATCGCACACGCCTCGACGAGAAAGAAGCGGGTGTCGAACCGCCTGACGAATCCCGGCGGCGTGATCGCCCGGGCGACGAGGTGAAGCGGCCCGACATCGGGAACGACCCCGCGCTCGAAGAATGCGCGCCAGCCCTCGGGCGTTGGTGGGGCCATGTCAGGGTCCGCGGCCCGTCCGACCAGAATTCCGGTCTCCTCGAAGGTTTCGCGAATGGCCGCGAGTGCGATCGCGCGCGCCCGCCGCTCGCGTGCCCGCCCGCGCAGCGCCTGGAGCAGCATGACGTGCGTCGCCGGCGCGAAGCTGCCGCCATGATCGGCGCAAATCATGTAGTCGGCGCGGTCGACCCGGCCGCCGGGGAACACCACCATTCCCGGCATGAACCGGTGGCCCGCATGTCTCCTGCCCATGAGGATGCGCGGGGCTGCCCGGTCGCGGCGGACCAGGATCAGGCTCGCGGCGTCGCGCGGGCGAATCCCCCGATGATATTCCGGCTCGCCCGGACCGGGGACAAGGTCCGACCGCCCGACCATGTTCATTCGGCTGGCCGCGCCCGTCTGGCGCGCCGCCGCGTCTTGTCGCTGGAGCCGGTCTTCGCCAGCGCCCGTGGCGGCGTCAGCATCTCGAAATCGAGCGTTCCGCGCACCGGGTCGGCATCGGTGAGCCGGACCTCGACGCGCTCGCCGATGCGGTAGCCGAGCCCGCTGTCGCGGCCCGAGAGCGAGAAAGCAGCTTCATCGGCGAGGAAATACTCGCCATGCCGGCGCCCGAGTTCGGCGGCAGCGACGAAGCCGTTGGCGCCGGTCTCGTCGAGCTCGACGAACAGGCCCGAGCGCACCATTCCGGCGATCCGGCCGGTGAACGTGGCGCCGACTCGGGCCGAGAGGAACTGCGCCACCAGCCGGTCCTGGGTCGCCCGCTCGGCCACCATGGCCACCCGCTCGGCTTCGGACAGCCGCACACCGATCTCGTCGAGCGAGGCGACGGTCTCCCGGTCGTGCCCGTCCGGACCGAGCGCGAGGACGCTGATCAGGGCCCGGTGGACGATGATGTCGGCATAGCGCCTGATCGGGGAGGTGAAATGGGCATAGCGCCTGAGATTGAGGCCGAAATGGCCACGGTCACGGGGCCCGTAGAAGGCCTGGGACTGGGCGCGCAATACCGCCTGCGCCACCGCCTCGCCATGAGCGGTCGCGTTTGCCTCATCGAGCAGGCGGTTGAACAGCCGCGTGGTCAACATCTGGCCGCGCGGCAGCGAGAGATCGAGACTTTTCGCGTAAGTGCCGAGCATGTCGACCTTTTCCGCCGCGGGCGCATCGTGAATGCGTCTCAGGAAAGCGCCCTCGCGCGCCTCGAGCGTTTCGGCGCTGGCGACATTGGCCTGAATCATGAATTCTTCGATCAGCCTGTGTGCCTCGAGCCGGGGCGGGGTCGTCACGCCGCATGGGGACCGGTCGGCGCCGAACACGATCCGCCGTTCGGGAAGGTCGATCTCGAGCGGCTCGCGCTTGCCGCGCGCGTGGGCGAGAACGGCATGGGCCTGCCACAGCGGGCGGAGCGCGCTCTCCATCAGCCCGCCGGCCCGCTCGCTTGGCGCCCCGTCGATCGCCTGCTGCGCTTCGCTGTAGGTGAGGTCGGCGCGCGAGACGATGATGGCGCGGGTGAAGTCGTGGCGCTTCATCACCCCGTGCCGGTCGAATACCATGCGCGCCACCAGCGCCGCGCGCGGTGCGCCGGGCTTCAGCGAGCACAGATCGCCCGACAGCCGCTCCGGCAGCATCGTCACCACGCGGTCGGGGAAATAGACCGAATTGCCACGTCGGCGCGCCTCACGGTCGAGCGCCGAGCCCGGACGCACGAAATGAGCGACATCGGCGATCGCCACCCGCACGATCCAGCCCGCCGGATTGGCCGGATCGGGATCGGGCTCGGCGTGCACCGCATCGTCGTGGTCGCGCGCGTCCTCGGGATCGATGGTGACGAACGGAAAATGACTGAGGTCATCGCGCTCTTCCGGCGCGGGCGGGGTTGAGGCCGCCGCCTCGTCGAGGACTTCGCTGGAAAACACGTGCGGGATGTCGAATTCATGGATCGCGATCAGGCTGGTCTGGCCGGGTTCGCTTGCCGGGCCATGAACCGTCACCAGCCGCGCGGTGGGCGGGCGCCGGCCCGCGGCGAGTTCTGCGGTGACGAGATCGCCCGGCCGGACCGTTGTGCCCGCCGGATCGAGCGCGATGTCGTCGCGGCCGCGTTTCGAGACCGGCTCGAGCCAATAGGGCCCGCGCGCCGTGCCCGAGACGATGCCGGTGATCCGCCGCTCACCGCCCGGAAGCTTGCGGATCAGCCGCGCCTGCCGGCCGCTGCCGGTCCCGTCCTCCGCCTCGCCGACGATGAACTGCGCGAGAACCCGGTCGCCTTTCGCCAGCGCCAACGAGACCGCCTGACCCTTGAGTCCGCGCAGCACGAATGCACCCGCCGCGCCGCCATCGTGGGTGGGAACGACATGGGCGACACCGTCCTCGTCCACGTCGGCGACGGTCGCCATTCCGACCGGCGGCAACCCGGCGCGAGAACCGCCCCGCCTGGCCGGTCCATTGCGCATATGGCCGCCGCGCTCGGCCCTGAGTTCGCGCAGCAGTTCCCTGAGGGCGTTGCGGTCGCCGGCCTTCAACTGGAAGGCGCGCGCGATCTCGCGTCGCCCGACGGGTCCGGGAGCCGAATCGATGAACGCGGCGATCTTCGCCTTGCTGGGCAGGCCTTGGCTGGCCGAAGGATGGGCACGGGGCCGTTGAGCGCGCGCCATCAGCGGCTTGATTTTGCCTTGCGCGCCCGGCCGCGCTTCGGTTTCGCGCCTTGTTTGGCGGCGATGAGTTCCAGTGCAGTTGCCATCGACACGCCTTGCGGATCGGTGCCACGCGGCAGCGTCGCGTTGACCCCGCCGTGCTTGACGTAGGGTCCGTAGCGCCCGTCCATCACCACGACCGGCTCGCCGTCGGACGGGTGGGCGCCGAGTTCCTTCAGCGATTTGGGCCCGCCGCGGCCGCCACGGGTCTGCTTCTCGGCGATCAGGGTGACGGCCCGGTTGAGCCCGACCGTGAACACCTCGTCGACCGACTCCAGATTGGCATAGGTCCGCTCATGCTGGACGAACGGCCCGAACCGCCCGATGGCGGCCAGGATCGGCTTGCCGGTTTCGGGATGAACGCCGACCTCGCGCGGCAGCGACACCAGCGCCAGGGCCCGTTCAAGCGTGATCGTCTCGGGGTCTTCACCGGCGGGGATGGAAGCGCGCTTCGGCTTTTCGCCGTTGCTCGCCTGGCCGAGCTGGATATAGGGGCCGAACCGGCCGGTCTCGACCGTGACGTCGAGGCCGGTGTCGGGGTCGGTTCCGAGCGCGCGTCCCTCGAGGTCCGGGCGCGCGCCATTCTCCCCGCCGTTGCCGTTCGCCACCAGCTGGCGGGTGTGACGGCAGTCCGGATAGTTCGAGCAGCCGATGAAGGCGCCGTAGCGGCCGACCTTGAGGCTGAGCCTGCCGCCGGCGCAGGCCGGACATTTCCTGGGATCGGAGCCGTCGCCCGGATCGGGAAAGATGTGGGGTCCCAGAACGTCGTTCAGCGCATCGAGTACCTGGGACACGCGCAGATCCGCGATCCCCCGGACGTCGCTTTCGAGAAGGGTCCAGAACTCGCGCAGCAGCGATTTCCAGTCGATCTCGCCACTGGAAATGAGGTCGAGCTTTTCCTCGAGATCCGCAGTGAAGTCGTACTGCACATAGCGGTTGAAGAACGACTCGAGGAACGCCGTCACCAGCCGCCCCTTGTCCTCGGGATGAAGACGTTTTTTCTCGATCCGCACATAGTCGCGGTCACGCAACGTCCCCAGCGTCTGCGCATAGGTCGAGGGCCGGCCGATGCCGAGCTCCTCCATGCGCTTGATCAGGCTCGCCTCGGTAAACCGTGGCGGCGGCTCGGTGAAGTGCTGGCCGGGCACCACCCCGCGGACGCCGAGCCTGTCGTTTTCCCTCAGCGCCGGCAGCCGCGCATCGCCGTCGTCGTCGCTGTCGTCGCTTCCTTCCTGATAGAGCGCGAGGAACCCGTCGAACCGGATGACCTGGCCGGTGGCGCGGAACCGGTTGTCGATGCCGTCGCTGCCGGTCACCGCGATGTCGGCGACCGTGCGTTCGAGCTCGGCGCTCGCCATCTGGCTCGCCAGCGTCCGCTTCCAGATCAGGTCATAGAGCCTGGCCTGGTCGGGCTCGAGGGCGGAGGCGATGTCGCTTGGGTGGCGGGCAAGGTCGGTCGGTCGGATCGCCTCGTGGGCCTCCTGGGCATTCTTGGCCTTCACCCGGTAGAGGCGCGGGGCGCCCGGAACATAGCGCGCGCCGTAGCGCGAGCCGATGACCGCCCGGCACGACGCGATCGCCTCATCGGCGATCTGAACGCCGTCGGTGCGCATATAGGTGATGAGGCCGACCGTCTCACCGGCGATGGAGACGCCCTCGTACAGGCGCTGGGCGACCTGCATGGTGCGGCTCGCGCCGAAGCCCAGCTTGCGCGAGGCCTCCTGCTGCAGGGTCGAGGTGGTGAACGGCGGCTGCGGATGGCGTTTGGCGTCCTTGCGCTCGGTCATGGTCACCGAGAAGTCCTGGCCCTCGATGGTCGCCGTGATCGCTCTCGCCGAGGCCGCGTTGTCGATCGCGAACCGGTCAAGCTTCTTGCCGTCGCGCGCCGTCAGCCGCGCGGTGAACGCCTCTCCCGACGGCGCCGCGAGCTCGGCATCGATGGTCCAGTACTCGCGGACGCGAAAGCTTTCGATCTCGATCTCGCGCTCGCAGATGAGGCGCAGCGCCACCGACTGCACCCGGCCGGCCGAACGCGCGCCCGGCAGCTTGCGCCACAGCACCGGCGACAGCGTGAACCCGACCAGATAATCGAGAGCCCGGCGCGCGAGATAGGCCTCGATCAGGTCCTCGTCGAGCTTGCGCGGATGCGCCATGGCTTCGAGAACCGCGCTGCGCGTCACCGCGTTGAAGACGACGCGCTCGATATCGACGTTCTTGAGCACGCCCTTGCGCTTCAGGACCTGCAAGACGTGCCAGGAAATGGCCTCGCCCTCGCGGTCGGGATCGGTTGCGAGCACAAGGCGATCGGCGCCCTTGAGCGCGGCCGCGATTTCGTTGATGCGCCTGGAGGCCTTCTGGTCGACCTGCCAGGTCATTTCGAAATCCTGGTCCGGCTTCACCGAGCCGTCCTTGGAGGGCAGGTCGCGAACATGGCCGTAGGAGGCGAGCACGCGATAGTCGCTGCCGAGGTAGCGGTTGATCGTCTTCGCTTTCGCGGGCGATTCAACAACGACGACGTTCATGGTGTTCGGTTTGCCGATGCCGATGAATTGCGCGTAACGGGCAGGGGGATACCGGCCTGCCAATTGTTGCGCGGAACATGGGTGATCGTTCTGGCGCTGTCAAATGGCGTAAGCCGTGGATTGGCCGATTGCATCCAAAGGTTGTGGAGAATGACGATGTTCTCGTATATAGTGAACAGGCGCCGGACCGCGCATGGAAATCGATGTTCAGCCGGCGCAATCTTCGCAACCGTGCCCGAGGGTGAGGCAGGCCGTGCAGCAGAAGTCGTCGGTCGCCGACCAATGCGAGACCGCTCGCTACATTGCCACGATGGCGGTCGAACTGCGCGGCCTTGCCGGCCGCGCCGGCCACGACATGCTGGCTCATCTGCTCGACATGGTGGTCGAGGAAGCCGAAGACCTCCGGCGACAGGAAGAGCGACCCGACCAGGCGGCCGGCTGATCGGCGCGGCGCGCTCGATCGGCCGGAAGGTCATTGTTCGGGCGCGAGCGCGACCTGCTGCCCGGAGAGCCGGACCAGCCGTCCGGCGACCTCCATCTCGAGCAGCACACCACAAACCGTTCCGGCATCGAGCCCGGACCGGCGGATGAGGTCGTCGATCGACACCGGGCTGACGCTGAGCAGTCCCGTGATCCCGGCCCGGGCATCGTTTCCAGGCGGATCGGGCGCAACGTCCGCGTCCGCGGCCGCGCCCTCGGCCAGGCCGTCAAGCTCCGGTTCGCGGCCGGCGCCGGGATCGCGGAGCATCGGCTCCAGCACCTCGATGATGTCGTCGGCCGAGCGGGTCAGCGCCGCGCCGTCGCGAATCAGCCGGTTGGCTCCCTCCGCGCGCGGGTCGAGCGGCGAGCCGGGAACCGCGAACACTTCCCGACCCTGTTCGAGCGCCAGACGCGCGGTGATGAGCGAGCCCGACCGGCGGGCGGCCTCGATCACGACGACGGCGAGCGACATGCCCGAGATCAGCCGGTTGCGGCGCGGGAAATGCCGCGCGCCAGGGCTGAAGCCCGGCGGCATTTCGCTGACCAGCAGGCCCGATTCGGCGATCGCGGCCTGAAGCGCTTCATTCTGCGGCGGGTAGGCGACATCGATCCCGCCGGCGAGGGCGGCGATCGTTCCGGTGGCCATGGCGGCCTCGTGCGCGGCGGTATCGATGCCGCGGGCGAGACCGGAGGCAACGACATATCCGCGTTGTCCGAGATCGCGCCCGATCAGCGTTGCTGTTCTGAGGCCGAGGGCCGAGGCTTGGCGTGCCCCGACAAGGGCAACGATGCGGCGGCCGGCGAGGTCCGGCCTGCCCTTGATGCACAAGAGCGGCGGGGCATCGTAGATGTGGGCGAGCGGCGGCGGGTATCCCGGCTCTCCCGGCACGACGAGCGATGCGCCCGCGGCCGCCACCGCGTCCAGCTCGCGCTCGGCGTCTTGCGCCGACGCGATCCTGATCGCCTGGCGCCGCCCGCCGGCGCGGGCAAGCCCGGGCAGCGCCTCGAGCGCCCGCTCGGCGCCGCCGAACCGGTTGACCAGCTCGCGAAATGACCGTGGTCCGACATTTTCCGAGCGCAGAAGCCGCAGCCAGGCGATCCGCTGGCGATCGTCGAGGCGCGGCACGGCGCGGTGCGGCGTCATGGCGACCGGTCGGCGCCGATCTTGGGTTCGGTGCCGCGCGCGAGGCGCACGATGTTGCTGCGATGGGCGATAAACAGGAGGACTGCGAGGAGCAGGAACAGCTCCTTGAACTGGTGCAGGCTGAAACCGTAAAGGCTTGCCGGCGCCGTCACCGCCGCCGCCAGCGCGGCCAGCGACGAGTAGCCGCCGAGCCCGGCAACCGCGATCCACACGGCCGCGAAGATCAGCGCCGAGGGCCAGTGCAGGCCCGCCAGCACGCCGAGGAATGTTGCGACCCCCTTGCCGCCGCGAAACCTCAGCCACACCGGGAACAGATGGCCGAGGAAGGCGCCGAGCCCTGCCAGGACCGCGGTATCGCGTCCCAGTTCGGCGGCCACGAGGACCGCGATCGTTCCCTTCAGCGCATCGAGGATGAGCGTTGCCGCGGCGAGATCCCTGCGTCCGGTGCGCAGGACGTTGGTCGCGCCGATATTGCCCGAGCCGATCGATCTCACGTCGCCGAGCCCGGCGAGACGCGTCAGCACGAGGCCAAACGGAATCGAGCCCAGAAGATAGCCGAATGCGAATGCGGCCGCGAAGAACGGCGCATCGAACTGCCAGCTGATCGGGTCAGGCATCCGCCTCGGCCGGCGCGCGCTCGAACACGATGCTGCCGGCAACCATGGTCAGCACCGCGCGGCCCTGCATGTGCCGTCGCTCGAACGTGGTGTTCCGGCACTTCGACACCAGGTCCTCGGCGAGGACCACGAACGGGGACGCAAGATCGATCACCACCAGGTCGGCGATGCGCCCAGGCTCCAGCCGGCCGGCATCGAGGCCGAGAATGCGCGCCGGGTTCGATGTCATGGCAGCGAGAAGGTCGACGAGGCCGACCTGACCCTCATGGTAGAGGCCGAGGGCTGCTGGCAGCAGGGTTTCGAGCCCGACCGCGCCGAATCCGGCTTCGACGAAGGGCCGTCGCTTGGAATCGGTGTCCTGGGGATCGTGATCGGAGACGACAACGTCGATCGCCCCGCTGGCCAGCCCCTCGACCATCGCCGCCCGGTCTTCCTCCGATCGAAGCGGCGGCCGCAGCTTGAAGAAGGTGCGGTAGGCGCCGACGTCGATCTCGTTGAGAACGAGGTTGTTGATCGAGACGCCGCAGGTCACCGGGTGGCCCGCCTGTCGCGCCTCGCTGATCGCCGCGACCGAGGCGCGGCAGGAAACGCTGGCGGCATGGTAGCGCCCGCCGGTGAGCTCGACGAGGCGCATGTCACGCTCGACCGCGATGATCTCGGCCGCCGCGGGCCGGCCCGGAAGGCCGAGCCGGGCCGAGATCTCGCCCTCGTTCATCACCCCGTCGCCGATCAGCGCGGCGTCCTCGACATGGGGCGCGATCAGCGCGCCGAAGGTCTGCGAATAGGTCAGCGCGTTCCGCATCACCCGCGCATCGGCGGTGGTGCGCGCGCCGTCGCCGAACGCGATGGCGCCGGCGTCGGACAAAAGGCCGATCTCGGTCATCTCCCGGCCCTCGCGGCCGCGCGTGAGCGCCGCCATCGGGTGAACGTGAACGAGGGCGTCGTCGCGCGCGCGCCGTCGGACATAGTCGACGATGGCCGGATCGTCGATCACCGGTTCGGTGTCCGGCCGGCAGATGATGGTGGTAACCCCGCCCGCCGCCGCCGCCCGGCTTGCCCCCGCGAGCGTCTCGCGATGCTCGAAGCCGGGCTCGCCGGCGAACACGCGCATGTCGATCAGTCCCGGCGCCAGCACACGGCCGGCGCAATCAATCACGCGGGCGCCATCGGGCGGAGCCGGCCGCGCGGTGCCCGCCATGATGTCGGCAATGACGCCATTCTCGACCAGGACCGCGCCGGTCCGGTCGAGACCGCTCGCCGGATCGACGAGTCGCGCGTTGTGAAAGACCGTCGGCGCCGATTGCCTGCCGTTTTGCATCTGCTCGCCGGGCGCCGCTCAGCCGGCCACGCCGACGTGGGCGGCCAGCGCCTCGAGCACCGCCATCCGCACCGCGACGCCGATCTCGACCTGTTCGCGAATGACGCTGCGCGGGTCGTCCGCGACTGCGCTGTCGATCTCGACTCCCCGGTTCATCGGGCCGGGATGCATGACGATGGCGTCGGGCCTGGCCAGCGCGAGCTTGTCGTGATCGAGGCCGAAAAAGTGGAAATACTCGCGCGCCGAGGGAACGTAGGACGCGCTCATGCGCTCGCTCTGGAGGCGCAGCATCATCACCACGTCGGCGTTGCGGATCGCGTCCCGAAGATCGGTGAACACCTCGGCGCCGAAGCGGTCCACCGCCGGCGGCAGCAGCGTCGCGGGCGCCGCCAGCCGCAGCCGCGCACCCAGCATCGACAGCAGGATGAGGTTCGAGCGGGCGACCCGGCTGTGGGCGATGTCGCCGCAGATGGCGATGACGAGGCCCTCGATCCGGCCCTTGTGCCGGCGCATGGTCAGCGCGTCGAGCAGCGCCTGGGTCGGATGCTCGTGCGCCCCGTCACCGGCATTGACGACCGAGCAGTCGACTTTCTGCGACAGCAGCTCGACCGCGCCGGCGGCCTCATGGCGGATCACCAGAATGTCCGGCCGCATGGCGTTCAGCGTCATTGCCGTGTCGATCAGCGTCTCGCCCTTGGCGATCGCCGAGCGCTGCACCGCCATGTTGACGACATCGGCGCCGAGCCGCTTTCCGGCAAGCTCGAACGAGCTCTGGGTGCGGGTTGAAGCCTCGAAAAACAGGTTGATCAGGGTGCGCCCGCGCAAGAGGTCGCGCTTTTGAGGTGCTGCCCGGTTGCGGTCGACCCAGCGGTCGGCGAGATCGAGCAGTGCCAGCACTTCGTCGACGCCGAGGCCGTCAATGCCGAGAAGATGCGGCGAGCGCAGGATGGGAGAGCGGATCTCGACGGGTTCAGCCATCGAAACAGACTCTATAGGCCGGTTGTGACAGGTCGGCAAGCGCGAGCTGGCGGCCATCCACCGGCCTGGCGAACGCGGGCGCGGGTCGGCCGCCGGTCGTGCGCGGAACGGCGAGAGGGCGTTCAGTTCGCTCGCCTGAGCCGGTCGAGCGCGCCCTGGAGCATGTAGGCGGCGGCCATCTTGTCGATCAGCTCGGCGCGCCGCCTGCGGCTGCGGTCGGCCTCGATCAGGACCCGCTCGGCGGCGACGGTCGTCAGCCGCTCGTCCCAGAAGGCGATCGGCAGGTCGGTCAGGCCGGCGAGGTTCCTGGCGAAGGCGCGGGTTGACTGGGCGCGCGGTCCCTCGCTCGCGTCCATGTTGAGCGGCAATCCGAGAACGAGGCCGCCGACGTCGTGTTCGCGCGCAAGGTCGAGAAGCTCCAGCGCGTCGGGATGGAACTTCTTCGTGCGCCAGATTGTCTTGAGCGGCGAGGCCACCCGACGCGACAGGTCGGAAAGAGCAAGCCCGATGGTCTTCGTGCCGAGATCGATGCCCATCAGCCGCTGGTGGGGCGGAAGGTGCGGGGCGAGGTCGGTCAGCGCGTCGAGGATCATGGCTCCGGTCCTATCACGAAACGCGGCCCCCCTGTGCCGTCCGGCGGCAAAATGCGCTAGCCTTGGGCGGTTTCACCGGAGGTGATGGCACATGAAGATAACCTGGCTCGGCCATTCGGCTTTTCGGATCGATTTCTCCGGCGCGGTCCTGATGATCGATCCGTTCCTGTCCGGCAGCCCGACCTTCAACGGCGACGTCGGCGAGGTCTCCCGGGGCTGCACCCACATTGCGCTGACCCACGGCCATGACGACCATATCGGCGATACGGTGGAGATCGCCAAGGCCAACGGCGCGACGCTGATCGCCTGCTTCGAGATCTGCAACCACCTCGCCGCCAGGGGGGTCGAGAAATACGAGCCCGGCAACACCGGCGGCACCATCGATCTCGGCGCCTTCACGGTGACCTTCGTCCAGGCGCTGCATTCCTCCGCGAGTCTCGCCGACGGCCCGATCACCTATCTCGGCAACCCCCTGGGCCTCGTCATCAAGGCCGACGGCCACACCATCTACGACATGGCCGACACCGACATTTTTTCCGACATGGCGCTGATCGACGAGATCCACCAGCCCGATATCGGCTTCGTTCCGATCGGCGACCGCTTCACCATGGGCGGGGACGTGGCCGCGCTCGCCTGCAAGAAGTACTTCGAATTCAGGACCGTGGTGCCGATCCACTACGGCACGTTCCCGATCATCGACCAGACGGCGGACAAGTTCGTCGCCGCGATGAAGCCGGCAAAGGTCACGGTGCCCGAAATCGGTGTCGGCTTCGAGGTGTAGGCGGTGACGGCGCCGGCGGCTTCGACCGCCGGGCGGTCAGCCATCGGCCGGCCCGCCTGCACAGCCCCCTTCGGCGCCTTGCCGGCCGCGATGTTGCGCGCCATCCGGGCGCGGGCTATGTGTGCTCCAGAATTGACAAAGCTTCCTGATCAAAGGGATATCCATGCAGGTCGATGAGGCCACCGTGCGGCGCATCGCCCGTCTCGCGCGCATCCGTGTCGGCGACAACGAAGCCAGGAGCCTGGTCTCGGAGCTGAGTTCGATCCTGACCTGGGTCGAGCAGCTCGGAGAGGTCGACACCGACGGCGTCGAGCCGATGACCAGCGTGGTCGAGGCCCGGATCAAGATGCGCGACGACGTGGTGACCGACGGCGGCGACCGCGACCGAATTCTTGCGAACGCACCGCGGGCCGAGGACGGCTATTTCGTCGTGCCCAAGGTGGTGGAGTAGCCCGTTGGCGACGCTCACCCGGCTTACCGTCGCCGAGGCCCGCGAAGGCCTCGCGCGCGGCGAGTTCTCCGCCCGCGAGCTCACCGAGGCCCATCTCGCGCGCATCGACGGCGCCGGCGCGCTCAATGTGTTCATCCGCGCGACGCCCGAGCGCGCGCTCGCCATGGCCGACGCGAGCGATGCGCGCCGCGCGAAGGGCGAGGCCGGGGCGCTCGAGGGCGTTCCCATCGCGGTCAAGGACATCTTCTGCACCGACGGCGTGGAGACCACCGCCGCAAGCCACATCCTCGAAGGCTTCACTCCCGGCTACGAGTCGACCGTCACCGCCAATCTGTGGGCCGCCGGCGCGGTGATGCTGGGCAAGGTCAACAATGACGAGTTCGCCATGGGCTCGTCGAACGAGAACAGCCATTTCGGCCCCGTCGTCAATCCGTGGCGGCGCGCCGGCGACGAGACCCGGCTGGTGCCGGGCGGATCGTCGGGCGGCTCGGCGGCGGCGGTGGCGGCGATGCTTGCCCCGGCGGCAACCGCGACCGACACCGGCGGCTCGATCCGCCAGCCGGCGGCGCTCACCGGCACGGTCGGCCTCAAGCCAACCTATGGCCGCTGCTCGCGCTGGGGCATCGTCGCCTTTGCTTCCTCGCTCGACCAAGCCGGACCGATTGCGCGCACCGTGCGCGATGCGGCGATCATGCTGAAGCAGATGGCGGGCCGCGATCCGAAGGACACGACCAGCGTCGACATCCCCGTTCCCGACTACGAGGCGGCGCTGGAGCGCGGGCTCAGGGGGCTGAGGGTGGGGATCCCCCGGGAATACCGCGTCGAAGGCATGGCGCAGGAGATCGAGGCGCTCTGGAAGACGGGCATCGACTGGGCGCGCGATGCGGGCGCCGAGATCATCGACATCTCGCTGCCGCACACCAGATACGCGCTTCCGGCCTACTACATCGTCGCGCCCGCCGAAGCTTCCTCGAACCTCGCGCGCTATGACGGCGTGCGCTACGGGCTCCGGGTCGCGAAGCCCGACCTCATCGACATGTATGAGGCAACGCGGGCCGAGGGCTTCGGCGCCGAGGTGCGCCGCCGGGTGCTGATCGGCACCTACGTGCTCTCGGCCGGCTACTACGACGCCTACTATCTCAAGGCCCAGAAAGTGCGCACGCTGATCCTCAGGGACTTCACCGCTGCGTTCGCCAAGGTCGACGTTCTGCTGACGCCGACGACGCCCAATGCCGCCTTCGCCATCGGCGACAAGGTCGACGACCCGCTGGCCATGTATCTGAACGACATCCTCACCGTGCCGGTGAACATGGCGGGGCTGCCCGGCATTTCGGTCCCCGGCGGCCGGGACCGCGACGGCCTGCCGCTCGGACTTCAGATCATCGGCAAGCCGTTCGACGAGGCGACGGTGCTCCGCGCGGCGCACGTGATCGAGCAGGCGAGGGGCGAGTTTCCGCGGCCGCAGGCGTGGTGGGTCGGGTGATGGTGGGCGTGCTTGCCGGCGATTGCCCGGGCTTCATTTTTCCCTCCCCTCGACGGGGAGGGTGGCCGCGCGAAGCGCGGTCGGGTGGGGTGACAGCCGCACCTATCCCACCACGTCATTCCGGCGAAAGCCGGAATCCATTGGCGGTTGCAGGAAAATGACTGTCGCTCCGAGGTTTCATCGCGCCCGCCACGCGCGCCGCCTGACATGAACGAGGTCGCAATGAACGCCGCCCCCCGCCACACCATCTCCGGCGCCACCGGCGAGTGGGAGATCGTCATCGGGCTCGAGGTCCACGCCCAGGTCACCTCGAACGCAAAACTGTTCTCGGGCTCGGCCACCGCCTTCGGCGCCGCGCCCAATACCCAGGTGAGCCTTGTCGATGCGGCGATGCCGGGCATGCTGCCGGTGATCAACCGCTTCTGCGTCGAGCAGGCGATCCGCACCGGCCTCGGCCTCAGGGCGCAGATCAACCGCCGCTCGGTGTTCGACCGCAAGAACTACTTCTACCCCGACCTGCCGCAGGGCTATCAGATTTCCCAGTACAAGCACCCGATCGTCGGCGAGGGCGTGGTCACGGTCGATTTCAGGGACGCGCCCTCGATCGCGGTCAGGATCGAGCGGTTGCATCTCGAGCAGGACGCCGGCAAGTCGATCCACGATCTCGATCCGAGCGCCACCCATGTCGACCTCAACCGCTCCGGCGTCGCGCTGATGGAGATCGTGACCCGGCCGGACTTGAGGAGCGCCGGCGAGGCGCGCGCGTTCCTGACCAAGCTGAGGACCATCCTGCGCTATCTCGGCACCTGCGACGGCAACATGGAGGAGGGCTCGCTCCGCGCCGACGTCAACGTGTCGGTGAGGAAGCCGGGCGCGTCCTTGAACACGCGCTGCGAGATCAAGAACGTGAACTCGATCCGCTTCATCGGCCAGGCGATCGAGCACGAGGCCCGGCGCCAGGTCGACATCCTCGAGGATGGCGGCGTGGTCGAGCAGGAAACCCGCCTGTTCGATCCGGGCCGCGGCGTCACCCGCTCAATGCGCTCCAAGGAAGAAGCGCACGACTACCGCTATTTCCCCGATCCCGACCTCTTGCCGCTCGAGCTCTCCGAGGCCTGGATCGACGAGATCGCGGCGAGCCTGCCAGAGCTGCCGGACGAGAAGAAGGCGCGCCTCGTCGCCGATTTCGGCCTCACGCCCTATGACGCCGACGTCCTGGTGGCGGACCGCGCGTCGGCCGACTTCTTCGAGGAAGTGGCAGCCGGGCGCGACGCGCGCCTCGCGGTGAGCTGGGTGACGGGCGAGCTGTTCGCCGCGCTCAACCGGCTCGGCCGCGACATCGCCTCCTCGCCGGTCCCGGCGGCGCATCTGGGCGAGCTGATCGATCTCATCGCCGGCAATACCATCTCCGGCCGCATCGCCAAGGACGTGTTCGAGATCATGGTCGAGACCGGGGCGGCGCCGGGCGATATCGTCGAGCAGCGGGGCCTCCGGCAGGTCACCGACACCGGCGCCATCGAGGCCGCGATCGACCAGGTGATCGCCGCCAATCCCGACAAGGTCGCGCAGGTGAAGGAAAAGCCCAAGCTCGCTGGCTGGTTCGTTGGCCAGGTGATGAAGGCGACCGGCGGCAAGGCCAATCCCCAGGCGGTGAACGAATTGCTCAACGCGAAGCTTGGTCTCGAATAGTCCGCTGCGCCCGTGCGAGGTCCGGCCCCGCGCGCCCTCTTATTCGTAGGACAGGATCTCGAATGTCTTGTCGGGCTTGGCGCCGGCGTCCACCAGCCCCAGCGCGAAAGTGACATAGGACGCGGCGCCATCGAGGCAGATCATGCCCTCCAGATGGTCGCAGGCGGCAAAGCCGTGTTTCGGAAGTTCGGCCACGGGCGGCCCGCTGACATCGGCAAAGCCGGCGTAGAGCTCGACCTGCGGCTGGTCGAGATCAGCCCTCACGGTCGCCGCGGCATAGAACGATGCCTCCTCGATCACGAAGTGACCCTGGGCCAGATAGAGGCCCGGCCTCAGCTCCCTGAACCGGACCTCGGGCGCCGATTCGTCGTCCGGGTCGACATAGGCGCTGCCCTTGCGGACCAGCGTGTACCGCTCGTCATCGTCGTGCGTCCTGTAGGTGAGCTTCGTGAACGGGAACACGGCCTCTTCGGCCGAAATCAGCTCGCCCGCCGCGTGATAGCAGCCGCCGAGCGGGGCTGTGAAGATGGCGACGAGAAGGGCAACGGCGGGGCGCATGGGCGGCTTCCTCGGACCGGATCGCCGGACTTCACCGCGCCGCGGCGGCGCTGTCAATCAGGGGCCGTGTCCCGTCCGCCGGGCCCGCCGGCCGAACAGCGTCAGCGCCCTCCCGTCGACCAGCGCCAATCCGACGAAGATGAGGCCGAGGCCGGCCAGATGCCTCGGCTCGATCTGTTCGCCGAGGATGAGCGCCCCGGTGGTCAAGGCGATCACCGGCATGATGAAGGTCACCAGCATCACGTTCGAACCGATGGTGGCGATCAGGCGGAAGAAAACGATATAGGCGATGGCGCTCGACAGCACCGAGAGCGCGGCGATCGCGGCGAACCCGCCGACGGTGGGCACAGGATCGAACGGAGCGTGAAGGATGAAACTGACCGGCAGCATCATCAGGCTCGACGCGCTCAGCATGCCGGCCGCGGCGACCATTGGCGGCACCCTGACCAGGCGTCGCCCCCACAGGGCCGAGATGGCATAGGAGAACGCGGCCAGCAGCATTGCGATCTGTCCGGGAAGCTCATCACCGATCCGCGAAAAGGCGCCGAACCCGATCAGCACCATGACCCCGGCAAGGCCGACCACGACACCGGCCACCCGGGCCGGCGTCGCGCGCTCGCCGCCGGGCCACAGATGCGCGACCATCACCGTGAACAGCGGCGTCGTCGCGTTGAAGATCGAGGCGACCCCCCCGGTAATGTGGGTCTGACCCCAGGCAATCAGGTTGAAAGGGACGACATTGTTGACGATCCCCATGACGAAGAAGCTGACGACCAGCGCGCCCGTCAATCGCACCCGCTGGCCGGTCGCCGCGCAATAGCCGACAAGGCAGGCCGCGGCGATCAGGATCCGCGACAGCACGATCGTCATCGGCGAGGCCGATTCGAGCGCGATCTCGATGAACAGGTACGAGCAGCCCCACAGCGAGGCGAGCACGATCAGCCGCATCCAGTCGACGAGGGCCATCGGTTCCCCGGAACTCAAAGCCGGCGCGCCGGTCCGGCGCGGGCGCGGTCCGCTCTAGCGGCCAGGCGCACCGAGGTCCACCCGTTCGTTGCGCAACGGGTTTGATTTGCGGGCGATGGTGCGAATGGCTAGCTTCGGGCCGAACGGTCACGACCGTGGCCCGAACCCCTGACGACAGGAGACCGCAATGGCCGACTTTTCCGGCAAGCCGCCGATCGAGCTTTACTTCTGGCCGACGCCGAACGGCTGGAAGATCAGCATCTTCTGCGAGGAAGCCGGATATCCCTACACGGTCAAGTACGTGAATATCGGCAAGGGCGAGCAGTTCGCGCCCGCGTTCCTCGAGATCGCGCCCAACAACCGGATGCCGGCGATCATCGATCCGGACGGACCCGGCGGCGCGCCGATCTCGGTGTTCGAGTCCGGCGCCATCCTGCAGTATCTCGGCCGCAAGACCGGCCTGTTCTACCCGACGGGCGAGCGCGCCCGGGTGGCGGTCGAGGAATGGCTGTTCTGGCAGATGGGAAATCTCGGCCCGATGGCCGGCCAGGCCCATCATTTCCGCAATTACACCGCCGAAAAGGTCGACTACGCGATCGAGCGCTACACCAATGAAGTGAACCGGCTCTATGGGGTGATGGACAAGCGCCTCGCCAACCACGAATTCCTCGCCGGCGAGTACTCGATCGCCGACATGGCCTGCGTCGGCTGGGTGCGCAATCCCGAGCGGCGCGGCCAGGACATCAACGAGTTCCCCAATCTCAAGCGCTGGCTGGAGCAGCTGCTGGCACGCCCGGCGGTCGATCGCGGCCTCAGGCTCGGTGAGGAGAAACGGCGAAGCGGCCCGCCGAGCGAGGCAGAAAAGAAGATCCTGTTCGGCCAGCGGGCGCGGCGCTGATCCCTCCGGCGCGTTTTCTCGCCCGCGCTGCGTTCTTGGTTGATCGCGGTTTAACGGTGCGCGCCGGTGTTGGTTAATGCCGGTTCCGGCGCACCAGGGACCGGGCCCTTTTCTGGTTAATCTCAACTTGCCCAGAGAAATCTTAATGCCTTGATTCATTTCCCGTTTAGCGCGTCGCTTTACCGGTGATTCAACGCCGGGACGCAAGATTCCCCCGCCAAACGGTATGGCCGATCGATTTCCGGCGGGCCAGATCGCAAGGCGCAACGGGCGCTTTACCAAGGGGAGTTGAGGTTGATGGCGAGACTCGTGACCGGCGAGTTCGGGGAAGCCCAGGCATCGGGGCCGATGGCCGCGGAAACCTACTACCAGCTCGGGATCAAGTACGCCGCGGGCAGGGATGTCGATCCCGACTATGTGACCGCGCACAAGTGGTTCAACCTCGCCGCGCTCCATGGCAGTGATGCAGCCAAGTCGGAGCGGGCGGCGCTGGCGGCCGAAATGACCCGCGAGGAGGTGTTCGAGGCCCAGCGCCTCGCCCGCGAATGGGTAGCGGCGGCCAACTGACGCTTGCCCGCAGCCGCACCCGAGCCCCGCGGCTCGATACCGCGCAAGCGGGAAACGCCCTAATAGCGACCGTGCGAATAGGTGCCGAACGCCCGGTCCTGATAGATGTGCAACTCGATCTGCTCGCGCCGTTCGGCCTCTTCCAGATCGCGCTGTTCCTGCTGGATCAGGTAGGCATCGACCCGGCTCCGGGTCAGCGCATCGACCGGAATGCTGCCGTCGATATAGATGTTCTGCGTGGCCGGAGGATATTGCTGCGCCGCCGCCGGTACCGACAGCCCGGCACAGATCGCGAGCCCGAGTGCAGTCACTGTTGCGCGCATCGCCGCTCTCCTTCCCGGCCTGCCCCGAACCGTCTCGCCCGACATGTTGGCGGCAGAATGCTGCAACGACGTTAATTCTTCGCTGACTATGGGCTCTGCCTTCGGTCCTGTCGAGCGCGGTTGCGCGCAAATCGGATCACCGCCGGTCACTTGGGCTTGATTTCCGCCCCGCGTTGGACGGATTGTCGCAGGCCGCCGCGCCGGTCCGGTCAAGGAGGAGCCCATGGAACGTCAAGCCTATCTCTGCGAGGGGGTCAGAACCCCGATCGGCCGATTCGCGGGCGCCCTCGCGCCGGTACGGCCGGACGACCTCGCCGCCCACGTCATTTCGGGCGTTCTCGACCGGGCGCCGGGACTCGACCGCGAGGCGATCGACGACGTGGTGTTCGGCTGCGCCAACCAGGCCGGAGAAGACAACCGGAACGTGGCGCGAATGGGGCTTCTTCTGGCCGGGCTGCCGCACACGGTTCCGGGCTCGACGGTGAACCGGCTGTGCGGCTCGGGCCTCGACGCGCTCGCGGCCGCGGCGCGCGCCATCCGCTGCGGCGAGGCCGAGCTGATGATCGCCGGCGGGGTCGAGAGCATGTCGCGGGCGCCGTTCGTGATGCCCAAGGCCGAGACCGCCTTCTCGCGCAACAATGTGGTCTATGACACCACCATCGGCTGGCGCTTCGTCAACCGCGCCATGGCCGGGCGCTACGGCACCGATTCGATGCCGGAGACGGCGGAGAACGTCGCCGCCGAGCGCCAGGTCTCGCGCGCCGACCAGGACGCGTTCGCGCTGCGGAGCCAGGAGCGCGCCGCCGCCGCCCGGAACAGCGGCCGGCTGGCGAGGGAGATCATCGCGGTTCCGGTGCCACAGCGGCGCGGCGATCCGATCATGGTCGAGGCCGACGAGCATCCGCGCGCAACCTCGATGGAGGCGCTGGCAAAGCTCGCCACCCCGTTCCGCGACGGCGGAACCGTGACCGCCGGCAACGCGTCGGGCGTCAATGACGGCGCGGCCGCCCTCATCGTCGCCTGCGAGGCGGCGGCGGAGAAATACGGGCTCACGCCACGCGCCCGGGTGGCCGGCGCCGCCGTCGCCGGCGTCGAGCCGCGGCTGATGGGGATGGGGCCGGTCCCGGCCACGCGCAAGGTCATGGAAAGGCTCGGCCTTTCGATTTCCGACATCGACATCATCGAGCTCAACGAGGCCTTCGCCGCCCAGGCGCTCGCCTGCCTGCGCGAGCTCGGCCTTGCCGACGATGCCGAGCACGTCAATCCCAATGGCGGCGCGATCGCGCTCGGCCATCCGCTCGGCATGTCGGGCGCGCGGCTCGCGCTCACCGCGACGACGGAGCTCAACGAGCGCGGCGCGGCCCGCGCGCTTTGCACCATGTGCATCGGCGTTGGCCAAGGGATCGCCATGGTGCTGGAGAAGGTGTGAGCGGGGAGGCGCGCCGGGTCCCATGGGCCCGCGCCTCGGGCCCGGCGGTGACGAGGACGCCAAGGGCTACGTGGTGTTGTCATGTTCGTCATGTCCTCGGAAGGTGGGAACTCGATGAATGCGCCGCCGCCCGGGCCGGACCGTGCGGGCGCGCGCCATCGCCGCCGCCGGCCGGGGCCGCGGCGTTCGGGAGGTGAGGGGCGCGGGCGCTTCGCGAAACACCACGCACAAAACAAGCCGGCGCTCCACGAAGCGCCCGCCGCGGCGATTTTGCGGCCATTGTCCGGCCCACGCTTCGGGTGCCAGGGCGCGCGGGGGCGAGCCCCCGCGTCTTTCGGCCCGCGCCCCCGATGGGGGGTGGCCGGCCCGGCTCCCTTAAGCCCCGAGGGGCGGCCCCGCCGTAGTACGGGGCGGGCGGTCCGGACGGCCGCGCCGGGCGGAGGCACCGATATGCCGCCGCCGGACGCGCCGCCCTTCCCCACGTGGGTCCGTCATCGGTACCGGATCACGCCCCTCGACGGGGAAGGTGGGGAGAGTATAGGCGGGGGTTCGGGGGGTGGGGATAAGTTTTGGGGGCGAGGTGCGATCAACCGCTTGCGCGGCCTGCGCTTGCCCTGTCCCACACTCGGATCGTCATTGCCCGACGTGATCGGGCAATCCAGTAGCCTCGGGCGCCGGCGAACGAAACGCGGACGATCATGGTGACTGGATCGTCCCCTCGGGTCGAGCCCGAGGGCAGGCTCTCGAGCCGGACGATGACGATCCGAGGTTGGGGCGGGGCATGGCGCCACACTCCCTCGTCATGCCCCGGCTCGACCGGGGCATCCAGTAAACGGCGCGGCCGGCGATCCAAACGCGGACGACCGTGGTGACTGGATCGTCCGGTCAAGCCGGACGATGACGATCTGAGACTGTGGCGATGCGGGGATCACAGGCTGCCCCGGGTTGCGCTGCGCTCCCCCCGGGCTACTTGCCTTGCCGGCCCCGACCCTGCCGAAAGGCCATAATGGATTCCCGCCTGCGCGGGAATGACGTTTGTGGCACTGCCGGGGCAGGAAAACGCGTCAGTCCTTGCGCGACTGCCCGGCGGAAGTGCTGCGCCGCCACACACTCAGCCGTCATTCCCGCGCAGGCGGGAATCCATTGTGGCGGCGGCTGGAAACGGATGGGGCCGCGACCACCTCGATCTGGTCGGGCCCGCCACGATCACCATCCGCGCCGACGGCCGCGGCGAGATCGCGTTCGGCGCCATGCAGGCCGGCCTCGACCTCGAATGCGGCCGGTCCATAGTGTTCTTCACCTGGCAGGGCTTCGACGAGATGGACGAGGTCACGGGCTCGGGCTCGGCCGAAATGCTCGACGATGGCTCGATCGAGATCGAGTTCGCCTATCATCTCGGTGACGAGGCCGTCCTCAGGGCCGAATGCGACCCTTCTTCAACAGCCTGCTAGACTAGGACGGCGAGTTTGTCATCTCAATCGTGCTTCAAACGCGGAGATGGCGTCGGGCGCTTTGCAAAGAAACGCGTCCAGTATTGTCGCGAGACTCACATATGACTTAGATTCGTCATCAAAGAACCGCCCATCATCGTTCAACAGCGGACGCTGCGGTTCGACCGTGGAGTCACCAGTCGTGTGAGTTTGCGGTCCGCTTTGGGTCACAGTGATTGCTGCAAGTCCCTTCCGGGCCTTCAGTTTAATAGGTCCGCGGTACGTCATCTCCCTAACGGTTGGGTCGGGCGGGACAATGCCATGGCGGTGGAAGTCATGAATACGAATGCGCTCAATGAGGGCATAGTACGGCAGCATTGGTGCAATACAACCATTGAGCTCAGATTTGTTCTTTTTCTCCTCAAGATCATTCAGCCCTATCACTTCGTGTTTTTCAGCGGCGTCCCACATTATATTGGTGATAGCGTAGCACGAGTAGACCGCCGCCAGCATAAGGCGATATCTCGCTTTCTCGTCCGCCTGATTGCGTGCAAGCTCGACGAGAAATCGTGCACGTTCAAGGTGCTCGCGGATGCCGCGCGCCCGAGGGCTGAAGTTCTTCTGCCGTTCCATTTTGATCACTCCGCAGCCTCGCCAACCTTCCCCCCCGGCCTTCTCGCGAACAGCGCCTTGAGATACTGCCCGGTATAGCTCGCCCGATTCGCCGCCACCTGCTCGGGCGTGCCGGTGGCAATGATCTCCCCGCCCGCGTCGCCGCCCTCGGGGCCGAGGTCGATGATCCAGTCGGCGGTCTTGATCACTTCGAGATTGTGCTCGATCACCACCACCGTGTTGCCCTGGTCGACGAGGGCGTGCAGCACCTCGAGCAGCTTCTTCACGTCGTGGAAGTGGAGCCCCGTGGTCGGCTCGTCGAGGATGTAGAGCGTGCGCCCGGTGGCGCGGCGCGCGAGCTCCTTGGAGAGCTTGACCCGCTGGGCCTCGCCGCCCGACAGCGTGGTCGCCTGCTGGCCGACATGGATGTAGCCGAGGCCGACCCGCTCCAGCGTCTCCAGCTTGTCCCTCACCGCCGGAACGGCGCGGAAGAACGCGGCGCCTTCCTCGACCGTCATGTCGAGCACGCCGGCGATCGAACGCCCACGGAACTCGATTTCCAGCGTCTCGCGGTTGTAGCGCTTGCCCTTGCAGACGTCGCAGGTGACATAGACATCGGGCAGGAAGTGCATCTCGATCTTGATCACCCCGTCGCCCTGGCAGGCCTCGCAGCGCCCGCCCCTGACGTTGAACGAGAACCGGCCGGGCTTGTAGCCCCGGGCCCGCGCCTCGGGCAGCTCGGCGAACCACTCGCGGATCGGCGTGAACGCGCCGGTATAGGTCGCCGGGTTCGAGCGCGGGGTCCTGCCGATCGGCGACTGGTCGATGTCGATGATCTTGTCGAGATGCTCGAGGCCGGTGAGGCTCCCATGGGCGCCGGCGATATCGCGCGCGCCGTTCAGCCGCCGCGCCAGCGCCCGGTAGAGCGTGTCGACGACCAGCGTCGACTTGCCCGAGCCCGAGACCCCGGTGACGCAGGTGAACAGGCCGAGCGGCACCTCGGCGGTGATGGCCTTGAGGTTGT
>Ga0326597_10003307_pt1 | contig 23375 bp, 20 predicted proteins | sample RVTome_12_FD_203789 | JGI IMG/M metagenome (GOLD analysis project Ga0326597, IMG submission 203789) | Soil microbial communities from uranium-contaminated site in the Upper Colorado River Basin, Wyoming, United States - RVT100D185 | ecosystem: Environmental > Terrestrial > Soil > Contaminated >... | reverse complement strand
CCGTGCTCGACTATCCGGTGCCGACCAAGACCAACCCGCTCGGCGCCAAGGGCGTGGGCGAGGCCGGCGTCACCGGCTCGATGCCCTGCCTGATGAACGCGGTGATGGACGCGCTGCGGCAGGGCGGCGTCGGGCACTTCGACATGCCGGCATCGCCGCACCGCATCTGGCGCGCCCTGCAGGCCGCGCGTGGACGCGCTTGAGGCGCTGTACGCGCGCGCTCGAGCGCGCCGGCCGCGCATCGTCCTGCCCGAGAGCGGCGACGAGCGCATCGTCGAGGCCGCGCGCCGGCTGAAGGCGCAGGGGCTCGCCGAGCCGATTCTCCTTTCTCCAGAATTGATTTCGCAGGCAAAGCGCTACGCCGGCCTGTATCCCGGAAATCCGAAAGTCGCAGAGCGCGCCGTGCGCCGGCCGCTTTTCCTCGCCGGCATGATGGTGAAGGCGGGCGATGCCGAGGCGATGCTCGCCGGGGTCGCTCATCCCACCGCGCGCGTCATCGAGGCGGGAATGATGACCATCGGCCTGGCGCAAGGCATCCGCACGCCCTCGAGTTTCTTTCTGATGTTGTTGAACCAGAAGGCTTTCTTGTTCTCCGACTGCGCCGTGAATGCCGACCCCACGGCCGAGCAGCTCGCCGACATCGCGCTCGCCTCGGCGGCGAGCTACCGCGCGCTGCTGGGAGACGAGCCGCGCGTCGCGCTGCTTTCCTTCTCGACCAAGGGCAGCGCGCGCCATGCGCGCGTCGACAAGGTCACGCGTGCCCTTTCATTGGTAAAAGAAAGGGACAAGAACCTCGCGGTCGACGGAGAGCTGCAGGCTGATGCCGCGCTTGTCGAATCCGTCGCGATCAAGAAGCTGAAGGACCTCGGCCCGGTCGCCGGGCGCGCCAACGTGCTGGTGTTTCCTGACCTCGATTCGGGCAACATCGCCTACAAGCTCACCCAGCACCTCGCCGGCGCGCGGGCGGTCGGGCCGGTGCTGCAGGGATTCGCCAAGCCGATCAGCGACCTCTCGCGCGGCGCGAGCGTCGAGGACATCGTCGCCACAGCGGCAATCCTCGCTGCCCAAACCTGAAATCAGGGACAGACCACGTTTTAGCGCTTCTCGACGGGAACGTACTCGCGCGGCTCGGGGCCGTTGTAGAGGGTGAGCGGGCGGATGAGGATGTTGTTCTCCATCTGCTCCAGCACCTGCACCGTCCAGCCGGGCACGCGCCCGACGGCGAAGATCGGCACGAACAGATCCGCCGGGATGCCGTTCAGGTAGTACACCACCCCGGCGTAGAAATCGACGTTTACGTTCACGCCGTGGCGCGCGTAGGGCTTCATCGCCTCGACCAGCGCTTCCAGGATCTGGTACCACTTCGGCTGCCCCATCTCGCGCGAGAGCTTCTCCACGCCGGCGCGCATGTGGCGCGCGCGCGGGTCCTCGGCGCGGTAGACGCGGTGGCCGAAGCCCATCACCGGCTCCTTGTTGGCGCGCTTTCTCTTCACGTACTCGGCGGCGTTCGCGGCCTCGCCGACTTCCTGCGCCATCAGCATCACGTTCTCCGCCGCGCCGCCGTGCGCCGGGCCCGACAGCGCGCCGATCGCCGCGGTGATCGCGGCGTGCAGGTTGGCCTCGGTTCCCGCGACCACGCGCGCCGTGAACGCCGAGGCGTTCGAGCCGTGCTCGGCGTGCAGGATCATGTCGGTGTCCATGAGCCGCGCGCTGTCGGCGCTCGGCGCCGCGCCCTTCAGCATGGCGAGGAAATTCGCCGCGTGCCCGAGTGAGGGGTCGCTCGCCACCGGCGCGCGGCCGTTGCGGATGTGCTGGTGTGCGGCGACGATCATCGGCACCTGCGAGCTGAGGCGCACGCCCTTGCGCACGGTCGCCGCGGGCGAGTTGTCCGCCACGTCAGGGTCGAAGGCCGCGAGCGCCGAGACCGCGGTGCGCAGCACGTCCATCGGGTGGGCGGCCTTCGTGATCTCGATGAGCTTGTAGATCTCGGCTGGCAGCTTGCGCGCCGCCTTCAATTCCGAGCTGAAAGCAGCGAGCTGCTCCCGGGTCGGCAGCTCGCCGTGGAACAGCAGGTAGCAGGTCTCCTCGAAGCTCGAGTGCTGCGCGAGGTCGTGGATCGAGTAGCCGCGATAGCGCAGCTCTCCGGCGCGCCCGTCGATGTAGCAGACGCGCGAGCGGTCGAAATAGACGCCCTTCAGCCCGCGGTGGATTTCGTCGTTCATGGCTCGAACTCTTCCTTCGGAAAGTACTTCGCGAGGCGCTCGTCGGCGGTGCGCGCGTGCGCCTCCATGCCCTCCAGGCGCGAGATGCGCGCGCTCACCGGCGCGATGTCGCGGTTGGCCTCGCGCGTCATGCGCTGCCAGGTCACCGTCTTGATGAACTTGTGCACCGAGAGGCCGCCCGAGTAGCGCGCCGCGCCCTTGGTCGGCAGGATGTGGTTCGGCCCGGAGGCCTTGTCGCCGAACGCCACCGTGGTCTCCTCGCCGAGGAACAGCGACCCGTAGCAGGTGAGGTTGGCGAGCCACCAGTCGAGGTCGCGCGCGTGCACTTCCAGGTGCTCGGCGGCGTAGCGGTCGGAGACCCGCGCCGCCTCCTCGCGGGTCGAGCACACGACGATCTCGCCGTAGTCGCGCCACGCCGCGCCCGCTGCCGTGCGCGCCGGCTCGGGAAGCTTTCCGATCAGCAGGGGCACGCGTTGCGCCACCTCTTCTCCGAATTTCTTCGAAAAACAGATCAGCCAGGCAGGCGAATCGGCTCCGTGCTCGGCCTGGCCGACCAGGTCGGTGGCGACCAAGCCGGGGTCGGCGCCATCGTCGGCGATGATCGAGATCTCCGTGGGGCCGGCGAGCACGTCGATCCCGACCGCGCCGAACAGGGCGCGCTTTGCCTCGGCGACGAACTTGTTGCCCGGCCCGACCACGATGTCGGCGGGCCTGCCGGTAAACAGGCCGAAGGCGAGCGCGGCGATCGCCTGCACGCCGCCGAGCGTGAGGATGATGTCGGCGCCGGCGACCTTCATGGCGTAGAGCACCTGCGGGTGGATGCCGAAGCCGCCGCCTTCCTCCCTGTACGGCGTCGAGCAGGCGATCACGGTGGGCACGCCGGCCGCTTTCGCGGTGCCGATGCTCATGTAGGCCGAGGCGATGTGCGCGTAGCGGCCTGTCGGTACGTAGCAGCCCGCCACGTTCACCGGGATCAGGCGCTGTCCGGCGGTAAGGCCGTTGGAAAGCTCCACCGAGAATTCGTGCATCGACGCGCGCTGCGCCTCGGCAAAGCGCCGCACCTTGGCGGCGGCGAACTCGATATCTTTCTTGACGTGGGAGGGAATGGCGCGCGTGCGCTGCTCCACCTCCGCGGGGGAAACGACGATTTCTCCATCCCACTTGTCCAGCCTGCGCGCGTACTCGCGCACCGCGGCTTCGCCCTTCGCGCGGATCTCGGCGAGCATCGCGTCGACGACCTGGCGCGCCTCGGCGGCATCGGTTTCGGGAGTCTTCGCCGCCCGCTTCAGGTGTTCGATGCCCATTCTATTGCCCGTAAATCAACCCCGGCAGCCAGAGCGCGATCTGCGGGAAGATCGCCACCAGGGCGAGGCCGACGAGCTGCAGCCCCATGAACTGGATCATGCCGCGGTAGATGTCGCCGAGCTGCCATTCGGGGACTACGCCCTTCAGGAAGTAGGCCGACATGGCGACCGGCGGGGAGAGCCACGCCGTCTGCAGGCACACGGCCACCATGATGCCGAACCAGGCGAGATCGAACCCCAGCTTCTGCACCAGCGGCAGCAGGAACGGCACCACGATCAGCACGATCGGCACCCATTCGAGCGGCCAGCCAAGCACGAAGATGAGCCCCATCACGATGGCGAGGATCACATAGCGGCTGAGCTCCAGGCCGAGCAGCGCCTCGGTGAGCATGGTGGGCGTTCCCAGGCGCGCGAACACCGCGCCGAAGAAGTTCGAGGCCGCGACCAGGAACAGGATCAGCACCGAGATCTCGAGGGTCTTGATCAGGGCGTCCATGAACCGGGCCAAGCTGAGGCGCCGGTAGGCCGCGGCGAGCACGAGCGACCCCGCCGCGCCGCAGGCCGAGCCCTCGGTCGGCGTGGCGATGCCGAACACGATGCTGCCGAGCGCTGCGAAGACGAGCGCGGCGGGCGGCACCAGCCCCTTGAAGAACTGCAGCCAGAGCTCGCGCATGCTGCCCGCCCTGCGCTCGAGGGCAAGCGCCGGGGCGAGGCTGGGATTGAACAGGCAGCGGACCATCGCGTACGTGGTGAACAGCGCCGCGAGCATGACTCCGGGCAGCAGCGCGGCGGCGAAGAGCGTCGTCACCGGCACCTCGAGCACCGGCCCCATCACCACCAGCATGATCGAGGGCGGGATCAGGATGCCGAGCGTTCCGCCCGCGGCGATCAGGCCCGAGGAAAGCTTCACGTCGTAGCCGGAGCGGATCATCGACTTGCCCGCCATGATGCCGAGGATCGTGACCGAGGCGCCGACGATGCCGGTCGCCGCGGCGAAGATCGTGGCCACGAACATCACGGCGAGATAGAGCGAGCCGCGCACGCGGGCAAGGATCTTCTGCACCGCGTCGAACAGCTCTTCCATCAGGTTCGACTGCTCCATCATGATGCCCATGAAGACGAACAGGGGCACCGCCGCGAGCGTTTGCTCCATCATGGTGGAATAGAACTGCAGCGTCAGCAGGTAGAAGACGAGTTGGCCGAAGCCCCAGTAGCCGAATACCAGACCGAGGAATACGAGCGTAAACGAGATCGGAAAGCCGATGAAGATGCCGGCGAGCATCGCGCCGATCATTAGCAGGCCGATGGCTTCCGGGCTCATTGCTGCGGCCATTCGCCCTTGCGCGCGGCATAGAGGGCCTTGAGCAGCTCCGAGACGCCCTGGATGACCAGGAAAGCCACGCCCACCGGCAGGCAGCTCTTGATCGGGCCGAGCAGCGGCATGAAGGAGGTGTCGGTGCCGCGCTCGCCCTGCGAAAGCGAGCCCCAGGCCCATTGCGTCGCGACCCACAGGAAAATCAGCATGCTCGGGAAATAGAACACCAGGTACAGCGCCGCGTCGACCCGCGCCTGCGTGGTCACCTTCCATTTGCGGTACAGGAAGTCCGAGCGGATGTGCACGCCCTTGGAGAGCGCGTAGCCGGCGCCGATCACGAACATGGCGCCGTAGATCATGCGGCTCATGTCGTAGGCCCAGAGCGTGGGCGCGAGGAACAGGTAGCGCGCGGTGATCTCGTACATCATCGCCGCCATCAGCGGCACGGTGAGCCAGGCCGCGATGCGCCCGACCCAGAGACTGAACGTGTCGATGCCGACGATGACCCGCACCATCCAACGCGGCATGTCCGGCGGCAGCCGGTCCGCCGCGTCGCGGCGGCGGCCGGCAATCATCTCGTCGTCAATGACCGTCTTGTCGGACATAGAAAAAGCAAGCGGGCCCTGCGGCCCGCTCGTCTTGCCTTGCCTACGCTATTTCTTCTTGCGCTTCTTGGCGAGCTCCGCGGCGTAGGCGCCGCCCAGCCCGGCGTTCGACTTCTGCGCGTCGGCCCAGAACGGGATCGCCGTCTCGGCGAACGCCTTCTGGCTCTCCCATACCTTCTTGAAGAAGGGGTTCTCGGCGGCGTTCTTCTCGAAGTTCTTCATCGCCGCGTCGCCGTATTCCTTGAAGTACTCGGGGGGCGTGTCATGCAGTTGCACCCCGTGCTTCTCCACCAGCTCCTTCAGCGCCTTGCCGTTCTCGTGGATGCGGTAGGCGACGGTCTTCATGAGCGAGGCGTTCGCCGCCACCTCGATCGACTTCCGCTGGTGCGGCGAGAGCTTGCGCCACACGTCGCCGTTCAGGTACATGTCGGCATTCACCACCACCTGGTGCAGCCCCTGCTGGTAGTAATGCTTCATGACGCGGTGGAAGCCGTAGGTCATGTCTGGCTTCGGGCAGCACCACTCGGCGCCGTCGAGCAGCCCCTTTTCCAGCGCCGGCAGGATGTCGCCGCCGCCCATGGCGACTGCGGCGATGCCGATGTCCTTGTAGATCTGGCCGGGGATCCCCGGCGGGGTGCGGAAGCGCAGCTTGCGGAAGTCGGCCATCGAATTGATCGGCTTCTTGAACCAGCCGAGCGCCTCGGGGCCGACCGGCTGGAGGATGAAGCCCTTGATGTTGACGTTCATCTCCTTCCAGAGCTGGTCGTAGAGGTCCTTGCCGCCGCCGTAGAGGTACCACGAGACCCAGGCGAAGTTGTCCATGCCGACGCCGGCGCCCGCGGCGGGCGAGCCGAAAAGCGTGGCGGCCGGATGCTTGCCGGACCAGTAGTGCGTCCAGGCGAAGCCCGCCTCGATCAGGCCCTTGTCGACCGCGTCGAGCGTGTCGTTGATGCCGACGATGGCGCCGGCGGGCAGCACCTCGAAGGTGACGCTCTTGTTGGTGAGGTCCTCGACGTCCTTCGCGAACTCCTTGAGCATCGTCACCTCGTCCGCGGAGGTCGGGATCACCGACTGGATGCGGATCTTCACCGGCTTGCCCTGCGACCACGCTGCGAACGGTGCGGCGAGCAGCGCCGCCGCCGCGATGCTCGCGGCGAATACGGATAGGCGTTTCATCTCTCCTCCTCGGGATCGGGTTACGCGCAGGTAGCATACCCGCTTCAATCTCCAGAACGAAAGATTCCGTTTTTTGAGAAATTCCGGGTACGACTGCGTGATCGTCGGCGCGGGCTCCGCCGGGTGCGTGCTCGCGCACCGGCTGTCCGAGGACCCGCGCCGCCGCGTGCTGCTGCTCGAGGCCGGCCCGCGCGACCGCTCCTTCTGGATCCATCTGCCGATCGGCTACGGCAAGACCATGTTCCACCCGGTCTACAACTGGGGCTTCCAGACCGACCCCGAGCCGCACATGAGCGACCGGCGCATCTACTGGCCGCGCGGTCGCGGCCTCGGCGGCTCCTCCTCGATCAACGGCCTCATCGTGGTGCACGGCCAGCCGCAGGACTACGACGCTTGGGCGGCGCGGGGCAACGCGCGCTGGGGCTGGCGCGACGTCGAGCCGTACTTCAGGCGCAGCCGGATGTCGGTTTCGCCGATCGGCGAGAAGCACGAGCTCATGGAAGCGATCATCGGCGCGGCGGGCGAGCTCGGTATCCCCCGCGTCGAGGACTTCAACGGCCCGAACCAGGAAGGCGTGGGCTACTACCGGCTGTTCACGCGCAAGGGCTGGCGCTCCAGCAGCGCGACCGCTTACCTGCGCGAAGCGGAGCGCCGTCCCAACCTGCGCGTGGAGACGGGCGCGCAGGTCGTCAAGATCCTGTTCGAAGCTAACCGCGCAGTGGGCGTGCGATACGGAAATTCGGAGGTCTTCGGCTCCGAAATCATCCTGAGTGCCGGTGCCATCCAGAGCCCGCAGCTGCTGCAGCTTTCCGGGATCGGGCCTGCGGAGCTGCTCCGATCCTTCGGCATTCCAGTCGTCGCGGATCTGCCCGGCGTGGGCGAGAACCTGCAGGACCACCTGCAGCTGCGCGTGATGTACAAGTGCACCAAGCCGATCACGACCAACGACGACCTGGCGAGCCTGTGGGGGAAGCTTCGCATCGGTGCAAGATGGATTCTCACCAGGAAAGGACCTTTGGCCATCGGCATCAACCAGGGCGGCCTGTTCACGCGCGTGCTGCCCGAATCGAAGACCCCCGACGTGCAGTTCCACTTCGCGACGCTCTCGGCCGAGCTCGCCGGCGCGCAGCCGCATCCCTGGTCGGGATTCACCATGTCGGTCTGCCAGCTGCGGCCCGAATCCCGCGGCAGGGTGCGCATCCGCTCGAGCGACCCGTTCCAGGCGCCGTCGATCCAGCCGAACTACCTTGCCGCCGAGCTCGACCGGCGCTACGCGGTCGCAGGCGTCAGGCTGGCTCGCCGCCTGGCCGACACGAATGCACTGCGTCCTTACGTCGCTGAGGAATACCGGCCGGGCGCCGCCGCGAAAAGCGATGAGGACCTGCTGGAGTTCGCGCGCAACTACGGCGCGACGATCTTCCACCCTTCGGGCACCTGCAAGATGGGAAGCGATGCCATGGCCGTGGTCGATCCGCAATTAAAGGTGCACGGCATCGAGAAGCTGCGGGTCGTGGACTGCTCGATCATGCCGACGCTGGTGTCGGGCAACACCCATGCGCCGGTGGTGATGATCGCCGAAAAGGCCTCGGACCTGATCCTCGCGGACGAGACGTAGGTCGTTTATCAAAAAATGAAATGCCGCAGCTCAGTCCTGCAGCGTTCTTTCCCGAACTTGTTGCCGGGCCGACGACGATGTCGGCCGGCTTGCCGGCAGAGAGCCCGTACGCGAGCGCTCGCGCTTTCCGATTCGGGCGTTTTCAGCGCGCGCTTAAGAAATTCGACGGCCGTGTCACTCCGCGCGCAGCGCCGGGAGGGACTGATCGACGCTGCTCGAGGGGAAGGTCTGGCGGAATGCAGGAAGATCGTTCGCCCGTGCCGATAGCGCCCGGAGCTTCGGGTACCGATGCCCCTCGACGAAGCGCGGGTTCGCTGTGCCGATGAAGTCGAACATGACGACGGTCGCGACGTCCGCGTGCGTCAGGTCCTGGCCCGCGAGCCAGGGAGACGGCTCGATCGCTTCCAGCCAGCGCAGGGCCGAGGACGCCTGGGCTTCGCTGTGCTCGATCCATGGCGCATGGATTTTTTCCGGGGGAACCATCGTCTGCGCATACAGCGCATGGGCCATCTTCTCCAGCGCGCCCATTGCGCACGCGATCATGCGCTGAACCTCGTGCCGCCGGGGCTCCGCAGCGGGCAACAGGGCGCGGTGCGGCCCCGCGAGCTGGTCGAGGTAGTCGAGGATCGCGTAGCTGTCGAACAGCAGCTCTCCGGAATCAAGCTGCAGCGCGGGCACCCGGCCCACCGGATTCAATCTGCGCAATTCCTCAAGATGGGTCCATGCCGTGATCGGGCGATGCTCATACTCGAACCCGTAAATGTGCATGGCGACGGCCACGCGCCGCGTGAACGGGGAGCGGTAGCGGCCGAACAGGATCATGGCCGCAGTGCGCTTCGCAGTTGCTTCATGAAGCCGTTGGCCTCGGGCATCGGGACGCGCCTTTTCCCTCGTTTCAACGACCGCCGTTTCAGGCAGTTCACGCTGCTTCTGCTAGTGGCCGTCTCGACGGGCATCCTCCTCGCTTAGGCGGCTGCGGCGTCGGCGAGGATCATGTCGCTGGCCTTCTCCGCGATCATGATCGTCGGGATGTTGGTGTTTCCGGAGTTGACGGCCGGCATGATTGAGGCGTCCACGACGCGCAATCGCCTGACGCCGCGGACGCGAAGGCGCTCGTCGACGGCCGCGTTTTCATCCGTTCCCATCCGACACGTGCCGACGGGATGCATCAGCCCGTTCGCCCGGCCGCGAACGAACGCCATCAGCTCGTCATCGCTGAGGCAGGCCGGACCTGGGTCGAGCTCCTCTGCGACGTAGTGCTTCAGCGGCGGCAGGGCACAGACTTGTCGCGCGAACTTCAGCCCGCGCAGCAGCGTTTGCCGGTCGTACTCGGTAGCGAGGAAGTTGGGCTCTATACGGGGAGGCAGCGAAGGATCGGGACCCTGGATCTGCACCGTGCCGCGGCTTTCCGGGCGCAGCACGTAACCCGCGAGGGTGAAGCCGGGGAAAGGATGCACCTTGCCGCCTTGCGCGTCGGCGCTCAGGGTTCCGAAGTGGTATTGGATATCGGGTCGATGCGAGCCCGCCTCGGTGCTGACGAAGGCGCCGGCAAGGTTGATGCCGGTGGCGAGAGGCCCCCGGCGAAACAGGAGGTACTCGAGGCCGACCGCGAGCCGCCGGTGCAGGTGGTTGAGATCGTCGTTCGTCGTGACCGGCTCGCGGCAGCGAAGGAGGACGCGGAACTGCAGGTGGTCCTGCAGGTTGGCGCCGACGCCCGGCAGGTGCCGCACCACCGGGATGCCGTGCTGCAAGAGCAGTTGCGAATCGCCCACGCCGGATCGCTGCAGCACGAGCGGCGAACCCATAGCCCCGGCGCTTACGATGACTTCGACTTTCGCACGTGCCTGCCGGGGCCCGGAGCGAGTGCCGTATTCCACGCCCACCGCCTCGCTGCCCTCGAACACGATCCGCTTGACCAGGGCATCCGTCTGCACCGCCAGGTTGGAGCGGTCCCGCGCCGGCCGCAGGTAGGCGCGCGCGGTGCTCGCCCGCCGGCCGTTCTTCGTGGTGATGTGAAAGTAGCCCGCGCCCTCCTGCGTCGCGCCGTTGAAGTCTTCGTTTCGCGGCAGTCCGGCATTGACGGCCGAGCTCACGAATGCCTCCGCCAATTCATTCTCCTCGCCAATCTTGGAGACCCGTACGGGGCCTCCCGCCCCGTGGTATTCGCTTTCTCCGCCGCAGTGATCTTCGAGCTTGCGGAAGTAGGGTAGAACGTCGTTCCATCCCCAGCCGGCATTTCCGGCATCGCGCCAGGCGTCGAAATCCTGCGGCTGGCCGCGGATGCAGATCATGCCGTTGATCGAGCTGGTGCCGCCCAGCACCTTTCCGCGCGGGCAGTAGATGCGGCGATTGTTTAGCGCCGGTACCGGCTCGGACCAGGAACACCAGTTGACGACCTGGCTGAACATGGTCTTGCCGTAACCGAGTGGAACATGGATCCACCAGTAGGTGTCGCGCGGCCCGGCCTCGAGCAGAAGCACCGAGTGCCTGCCGCTTGCGCTCAGCCGGTTGGCGAGCGCACAGCCTGCCGAGCCGGCTCCGATGATGACGAAGTCGTACTCGACGCTTGGCGCCGCCGTGCTCATCGCGCAGCCGCCTGCCTCGCTCGGGCCGGGTGCCGCCAGCGCGCACTCCAGTAGAAGTAGGCAGTCAACAGGACCGTAACGGCGGCAAAGATCCAGCGCGGCGTCCAGTCCGGCCGCAGCAGCGTGATGAATCCCGCGCCGCCGATCAGTCCGAGAATCCATCGTTCCATCGCACTGAGCGAACGATACATATGGCCGAACTGCGAGCAGCTGATGCACCACTGGACGAGCAACATCAGCGCCGTGACGGCGGCAAGCAGCCAGCTCAGCTTAGGAAACTCAAGCAGCACCGGGTTGTAGACGAATACGAACGGCAGCATGAACATGGAGAGCGCGATCTTCATCGACTGTCCGCCGACGTACCAGTAGTTGACCTCTGCGATCCTCGCCGCGGCAAGGGCGCCAACCGCCACCGGCGGTGTGATGGTCGAGAAGGTGGAGAAATACAACATGAAGAAGTGGGCCAGGAAGGGGTCCACGCCGCCCACCTGGATCATGAAGGAACCCATCGTCAGCACGGCGGCCAGGTAGGCGATAGGAGTGGGCAATCCCATGCCCAGAAGCATGGAAACGATTGCTCCGATGATGAGGATGGCGATCTTCGAATCCGGCACCAGCAGGGCCAGATAGAGGCCGAAACTGTTGCTCAGCCCGGTCGTCTGGAAGGTCTGTGCGAGGGGACCGATCAGCAGGATCAGGATGGCGAGCGCTAGCACCAGCTCGAAGCCCGTCACCACGCCCGCCATGAGCTCGCGGAAGGGAATGCGATACTTGCCGTTGAACGCCCAGACGATGAAGGCCAGCACGATGCCGACTAGGCCCGAAAACGACGGCGATTCATAGCGCATCAGCATCCAGATCACCACGCCGAACGGGATGGCGAAGCCGGGCAGCAGCCGCCAGATGGCATTCCAGTCGACCGGGATGTTGATTCTTCCAAGGCCGGCGCGACCCGAGTAGCTCATCACGCTGAACACCAGGGAGACGATGTACAGCATCGCCGGAACGAAGGCGGCGAGCGCGATCGTCACATACGGGATGCTGAGCAGCGCCGCCATGATGAAGGCCGCCAGGGCAAGAATCGGAGGCATCAGCTGCCCGGACGACGCGGCCATCGTTTCGATGGCTCCCGCCATCGAAGCCGAGTAGCCCGACTTCTTCATCGTCGGGATGGTGAGCCGGCCGATGATGGTGGTGCAGGCGACCGCCTGGGAGAGGATCGAGCCGAGCACGCTGCTCGCGATGATCGCCGGAAAGGCGGCCCCGCCCGAGACGTGTGCGCCGACCGCGTTGCCCACTTCCATGAACAGCCGCACCACGCCGATGCCCACCAGGATCGCGCCGAAGAGGATGAGGAAGTACAGGTCGTCGGTCAGCAGCTGCAGGAACATGTACACCCCCTGGCTCGGGTTGAGCGACAGGAAGTTCATGATGAAATCTGCCTCGTAAGGCGGATGCGAGAGCAACGGGTTCTCGATGTGGTGCCCGAGGAAGAAGTACACGATCGAAACCACCACGAGGCCGGGCAGCACCCAGCCCCAGTGCAGCCAGCTCGCGAGCACGACCGCGGCGAGGAACATGGCGCCCATGGTCATCTGGGTGGAATCAAAAAAAGGCGCCGCAACGACCAGCTCGTCCATGTGGAGGACCTCGTAGCCGCCGCCGATCGTGCCGAGGACTACCGCAAGCGCGGCAATGAACATCTTCACTGTCCACCAGACGCCGCGCTCGCCCAAGATACGGCGGTCGAGCAGCTCGCGGACGCCGAGAATCGCGGTCACCACCGTCACCGCCACGGCAACGATGGCGGCGGAGGTCACGTTTTGCGGCAGAAGGCCGAAGGCCACGACGCCCACGTAAACCGTGATGACGAATGCCACGGCAGCAAAAATGCCGTGGACTAGGGAACGAGCGGTTGTCAAGGCTATGGCCTCCTCCTCCCGGCGATGGCGCGCGGGTCAGCTTCTCGCTGCTCGGTCAGTCCAAACGGATGGCGCCTGCGCGCCAGCTATGGCGCGCAGGCCCAACATGCAACGATCAGCAGCCCGGAATTTTCGCTTCCGGTCCGCTCTTGGTGCGCAGTTCCCAGATTTTGGCCTCCTTCATAGCTCTGACCGCGCCGGGGTGGGTGTTGCATTCGTTCAGCCCAGCCGTCATGCCCTCGGGGGACCAGAAGTTCCAGAACCCCCCTTCGCTTTTCAGCGCCGGGCCGTGAGTGATCGTCGCCTTGGTCAACTCGTAGGCGACGTCCTCGGGAAACTCGGTCGTCACCGCCTGGTAGGCGCGGTTCAACCCGATGGTGACCGGCGCATCCTGCGACGGAAGCGTTCCAGCGGCCAGCGTCGCCGTGAAGTGCGTCGTCCCGTACTTCTTGTTGATCTTGTCCATCGCCTGCTGGTCGACCGAGATGTAGTGCAGCTTCTTGCCCGAGGCCTGCGACGCGGCGCCGATCTTGATGAGCGGCCCTCCGGTGGCCCACTTGCCGGTTCCCGGATCGCCGAGGATGGCGGAGGTGACGACATCCGCGGTACCGTTGATCAGCTGGTTGGTCAGTACGTCAGGGGTGACGTAGCTGATCTTCGTGTTCTTCTCGTTGAGGCCGTACGTGTCGAGCACGATGCGCCCGGACAGACCCCAGTCGCTCTGCGTCAGCAGGCCGAGACTCACCTTCTTGCCCTTCATGTCGGCCACGGTCTTGATCTTCGGGTCGAACGTCACGAAGAACCGGCCCTGCGCCGTCGCCGCGATGCCCCAAAGGAACTTGAACTTGTTCTTCACGGGCTCGGGCAGGCTGTCCTTCAGGAGGCCTTTGCCGCCGTGCGGGGCGAACTGCAGCACCATGTCCTCGGTGCCGAAGGTCGTGAGCTTCGCCTTAGCGTAGTTCTTGTCCATGTAGCGGATGTTGTACATGTACCCAGGCGTCTCCTGCGGCGCGAGGGAAACTTTCGACCCGGCACGCGCCATCATGTTGGCAAGCGGCACGTTGTACTCGACGCCCCCGCAGCCCAGCGGACACTGCAGCGAGGGAATGATGATCAGCTTGCTCTGCGCGTAGACAGTCGAAGTCGCACCCCAGCCGGCTGCGCCGATCGCTATTGCAGCCAGCGTTCGTCCTGCAAATTTCGCTTTCATGTCTCTCTCCTCCGTTGATGTCGGTCCGCTGCGCTTCACCGCGAACACGGCGGCCCACTCGCGTTCCCGGTCCTCAATGCCGTACCTGCTCGTCTAGTGTCGTACGGGGGCGGCAGCAGCGCGCGCACCGGTCTTTGCCGACTTCTCCGCGGCGCGCATCTGCATCATTTCGCGCGCTTCCTCCGCTGTCGCGATCTCGCGCCCCAACTCGCGCGCAACGCGGACCGCGCGCTCCACCAGCTGTGCGTTGTGGAGGGCAAGGACGCCGTGGCTATAGTAGACGTTGTCCTCGAAGCCCACCCGAATGTTGCCGCCCATGGCGAGCACCATCGTGGAAAGCGGCAGCTGGTGCTTGCCGATGCATACGACCTGCCAGCTCGAGCCCTCCGGGATGGCATCGAGCATGGCGAGGAGGTTTTGCACGCTCGCCGGGATGCCACCGGTGATGCCGAGCACGAAGCTGAAGTGCAGCGGCGGCGTCAGAACGCCCCGGTCGACGAGCTGCATGGTGTTGGCGATGTGGCTGAGGTCGTAGACCTCCAGCTCGTTGTGGATCCCCCGCTCTTTGCAGCCATTCACGAACTGCGTGTTCCACGCCTTGGAGTTGCTGAACAGGAACTCGTTGCCCTTGTGGTCGAAGTGGAACGAACCCATGTTTACCGTCAGCATGTCGGGCCGCGGCTTGAGATCGAGCAGCGCCATGCGCTCCTCCTGCGAGAAGCCGACTGCGGGCTTGCCGGGCCCCTGCTCGTAGCGCAGGCCGATGCCGTTCCCGACCTGCGTGATCATGTCCGGGCAACTCGAGCGGATCCCTGCGAGGACTTCCGCGTAGACGTTCAGGTCGGAGGTCGTGAGCCCCTTCTTGTCCCGAACGTGGATATGGGCGATCGAGGCGCCGGCGTTGTGGCAGTCTCGGAACGCCTGCACGATCTCGGCGGGCTGCTCGGGAAGCGCCGGGTTCGCCTCCTTGCCATGCAGGCCTCCGGTCGGCGCTACGGTGATGATCACCTTTCCCGGCGAGGTGAGGTTCGGCTTCATGCACTCCTCCTTTGGTGGGTTGAGTCGTTTCTCCGCGTCAAATCATGGTGTAGCCGCCGTCCACGGCCCAGGACTGCCCGTTCACGCAGCTCGATTCGTCCGAGGCGAGGAAGACCGCAAGCGGGGCGACTTCCTCGGCACGCACGAACCGCTTGAGGGGCGCCGCGTTCTTCCAGGCGGCGATGAGCGCTTCCGGCGCGACCTGCGCGGCCGAGGAACGCTCGCTGACGAATGTCTCCATCATTTCCGTCTCTACGAACCATGGGCAGATGGCATTCACCAGCACGTTGTGCTCGGCGGTCTCCAGGGCGAGGCACCGCGTGAGCCCGACGACCGCATGCTTGGATGCGTTGTAGGCGCTCTGGTTGAGCGAGCCCCACTTGCCGGCGGTGGAGGCGATGTTGATCACGCGTCCGGACTTCCTTCGCATCATGGCCGGCAAGACCGCCTGCGTCACGTGGAACACGCCGTAGAAATTCACCTCGAAGACCTGCCTCAACGCTTCGTGCTTCAGGTCGACGAAGCGCCCGGCGCGGTAGACGCCGGCGTTGTTGACGAGGATATCGATGCCGAAGTCGCGCTCGGCGCGCTCGACCATGGCGTCGACCCCCGCCCTGTCGGTCACGTCGCAGGGGGAGGGAAAGCAGCGCACTCCGTGCGCGTCGCGCAATTGTTGCGCCACCGTCTGCAGGAGCGCGGCGTCCCTGGCGCTGAGCACGATGTTGGCCCCCTCGGCGGCATACGCCTGAGCGATGGCGCGGCCGATCCCCCGGTTTCCTCCGGTGATCAGCGCCGTCTTTCCTTTCAGCCGACGGGCCATCAGCCGAGCGTCACCGTGTAGACGCGGTCCTGTTCGGAGACGTCGGTCACTACGATGCCCGGGCTGCTATCGAGGTCGTGCTCGAACAGGGCGCGCGCGAGCGGATTGACGAGCACCGCTTCCAGCGTGTTGCCGATGCCGCGCCCGCCGTTGGAGAGGTCGCGCGTGCACCACTCGAGGATGCGCTCCTTCGCGGCCGGGGCGATGTCGAGCCGCAGCTTGTGCTCGTCGCGCACCTTCTTGGCGATGTTGGCGAGCATGCCCTCCAGGATCTCGCGCGCCACCTCCGGAACGATGTAGTTGAAGACGACGATGTTGTCGCCGATGCGGTTGAGCAGCTCGGGGCGCATGAGGCGGTACTTGAAATGGTCCTCGATGGCCTGGCGGATGCGGGACTCGACGACTTCGTACGGGTCGCCCGGCCTGACGTTCTGGACGCGATGCCCGTCCTCGTCCTCGACGTTGATGCCGAGGTTCGAAGTGAAGATGATCACCGACTCCGTGAAGTACGCGGTGGCGCCTTGCCCGTCGGTCAGGCGGCCGTCTTCAAGGATCTGCAAAAACTTGTCGAGCACCCGCGGGTGGCACTTCTCGATCTCGTCGAACAGGATCACGCTGAACGGCCGCTGCTTCACCGCATTGGTCAGCTCGCCGCCGCTCGCGTAGCCGACGTATCCAGGCGGCGCGCCGAGCAGGCGCGTCGCCGCGTGCTCTTCGGCGAACTCGCTCATGTCGAAGCGGATGTAGGCGCGCTCGTCGCCAAAGAGCAGCTGGGTTAGCGTCTTCGCGAGCTCGGTCTTGCCCACTCCGGTGGGCCCGGCGAAGAACAGCACGCCGCGCGGCCGGCCCCCGGCGGAGCGCGCGTGAGCGCCCGTGAGCCCCATCACCGAGCGCATCAGGATGTCGACCGTCTTGGTGACCGCCTGATGCTGCCCCTTGACCCGGTCCTCGATGTGCCGCCGGGCGTTGCGGATCTTCTCGCGCAGGTAGTCCTTGCGCCAGGGATTGTCGGTGGCGCCGATCTTGAAGCAGCGTACGGCGTCCTCGACCTCCTTCAGCGCGATGCCCTGCCAGCGCGCGAGCTGCGTGATATCCAACATGCTTTGCAGCGACATGCCGTCGGTCGCGTCGGCGAAGCGCAGCGCGGTCCTGCGCCGTTCCGCCGCTGAGATTTCGTCGAATCCCGCGAACTGCGGCGCAAGGACCTCGCTCGCGCGCAGCCTCGCCTCGAAGTCGGGCCGCGGGATGACGATCGATCCGACGCGCTCGCTGTCGAGCGAAAACCACGGCGGCATGTCGTGCGCTCGGTTGAGCAGCCACAGCACCGGGTTGAAGATCGGCAGGCGCTCGGTGCCGCCGCTGCGCGCGTCGGCGCCGTCGAGCGGCTTCGCGGCGAGGGAAAGCTTTTCCATTACCGTGTAGAACTTGAGGTCGAGAGAGTCGGGGGCCTGGGGGCTCGGCGACAGACGCGAGGCGAAGTCGATCAGCAGCGCAGCGCGCGCCTGCTCGAGCTGGACGAGCCGCCGGGCGACGCTGGCGAGCGTATCCAGGTTGGTCACCGCCATGACGCCGTCCACGAGATTCAGGTGCAGCAGCTGTGTCGCCTTGTCCTGACACGGCTTGAGGGCCGGATGCACGCGCAGCCCGTCCACGCGGTCGTACACGACGAGGAACTCGAGCCCGGTGGATTCCAGAAACGGCCAAAGGCAGTCGATCAACTGCGTGAGCCGCGCCCCCGAGGTTCCCGGCGTGAGGAACACATCCCTCACGTTTCCGGAGAGCACGAACTGCGAGCGGATCGGAAGCAGCCGCTGGATTTCCTCGATCCAGCGCGGCCAGGAAGCGCGCGGCGCGCCGCCGTGCGTCGGATGGCGGGCGGGAAGGGCGCTCATGTCGCGTTGCCCGGAACGAAAAGGTCCTCTGCGATCACGCCGCCCTCAGCCCGAGGATCTGCCGCGCCTCGGCCGGGGTCGCCGGGCGCCGGCCGAAGCGCTCGCAGTTCTCGACGATCTTGCTCACCAGCTCGGCGTTGCTTGCCGCGGGCTTGTCGGGCGTGATGCGCAGGTTATCTTCGAGGCCGGTGCGGCAGTGGCCGCCCGTCTCCATGCACCACTGGTTCACCTCCCACTGGAAGCGCCCGGTACCGGCGGCGACCCAGGTGGCCCCCGGCAGCACCTCCTTCAGCTCGCTGCGCAGGAAGTCGAAGATGCTGCGCCGCGCGGGCATCGCGTTGGGAACGCCCATGACAAACTGCACGTGCGGCGGGTGCTTGAGCAGGCCCTTCTTCACCAGGTTCGCCGCGTTGTAGAGCATCGCCAGGTCGAACACCTCGACTTCAGGCTTGATGTCGTACTCGAGCATGGTCTTCGCCAGGCCCTCGACGAACTCCGGCGGGTTCTCGTACACGTTGGTCGGAAAGTTGACCGAGCCGGTGGCGAGCGAAGCCATGTCGGGCCGCAGATGGAGCATGGCGCCGCGCTTCGCCTGCTCGCGCCCGCGCCCGCCCGTGGAGAACTGCACGATCATCCCCGGGCAGTGCCGGCGCACGCCCTCTTGCACGCGGCCGTAGAGCTCGGGATCGGAGCTCGGCGACTCGTCGGGATTGCGCACGTGGATGTGCACGAGCGAGGCGCCCGCGTCGAAGGCCTCGTGCGTCGATTCGACCTGCTCGGCGGGGGTCACCGGAACCGCCGGATTATCCTTCTTTCTGGGCACGGCGCCGGTGATCGCGACGGTAATGATGACGGGCAGCGACATGGGAAGAACTCCATCATTGCGAGCGCGCTGCGCCCGCAGGTGACAATGTGCCGGCGATCGCGGCCGCCGCCTCGTGCAGCGCGGGAAGGAAGCCATAGGCCTTCTTGAGCGTCATGCGCGGCGTGGGGCCGTGCACGGCGATCGCCGCGCACACTCGGTTTTTCGCGTCGCGCACCGGCACCGCGAGGCACACCGAGCCCTCGAGGAACTCGCCGACATCCGTGCTGGTCCCGCTCGCGCGGATCTTCTGCAGCTCGCGCGCCAGGCCCTCGCGAACGACCGTGGTGCGCGCGGTGTAGCGCTTGTAGGGCCCCGGCCCAAGCAGTCTGTCCAGCTGCGCCTCGGAGAGGTGAGCGAGGAACAGCTTCCCGCTCGCCGTGCAGTGCAACGGGACGCGGGAACCGATCTCCATGTGCAGCCTTACGTTGGCCTGCGTTTCGACGCGGTCGAGATAGACCACCTCGTTGCGATCGAGCACCGTGAAATTGCAGGTCTCGCCGATCTCGGCCACCAGGCGCTCGAGCACCGCCCGGCGCTGCGCTCGCAGCGGCGAGGTACGCTGCACCTGCAGCGAGAGCGCCGACATGCGCTGCCCCACCGCGTAGCGCTTGCCCCGCGCCTCGCGCTGCACCAGGCCACCGCGCGCAAGTAGCGCGAGGATGCGGAACACGGTCGGCTTGGGCAGGCCGCTTGCCCGCGTGACCTCCTCGAGCGTCGGCGGTGTGTCGGCGCTCGCCACGAACTCCAGCACCGCGAACGCCCGCAGCGCCGAGGAGCCGGCAGTCGGGCGCTCGGATAACTCAAACGATTTCGGTGAGTGGAACGCCACATTTCATTATTGCAGGGCTTTGCGCCGCCGTGCAATGATATTTCATGCGCGCCAGAGCTTCCCAAGAAAAATCCGCCGCGACGCTGACCTACGAGGACGTGCTGCGCATCGTCGAAATCGTCAAGGCGAGCCAGTTCTCCGAATTCCGCCTGAAGGTCGGCGAGATCGAGGTACACCTGCGCCGTAAGGACGGCGCTACCGCCCCCGCGGCGCCGGACGCGGTGGCCTCGGCCGCGCCGCCCGCCCCGCCGGCGCCGGACGCGCAGTCAGAGATTCCCGAGGGCTCGCAGGCGGTGCGCGCGCCTATGGTTGGCACCTTCTATCGCGCGCCCGAGCCCGGGGCGAGGCCTTTCGTCGAGGTCGGCGACGAGGTGGACGCCGACACCACCGTGGGCATCATCGAGGTGATGAAGCTGATGAATTCGATCCCCGCCGGGGTGCACGGCGTGGTGCGCGCCGTCCTCGTAGAGAACGCCCGGTACGTCGAGTACGGACAACCGCTGGTGCTCATCGATCCCCGCCCATGAGCCGCTCCCGGGCGAAGCCGCGCTTCGAGTTCGTCGACGTCAGCCTGCGCGATGCGCATCAGTGCCTGTGGGCGACGCGCATGACGACCGCGATGATGACGCCGATTCTCGGCGCGATCGACCGGGTCGGCTACGCGGTGATCAACATCCTTGGCGGCGCGGTATTCGACGTTTGCGTGCGCTACCTCCAGGAGAACCCCTACGAGCGCGTCGGGTTGCTGTGCGAGCGGCTCGAGACACCGTGCGACGCGCTCACGCGGGGCCAGAGCCTGTACACCTTCGAGCTGTTTCCCGACGACGTCGTGGCACTCAATGCCGAGGTGCTCGCGCGGCTCGGCGTGTCGGTGTTCACCGTCTATGACGCGCTGAACGACAACCGCAACATCGAGTCTTCGGTCATCGCGGGACGGGCGGCCGGCATGAAGATCAACGGCTGGATGACCTACACGCTGAGCCCGGTGCACACCGACGCCTACTACGTCGAGCGTACGCGAGAGCTGGCGAAGCTTGGCTGCGACATCCTGTGCATCAAGGACCCCACCGGGCTGCTCACCCCCGAGCGCGGCGCGACGCTCTTTCCGGCGGTGGTGAGGGCGGCCGGGCGCATTCCGGTGCAGCTGCACTCGCATTGCCAGTCGGGCCTAGCCCCACGCGTGTACGAGGTGGCGATGAAGAGCGGCCTCACGCACGGCTACACGGCGAGCGAGCCGCTCGCCAATGGCGCCTCGCTTCCGGCCACCGAGGACATCGCGGCGCGCGCGAGGCGCCTGGGCTTCGCCACCTCGGTCAATGACGAGCTGTTGAAGGAAATCGCAGGCTATTTCACTTGCCTCGCCGAGCGGGAAAGCAAACCACTGGGCAAGGTCGCGACCTACGACCGGGCGCTCTACGAGCACCAGATCCCGGGGGGCATGATCTCCAACCTGCGCTCCCAGCTCACGGTGATGAAGCTCGAGCACCGCCTGCCGGAGATACTCGAGGAGGCGGCGCGTGTGCGTCATGACCTCGGCTATCCCATCGTGGTGAGCCCGTTCGCGCAATACATCGTCACCCAGGCGACGATCAACGTGGTCCAGGGCGAGCGCTACAAGACCATCCCCGACGAGATCCGCAAGTACGCGTTGGGCTATTACGGGCGCCTTGCGGCCGAGCCGGCAGCCGAATTCCTGGAGCGCGCATGCATCAAGCCCTCCGAGATGGTCAAGGGGCGCCCCGGCGAGCACATCGACCCCTGGCTGCCGCGCCTGCGCAAGCAGCTCGGGCCCGCAGCCACCGACGAGGAGCTGCTGCTCGCCGCGTTCTACGAGGAGAAGCTTCTCGAGCCGCTCAAGAAGCCGCCGCCGGCATACGAGTACAGCACGACGCCGCTCCACGAGCTGATCCGCTACCTCGGATCGCGCTCCGATATCGAATACGCGCGCATCCGGTTTGCGGGTACCGAGATGACTGTCACCGCGTGACGGCCGGCTCGCCCGGCGCCCGCATGGCCCTTGTGACCGGAGCCGCCCGCGGTATCGGCGCGCGGCGATCGCGCGGGTGCGCCGAGCGCGGTGGGCTTGATGTGCTGGTGAACAACGCCGGGCTGCTCGTCGCGGGCCCGTTCGAGGAAACGGGCGGCGAAGCCTGGGGCCGGCTGGTCGCCGTCAACCCCCGCGGCGGGCTTCTTCACCGGCGAAACCTTGGCGGTCGATGGCGGCTTCCTTCGCACCTGAAACGCTCGCGCTCGGCATCCTGATCGCCTTCGCCGCCGGGCTGGTGCGCGGCATTACCGGCTTCGGCGGGGCGATGGTGATGTCGCCGCCGCTCGCGCTTCTGCTCGGTGCGCGGCTGACCGTGCCGGTGGTCATCCTGCTCGAGGCGCTCGCGGCGATGCCCATGGTGGTGCAGACGATCAGACAGGTGCATTGGCGGGTCATCGTCCCGATCATCGTCGCCGCCTGCCTCACGATCCCGCTCGGCGGCCACATCTTGGTAAATGCCGACCCGCTGGTGCTGCGGCGAGCCATCGCGGCCACCGTGATCGGGTTCGCGCTGCTGCTGCTGCGCGGCTGGCGCTACAGCGGCCCGCCCCGGCTGGCGACCTCGGTCACCCTCGGCGGCTTGAGCGGCGCCATGATGGGGGCGACCAGCGTGGGCGCGCCCCCGGTGATTCTCTACCTGCTCTCGGGTCCCGACCCGATCGCCCGCACGCGCGCGACCCTGACCTTCTATCTCGGCGCAACGGGGATTGCCGTCCTCGCCATGCTCTGGGCGCGCGGCCTGCTCGATGCGCGCAGCGGCTGGATCGCCCTCGTGCTGGCGCCGGGCTTCTACGGCGGCGTGGTCGCCGGCATGCGGCTGTTCTCGAAATTCAACGACCGGCGCTTCAGGCAGTTCACGCTGCTCCTGCTGGTCGCCGTCTCGACCGGCATTCTGCTCGCATAGGAACCGGCGCCGAGAACGCCCGCGTTGATCCCTTCCGAGAACTTCGCCGTCGCGGCGTTGGTCGCGCTCCTGGCCGGCGTGGTGCGCGGCATCACCGGCTTCGGCGGCGCGATGGTCATGGCGCCGCCGCTCGTGCTGCTGCTCGGGCCGAAGCTCGCCGTGCCGGTGGTGCTGCTGCTCGAGTCGCTGGCGGCGGCGCCGCAGGTGCTGCAGACGCGCTCTCTGGTGCGCTGGCGCGTGGTCGGCCCCATCCTCGCCGCGGCCTCCGTCACCGTGCCCCTTGGCGGCTACCTGCTCCTCACCACCGACGCGCTCATCCTGCGCCGCGCCACCGCGCTGATCGTCATCGTCTTCTCGGCGCTGCTCCTGCGCGGCTGGCGTTACACGGGCTCCCACAAGATGTCCACGGGAATCGCGCTCGGGGGACTCGCCGGCGCGATGCTCGGGGCGACCAGCATCGGCGGGCCGCCGGTAATCCTGTACCTCCTCGCCGGGCCCGACCGCATCGACACTACGCGCGCCAACCTCACGCTCTTCGTCGCCGCGAGCTGCATCATCGGGCTGGTGATGCTGTGGACGCAGGGCGTGCCCGGTCTTTCCGCCGCGTGGACCGCGCTGTGGCTCGCGCCGGGCTACTATGGCGGCCTGGTCGTAGGCACCCGCCTCTTCTCGCGCTTCAACGATGTACGCTTCCGGCAGTTCACGCTGCTGCTGATGATCGCCGTGTCGGCCGGAATCCTTCTCGCCTAGGAGTCCCCATGCAACTGAACGGAAGGTCCGCCCTCATCACCGGCGCCGCGAGCGGCATCGGCGCCGAGATCGCGCGCGTGTTCGCCGCCGCCGGCGCGAAAGTGTGCATCGCCGACATCGACGCTGAGGCGGCGAAGAAAACCGCTGCGACCCTCGAGAACGCGATCGGGCTGCGCATGGACGTCACGCAGGAGGGCGAAGTCGACCGGGGAGTGGAAGAAGCGGCGAACGCCCTGGGCGGCATCGACATCCTGGTGAGCAACGCCGGGCTGCAGC
>Ga0326597_10003306_pt1 | contig 23387 bp, 14 predicted proteins | sample RVTome_12_FD_203789 | JGI IMG/M metagenome (GOLD analysis project Ga0326597, IMG submission 203789) | Soil microbial communities from uranium-contaminated site in the Upper Colorado River Basin, Wyoming, United States - RVT100D185 | ecosystem: Environmental > Terrestrial > Soil > Contaminated >... | reverse complement strand
GGAGAGTGTCACCAACCTCGCCGCCGGTGCCACATACACGATCCGCCGCGGCGAAGGCGTCATTCGCACGAAGCCCTTCAACAGTCGCACCGACGGCTAGACGTGGTGCCCCATTCTTCGCGCAGCGAAGGGTGGGGTCACGATGATCGAATGCCGGAAGCTGACATGAACATTTGGCCGAGCCCCGTTGAGTGCATGCGCGTTTCGTGTTCTGGGAGCCGCGACGCGCCCTCCCTTATATCTTGCAGGCCGGCCAAGCCAGAAACGAGCATCCCATACACGTATCTGGATGTCACTGCAAGAACAGCAGCGCTCCGCTTGCCCGCGCCGTCACGTACGCGATAATCGCGTTTAACGCGTAGAGGAAATAGCACGTTTTGGGCCGATGTACAAGGGCGAATCGTCGCCGCTCTGCGGAGAGCGACCGTGTGGGCTTTCCGACAATGCTGGTCAGATTGGTCAGATATAAAACTTGAACGTTGGCCGGCGTTCCGCGATGGTCGGGTTGCTCACAAGAATCTCGCCGACGGCATCGGAGAATCCCACTGTCACCGGTTCGGCGTCACCCAACGTACAAGCGTTGTAGTTGAGCTTAGTCAGACCGAGGATGTCACGGGCGACGCCTACGATGTCAGCGTCGCCGTGCTGGATATCGACTTGAAGCGGTGCCGGCGTCTCCCAGCCATCGTATGTACCGAGTCGCGGCTTAAAGCCCGAAGCGAACAAGTAACCGTTCCGCGGCGACGTTTCCCAGAACGTGCCTCGAAGAACAGGCATTTCGCCGAATCGGTACAGTCGCGGCCCCAAGCGTTCCGACCTGACGCGAATCCCGACCAGGCTGGTGCCATCGGGACACGCTTCGGCATATCCGGCAAACTCCTCGTCACTGATGTCCGAACGAGCGTGAAGAAACACCTCGGATAGCGGCTTGCCATGTAACTGGGAATACGTGTCGAGGGCTCCCTTCAGCAGTGTCTTCGCAGCATCTCGACTAAGTCGGAACTGTCGCCGTTCAGGCGAATACCAGGGGCCATATTGGCCAAGGAATACAATCCCGTCGCCGGAATTCAAGAACATTTGGGCGGCACAACATGCCGTTCTATTGCCGTGCTTCCCGTCTGCCCGGCGAAATGCAATGCCGACATAGCAAACGCCATCCCTTGCGGTTGCAAGCCGCCACGGTTTGCCGCCACCCTTGTAATACAATGCCGTGGATAGGTTCCACATACGGTTTGACAAAGGGGTGAGCCGTCGTTCGCCGAACGAGAACTCATCCGAGAGTTTGAGCGTTGACTCGCGGAGGATTTGAAGCGGGACACCGTGTTGCATCGAGCGGGCTTTGAGTTGTCGCCGGAAATCGACAGAAAGCTGGTACTGTTCCTGTTCGAACGTCGCGAACATTTCGAGCTGGCCCGCCGTCCGCGATGCTCGGCGTTCAGCAGAGACATAGTCGCCGGTCGGGTTTAGAACCCTCGATTCAATCCGACAATTCTGGTGGACCTCGTCCGGAATGATGCACACCATGACGGCAAGATGCTCGTCGAGTTTCTCCGCGGCTTTGAAGGCGTCGAGATACAGGTTCACCACGGCATAGGCCCGCTCGGAACTATCTCGACGGCGTGAAGCGTCAAGCAAAGCGTCGCGGTTGAGAGGGTGCGTCCATGCTGGCTCCGGATACCAAGTCGTCGAGAATGCCGCATCGAATCCGGGGAATGGTGGCCAGAGCCGAATCCGCTTTTTGGGGGCGTCCGTCCAAGCACTCTTCATCGCCGCAGACCATTTTGTGAATAACGCGATTCCCTCTGGAGGTCCAACCACGCCGTACGCAAGCGATTTGGGGTGTGATGATTCGTCAACATCACAAGGACCGAAGAGTGATAGTCCATCCCGCGGGTCCTGCACTCTCTGGCCGTAGCGGAACTCCAAGGTGGGCTCTTTCAGGATGTGGACCGTGCTGGAATTCATTCGCTATCTCCTGGGTCCGTCTCGTCAACCGCATCTTCCAGCGAGCCAACATCCGGGTCGTTTAGATAATCAGTGTCGGTCGGGTCTGCTCTGGCCTCATCAATTGAGACATCGACAGTGAATCTGTAGGGTATGGATGAAATAACGACCCGCGAATCCGTCTCCCGACCAATCGCGATTTGTTTCTCGCCAGCGGCGAGCAAGTTGAGAACCCCTAACGCACGAGCGAGCCAGTCATCGTTCCACCAGTTTTTGCAAAGGTGCTTGCGACGGGACGGGATTCTGCGGCCGTCCAGCGCTTTGCCGTCAACGTCCGTCAGATATACACGATTGCGAAGCACCAAGACAAAGGGGGCAGTCGTGCCTCGAAGGACGGAAAGTGAGGGGCTCACGTGATAATGGTAGACTTCACGGGTGCTGCCGCCGACGTATGTTCGCTCCCCGACGGCGAGTTTTCGGCCAAGACTGCCATCGGGCTTTTGAAATCGCAGCCAATCCTTATCGAGCAGTCGCGGCGGCACATGCCAAGCCCTTTGACGGACAGAATACTCAAGCCCCCGAATTGCGAAAAGATGGTCAATCGACGCATGGACGAGAGAGACAATGAGGTTTCGCGAATTGATGCCATCTACGGCTGGCATGCAACGCCAGCATGCTCCCCCCGCCGGCTTGATGCCGAACTGTTTTGCAATGGACGCGGGCGGATGTTCGAACGCGAGCAGCTGATTGGGCGAGACGCGACGACACGCCCATTCCTTGCGAAACGACGCCACGTCGTCAAAGGATACGTCCAGTGAGGTGGAGAAGCGATGCACTACTTCGGGCAATCGTTTGATTGCAACACAGTTGCTAATTATTTCTTCTGGCACATCTCGGATAATGCCTTCTGAGTCATATGACTGGATGGCGAGAGCCGCACCGTCAGAAAGGACGCGAGGCGCATTGACTGCCTCCAGTTTCTTGAGCACGCTGAGCAGCCCATCTGCCCAGCTACGCGAAAACGTGATGTAGTTGATTTCGCTGAGAGTCCACGGAATCTCAGTCGCTTTCAGGCCATCGACATTAAGTGTGACCAGGAAGTCCCTGATTTTCAGCTCGCGACCAACTGCTTGGGCGGTCGTTCGCTCTCGGCTAGGGTTGTCCTTGTTGATAGACGAACGCGACAGTAGTGCGAGCATGCGAAACGTGCGGGTTTTGATTGCGTGGTCAATGTCTTGGGGCCATGGTTCACCCCCGAGAAGCTTCATCCGGTCGTACCATACCGCGTACCCCGACGCCGCCAGCCTGCGAGCGAGCCAATCAGCGAGGGCCGAGTCCTCTGTCGCGTAGCTGATGAAGACGTGGCCCCGTTGGTTTTCCTCAGTTCCCATACATACACCGAACATTGAGCGTAACCGAAAGCTGCAACGCTGTCGAAACACGAATCTTACCTAAATTCGCGTGAAAGCCCCAGCATCGCTCACAGTCACCCGCCCGGTTGCACGGATTCGCCGGCTTCTATTCGCGAAGCATAAATCGCCGCCGCCTTGACCACAGATGCATGTGTTGAGAGAGAGCCGGTGGTGCGTTGAATTCTCTCTCGTTGTTGCGGTGGCCGACCGGCTACGCGAACGCAACATAAGCCCCAATTCTCGGACGTCAGGCATAGCCACGATCAACCGTGCGCCCCGCGTTCTGCCCCGCTCGCCTACCACGCCAACCCCCTACACGCGTGATCGCTCCCATCGCCCCATGTCGCTAACACCCGTGATGTTATACGTTGCGTAGGACAAATGCACCCAGGCTGAGCATTGCTCGGCCCACGAACGTGCAGCAACGCTACGACAGGACCGCCCGTTATGCATGCGCAACCAAACTGCACACTCCCCCGTCCCGGAGCCTGCCTTTTGCGTGCCAGCATCAATGGTCCCTCCGCCCCGGAGCCTGTCCTTGACGCTGCCCGGACGGGCAGTGTCAAGGGTGCCTCCGATTCCGCACCGTCAGCGCGCCCGCTCGCGAAAAAAGTTGTCGAAACGAACCCAAAGATCCGGCCTGGCGCCATCGGGAACGCAGATTTTGCCGAAAGAACGAACCCAAAACAAACCCAAACGAACCCAACGAATAGCTGCGCGGCAGGCGGCCCACTTCTCGCCTCGCGCAAGCTGACGCCAGAGTGCAGGCTACGGTACAAAATGTAAAAATGGACAAAACGCCGGTTGCCGAACGGACAACTCGTGCTATACTTTCTTATGGAATTGCCCGCTTAGCCGAATTGTCTCCCGGATGGGTGTGCGTGGCCGCTTATGGCGGTCTAGGCGGCGGGTTTTTCATGCGCTCACTTTGGCCACACTTGGACACGCCGTTCTCGCAGCACTATTTGCAGGCGATAACGATTGGCCTTATCCGACTCACCAAACGACCGCGCCACGGCGCCGCAGACCATGTCAGCAAGCTGAAGTAGGTCATTCTTTTGGGAGTCCTCAGTGCTCACTTTTTTTATTCGCGAAGTGCCGTCCTGTGTCTTCGTGTGCTTCTTAAGATATCCCTGTATTGATCTCGTAAAAGCCTTTTCGCCAGTCTTGTCGAGAACGACTTTCGCGTTCACCAGGTTTTCGCCGATGAGTTGCATCGTGTATCGCACTGCCACTTTGTAGAACGAGGGTGTGATGCTTCAGTCGGAAATGGAGTTTTCCGCCGTGCGGGTTAAGGTAGACCCGAAGGGAGGGAAACGACATGAGCGGCTATTCCGTCCTTGACGGCGCTACGGTGAATTTGAGCAGCTCGGTTACGTCCAGCGTAACGCGCTTGCAGAGCGGCGCGGGCCGGCCCGGTTCCCCGAACGCGACGTGCATCCTTCGGTGGTCCGGTTCGAAGATCACACTGGTGTACGTCGTAAGTTCGCCCGGATTCGTTCCACCCATCGCGGCGTCGGCCAGAACGCTCCACGCCTCCCCGATGCCGACGTACGAACCGGCGGCCGATATTGACTCCAGCCGGCGGCGCATAGCGTCGTAGCGGCGACAGGCAACGGGTTCCCCGCGTTTCACGTAGTGATTAGTACACAATTGATACCCCGGCGACTCGGCCACGCGCATGGTCACGCCGCCGTCCAGCGCAGTCCGGCCGTCATATTCAAACACAACCGACGGCGGAGTGGCGACGACGGACGATGCCATCGCCACCGGCACGTTGTTGCCAACGAGGCTGACGCGGGCGCTGAGTATCTTGCTAATATCTCGCGCGGCCGACTCCGCTCGCGCCGCCTCTATCGCGTCGCGCAACGTCAGCGTTCGCGGCGTAAACCCGTGATCGGTCATCGGAGCGACGCCGCGAACGTCGTGGACGCTCACGGTCACGCTCTCACTGTTCATGCCGGTATAACAGCCGATGAGCCCCGGCCAGGTGACCGACACCCAGCCCAGCGCCGCGGGATTCTCTCTTGCCTCGTAAACCACCACGACTTGCCGGCCGAAAAGGGCATCGATCCGCGGCCAGTCCAGGTTCCGCCCGGCCACGGTGTTACCGCCCTCCGTGAGCGGTCCCCACGCCGCGAACGACGAGCAGCCCGCGGCCGCAACGTCGGCAATGCAGTTCATCGCTAAGAGATCGTCGTACGTCAACTTGCGTCCCAGTGCGGCGACCGTCGGCGGCTCGCCCAGCCGGGCGACGATTCCCGCGCGCAAGCCCATGAGCTCCTGTTCGTACTCGAACGGCACCGTCATACGTTTGGTGAAGGGGATCAGACCCGTTTCGAAATCGAGCCCGCCCGTCTTGAGGCCGCCGCTGGCAATGAACGAATCCAACAGCGATACGATCTCGTCGGCGAAGTGATAGCCGTGCGCGAAACCGCGATCCTGCGAAGTTCCCCACACGCGCAGGACGCGGACGCCGTCGACGTTCAGCAGTTTGCCCGTGCGGTCCGCGCCGGCCGCCCGCGCCGTCGTGAGCACGGTGGCGAGAAAGAGCAGTGCCGCCAAGAGGCGCCACGGCTTTGGCCGAAGCGCAACGCCGCAACTAACTGCCCGCGCCAAGACTCGGAACGTGCGGGAATTCTCCTGCGCCATCGGCAAGCACGCCTGGCCGGCCGCGCGGACCGTCGCAGGTATGCTTCGACTATTCGTGTTCTCGCGTGACACCGCCCGCTCCGCGATCGTTCAGTCATGCCGCACTAACGATTTGCAGGCAAGACGCCCACGTTTCGTGTCGGTGACTCGCGCTACGATCCCATCATCGGCCTCTACTATACCGCTCTAGCGTCAGGCCCTCCAGCGACCCGGAGCTTTAGCGCGCGAGCGTCAACGAGAATCCTGCAAAACGGCTGCGCGGGCGGTGACGATGTTCTCGAACGCTGCCGATTCCGAGGCTGATTCCGAATTCGCTACGTCTCTTGTTACATCCGACCCGCATGTCCAGATGCCGCGTAGTCCAAACGTGCCCTTTACGTACGTTGACGCACGGCCGCGACATGTGGTAATGCCGGCAATGGCTACAGAAAGGCGGTGCAGCCCGAACCGCGCGGACAATTCGAGGGGTTATGCGCTCCACGACGACGGTACGGGCCACGCGCGTGGATGGCGTCGTGACGCACTTCACGTAGTCGTGCGCCCCACCCGGATACAGCCGTGGATAATGAACGTAGGTGGTCGGCGTTCGCGCTGTGATGTACGCGGCGCCTCGATCCACCGAGTTGCGTGCAACTACGGCGACCCCCGTCCAATCTGACGGAGTGCCCGCATGAGCTTGGACTCCGGCCGTCGCAAGCACCGCGGAAACGATCAGACCGTTTAGCTGAGCCCTTTTTGAGTTTCCCATCGCTCACCATCCTTTCTACGTCTGGATTCCAATCCCGGCCGCACCAAGCGACTGGCGCTCCACGCGAGCAATTGACGGACGGGAGTCTGCGCCACAAAACGAAACGCCAAACTCGACCCGCGCCGAACCAGAAATAGTATACCACAGACAACTATAGTGTACGAGTAATATTGTGTAGATGTGTATTATTGACGCTTGTTCTTGGGCTTGTCTTTAGGGGAGAATCTGTCTCGGATTCGGCGCATGAGGCGCATGAAGTCCGCTCGTTCTGCGTCCGAGAAAAACTCCAGGATCTGATACATACTGCTCAGTCTAGCGCTCCGGGACGTCTCATAGGCTTTTTTACCGGACGATGTGAGCATCACGTTAACTCGCCGCCGGTCGCGCGAGTTTATCGAACACTCGACGTAGCCGCGACCGCCCTGCGTCTCTAGGGAGCGGACAATGCGCGACATTTGCGCGGGTACAACGCCGACGCTTCGCTGAATCTCACCGATTGTCATCGATTTGTGTTTGTTCAAAAGATCGAGCGCCAAGAACTCTGTTTCGGACAGGTCATCAGGCCCCGATGGGCGGCGGGAGCGGGCGGCATAGATGATTTTCGTCAGGTCAAAGATCTCGTCGACCAACGTATCCAGATTCTGCTCATTCTGCTCAACGTGCGGCACGGGCCAATCTTCCTAAGAAACACCCATTCTCGCGGAGTCGCATCGTAACACGTGTACACGGTGCACCGCCAGACTTTATTCTCATCTGAGTATTATCTTCGGCTGAAAATAAATGCCAATCTGTAAATTCCACAAAAGCTCGGAATGGTCCGCAAATATGAATCAAGCCGCAGGCGCGCCCGTTGTAGGGCGCATCGCGAGATTGGCCACGCCACGCCCCGCGGCGTACGTGAGAAACGCGAGCAATACGTCGACGGTGAGTGACACGCCGACAAGAAACAGCAGCACGCCACATGCAAAGAACCCGCCGGACCCCATGGTAACGCCCAGCGTGAGAATATTCGCGACCAAACTGAACACGTCGTCCGAGCGTATTCCCTCGAAGGCTATGGGGCTTCCCGCCTCTGCAAACAAGGACAGCGCGCGTGTTGTAACTATAGAACCCATCTCGAAGTAGTCACCAGGAATGTTGTAAAACGGCGCCAATCCGACGACCGACGCCACCGCGAAGAGGATGGGCCGGCGTTTCTTCGTGCATGCCGCAATGAGCGGGACGCCGAGGAGTACGGTCAAGAGATAAGGTCCGAAGTCAGTCGCGAGATAGATGAGATCGGAGCCGCGCGTGTCGAATCCGGACAGCCGTCCGGCGTACTTCCCGCCGGCGACGACGAAATCGAGGTGCCGCTCTAGAATCGCGCCGCCGTAGCGTGGTGAGATCTCGAGTGCGGAAATCCTCCCGCCGCTGGCGACGCATCCGGCCGCGTGCAACAGCTCGTGAATGGGCACGTAAACGATCCACGACAAGACCATTCCGATTACGAAAGTGATTAGCGACCCGGCCGGACGCCTGACGACCATGACATGGCCCAGGCAGGCCAGTACGTCGTCAAAGGGCTGGCGGAAGAAAGCGCGCATGAACGTGAGACTATAGCGTCGCGCTAAAATCGTGGAAACGCCGCGGCCGGAAAAGCCTGCCCGCGCGCCCTTGCTGAGCATGGAAACAACGGTCAAAGAAATCCTGAAAGACAGGATCGAGCGCCGTAGGGCAGGTAATTTACCCGCGTAGTGCCACGTTGCAGTTTATTGTTCGGGTGCCGGACGCCGATTGTCCGAGCCGCGACCGTCTGCCTGTGCGTGCCCGCACGCAGACAGGTGAGGGAGCGACGGCCCCCGGTGCGAACGGAGCTGTTTGACCGGGCGGGCACGATTGCGCGCCAACCGGTCCTCGAGCGCTTGAATCAGCCGGCGCCCGGAGACCGGCTCCCGTTTGCGCGTGTCCGCCAAAACGATTTCGCCGCTGCTGATTTCGTCAAGCTTGCCCGACGTGGGTGTAGTGGGGCATCGAGGTGACCATCGCGCAAGTTAAGATTCTGTAGAGGTTTGATCGCAATGATCCCGGATGGGCTTGCTCGAGGGCGGCGGTACACTCGCCTTATTGCCCAGGCTGCCAGAGGTACATGAAGCGCGGCGTGTCGGTGAAAGGGATGAGCGGAAGCTCGACGTTTATGAGGTTTATGTCGGAGCCCGGATCGTGCGGAGCGGCCGCGTAGTAATTCGGCTTGTAGGCGTGCGGGCGCTTGTAATACACGAGGCGAATCGGTTTCCCTCCTAGCTGCTCTTTGACGGATGCTACCACTTCGTTCATGGTCGAGATTCGATCGATGAGGCCGGCCTCCAGCGCCCGGCTCGCGGTGTAAACGCGCCCGTCGGCCAGGGAGCGCACGGCTTCCTCATCTAGGCCGGGTCGCCCCTCGGCCACGACGGTGACGAAGCGATCATACATCTCGTCGACGATCTTCTGGAACAGTTCGCGCTCTTCGGGACGCATCTGGCGAAACGGCGAGCCGCTGTCCTTGTGGGGGCCGGAGGCTATCGCGTCGGCCTTGATTCCCAGTTTCTTCATGGTGTCGGCGAGGTCGAACATCTGCATGACCACGCCTATGCTGCCCGTGACGGTCGACGGATGTGCCACGATCTCATCACAGGCGCAGGCGATGTAATAACCGCCGCTTGCGGCCACGTCCATCATGACGGCGACTACGGTCTTTCCCGATTTCTTGAACCGTTTGATCTCCGCGTGCATGATCTCGCTGGCCACCACCGCGCCGCCGGGCGAGTTTATTCGCAGAATGACGGTCTTTACGGCACGGTCGCGGCGGGCCTTGTCGAGCTGCTCCAGGAGAAAGCTGACGGGGTGCTCGCCGTCGCTGAGCAAGCCGGATTTGGGGGAGTTGAGGATGACGCCGGTGACGTCGATGAGGGCGATCTTGTCGGCCGCAAAGAGCGAGTCGCGGCGAAGCTCGGTCTCGACCAGCGCGCGGCGGTGCGTGACCGGAGTTACGAGAAAGCTGGGCGCCCCGCAGCCGGCGAGGGCGATCGCGGCGGCGACGCCGGATGCGGTACATATACTACGATTCACGCGATGGCTCCTTGAAGAATGCTGATTCCTCAAACTGATTGATCTCACCGTTTGCGAGCCGTGGACTTTAGTCCGCGCGGTCGTGGGAATGGCCTTTTCGCGTCCGCGGAGTGCGCGCGTCCGCGCGAGCTAAAGCTCGCGCCTCGCTGGGGTTACGCGTCGATCATTCCAAAAATCGGTCAGGTTGAGTGATTAGCCGCTTTGTCGATATGGTACCACGCGGAGGGCGGACGGCACAAGGGCTCTTACCGCTTCCTTACGGGCGCGGCTCGGATTTGAGGGCGCGGTTCAGACTTGGCGGCGCGGCTCGGATTTGAGGGTACCGGTCAGCGGGAGCCTCGCCCTTCCTGCGGGCTGGGCGCTACGTGCCGGTTTGTCGTCGAATGATCATGTCGAAGTTCTTCACGAGGCCGCGGAAGACGGCCCACACGATAAAAGCATAGGCCCCGATGGCGACGACCGTGCCGAACGCCGCGCCGATGCGCACGACGGGAGCGTTTTGCGCCAATTGTGCGGCCGAGTCAAACAGGCCGCGCGGGTTTACCAGATACCACATCGATGTAAACGGCGTCAGCGGTGCCAGGACGGCGCCGATGCCTTCTTGTGAGGCGCTCACAAGCCCGTTGCCGAGCAGCCAGGAGACGCCGCAAAGAATAATAATCAGGCCGATGCTGTACATGACGGCCGACACGTTGCTCTTGCTGTTGAGCGAAATGTGCAGCCCGATGACACAGACACAGGCGGTGTAGACGAGCATGAGCAGCCCGATTTGAAGCGGGGTTTCAAACCAAACCGGCGGCGCTTCGTCCGTTGCAGCCTTGGCGAATAGCGCGAATATCATCAAGACCGCAACGGGACCGAGAAGAAGCGGCGCCGCCGAACTGACCAGGCCGCGCAGCTTTCCCAGGAGAATCGCTCTGCTGGTCAGCGGCGTGGTCAGCAGGAGGTCCATGGTCTTGAGTTCACGCTCCTTGGTCATGGATGTAGCCGCGGTATTGGTGGCGATGATGAGTGCGATGGCGAACTGAAACGTCACGAGCCCCGCGAGCCAGATGCGCGCTTCGTCCGCGCTAAGCGACTCTCGGAAATGCTCGACGAAGAGAAGCAGCGCCGCGGCCGCACCGCCGATGATGAGCGTCCATCTGATAAATGATCCGCCGCCGGATGCACGTGTCTTCGCCTCGCGCCAGGCGATGGGGTTTGCCCAGACACGGCGCGGCTGGCGCGTCCGCTCACCGCGAGGGCGGCCGTGCACCATTCCGAGGAACCGCCCGAAATACGTTTCATCACCAAGAAACGCGTTGCCTCTAACGAAGAAAATGCTCGCGGACGTGAGGAATAAGGCGAGAAGCGTCGTCCAAGTCACGTACGCGGAGGAGGGATATGCCAGGGCGTAGCGAATCGGGCCCCAGACGCCGACTAACCGGCCGAACGGCGGAGGGTGCACACGATTCAAGGCTACGTCCAGCGCGAGAAACGGGTGCAAGGGCGTGAGCCAGCTCATCTTGGCGCCGCTGAGGTTGGGAGGCGAATCTTCGAGCCAGGTTGCGCCCCACTGCGCGAGGAAATAGAGGCTCAGCAGATAGGTCGCGATGGCCAGGTAGAAGGTGAGAATGGTCCCGCGGGTCCCGACGCGCAGCATCGCGACGAAGATCGCCAGGGCGCCGGTGAGCACGGCCGTGGCCCCGGCGAGGGCGAAGCTTTCAAGAATCTGGCCGGTGGTGACGCCGCCGTAGGTCATGGTGATGAGAAAAATGGGCAGCCCCGCGAGAAGCAGCGTCATGACAAAATAGAGCCGGCTCAGGAGCGAGCCGAAGACGATTTGGGCACTGCTCAAGGGCGTGGAGAGCAGGATGTTGAACGTCTTGGCATCGCGTTCCTGGGTGATCGCGCCCGCGGTGAACACCGGAGCGAGGAAGCACATCAAGGCCAGTTGTGTCATGGAGGCCCACATGAAGGTCTGCGAGGCCCCTTTCGCCAGCTCCGCGAGCGAGCCGCTGCGGCCCTGGGTCGATGCGACCAGAATCGTGAACACCACCGCGAGCAGGGCGCTCAGATATCCGACGCGCAGCCAGAGGTGCCGCGTGCGCCTCGACGCACCGTGGACCACGCGCACGAGGATCGGGTTGCCCGGCAGCAGGTGCCACAGCCAGAGCCAGAGGCGTTCAATGACGCTGAACATTATCGGCTTGTCCTATGGTGCGTCTTGCATTCGCTACGCCGTTACGAAACTCGGAATTACAGGCGTCCGGGATTTTCGGGGTGGAATCCGTATGCAGGCTTGACTACGAGGTACAAGCAAGCGATAGTATAGATGCGACCAAGACAGCCGCTTCGGTGACTGGTGAGGATTAGCCCTCCTTGGCCGCACTTTTTTTGTCAAGATGGCCATACCTTCTCGGCAAAGACACGACCGGCGATTCGCTTGTACTCGTCTTGGTTACCGTCCGCGCTTGCAAACTTAGCGTAAACAACGTTCGCACACACATCGGCAACCTGGAGCAAATTGGTCGTATGTGAGGGCATGAAGAGCGCACCCTCGACGATCCGCCGTGCATCCAAGTGATCCGAAAACTGTCGCAGGTAGTTCTGGAAATATCTCAATCCCTCGTCCGCCTTGGACTCGGTGGCATCGAGTATGACTATGCCGGACCGATCCCGCTGTAGAGACAAGAACATGTTGTAGCGCTCGAGCAGCAACTCCAAGGAGCGAACCGTCGGATTGGTATACCGCTCCCTGCGCAATCGGTCCACACGTTCTTTCGCGATAGCGACCGTCAAGATGCTGATATCAGTCTCCAGCCCAATGGAATCGAGCAGATCAAGAAGGAACTGCCTTCGATCCTCGCGAGACCATTCCGCAAACGCCATCTTGCCGCGCCGAATGTGCTTTGCCTTGATCTCCTGATCCCAAGTCAGCCCACGCGAGAGCTTGAAGTCCACAATCATCTGATTCACATGCCCACATTTCCACCCGTGGACGATAACGCCGGCGCGCACGTAGTAGCGAGTCGGACCTCCCTGCCGAGGGAATCCTCCATCCTCCGGGTATCCTGGATCGCCGGACTCATCTACGTACATCAAGTGCACTTGTGGTCTTTCCTTACTGCACGATCCCCTTCGTCAGGCGCATGAAGGCGGTTTCGAGGTTGACCTCCTCCTCCTTGATCTCGCGAATCTTGAAGTTGTTGTCGATGAGCAGGCGGGTGAGGGCGGTGAAGTCGTGTGTGCGGCGTTCGAGCTCGACGATGATCCGGCCGTTGCCCTGCTCGACGCTCTTTATCCCCTTGGTGCGCTGTAGAAGGAGGGCGGCGAGGTCCTGCTGGTCGCTGACGCGGACGTGCACCCTCGTGCCGCGCTTGACGCGCTCGATAATCTCCTCGATGGGCCCGTGAAAGAGCAGCTTGCCCTGCTCGATGATGCCGACGTGGGTACACAGCTCGGCCAGCTCATGGAGAATGTGTGAGCTGATAATTATCGTCTTGCCCATCTGTCGCAGCTCTTTGAGCAGCTCGCGGATTTCGATCCGCGCCCGCGGGTCGAGACCGCTGGCGGGCTCGTCGAGCAGGAGCACCTTGGGGTCGTGCAATAGGACGCGGGCAATGCTCAAACGCTGCTGCATTCCACGGGAGAGCGAATCGACCAGTGAATCGCGCGTGCCGACCAGGTCGGTGAGCTCGAGCACGTCGCCGACCACGCGGGTCCGCTTCTTGCCGGTTATATTGTAGGCGCTGGCGAAGAACTCCAGGTATTCCTGGACGGCCATGTCCTCGTAGGCCCCGAAGAAATCCGGCACGTAGCCGATCAAGGGCCTGATCTTGCGCGACTCGAACCCCACGACGTGTCCGCAGACGCGGGCCTCGCCCCAGGTGGGCCGCAACAGAGTGGCCAGTATCTTTATCGTGGTGGTCTTTCCGGCGCCGTTGGGACCTATGTATCCAAAGCACTCGCCGTCCTCGATGGATAGCTCGAGATTGTCCAGGGCGACCAGCTTTCCGTACTTTTTGGTCAGGCTGACGGTCTCAACTATCAAAGCGGGAAGCTCCTGTCACGAATCATCGTCGCCCGCGGACCCGGGTCCCTCGCCGGGCCGGCCGTCCACGGTGCTCTTGACGTGCGTAGTGGGAATGCGAATGCGGTACATCGCCCATGACTTGCGCGGATCCGGCTCCAACATCGCAAAGTCGCGGCCCGGTGCGCCGCGAAACAGGCGGACCGGGCCGGCGTCGTCGGCGAATCCTATCAACACGGCACTTCCGGCGTGAATCTGCCGGCCCCGCTCGTCAACCTTTCCGGGCTGGAGGTGTTCACGAATGTCGAGATGCCGAAAGTGCGAGCGCGAGAAGGAGCTGGGCATGCGCCATCCTACTCTCATCGCGTACAACGACGCGTGGTCAAAGTCTCCAATTGTGGAGATGAGCAACAACGCCGTGCGCTCATCGCCCAGCTCGACGGGAACGGCCGTTCCTGGCCGCATGCCGAAATCCGCAAGCAGGCTTGCAAACCCGCGGGCCCAGTCTTTGTGATAAAGCGCGAGCTTGGAGTCGTTTATGACTTCGTCGATTCGTTCCCCGTCGGCGGCCTTGTAGCAGCGCGGCGCCAATCTGATTCTCTGCCCGTCGGAAGCCACGGGTCCAACGTCGTAGACGTAGATTCCGTTGTCACGTGCAGCGTCGAAGTTGTCCAGGTCAAGGGCGGAATGGATCAGGTAGCACGGGTCCAAATCAACGCCAAGCTCGCTGATGATAAAACTGTCATCGGTTATCCGGCGGCCTGCAACGACGACGCTTCCGTCAAGGGCGCCGCGAAGGGGCCCCTGCCAGCGGCCCTCAAACTGCTTGAGCGTCGCGCGCATCGGGACTCTCTCCAAGAGGGCACTCGCGGGCAGCAGGCGGTACGCGCGGGCGTCCGCGAAGGTGGCCCCGCCGACGCCCCCCCGGCCGAACGGAGGAAAGGGACGCAGGAAGCAATCCGTGGCACCGGGTTCGGTTGCCCCGAGAGGATTCGACGGCAGCCACACGTCGAGCTCCTTGTAAGCGCTGGTCTTGAGTCCGAACAATACCGTGCCTCTTCCATAGCGACTTCCCGCGTCGGCATCTATGACGGAAACTTGATGAAGCGCGTCGCCGAATCCCTGAAGAGCGTTGACGGCGGCCGCGGCGACGATGGCGGCCACGACGGCGGTCAGGGCAAATGCCGTCCAACTGTGACGCCGGGCCGGCCCGCGGAGCAAACTCCAGATTCCGAACGTAGCCAGCACGACGTAACCCAGCGACGCTAGCCCCGCGGCCAAGAGGTAGGCCCCGGCGCTCGTCGAGAACGATACGGCGCTGACCACGTTCGGAAAGAGGGAGACTCGCTCTATCCCAAAGGCGTTTTCGTCGGCGAGCCGGCGCAGATGGAAGACGTTGCGAAAGAAGCTAACCGCGTCACCCGGCGCGCTAAACAGATCGCGCAGCACTATGCCGCAAAAGACAATCCGACCGTTGCCCTCGCGCCGGCCCGTCAGTATGGAGGAATCGTTGTCCGGAACGTCAGGTATTCGCGCGGCCCCGGGGCGCAGGGCGCACGTTGCAACCGGGACCGTCACGGGAAACTCCGTGTCCAGCCAGGCGTCGGCGTTGCCGCGGATTACTCTCTCATTCGACGGACGCCCCAGAAGGCGACGCCGGAAATCACGCACGTTGCGTACGCCGACGATCTCGTTGATCTCCACGGGCATCACCGCGTCCAGCGGCTTGACCAGTGCGAACGAGCCGGCCGTGCGCGAGGCGGCGATGAGCAGCGTGCCGCCGTGGCGAACCCACTCGATAAGCGCGTGGAGCTGGCGCGGGGTGAGCCCTTCGGGTCGGGCGTCGTCCCACACGATGTAATCCACGGCTTCCAGTCCGATCCAGTGCTCGGGAAAATCGTGGGGACTGATGTGTGCCAAGTGCGGCGTCCGCTCCAGGAATTGTCCCTCTTGCAGATCGGCCAGGTCGGCGACGCTGCCTAAAGTTCCTTCCGAAACGGAGAGAATCAAGACGTCGTCGTCGGGGATTGCCACGGGCCAATCGGGGAGGGACGCCTGGAATGAGAGCACCCCTGCGGAGAGGAACTGAATCGGTTCTCCTTCCGGCGTGAGCAGTTCGCACGCGGCGCTTCCCTCTCCGCGCTCGGTGTAGGCGGGCACGTAAAGGACCACTCGGCGCGAGCCTCCCGTCTCGGCGCGCAGGTGGACGTCTACGCGGTCAAAGCACTGGTCGCCGTCATTGTCCATTTGGGAGACCCGCACGCTTCCGTCGAACGACGCCTGGTCGACGAGGGCGAGGTCAACGACCACGGGGGTCCAATGGCCGGGGCGAACCACGCGGCCGCTGCGCAGCGTCGGAAACCCCACACGCGTCACGACCACTTCGACGAGGCCGAATGCCGGACTGGCCGCAAGAACTGCGGCGCACGCCACAACCGCTAAGCGTTTCGGCATTGAGATGTATCCCTTGCTACAAACGGAGGCTCGCTTCACGGGAATCCAGAGATTGGTAGCGATAGTGGACTTTGAGAACACAAGTGCCGATCCGCTTCCCCAAGCCCCCGCCTCACGCTCTCGCCAGGCTGCGACCGGCAATCTTATCCCCTAAACTCAGCGCAGACAACAGAAAAAAGGGGTCGGGAGTCCTTGATTGGTCCGTGACGGTATCGGCGGGGAGCTAGGTATCATGGTGTCCGGGGATAGGGAGGGGTTGGTTGAACGGCGACGTGCAGGCCGCTTCAGCGGTCTTTCCCGAAGGGCTCATCGGCCAGGCCTTCCAGGCCTGGTCAGGCGGCCGCACCACGTTTCGTTTTCCCCTACTGTCTGAAAGCCCGTTGCAACGGGCTTCCACTTCGTTATGCAGGCCCAAACCGCCCGCTGTCCAATCCGTTTTGGCGTTGAAGTACTAAATGACCATGCACGATTCTGCATCGAGACAAACTCCCGCAGAACGTCGCGCAGGCTGATGATTGACACTCGCCGTCGCTCACGACAAGGACAGCGCGTGCAAGATCACGCGCGGTTACTTAGAATCGGAAGGGCTGCTACGAAAGGCGAGCAATGGCCCAGGAACAACCCAACCGCTTCAGTGAATGGCTCTTGCTATTTCGCGAACGCGTACCGATCCTTCGCGAACGGTTCGACTTGTGGGTCGACGAGGCGCGTGCCGAGCCGCGCTTGATCTGGGCGACGCCGGCCGTTCGGTATGCGACGTATGCGCTGGCCGCGATACTTATCTCTTGGGCTGCGGCCGGAGTCGCGAATTCGGTCATCCCGCCCCCGCCGCCGGACGCTCGGGCGCAAGCCACGACCGGTGATTTCCACGTCGTCTGCGCGCGGGAATCGTGCGGATACCACTTCGTCATTCATCGCCATCTCGGCTTCCGCAAGTTTCCCGTCGCCTGCCCGCGGTGCGCGCAAGAAACCGGCGTTCAAGCCCGAAAGTGCACTTCGCCGAGTTGTCGGGGCCGGTGGGTAGCGCCGATGGAAGTGGGTGATTCCTTAAGGTGTCCGCGGTGCGGAGAACCGGTTGGATGACCTGGGAATCGAAGTTTAGGAGACCGCGCTGCGCCGGTCTCGATACGGCCGGCGCCGAGACCGACGGAGGTCACGGGTTAACTTCGGGACCAGCGTATCTCGACCGATAACTAGAATGGTGTGGAAGTTCTGCGCGGACACTCGGTGTCGGATCTGACTTTCGCGTAGACTCCTACCCGACGGATCGAGATACAATGTTACACAAGGCCACGGACGGCAAGTTCCGATCGCGATTGAGATTATCGTCGAATCGGCGGTTGCGATCGGTGCGAGGATGGCTCACGAGAATTCACTGGCGCTCCACGCGGCGCAGTCGGCGCTGGTGCATCGCCCTCGGGGTCGCCCTGTCATTTCATTTGGCGCCGGCGTTTCAGCAAGCTCAAGCCTCCGTGGACTTGGTCGGCAGTTGGACGGGGGAGCTCCTGTTCGAGACCAACGGCCTCAACTACACGCCGGGCGCAGGATCCGACCGCGTCGTGATCATCATGTTCACTGCGGAGAGCAATACGAGTCCGTTAGCCGACGTCGGCTCGGTGACGTTGGGCGGGCAGACGCTCACGGCCATTGAAGACCCCGACGGGGTGGTCGTTGGATCCGCCGGGGCCTATCACAATTTGATCTGGATCGGGTATCTCGATGAGTCCGGCATTTCCGCGATGAGCGGTAACGCGCTCAACATCAACTGGGACACGATGGCCAATCAGCCTGATGGCGGCGAGATCAAGGTCCAGGCCGCTACGTACGAGAACGTAGATCAAACTACGCCCATACAGGACAGCGCATCCAACACCGGAACGTCGTCTACCTCGATCCAAGCCGGAAACGTCACCGTCGGCTCGTGCGACAGACTGATATATGGCACCGTCCATGGCAACGTGGAGAACCACGCGGCACCGAGCGGTTACACGGAGCAGATCGAACAGGACGGGCCCGGATCCGACCATTCGAACGCGTCCGCCCAAAGGGATTCGACAAGCGCCTCCATAGAAAACCCCGCAGCAGGTTGGGACACCGCGTGGCGGCAGGCCATGATCAGCGCCGTGCTCAACAGCAGCGAACAAACCCTGGCGCTCGACGACCACACCGCCGGCCAGGAGTCTGACGCTTTCACCGAATCGGGGAGCGAGACCAACGCCGAGCTGTTTGCGTTCGAGCTGGACCCCGGTGGCGGTTCCGTCACCGTGACCCAGCTCGTCTTTTCCATCACGGGCATCTCCGGGTTGACCGACGGCGACTGGGCCGGCGTCGAGCTGGTTGTGGACGACAACGGCAACGGGAACATCGGCGGCATCGAGACGACGACCGTCGGCGGATCGGGCTCGGTCAACACCGCCGCGGGCACTATAACTTTCTCCACTTCATTCAGCGTTTCTGCACTGACGAGCTACGTCCTCCGCGCGGATTTCTCGTCTCTGTCGGACGGGGACGCCGTGACCGTCAATCTGGACGTGTCCGACATCACAACTACGGCGTGCCTGGACGGCTCGGCTACGTGGGCGGCGCATGCGGAGGGTTGCCGGTATGTGGAAGCCTACCAAGTCTGGTCGGCCACTTCCGCCGACACCTGGCAGACGCAGAACCTGGGATCCGCTCCGTTCAACGTGCCGGCCGACGCCATCGCGGAGATCGCCGTGAGGAACGCCGCCGACGATGCGGCCAGGTCCGGCGGCGTGCGCGCAGTCGGCTCCAGCCTGGAGCGCCGCTTCACGTTGCAAGAGCCGGAAGGCGCAGGATGCTGCGACTTCGGGTACGACTACGTAGTCATGCACGTTCCGGTCAATGGCAGCTCGCAGATCCAGCACTATGCCGACGACATCGCCGACGTCGACTTCGTGCTGCTCGGATTCTGGACGTCGGAATGCGGCACATACGTCGAGGCGTTCAGTTCCTTTACGGCGGGGGCCAGCGCGTCCTGGGAGGGCGAGAGCCTTTCCACATACGGTGTCGGGAGTTGCGACGTTGCCGAGCTTGTCATGACTAACAGCGATACCGGGGCGGAGCGCGAAGCCGGCACGCGTTTGAACGGCTCTTCCCTTCAGCGGGTCCTTGACCTGCATGAGGCCGAGGGCGGCGGCGTCGACACGGGCACGATGTTCGTCCAGGCGGATGGATCCGCCAGCGCCACAATCGAGGTCTATGCCGAAGTGGACGCGGACGTCGACTTCACCCTTGTGGGGTATTGGAGCGAACCGCCTGGCGCCTACAACGAACTCTTTGGGGACGTGGGCAGCCCCTCCGCGGACGCCACGTGGGAGAACCTGGACCTGACCGGCAGCGGCGTCCCCGACGGCGCTATCGTCGAGCTCGCGTTGAACAACGAGGATTCTTCGGAGCAGGCCGTCATGGGCTTGCGCGAGAACGGGTCTTCGCTGAACCGAATCGTCGATCTCCACGAAGCTGAGGCTGGCGGCGTCGACGCGGGAAGGATGCATGTGTCCACGGATTCCACGGCCACCGTGGAGTTCTATCACGGCGACGTCAGCGACCCCCATACGTTTCGGCTGCTGGGGTATTGGGCCATAGACGGAACGTCGCAGATTCTGTACGACCACAGCGCCGGGCAGGAGACGGACGCGTTCACTCAATCAGGCGGCGAAACGAATGCGGAGTTGTTCGGCTTCCGGCTCGATCCGTTGTGCGACACCATCACGGTCACTCAAATCGTATTCAGAATCTCCGCGATCTCCGGCTTGACCAACGGCGACTGGGCCGGCGTCGAGATCGTCGTCGACGACAACAACGACGGGAACATCAGCGGGAGCGAGACGACGACGGTCGGCGGCGCCGGCGTGGTGGATCAGGCTGCGGGGACGATTACGTTCTCCACCTCCTTCAACGTAAGCGGCGCCGTCACGAACTACGTCGTGCGCGCGGACTTCGCGAGTCTTTCCGACGGCGACACGGTCACGATCACACTCGACAAGGACGACATCGCCACGGCCGCCGTGGTCGTCGGGTCGACATCCTCCGTGACGCATTATGAAGGGTGTCTATATGTAGAGAGCTTCCAGACCTGGACCGCCTCCACGGCCGATACGTGGCAGACCCAGGACCTGAGCGGCGCGCCGTACAACGTGCCGGCCGGCGCCGTCGTCGAGGTCGCGGTTCGCAACGCCAATTGTGACAACCAGAGATGGGGAGGCGTTCGCGCGGTGGGATCGAGCCTCGAACGGCGGTTTCAATTGCACGAGGCCGAGGAAGGCACGAACTGCGACGAGGGCCCCAACGGCGAGGACCACGCGGTCATGCACGTCCAGACCGACGGGAGCTCAAGCATTCAGCATTACTCCGACGTGACCGGCGACGTGGACTTCGTGTTGCTCGGCTATTGGATGTGCGGCACCTACATCGAGGCGTTCGATTCGTTCACGGCCGGAGCAAGTGCATCCTGGCAGGACGAGGACCTCTGTCCGTACGGCGTAGGTCCCGGGCACGTGGCCGAAATCGTGATGACAAACGACGACACCGACAACGAGCGTGAAGCGGGCGTGCGCACCAACGGCTCCGTGCTTCTAAGGCGGACAGACCTTCACGAGGCAGAAGGCTTCGGCGTCGACACCGCAACCATGTTCGTCAAGGCCGACAACACCGCGGCCGCCACGATCGAGGTCTACGCGGAGGACGACGCGGACGTAGACTTCTATCTTGTCGGTTATTGGAGTGTTCCGCCGCGGGCTTATACGGAGCTCTTCGCCGACGTGGGAAGCCCGTCCGTGGATTCCACCTGGGAAGACCTCGACCTGACCGCCTCGGGAGTGCCCGACAACGCGATCGCCGAGTTTGTTCTTGCCAACGAATTCGACACCGACCAGAACGAGATCGGAGTTCGAGCCAATGGATCATCTCTGAATCGCCTCCTGGAACTCCAGGAGGCAGAGGATGGAGGCGGGGATTATGGGCGCATGCACGTGGCCGCCGACGGCACGGCCACGATCGAGTTCTATTTCAACGATATCAGCGACGACCACACGTTTCATCTCGTCGGATATTGGGCTCCGTGCGACTCGTCGGTGTCATACGTCATCTCCGACCTCGGCGCGGTGACCGCAAGCGAGTCGAGCCTGGGATGGCACGTCAACACGTCGGGCGACGTGGCCGGGTTCGACGAGGACGCCAGCAGCAATCCCGGCGCCTGGTTCTCGGAATGCGGCTCATTTTCGGCGTTGGGTACGCTCGGCGGATCGGACGCCGAATCACACGGAATCAACGATGCGGAGATGGTCGTCGGCTGGGCCCACGACGGCAGCGGAAACCGCCGCGCCTTTACCTGGACCGGCGGCGGGGGAATGACGGACCTCGGCACAGTCTCCGGCCGGACCGACAGCGAGGCCCAGGCGGTCAACACGAGCAGCGAGGTGGTGGGGACGGTCGTTGATTTCGCCGCGAATTATCCCAACAACCGCCTGGCGTTTATCTATCTGCCGTCGCCCGCGTACACCCTGGGAGCGGGGATGAACAGCCTGGGGACGCTGGGGGGAACGCAAAGCGTGGCGATGGACATAAACGATTCAGGCCAGGTGGTGGGCGGCGCGCAAGACGGCAGCGACAACATGCGTCCGTTTCGCTGGGCCAACGGCACGATGAGCGATCTGGGCACTCTCGGCGGCGAGAGCGCCGCAGTCACCCACCGCGCCGAAGCGATCAACGGCTCCGGACACCTCGTCGGACAGTCATATACCGCAGGAGGGGCGGCCCACGCGTTCTATTACGACGGCAGCATGACAGACCTGGGCGTGCTCACCGGCGGATCACAGAGCTGGGCCCTGGGGATCAGCGACGGCAACGTCGTCGTGGGCACGTCGGACGTGACCGGCGGCGCGTTCCACGCGTTCGTGTGGGACGCCACCAACGGCATGCGCGATCTGAACAACCTGGACGACGGCACCTGGACGTTGACCAGAGCGACGGACATCAACGCTTCCGGTCAGATCACCGGCTGGGGGACCAATCCCGGCGGCGACGTGCGGGCGTTCCTTCTCACGCCGGCGTGCAGCGCCGGAGGCGGTGCCTCTGCCAGAATCGCGCCGCCGCTGGCGTCTGGGCTGGGTGTCATAAACTCATCGGGCTGGTTCGAGGCGGCGGCACTCGATGCGGACGGCTACGTTGTGGCCGAGATATTCGTCGAGGACGCTGACGAAGGCGCAACCGTTGAATACGTCGTTACCAAGCCGGATCGCGACCCGAACGTACCGCGCGTTCCGGTGCTGCCCACGCTTGAGGGGTTCCCGGACGGTGTAGCCTTGGATATCACGCTCGACCTAAAGACATCCATGACGCCGGGCACGTTTGCGGCGACCGTGGTCCTGGTGACGGGAATCGATGAACTGGCCGAGGCGGGGCTGAAGCCGAATGAGGCGGAACTGTACGTCCTGGACACGACGCGGCCGCCACCCGGGATTTGGGTGCCGACCGGAAAGAACATTGGGGGCGCCATGCCGACCGGGGCCGTGGGCGACTCCGGCTTCGTGGAATACGCGGACGGCGGAGTGGACTATTGGGCGGTGGTGGACAAGTCGGGAACGTTTGCGATCGGGCGGAGCCCGCAGCTCAACGAAGTCGATCCCGAGCCGGGCGCCGTGGTTCCCGTGCCCCGGATGTGCGGTTTCGGCATGATCCAGCCGGTGTTCGTCGGGCTCACTATGCTGTTCGTGCTGCGGAGAGCACGACCGCTGAACGCGACCGATGAGGGAGCGTGAAACATGAGTGCGAGTTCGCGAGCACGAATGTGTGGAGTGCGAACCAGCCCTCGTGAACTTGCGAACAGGGCTGTGTGGAGCGTGAAGCATGAGTGCGAGTTCGCGAGCACGAATGTGTGGAGTGCGAACCAGCCCTCGTGAACTTGCGATCTGTCCGGTGACGTGGCTCGCGACGCTGATCGATCGCGCAGGCTGAAGCCTGCGGCTGGGCTTTGGCCATTTTCGAGCAGGCCCGGTATTGGGCTACTGGGCGGTGGCCTTCGCTAAGTTCAGCCGGCCCTTGCGAAGATCACGGCCGA
>Ga0326597_10003305_pt1 | contig 23394 bp, 23 predicted proteins | sample RVTome_12_FD_203789 | JGI IMG/M metagenome (GOLD analysis project Ga0326597, IMG submission 203789) | Soil microbial communities from uranium-contaminated site in the Upper Colorado River Basin, Wyoming, United States - RVT100D185 | ecosystem: Environmental > Terrestrial > Soil > Contaminated >... | reverse complement strand
CACGTTTCGGCGGCAGGCAGCGAACCCGTCGCTCACCCTGACGTTCCCCCTCGCCACGAGGTGTCTGCGAAGCGCCAGCGAGATGGTCCGGTCGTGGGGCGTCGGTAGGACCGTGAAGTCGGTGGCGCTCGTCCCGGTCCCGCTCGCGTTCGTCACCGTGATCGGCCCGGTCCTGGCTCCGGTCGGCACCACGGCGGTGATCTGGGTCGAGGAACTGACCGTGAAGCTGGTCGAGGCCACGCCGCCGAACTTCACCGAGGTCGTCCCGGTGAAATTCGTTCCGACGATCGTGACCGAGGTGCCCGCCGGACCCCTCGTCGGCGAGAACGAAGTGATGGTCGGCGAACCCGCTGGCGTGACCGTGAAGTTCGATGAGCTCGTTGCCGTACCGCCGGGCGTGGTCACGCTGATCTTGCCGGTCTGGGCCCCGGAGGGCACGACCGCGGTGATCTGGGTGTCCGAGTTGACCGTGAAGGTCGTCGCGCTCGTGTTCTTGAACTTCACGTCGGTCGCGCCGGTGAGATTGGTCCCGGTGATGACCACCGAGGTCCCAACGGGGCCGCTGATCGGCACGAAGGAGGTGATCGTCGGCGCGGGCACGGTGGTGACCGTGAAGCTCCCCGCGCTGGTGGCGGTCCCGAGGGGAGTGGTGACGCTGATCTTGCCGGTCGTGGCCCCCTTCGGCACGGTGGCCGTGATTTGGCTGTCCGAGTTCACGGTGAAGGCGGCGGAGGTCGTTCCGAACTTCACGGAGCTCGCGCCGGTGAATCCGGTGCCGCTGATCGTGACCAGGGTGCCCACGGGCCCACTGGTCGGCGAGAAGCCGGTGATGGTTGGGGGCGTCGGGCCGGTGACCGTGAAGTCCTGGGCGCTCGTGGCCGTGCCGGAAGGCGTCGTAACGGCGATCTTGCCGGTGGTAGCCCCGGAGGGAACCGTCGCCGTGAGCTGGGTGCCCGAGGGGTTCCACGAGAACGTCGTGGCGCTCGTGACGTTGAACTTCACCGACGTCGTCCCCACGAAGTTGGACCCGTTGATCGTGACCGATGACCCCACCGGCCCGGTGGTCGGCGAGAAGCCCGTGATGCTCGGCGCGCACGAGGAGCTGACCGTGAAGTCGTCACGGCTCGTCGCCGAGCCGTCGGGGGTCACGACCCGGATCTTGCCGGTCGTGGCACCGGTGGGCACGGTGGCCGTGATGAGGTTGCCCGAATTGACCGTGAAGCTTGCCGCGATCCCGTTGAAGTCGACCGACGTCGCTCCCTGGAAATGGTTCCCGCCTATGGCCACGCTGGTCCCCACGGGCCCACAGGCCGGGGAGAAGGCCGTGATTTCCGGTGGCGGAGCCGCTTGCGCCGCAGGGGCGGCCAGGGCCACGACGAGCACGGTTGCGACCGCGAGACTCCGAGCCAGGCGACAGCCGATCTGTGGTCTACGAGCGCTCATAGCCCCCCCTCATGTGAGGTGCGCCTCGTCTCCTGCGCTTTCTGTACCCCAAGAGGGGGAGCCAGCGCATCGGCCAAATGGACAAAATGAAGACCGCTGACGTGCTCTTTCGGTTCCTTGACCGAGGGATTCGTGCCTGTGAGAAGGCACAAGCTGCAAGCTTCCGTTTCCGGCGGGGGCTGTTCCTGCCGTTCCTTATGTCATACCTGCCTGCTGCAGTCGCAGCCCTATGGAGCAGCGACCTGGACCGCGAGCTGCGGCCCTGCTCGGGAGCCTCTTCTACTTGGGATCCCGTATCGACGGGCTGGCCGCCCGTCTGGAAGCCCGTACCGATGCCCAGGGCATCGACATGGGCTTAGGATCGATGCTATTCCGCCCGTCTGGAGGCCCGCATGGATGCCCAAGGCGTCGGCCTTGGTTCGCGGATCGAGGCGCTGTCCAATCGCATACGCTCCGGCCTCGGGGCGTTGCGGACCGGCCCGAGCGCTGCGCGAGCTGCGTCCTCGCTCTCGAAAACGAGAACGTTCAGCGTGCCCACCCGCCCTGTCGGTCATCCAGATCCCAGAGACGAAGCTCGGCGCCTGGCGAGTGCGCGGCAGGACGTTCGTCTCGAGATGTTGCCCGCTCCCGTTGATCATCTCCGACTCTCCGCTTTCACGCACGACGACCGCGAACATGCCATCCCCTCCTCCTTCGGATGAGGAGCCATCATGACGAGAAGCCCACTGCCACGCTAGGCGGGGGGCAGGCTGCCTCGGGGACGAGGCGGCCACCGTCTGGATCCGCGGACAACGTTCCCTGTGCGTAGACCGAGGGGCGCGCACTCGGGAGGGATACCCTGCAAGGAGAGAGCAAGACGACTACCAGTTGGCGGTTCGCCGGGGCCTGACCACCATTTCCTTCCAGAGTCGCCGCCGCCGCCGCCGGAATCGCCACTTCTGGCGAAGCGTCCGCGGGTCCCCCAACTCACGCCGAAGCCGCTCCACGGCCGCCTCGAACTGCTTGTCGAGGGCGGGGTGCGGATCGACGAAAGCCCCGCCTTCTTCTTGCCCAGTCACAGCAACTCAGCGTACAGCGGCTCGCGGCCGCACGCCGTTCATCTACTCGTGAGTATGCAACAGAACGACCTGCGACAACCCTGCCCGGTGTGGCTGATCGGAACTCACGAACCGCCTCCTTTAGCTGAGCATTCGTATTGGTCCCGACCTGCCTAGCACCGCTCTTACTCGGATCGAGGACCGAGCGCCGCGAGCAGCTCCGCCTCGTGCCTGCGAAGCCACCCGGCGGCGATATGCCGCCCGATCAGATAGATGGTCGCACCCCAGCCGATCGAGACGGGCACCGCAACGGCCAACATCGGCGTCCACGCGTACAGGCCGACCAAGACGAGCGCAGCGATGGGCGCGACCAGCAGCTGGCTCACGAGCAGCACGCCGAGCATGATGAACGCGGTTCCGAAGCCTGTGCCGGTACGCTGTGCCCAGAGGTTCGTGGGCGACTCGGGAATCGGCTGGGCCACCCGCACCGACGTCACGTTTCCCACCCCGAGCGCGACGCCCAGCACGCCGAGGCCCGTCCCGAGCGCAACGGGCAGGTAGACCCATCCGTGCGTCAGTGCAGCGACGGCGAGCAAGATCCCGAGGAAGGCGGGGAGGTTGACGAGCGCGATCGCGGCGTTCTTGCCCACCAGGTCATCCTGCGGGTCGCCCGACGCAACCACGTTCATCCAGTAGGCGGTCCGGTCGATCCCGAACTGGCCCATCGCCATCAGGCTGAACCACCAGAGGAAAGCCGTGGCTGCAAGGGTCGTCGAAGGCTGGCGCGCCGACCGCACGAGTGCGACGGCTACCACGGCGCCCAGCGCGAAGAGGAAGGTGGACAGTCGTTGGGCCCGCTGGGCAGGCTCTCGCCATAGGTAGCGGAGATCCTTCGCGGCCACGGCTCCCCAGCGGTTCCGGGGAAGGAACGCGGCGATCCGGGGGTAGAGGGTAGATGTCGCCCGTTCGCGTCCGCTCGGACGGATCCTTACCCGCCTCGGCGGTGTGGCGGCAGCCTCGACCCGCGTGGTGAGCCGTTCCACGTTCCCTGCCCACCAGAGGGCCAGCGGCAGGAGGATCGCGAGGGCGGGAACGAGCTGAAGGGCCGCAACTCCGAAGCGCCCGCCGTCCGCGTCGACGATGGCCCGCCCGAGCATCCCCGGTGGGAACCACCGGACGAGCCCGACGAGCCGGTCGCCGAGATCCCGGACGTCGCGGCTGTCCAGGAACCGGACCAACTGGAACAACGCGTTCAGCGCCAATATGAAGAGGAAGGAGCCAACGACCCACACATCCCGTGCGCGGCGTGACCGAAGCGCCCGGGACGCCGCCGTCGTCACGGCCCGGGCCGCCACGAGGCAGAGGGTGAACTCGATTGTGACCGCCGCAGCCACGACGGGTGTCCCGATTCCGAAGGAGGCGTAACCGAGGACCGCGCCGCTCAGGGCAACGAGCGTCGCGGCCGGGGCGATTCCCGTGGCCGAGGCCACGAACAGCCCTGACATGACCTGGCTGCGCGACAGTGGGAGGAGCATCAGTCGACTGGGATCGAGCGTCTCGTCAAGACCGAATCCGAACACGGGCACCATCGCCCAACCGACGAACAGCAGCGTGAACCCGATCACGGGGAATGTGGTGCGCGCGTCCGGCCCTTCCGACGGAACCGCGAGCGCGGTGAAGCCGAAGAGCGCGAACTGCAGCCCGAACAGCGCTCCGAACACGAACGAAATGGCTCGAAAGTGGCTGCCACGCATCCCGTTGCGGATGAGCCGCAGTTTCAGTCGGAAGAAGAGTCGAGCCACTGCAGCGCTCCCTCCCGGATCGTCTCGGCACCGACCAGCTCGGCGAACCTTTCCTCGAGGGACCGTCCACCACGTACCTGATCGATCGGACCCACGGCCACCAGCCGGCCCTCGTGCATCACACCCACTCGATCGCACAGCCGCTCCACGATCTCCATCACGTGACTTGAGAACATGACGGTCGCTCCCGCCCGGACGTGTCGCTCCAGGACCGAGCGGATGATCCGGGCCGAGATGGGGTCGATTCCCTCGAACGGCTCGTCGAGGAAGAGCACGTGTGGGGCGTGGAGCAGTGCGGCGGCGAGGGCGATCTTCTTGCGCATTCCGTGGCTGTAGTCGACGACGAGCGTGTCTCGGGAGTCGTCGAGCCCCAGCACCTCCAGGAGCTCGGTCGTTCGCCGATCCACGACTTCGGCAGGCATTCCCCGCAGGAGGCCGTTGTAGGTGAGAAGTTCGGTCCCCGTGAGGCGCTCGAACAGGCGGAGTTCCTCCGGCACGACGCCGATCGCCCGTTTGGCGGCGACCGGATCCCGCCACAGATCGACGCGCTCAACCCAAGCGCTGCCGGCATCAGGTCGAAGAAGCCCGGTCACCATCCGCAGCGTCGTGGTCTTCCCGGCGCCGTTCGGCCCGACGAGTCCGAAGAAGCTGCCGCGTGGAACGTCGAGATCGAGGAAGTTGACGGCCACCTTCTCACCGAAGCGTTTGGTCAGGCCACGGGTCGAGAGGGCGGACTCACTGGGAGGCAGAACGGCGAGATCTGGCCGAGCAGGAATCGGCGAAGTCACGAAACGATCCTTCGGGCTCTTGATCCCCGGAGCAATGTGTCCTCACTCGCGACCGGTTGCGCCCCTGGTGGGCCCCCGCTGGTTTCCTCGGTCAACGCGTCACTCGGGTTGAGCCCCTTGGCTGACGAGGACCCGTCTCGAGGATCCAGTTCGGGAAGGGTCAATGTCTTAGGGAGGCCGGCCCAAGCGTCGATAACCATGACATGGCGAAAGAGGGGAACTCCCAACAGGTCGAGTTCTTGGGGAGTCGATCCGTCGTACTCTTCGGCATCGCCGCCACTCTGGGACGCGTGTCCGCGGATTCTCCGCCGCCCGCCAGGTGAACGGCATGGTCCGGCCAGGGTCGAGCTCGCGGACGGACGGGTCACGATGGATCCAGGCGATCGGAGCGCCGGCGTGAGCAATCCGGAGCGTTTTCGGGGCCGAGGCCGGTGGACAGGCTGAACCAGCTGAGGGCTCAGGCACGGGGCGAAAGGACACACCCGCCGCTCACGTTTCCCGGCGGGCCGGGGGACGCGTGTGGGGGTCAAAAACTCCGATCACCCTTGTGACCTGCGGCTTCGGCCGAGCTGGCCGCCAGTCAGATCGGTGTGAACCGCCTTGCTTAAACCCCGAGTGAGGTCCCCTGCCGCCAACCGGAGGGGATGAGAATCTGGGTCCGACGTACTCAATTCTTGTGCGGAAGGGCTCCGCACGCGGTCAAGGCATTTCGCCTCCAAGGCAAGCGAATCGAATGGCGGACGCTCGCTTCCCGGGCATGCAAAGAGGCGCTGGCTCGTCTCCGTCGCCCGCTGCGAATCCGCAGGTCAAGCGCATGATCGCAGCTTCTGACCCCTACAGCATTTGTTGGGGTTACGCCCTGTGATGCCATGAAAATCCCAGGCTCAAGCCCCGGACGTCCGGCTCGTCGGGGCGGCGTGGTCCACTCCTCGCGACGAGCCGGCGGTGCCATCGGAGCAGGGTCTCGGGCCGGACGAAGAATGCACCCCAACGCTCCCGAGGGACCACTCGGCTTGCCGCGGCTAGGGAGGCCCGATCCGAGGCCCGAAACTGGGGGCGCTTGACCTGCCGGCGAAGAACCGCGAGCTCGTGACGCAGGACGACGATCTCCAGATCCTTCTCGGCCTCGTTTCGCCCGCCCAGCACGAGAAGCGGCAAGAACCGGCGGACCACTACATACAAGAAGGAGAGGACCATGCGGCGCGGGATTCTCCCAGCCCACCCTCAACCGACCAACCGCGCAGGTCAGACGGGCCGATCGGGTTTCTGTACCCCGCGCCTTCCGGGAGCCCCCTCTACTGACCGCGTCACACGCCAGGGCGCAAGCCCCGCGCTGGCTCCTGCCAGCTCTTCGACCGTAGACTCGTTGGCGAGACCGAGGCGAACAGGTCTGGGCACATCCACTGGCTGCTCACTGCTCACCATGGTGACCAGGTCTCAAGCCGCGGTCGAGGGTTTACACAGGTTTTCCAGGCCCTCGAGGTCGAGGGTATCCACAGGCTTTCCACAGGCCCCCCGAGGTCGAGGGTTTCCACAGGCTTTTCCACAGGACCCCCAGGCCTCCCGGCCATCCCGAGCCAGCTGGGATGCCCCCCCTGAAGCCGTAGGCACGAGGCCATCCCCCACTCATGGCCCTCTAGGAGGGCAATGGCCGCCTGCCGCATACTCGAGCGCCGACAGCCGTACGCCGATTTCGGAGCCGACCACTTCGTCCGCCGCCACGACCCCAGCGCCACGCCGACAAGCTCGTGCCCCAGCACCAGGCGATCGGCTACAACATCAGTCTCGAACCCGTGGGGCCGCGTAGCGAGAGGGCGCGTTCCACCAAAGTGCACCTTCAGGGATTCTCGCCAGACAATGTTCACGAAACAGGTGTCTGGCCCATCGGACAGCTTGGATTCTCCCGTCGCGGCCGCGGAGGCCGAACAAGTCGAGCGAACTCGAAGAAAGACCTGGTCACGGGCAGGATCCGAGTTTCTGCACCCTTCAGAGGCTGTTGCAGAAAGCATCAGCAGACGGACGCACCCACACGATGCTGTGGGTGATGTCTCGTTGTCCCCCAACATGTAGTGTCGCTTCAGGCGCCCGCTCGGTTTCTGCAACAGCCTCTTCAGGCCTGATCGGCGGCGCCGCCAAGCGGCCGCGGAGCGCCCGCTGTGTCGATCGTCACCTCGAGTCCCGCGCTTGATGGTGCGCGCGCTGCTGGCGCTCTTCTTCCACCCGTGGCACCCTGGCTCGTGCTCGGCGTGGCGATCGACGCGGCGCTCTTCGTGAGCGTCGAGCCAAGGCGCTGGCCGGGGGCGCTGTTCGCCGAGTGAGAGGAGGAACGATGGCCACCACCCCGATCCCGCTACCGCCACCGCCACCGCCGCCCGGGCCGTCGCCCTATCCCGTCAGGTTCGACGTGGACTATCCCGACCGGCCACTCGACCGCGTCTCGACGGCCTTCCGGATCTTCGTGGTGATCCCCATCGCGATCGTGCTGGGGACCGTGAGTGGCGCCTACTACTCCTGGACGTACGAGAACGCGACGACGGTCGTCGCCGGCGCGGGCGGTCTGCTGTTCGCCGGCCCGCTCCTGATGATCCTGTTCCGCCGGAAGTACCCGCGCTGGTGGTTCGACTGGAACCTCGCCCTCCTGCGGTTCTCGAACCGGGTGTCCGTGTACCTGAGCCTGCTCCGCGACGAGTACCCCGCCACCGACCAGGAGCAGGCCGTCCACCTCGAGATCCCCTACCCCAATGTCGAGACGGAGCTGAACCGGTTCCTACCGCTCGTGAAGTGGTTCCTCGCGATCCCTCACTACATCGTGCTGGCGTTCCTTGTGATCGGCGAGGTTTTCGCCATCATCGCGGCATGGTTCGCGATCCTGTTCACGGGGCGGTATCCGCGGGGGCTGTTCGACTTCGTCGTCGGCGTCCACCGTTGGGGCAACCGGGTGGCCGCGTACGCGCTCATCCTGACGACCGACGTCTACCCGCCGTTTCGCCTGCGGGACTGAGGCACGCTACTGGTCGTCGTCGCTCGCGGGCGGACCGGCGGGCTCAAGGGCGGCGACGAGCGCGTCGAAGGCTTCGCCGATCCGCGCGGCGGCGGCCTCGGTCAGCTCGCATTCCTCGAGGAGCTTGGCGAGCTGTTCCTGGAAGTCCTCGAGCTTGTCCGCGACCTTCTCGGCGTCGCCCTGGTCCAGCTCCTTCAGGATCTCGTTGGCCTTGTTCAGGAGCTCCTCGCGCGCCTTCACGCTCGCCTCGCCCGCCTGAAGGGTGCATTTATTCCGATCCGCAGCCTGACCAGCGCGTCTTCTTCAAGCCTCGTTCGCGCTGGCCGGGTCCAAGGAACTTGACGCGGGACAAGTGCGGGGCCTGGCGGCTCACGCTCTTGGCCTGGAGGCGGGGGGTGGGGACGAGCGGCCCGCCTCTCGTGGCGTGGAACCCGGGAATGAAGCCGATCGCGGCCACCCGAAGGGGCCAGGAAACGTCGTCCGCGAGCACCAAGCGATAGGTGAGGACGTCTCGGGGGTGGCTGGAAGTCATCCAAATCTCCCCAACTCTGTCGCCTCCTGGGTCTCGTATCGTGAACCGGCGTTCCTTCAGGCTGTCGGCCGCAACCACGCCCACGGGGACATTGAGGGGATCAGTAACCGCCAACCTCATCCTTCGTACGGCGTGCACCTCGCGGAGTCCAACGATCTCCTTGCCCGCCGGCCCCTGGAAACTCAGGTGCGCCCGCGAAAAGAACCGAGGCCTGACACAGCGCATCAGGATCTCCCCAGAGTGGTCGACGAAGGCCAGAGTGCGCGACACCAACGGCTCAACAGCGCCTGCCGGGAGAAATCTCCGCCAGGACTTCAGCTCCTCTCGAACGAGCGCCAAACGAGTCCCCCTCCCATCTAGGAGCTCGAAGTCAGCCACCCTGAGGAGATCTCCGATGTGCCTGTATTCGATTTCCAACTCGCTGAACAGCGCATGCGTTCTCACCTCAGTACCCCGAGACCTCCCTAGAGGTTGTCCCGTAGTCCGTAGAAGTTGAGGGCGGTCCTCCGCCCCGTCCCCGCCACCTGGTGGTAGAGACGGGGTGACTGAAGGAGGACCGCAATGGCAAAGCGTAGTCGTCGCGCAGCTCGAGCAGCATCCCGCTCACGGCGCCGGGTGCGCCCGACCGACCTTCGGGACCGCCGCGACCAGCTCCTTCGTGTATTCCTCGCGTGGCGAACCCAGCAGGCCGCGGGCCGTCCCTTCCTCCACGATGCGCCCGGCCCGCATCACCGCGATTCCGGTCGCACAGCTCGGAGACGACCGCCAGATCGTGGCTGATGAACACCACGCTCATCCCTCTCTCGGTCCGGAGCCTCCGGATCAGCTCCAGGATCTCCGCCTGCACCGTCACGTCCAGCGCGCTCGTGGGCTCGTCCGCCAGCAACACCTCACTGTGCAGCGCGAGCGCCAGCGCGATCGCCACCCGCTGCGCCTGCCCCCCAGAGAGCTGGTGCGGGTACCGGGCGAGCAGGTGAGGTGGGAGAAGCACGCCGCGAAGGGCCTCCTCGGCCCGCTGGCGCGCCACGTGCCTGCTCGCCGCACCGTGAAGGAGCAGCGTGCGCACGAACAGGTCGCCCACCCGGAACACGGGGCTGAACGACGCCACCGGGCTCTGGAAGATCATGGCGATCCGCCGCCCCCTGATTTCTCGGAGCTCTCGCTGCCGTAGCTCCAGGAGGTGCCGTCCCTCGTCCGCTGCCCAAGGTGGAATGTCGCGGATCGGCGGCTAGCCCGAGTTCGTCTCGGCTCCCGGCCAGCCGGCGTTCCACGACTCCGGTACCGCCGCCCGCCACTAGTCCATCTCAGACTAGCTGCAGGAGCGCGCGCAGGTCCCCGATGACCGGGTGCCTTTCGGGATCCGGATCCCTTCCCTCGCGTTCGATGCGCAACGCGCGGATCCCGAGTGCCTCGGCACCGTCGCAGTAGTCGGCCTGGTCCTCCACGAAGATCGCCTGGTCGGCGTCCACGGCGAGCCGCCGCAGCGCCTCCTCGTAGATGGGCGCGTCGGGTTTCATCGCGCCGACCTCGAAGGAGAGGAGCACCGTGTCGACCTCGTCCTCCAGGCCCAGGGCGTCGACGGCGGGCCGGGTGAAGTGGTCGCAGTTGCTGACGATGGCCGTGCGCATGCCTCGGCCCCGGAGTTCCCGGAGCGCCGGCAGCGTGTCGTCGTAGAGATGCACGCCCCGCCGCAGCCAAGCGATGTGCACCTCCGCAATCCGCCGGACGGCGTCCCGGTCCAGCTCCACGCCGCAGGCCTCGACGACCACGGCGAGGCTCTCCACGGTGGTGGAGGGCCCACCCGTTCCCCTGTATCGGCGCGTGCGTTCGAAGGCTTCGTACAGCATGCCCTCGGTCACCCCGAGCTGCGTGGTGAGACGCTCCTCCTCCGGCGGCATCTCACCCCAGGCGGTCGTGTCCCACAGATCGAGGAGCACCGCCCGCGTCGAGGCCATGCCAGGAGGATACGTGCCGCGGAACGGTCAGCCGCTCAGCACCGTGACCCGGCCGAACTCGGACAGGTCCTCTTGGCGTGGCCATCCCGGAATCGCACAGGCGGGTTACGTGATGCGGCCCGCCTGGAGATCGAGCCACCACCGCCAGGATCGGGACGCGCTGGCTACGTGCCCCGCGATAAAGGCGCCGGTGGGAGGCGGTGTGCTTCGGAGCCGTTTGAGGACCCCGCTCTCGCGCTCTGACTCGGCTCGCCAAGGAACCCGGACTGTCCTGACCAAGGGTGTGTGGCCGGCTGTGGCTCCGGCTACGATTCGCGCTACGGTGAACGCGCTGTGATCCCCGCGCCGGCGACCGAGACATCCTTGACCGCGAGGGAGGCGTGATGGCCGAGCGGATGAAACCCCAGAAGGAGCGCGACCTTCCGGCGAGCGAGGAGGAGTGGCGCAAGCGCCTCACGCCGGAGCAGCTCGAAGTGCTCCGCAACAAGGGGACCGAGCGCGCCTTCACCGGCAAGTACGCGTTCACCAAGGACAAGGGCGTCTATCGCTGCGCCGGGTGCGGCGCGGAGCTGTTCGACGCGGACACGAAGTACGAGTCGGGCACCGGGTGGCCGAGCTTTTGGGCGCCGATCCGGCCCGGCGCGGTCGAGTTCCACGAGGACGGCGCGTGGCTGATGCGGCGGACCGAGGTCACCTGCGCGCGCTGCGGCGGGCATCTGGGCCACGTGTTCGACGACGGCCCGCAGCCCACCGGCGAACGCTACTGCATGAACTCCTGCTCGTTGGAGCTCGACACCGCGGAGCAGTGACCCACCCGAGCTTCGTGTTCTGCAAGAAGCGGACGAGCTCTCTTGACCGCATCGTGGGGTAGGCGCTCGTTTGAGTGGTGTATGGCTGTGGCCCGATCCGGTCGTGGCCCCGCCCCATCGGAAGTGAAGGCCCTCGGCCTTTGTCTGAACATCCAGGCCGCACCCAGGCCGCAAGAGGACGAGAAATGATGCGATGCGACGAGCAGCGGCGAGTATGCGAAACCGCAGGTGGATGGCCCTTTTCGACCAAGCCTGCAGGTCAGCAGTATCCCGTGCAGGGGGCTTTTAACCCTCGTGTCGCGGGTTCGAATCCTGCCCGGCCCACCGACAAAGCCGCAGGTAGCCGATCGGGCATACTCTGCGTTTCTGCAACAGGCTCTTCAGGCTGTCCTCGCGCTGATCCGCATCGTCGAGACGCAGGCCCGGCTCATGCTGGTCGGAAGGCCCCGATACCGGCCCTCCGCGGCGAGGTCGATCACCGTGGCCGGCCGCATGCCGCCGTCCAAGTGGTCGAGGAGGAGCACCTTGGGGAGACCCGTGTCCTGCTCGATGCCACGTCACTCTCGGGAGGCGATCGGGACGCGCCTTCCACGGCGGGCGCTGCGCCGACCGACGACGAGAGATAGCGGCTACTCTAGGTAGGAAAGGCGACGGAGGGCGCTCCATCCCTTTCGCCGGACCCTAGCGGATATCCTCGAAGCGCGCGTTGCCCGGGAACCTACACGCGTCGGCCCGGCCCGGGTAACCTTCGGCGGGACGGTGGGCGGGAGCCGAGATGGTCTGTTCAGCGTGTGATGCCGACAAGGAGACGGGCCGCAAGTTCTGCAGGGAGTGCGGGACCGCACTCGTCCTGCTCTGTCCCTCCTGTTCCTCGCCCAACACGCCGGATAGCAAGTTCTGCGGCGAATGCGGAGCGGCGCTGGGCGCGGCTTCGCCCGGAGCCGGCGCGATCACGCGCGAATCGGCCGCACCCTCGACCACCTCCGGACCGACCATAGAGCGCCGGCTTGTATCGGTGCTGTTCGCGGACCTCAGTGCCTCGACGCCTGGCTGGACGGCCGCGGCGCGGTTGGGTTACTCAATCTGATGGAGGACGCGGCCGCGGCCGAGATCGCCCGGGCCAAGGTGCTCACGCTGCCCGGCTACGAGCGGCTGCCGTGACGGGCGCGCTTCACGAGCTGACGGCCACGGACGCGGCTCGCCGGATCGCCGAAGGGTCGCTGACTTCGCAGGAGCTGGTCCGCGCTTGCCTCGAGCGAATCGAGGCCCGCGAGTCCGTCGTCCAAGCCTGGACCTTCCTGGACCCTGAGCTGGCCCTGGCCCAGGCGCAGGCCCGTGACGCGACGCTCCCCGTCGGCCCCCTCCACGGAGTCCCGGTGGGCGTGAAGGACGCGTTCGATACCTACGACATGCCGACTGAGTACGGCTCTTCGCTGTACGCGAGCCACCGTCCCCGGCGCGACGCCGCCCCGGTGGCGCTGGCCCGCGGCGATGGTGCTGTCGTCCTGGGCAAGACCGTGACCACCGAGTTTGCGTTCTTCGCTCCTGGCAAGACCCGCAACCCGCACGACCCGTCCCGGACGCCCGGTGGCTCCTCGAGCGGATCGGCCGCCGCCGTTGCCGATTGTATGGTTCCGGCGGCTTTCGGCGCCCAGACGGCAGGCTCGGTCATCCGCCCGGCCGCGTACTGCGGCGTGGTGGGGTTCAAACCGTCGTTTGGGCGCATCCCTCGCTCGGGGGTGTGGCCCCTCGCCGAGTCCCTGGACACGCTCGGGACGCTCGGCAGGACCGTGGAGGACGCCGCGCTGCTGGCGGCCTCCGCAAGCGGGCGCGCATCCATGCGCGGTGCGGGGCCGGCCCATCCACCGCCGAGGATCGGGCTGTACAAGACCCATGACTGGGAGCGAGCCGCTCCCGAGTCGCGCGCAGCGGTCGAAGATGCCGCTCGCATCCTGGATGAGGCGAGTGCACGGCTGTCGGATGTCCCCCTCTCCGACTCGTTCACCGGCCTCGTCCAAGCCCACGCACTCGTTATGGCCTACGAGGCATCCCACACGTTCGCGCACGAGCTCCGGGAGAACCGTGACGCGCTCAGCCGGGAGCTGGTGGCCCTCTTGGAGCAGGGCCTAGCCACGTCGCCGGATGACTACGCCGCCGCGTTGCGGGAGCGCGACGCGGCCGTTCCAGAGCTCGCCCGCATCTTCGAGGAGGTTGACGTCCTCCTCACGCCGAGCGTTATCGGCGAGGCGCCGCTGGGGCTCGGATCGACTGGGGACCCGCTCTTCAACCGAGCCTGGACGCTCCTGGGCACACCGGCCATCCACCTCCCCGGGTTCTCCGGGCCGAACGGCATGCCGGTGGGCGTCCAGCTCGTCGGTCCGGTAGGCGGCGACGAGCGTCTGCTCACCGCGGCCCGCTGGGCCGAGGAGCGACTGTCCTCGCGCCGACCCCGGGCCCGGCCCGCCCGCTCAGCCTGAGGGGTACAGAAACCCCCGATTCATTGATCACGCGGCGACCGCTTGATACTCATGGATAAGGCCTGTCGGGGTCGAAAACTCCGATTCGCGTGGAAGACGTACTCGAGCAGATCGTCGACGACTACCTGCAGTTCAGTGGCTACTTCACGACCCACAATGTCCGCTTCCGGCCCAGGACGGACCACCCCGACTACGTCGGCGACCAGGACCGGTCCCCTCCGATGTCGATGTCGTCGGCAACCACCCAGGCCGCACGGGTGTCGACCGGGTCATCGTGTTCACCTGTAAGTCATGGCAACAGGCTTCAATGCGGCGCGGAAGCTCGCAGAGCTCCGGGAAGAGAAGCGCAACCCAAAGCGAGCAACTGGCACCACTTCCGCGAACTGTGGATCCGCCGGGAAGGCCTGGGACCCGCTCCAAGAAGGAGCGGCCCCAACTGGTCCGAGTTCCTTCGCGCTCAGGCCGACGGCATCCTCGCCTGCGATTTCTTCACAGTGGGAACTATGCGGCCTCGACAGGTTCGAGGGTGACGTCGTACCCCATGCGTTCGAGCTGGCGGACGAGCCGCTTCTTGTACGCGGTCTTGGTCTGGCGTTGGACGAAGTAGTCGGCGCCGAGGTCCGAGTACGGCTGGTTGTTCGAGAGCAGGTGGTAGGCGATCACCAGGATCGAGTGTCCGGTCGCCACCGCGGCCTTGGCCGGACCGCGCTGGCCGCGGATCCGGGCGTAGTGCGCGGAGTGGTAGGTGCCCTGGAGCCGGCCGCGCCGTGCGCCGCCTCGACCAGCGCCTTGCGAAGCCACTTGGATCCCTTGCGGGTCTTCCCGGAACGCCGCTTGCCGCCGGACTCGTTGTTCCCGGGGCACATCCCGGCCCACGATGCCAGATGGGAGGCGGAAGGGAAGCGGCTCATGTCCGGGCCGCACTCGGCGATGATGACCTCAGCGGTCCGGCGGGCTACCCCCGGGATGGTGTCCAGCAGCTTCACCTCCTCGGCGAAAGGGGCGATGACCTCTTCGATCCGGGCGGACAGGCGCTCGATCGACTCCTCGATGTGAGAGAGCTGAGTTCGTTGCCTGGACGAAGGTGTTGCAGGATGGAACTCCGCCTTCGAAGAGAACCATGGCGCGAGTACCGAGGACTCGAATGCGAACCCGGGAGCCAGGATCCCGCGGGCCCGCGCGATCCCCGAGGGATTCGCGATCGCGATCGACACGAGGGAGCGCTACGCGTTTCGCTTCGCCGGCAGAGGTGTCCGAACCGAGCGGGTGGCCCTTGCAGCCGGCGACTACGCCGTCAGATCGGGCGAGGCCCTGGTCGCGGCCGTGGAGCGCAAGGCCTTCGAGAACTTCGTTGATTGCCTCTCCGACGGGACGCTCGCGTTCCAGATGCAGCGGCTCTCCGAGCTGCCGGTGGCGGCGGTCGTCGTGGAGGGGCGCTACTCGGCGCTGTTCAAGCTGGAGCACGTCGCCGGTGCCTGGCTGGCCGAGTCGCTGGCGGGCCTGCAGGTGCGCTACCAGGAGATCGGCGTCGTCTTCGCCGACTCCCGCAATTTCGCCAAGGAATGGACCTACCGGTTCCTGGCCTCCGCGCTTGGGGATGCGACCGGCGCCGCCTCAGCGGACTGAGGCAACGGTTGCCGGCCTGCAGGGGCACCGCGGGAGGGCGAATCGGCGTTTTCGCGCCCCACACGCTGGCGCCGACCCCCACCAGCACTCGCCTCGCGCCGAACGAACGGATCGCGATGCCAGCCAGCGGCATCGCAAAGGCCATCGCCACGTTCAGCAGCACCACCAGGACCGCGACGCGCGAGATCCCCGTGTCGAAGTCCTCGGCGATCGCCGCGACGCCGACGGTCACCGACGTGTTGATGACGGTGCCGGTGAGGCCGGCGCACACCAGCTCGGCGATCAGGAACGGATAGGCGTCGCGGACGGCGTCAGATCTTGTGACCGACACCTTCGATCACGTGCTTGCAGCTGATCACCAGGGTGTCGTCGACAGCCTGCACCTTGTGCTTGTGGTTCGGCAACGCGTGGAACCCCATCCCGGGACCGAGCTCGGCGTGTTCCCCGTCCATGTCGACCGACAGGTGCCCGGAGATGACGTACATCACCTGCTCGTGCGGGTGCTGGTGCTCGACGGCGCCCTCCCCGGCCTTGAACGAGAGCCGGCCGACCTCGATGTGCTCACCGGTGACGAGCTCACCGTAGGCGGTCGAGTACTTCGGGGTCACGAGCTCCTTCTCGATCTCGTCGAACACGAGGAACGGCATCTCGTCCCCTCCTTTCGATTGGTCGATGTGCCTAGCCCAGGTCGCCGGTCTTGTCGTAGTTGGGGTCGACCAGGTTCTTGAAGCTGATCGCCTCGACATCCTCGAGGGCTTCGACGGCGTGCTCCGCGTTGGAGGGGTTGAACGTCGCCTGCCCCGGACCGACCTCGTACGTTTCCCCATCGCATGTGACCTTCAGGCGGCCCTTCACGACGAACATGACCTGCTCCTCGGCATGACGGTGCGGGTTCGCCCCCTCGCCCTTCGCGAACGCGACCTTGGTGAGCTCGATCCGCTCGCTGCGAAGGACCGGCCCCCTCGCCTCCGAGTACGCCGCCGAGACGACGTTGTCCTCATCCCGGTCGAACGTGATCAGTCCCATCAGTCTCTCCTTTCTGGTCTCCCGTTCCGAGCTCCGCGGGCTGCCGAGCTCACGTCGCTATCAGATCCAACTCCTCGAACCTACGGAGCACGTCAGCCTTCATCAGCGCGACCTGGTCGTCCGCGGGGTCGCGCGGGAACGGCAGGTCGACCGCGAGGTCCTGGCGCAGCTTGCCGCCCCTCGCGAGGATCACGATCCGGTTGGATAGCTCGACCGCCTCGCCCACGTCGTGGGTGACGAACAGGACCATCTTCTTCGTCTCGACCCACATCGAGTAGAGCTCCCGGCGCAGACCACGCGCCGTGATCGCGTCCAAATGACTGAAGGGCTCGTCCATGAGCAGCGCGTCCGGCTCGATCGAGAACGCCCGGGCGATGCCGACACGCTGCTGCATGCCACCCGAAAGCTGGGCCGGATAGGCCTTCTGGGAATCGGCGAGTCCCACCATCTCGAGGTAGCGCTCCGCGCGCTCGCGGACGCCCTCGCTCCGGTCGCGCTGGACGAAGAGCATGTTGTCGATGACCGATCGCCAGGGCAGCAGCCGCGGCGCCTGGAACACGTAGCCGACCCGCGCGCGGCGGCCGTCCTCGGTGATGTCGACGCTCCCCGACGTCGGCGTCTCGATGCCCGCGAGGATGTTCAGGAGCGTCGATTTCCCGCACCCGGACGGTCCGACGATGCTCACGAAAGCATGACCGGAGGCCTCGAACGACACGCCGTCCAGCGCCACGATGGAGCGATCCAGACCGACGAACACCTTCCGAAGGTTCCGTACCTTGACGACCGCCACGTGCTCAGTCCTCCTCGTATGTCATTGGATCGTCTCCGCGGGCCGCACCTTGGTGGCGGACGGACGCCAGCGGAACACCCACCGCGACAGCCGTCCGAAGACGAGCCGCTCGACGGCGATCGAGAACAGGGCGAAGTACAGCGCGAACCCGACCACGCCGGCGAAGTGCCCGTATTCGCGCATCTCGTTGATCACGTATCCCGCGCCAGAGGTCGCCGCGAACACCTCGGCCAGGACGAGCCCCTTCCATCCGTTGGCCAATCCGTACCGAAGCGAGGCGAAGAAGAACGGGCTGAGCGATGGGAGGACCAGGTGGCGCAGGACGCGACCGGCGGGCACCTCGTACGCGGCGGCCATGTCGCGCAGCTCCTTCGATACGTCGCGCACACCCTCCGCCGTATTGAGCATCACGTACGGCAGCCCGGCGATGAACACCACGATCACAGGGCCTTGGCCCTCGAACCCGAACCACATCGCGACCAGGAGGCCCCAGATCAGATAGGGGAAGGTCAACCCGACCACGACGAAGTCGTGGAGGAGCGCTTCGATGCGGGCGGACATCCCCATCGCGAGTCCGAGCACGCCCCCCACGGCAAGCGCAAACGCGAACCCCACCGCGAGCCGCGTCAGGCTGACGGAGAACGCCTCGACCAACGTCCCCTCGCGGGCTTGCTCGATCATCGCTTCCAGCACCTCAGCGGGCATCGGAAGGATCCGCGACGGGATCAGCGGCGCGATCAGCTGCCAGGCGACAAGGAACGCGAGCGGAGCGGTGATCCTCGCAGCGCGCGGGCTGAGGAGGACGCGTCGAAGTCGAGCCGTCGACCTCGTCGGCGCGGTGGTGCTCACCTGCACGAGTCCCTCCCCGATCCTCATCCGAACGCCTTCGGCCGCCACCGGAAGAAGCGGCGCTCCAGCCGTTGGAGGATCAGCCGCTCCGTGATCAGCGCGAGGCCGATGAGGAAGAAGGCCCACGCGAGGACGCCCGAGGTCTTGAACAGTTCGAACCGCACCCGGATCTGGATCCCGACGCCGTCCGCGCCACCGAACAGCTCGGTGAGGGCAGTGATCTTCCAGGCGATAGCGAACCCGTACCGGACGGCGGTGAACAGGAACGGCGCGACGGCCGGCAGGACGATGTGCCTCAGCTGGGTCCGTCGATTGACGCCGTACGCAGTCGCCATGTCCATCAGCTCGCTCGGGACCGCGCGGACGCCCTCGACGACGTTGACGGTGACGTGCGGGAACGACGTCAGGACGATGGCAACGATCGGGGCCAGGCTGGAGAGCCCGAAGATCATCACGCAGATCAGCGCGAAGATGAGCCCCGGGGTCGTGAGCGTCAGCATCACGTAGTCGCGGAAGAACCCGTCCCAGTAGGCACTGCGCCCCATCGCGATCCCGATGGCCGTCCCGAGCAGGTAGGCGAGGACGAAGCCGATCGCCAGGTGCTTGGTGGTCGCGAAGAAGGCCGGCCAGAAGTCGCCGGAAAGCAGGATCGACCACATGTCCTGCAGGACCTTGGTCGGAGCGGGGAGGATGAACGGCTCGAACACGTAGGTCCCCAGCAGTTGCCACGTCCCGACGAACAGGACGTACCCGGCGAGCCTCCATCCCAAGTGCCTCGACGTCTTCGGCTCTGGTCGCCGCGCGAGGCCCGGGAGGAGCCTCGCGATGGAAGGCCGTGCCGTCTGCGTCGCCACGTGGTCCTTGCTCCCATCCTCAGCGTGCCGCGGGGTCCGGTCATCCCAGGGCCCCGGGATTCCTGTGCGATGAATGTTCGGGCGCGATCGGGGTGGTCGCTACTCGGCGGGCGCCTCCTCAGGTTCGACGGCCTCGAACCGCGGGATCTCTGCGTCCGGGTCCATCCATCCCGTCTGCTTCATGAGGTCATACACCTTCGTCTCGTTCTCCACCCACTCCTCGTCGAGGTAGACGGTCGGCGCGAAGAAGTCGTACTCCTGCATGAACTCGACCGCGAAGTCGACGTCGGCCTCGTCCTCGACCGCAAAGTGCTGCGGGTAGGTGCGGATGATCTCCTCCTGATTCTCCTGCCACTCCTGGATTCCGCGCTCCCACAGGGCAAGGAAGAACTGGACCTCGTGCTGATGGGTGTCGAACCAGTCGGCCCGCGCGACGAAGTTGTTCCCGTTCAGGCCCTTGTGCCCGGGCGCGTATTCCTGCTGGTAGAGCTGCCAGGGGGCGCTGGTCGGATCGTAGAGCGCCCGAACCTCGTTCTGCCGCCAGTAGGGGAACGCCGCCTCCGGGATGCAGACGCACGCGTCCAGGTCGCCTCGGATCAGCAGATCCATGTTGGCGAAGTGATCGCCTTCGCGGAGGTCGAAGTCCGCGCAGTCGCTCCCGTCCGGTCGCTCGATGCAGAAGTCGAGACCGTACCAGTCGTTCGCGAACATGCCCCAGACGATCGTGGATGAGACCGTACTGGGGACTCCTATCGTCGCGCCCTGCAGGTCCTCCAAGGTCTGGGCGTCGCTATCCGCTCGGACGAACACGGGGACGCGCAGGTTGTTGTACGCCCCGAACGTGACTGTCTCGATCCCGGTCTCCTGCTCGAGCAGCGGCGTCTCATACGTCGCCATCGACACGATGTCACCGTGCCCGCCGGCGAAGAACGTGAACTCGTCCCACGTCGAGGTCGTGACCAGTCGGACGTTCCACTGATCCTCGATCTCAGGGATGATGCCCTGGTCGTTCATCCAGTCGATCACCGGATCGGGCGCGAAGGCGAACCGGACGACTGAGCGGCCCTCGGCCTCGGCGTCGCCGTCACCTCCGCACGCGACCGCCACCAGCGCCAGCGCGCTCACCGCGGCGACCGACCAGAAAGCCCTCTTCCTTCGCATCCGCCCCCTCCTCTGCGTCAGCTCGTTCCTCCGCCTACGATCCGGGCGCCCCGACCCTGCGCGGTCGTGGACGTCGAACTATCTCCTCGATCGCCGTCACCTCCCCGGCGAGACGGGGTCGCTCCCCGCGGGATGCGGCGCGAGAAATCCACCGCGGTACTCCCACCGCCGTGCGGTTGCTCCCCGGAGCCGCCAGCTCCCTGCGCCGTGAGTGACCACCATCAGTCCGCATTTAGTGCACAATATCTAATCACAGTCAACCCAGGAAATGGTTTCAGCGTCTCGACGATTATGTATTATGTGCGGCTGGCAACGACGCTAGCAGGGGCAACGTCCCAGGGAAGGTGCTGGATGCGCGGGATGGCGGTCACGGCTTACGGCGATCCCCTTGTAGAGATGGAATTCCCCGAGCCCGAGATCCCGCCCGGGCACGCCCTGCTCGAGGTCGTCACGTGTGGCGTCTGCTTCTCGGACGTGAAGACCTCCCGCGGCCATATGCCTTTTAGCGACGCGCTGACGCTCCCGCACGTCCCCGGCCATGAGATCTTCGGTCGCGTCCTCGAGACGAACCCGCCGGGTCTGCTCGAGCCGGGAACGGTCGGGACGGTCTTCCACTACTGGCCGTGCGGGCGCTGTGTGAGCTGTCGGCGCGGCGACGAGACCCTGTGCTCGCAACTGGTGGCGTGGGTCGGGTTCACGCACCACGGCGGCTTCCGCGAGCGGATCGCCGTGCCGGTTGATCGGCTCGTCGCGATCCCGCCGTCGATCGACCCCGTCCACGCCGCGCCGATGTCCTGCGCGCTCGGGACGGCCTATCGTTCGGTCGTCGTCCGCGGCGGCGTCCGGCCGGGCACGTCGGTGGCGGTGCTGGGGCTCGGCGGCGTCGGAATCCACGCCGCCCAGATCGCCGCCGCCGCGGGCGCTCGCGTCTTCGGATTCGACCTGCACGAGGGGACGCTGGCCGCCGCGCGGAAACTGGGCCTGGACGCCCGGACCGCGGAGGCAGGCGCCGCCGACGAGGCAGTGGGGGAGGCAGGCGGTGAGGGGTTGGACGTCGTCCTCGACACGGTCGGCCACGCCGAGACCCTGGCGCTCGCCGATCGGCTGGTCCGGACTGGCGGCCGGATCGTCGCTGTCGGGTACGCCCCTACGTCGGCCGTCGGGATCCCCACGCCGCGCCTCGTCCTCGGCGAGCTCGAGCTGCTCGGCTCGCGGTACGCGCACCGCGACGATCTGGAGCACGCGATCGCGATGGTCGCGGCCGGCCAGGTGCAGCCCGTCGTGGGGCTCGTCCGCCCGCTGGAGGAGGTGAACGAGGTCTTCGCCGCGCTCGAGTCCGGTGACGTGATCGGTCGCGCCGTGCTCGACGTGGCTGGGGGGAACGACGTCGTCCGGAGCTGAAGGGCTTTCGTTCCGAAGACCCGGGCCGGGCGTCGGATATCCTGTACAGACTGACCGCCGTGGAAGGAATGGCCGTGGCTCGCAGGCCCGAGATGCTCGATCGCGACACCACCGCGAAGGTGGTGGCCGAGCGCCTCCGTGATGAGATCCAGGACGGGACCCTCGCGCCCGGGACGCGGCTGCGGCAGAACGAGATCGCGCGCCGCTTCGGCGTGAGCACGACCCCCGTCCGCGAGGCGTTCGCGCAGCTGCAGGCCGAGGGCCTCGTCCGCATTGACCCGCACCGCGGCGCCGTCGTCTTCCACCCCACCGTCGAAGACCTCGTCGAGTTCTACGAGATCCGTGAGGTCCTCGAGTCCCTCGCCGTGGTGCGGGCGATCCCACGGCTGCGGTCCGACGTCGTGAAGGAACTCGCCGCGTTGATCGACCGGATGCGCCGCACGGACGACGCGCGCCGGTGGTTGAAGCTGAACGACGACTTCCACCTGCGCCTGTACGACTGCGCCGGGATGCCTCGTCTTGCCGCGTTGATCGAGAACCTGCGCGACGCCTCGACCCCCTACATCTACATGTTCGTCGCCTCCCGCCCGCCGAAGGACCGCGCGAACGAGGAGCACCAAGCGATCCTCGACGCGTGCGTGAACGGCGACGCCCCTGCCGCGCAGCGCGCGATCCGTAAGCACTTGGGGTCGGCGGCGGCGGACCTGGTCCGCTTCCTGGAGCCGCCCGCGGCCGCAGCCCAAGGTGGCGGCTCCTCCGGCTCCGGGCACTGACCAACCACACGGCGATGCGGGGCGATGGCGACATCGTGGTGCTTCGGGACGCGGTCGTGCGGATCGAGGGGCGCAGAGTCCTCGGGCCCGTCGACCTCGACGTGCGGTCCGGCGAACGGTGGGTCCTGCTCGGCCCCAACGGGAGCGGAAAGACGACGCTGCTCGGCCTGGCGGGTGCCCGGCGCCAGCCCACGTCGGGACTCGTACGTGTGCTCGGACTCACCTTCGGCCGCGCCGACGTGCGCACGCTGCATCCGCGCATCGGGCACTGTAGCCACACGCTCACCGAGATGATGCCGGGGAACCTGTCGGTGCTCGATGTCGTGCTAACGGGCAAGCGCTCGGCGCTTGTAACGTGGTTCGACCTGATCGACGACGAGGACCGTGCCAAAGCGCGGGAGCGGCTCGCCGAGGTCGGAGCTGACACGCTCGCGGGGCAGGCCTTCGCTGCATGCAGTCAGGGCGAGCGCCAGCGGGTCCTCCTCGCGCGGGCGCTGTTCGGGCGGCCCGAGCTGCTGATCCTCGACGAGCCGTCCGCTGGGCTCGACTTCCCGGCACGGGAGCTGTTGGTCGCGGCGCTGGAGGCCTCGGCCGAGCAGCCGGATCGGCCGACGATGCTGCTCGCGACCCAGCACCTCGAGGAAGTCCCGCCGTCGACGACGCACGCGGCGCTGCTGCTCGCTGGCGAGTTGACCGCGTCGGGACCGGTCGAGACCGTCCTAACGGGGGAACGCCTGCGCGAGTGCTTCGGTCTGGACGTCGAGGTGGGCCGGCGAAACGGCCGGTGGTGGGCGGCCTCTTCCACCTGAGACGGGATATGGAATGGTCGGCTACGAGCGGCGCGCCGCTAGCGCGTTCGCGTTCACGGCGTACGGTGGCATCTCGCCCCGCAGCGCCACCGCCACCTGCTCCGCAGCCTTGCGCTGCTGCTCGCTCATCGACTCCTCGCTGTAGAAGGCGGCATGCGGCGTGACGATCACGTCCGGACGCTCGAACAACGGGTCGGCGGCATCCGGCGGCTCCTGCTCGAGCACGTCGAGTGCTGCTCCGCCGAGGTGGCCAGCGTCGAG
>Ga0326597_10003304_pt1 | contig 23402 bp, 19 predicted proteins | sample RVTome_12_FD_203789 | JGI IMG/M metagenome (GOLD analysis project Ga0326597, IMG submission 203789) | Soil microbial communities from uranium-contaminated site in the Upper Colorado River Basin, Wyoming, United States - RVT100D185 | ecosystem: Environmental > Terrestrial > Soil > Contaminated >... | reverse complement strand
GCGCACGCTTTCCTTACTCTGGAAACCTTGCGAGGTAAAAAAAACTTCTGGGTGGACCCTGCCGAGGACGCGACGTGAGATTCAATATATCTTGTTCACCTGGACTGGCGTTTGCGCTTACTGTGGCGCCGAAGCAAGAGCTGCCCGCAGTCCATAATACTTAACGTAGTAATACTAAAGGGGGCTGGCACTAACCAGGGAACGCGGACCCAGCCGTAAACGGCTGGGCTAGGGAAAAGAACAACTCCCACGGCACAAAAGACGTGCCGTGGCTACCCCGGCCAGAAACTATACACGAACTCTGAAAACAGGCTAGCGGGATGTCTCCGGAGCATTCGACTCGCCCGCTTCCCGCGCGGCGCGCAGGTCGCCTAAGAGGCTTCCTACGTCGGCCTGGTCACCCCAGTAAAAGGCGAAGAACGGCGCGTAGCGGGACCGCTGTCCCGTGATCGTGAGCGCTGTGCCCAAAGACCTCCGGGCTCGGTCGAGGTCTCCGCGCTTCCAGTGGAGAAAACCTTCGACCACCCACAGACGAGGGTTGCCGGCGCTGAGGCTTTTCCCCTGATCGACGGCGAGCGCGGCCTGCTCCAGGCTTCCCTGCAAGATATAAGCCCTTGCGAGGCCGGCGTACGCGTCGGTGACCCACAGGCGAGTCCCCGAATTCGCCGCGGGGTCTTCGAGCGCACGCTGGTAGATGCGGATCGCTTCGGGGTAATCCCTGGCGTTCCATGTCAGGGCATCCGCCAGATTCACCAGGTAGCCGGGGGCGGGGCGAAGCGCCACGGCCCGAACCAGAAGGTCTCCGCCGCGTTGCAGTTGGCCGGCCCGCATCAAAGCGAGCCCGAGACTCTCATTGCAGTAGGCCGAGTCGGGGCAGGTAGGGTAGGTGGTTTCCCAAAGGGCGAGATTATCCCTCCAGACAGGGAGACGGGCTGTGGTGCGCCAGGCGAGCGTGACCAGCACGGCGCACATGGCGGCTTCCCAGGCCCAGCGCCGCCAGCCCGGCCCCGGGCGGTATTGTGCTGACCGATCTTTGTGTGACCGATCCTCTCCTGACGGATCTGGGAGCTTGAAGAAGAAACCGCTCGCCAGCACAAACAGGCCGATGATCGGAATATAAAGATAGCGGTCGGCAACCCAAATCCCGAACGGAATGATCTGCAGGACCGGGGCGAGAAAAACGAGGAACCACAGAGCCCAGAACTGAATGCGGCGGCTGCCGCGGAGCAGGAACCCCGACAGGGCGAGAAGAGCAATCCAGAGAACCGCCAGCGTCCAGGTGAACTCCAGGGAAACGGGGAAGACGTACCAGGCCGAAAGCGGATGGGGGACGAGCGTCATCTGGATATAGAAGAAAATGAACAGGGGCAGATTCATCAGGTGGACGGCGAGCCCGCCGTAGTAGCCGCTCTCCCCCGCCCAGTCGGTTCCCATGAAGCTTGCCATGTGGGCGGCCGTCATGAGAGCCGAGATCAGGAAAAAGCACGCCAGGGTTGCGATGGTCTTCCTATCGAAGGGGCGGCGCTGCCGGTAGTCCCACAACAAGAATATCGCCGGAGCTACCACGGTATTGATCTTGGCGAGAAGGGAGAGAGCCAGGAAGACGGCGCACAAGAAGCCTGAGCTCCAGCCGCCTTTCTCCCGCAGCCGAAGAAAGGCAAGGAATGAGAGCAGAAAGAACAGGAACGCAAGAGTGCTTTTCGTCTCGGCGACCCAGGCGACGGTTTCAACGGCGGTTGGGTGGACCGAATAAAGCAGACTGGCGAGCAGCGCGATGCGGGGCGATTCGATTCTAGCCAGGACCAGATACAGGAGCAAAACGCAGGCGGCATGGAGCAGGAGCTGTGCCAGATGGTATCCAAACGGGTCGGCGCCGAAGATTTGATAGAGGAGCGCCAGGAAGGTATGGTGGACGGGGGCATAATGCCCCAGATAGGTCGATGTCCAGATGGCTTTCAGTTGGGGCTCCGTCAGTCCCTGAATCCGGTAATTGGTGCTGACATAGTAGAAATCGTCCCAGACAAACTCGTAGTAGAGCGAGGGAGCGTAGAGAGCGAAAGCAATGCATAGCAGAAGAGCGTACGGCAAGAGCCTGCTCCACGAATTCAGCCGCTCTGGAAAATCAAGCACCATGATGCTGCAATGTCCTTCTCAGGAAGCGCCCGGAAAAATCTCTTCGAAGTCCGGGAAGGCGGCCGCCGTGCCTCTATCTTTGCAATATTCCGTTCGAGAATGAAAGCAACGCCTGTGCCTATTGCGTAGCGGGCTGGACGGCTTGCAGCAATTGCTGCACGTCGCGTGCGTTGCCCCACACCTGATGCAGAAAGGCCACGACGTCGGGCGGCTGGCCGGCCAGGATCAATGCTTGTACGAGCGAATCGCGGGTTTCTTCGGTATTTCCTTCCTTCCACTCGAGAAACGCTTTGCTGGCCCAGAGGTCCGGCTCCGCGGTGCTGGCTTCCATGCCTGCTTCGAGCGCGCTGCGTGCCTGGGTGAAATTGCCTGTCAGGACGTTGATGCGGACCAGCTTGGCGTAGATGGCTGCTTTTCCCGGTCCCGGCGTCTGGGCGAGCGCCGCAGAATACGCCACCCCGGCTTGGTTGTAATCGTGGGCGACAACGGAGTAGGCGTCGCCGAGGTGAAGCAGGAATCCGGGCGCGTCGCGCAACTCCACGCCGCGGATCATTTCCCGGAAGCCGCGTTCCGTCTGCCCATCATCCAAAAGAGCGGCGCCCAGGCTCACGTGACAGTAGGCCGAAGTATCGCAGTCCGGGGTGGTGGTTTCCCAAAGCGTCAGGTTGTTTCTCCAGACCGGCACGTGGGAGAAAGTGGTCCAGGCGAACAGCAGCAGGACCATACCCATGGCGAGATTCAGTCCCCAGACCCCCGCGCGGCTCGGGATTCGCTCCCGAACCGCAAAAAACCCCATGCCGGCGAGCACAAATCCGCCGATGGCCGGGATGTACAGGTAGCGGTCCGCCACCCAGATTCCGAACGGAAACAGTTGCAGCACGGGAGCGAGGAACACCAGAAACCAAAGCCCCCAGAACCGCACGACGCGGTTTCCCCGGTAAAGCAGCCCCAGGAGGCCGAACAGTCCGGTCCAGGTTAAGACAATGGTCCAGTCAATCGACTCGGAAATCGGGACCATGCGCCAGGCCGAGAGCGGATAGGGAAACGCGAGCATCCGGACGTAGAACCATAGGAAGCGGGGAATATTCATCAAATGGGTCCAGAAGCCGAGGTAATACATGGTGCCGTCGCTCTCGGACGGCTCGTAGAAACTGGTCAGATGAATTCCGACAAAGGCGACACAGAGGAGGAAGTAAACAGCGAGGCTCCGGAGACGGTCCTTCGTGAGAGAGCCTTGGCGGTAGTCCCACAGGAGAAAGATCGCCGGCGCCACCACGGTGTTGATCTTGGAAAGCAGCGAAAGCAGCAGGAACAAGCCGCACCAGAAGCCGTAGTTGAATTTCCCCGTCTCCCGCTGGCGCAGGAACATGTAAAAAGAGAGCAGGAAGAAAAGGAATGCCAGCGTGCTCTTGGTCTCGGAGACCCAGGCGACCGTCTCGATGTTCGGGGGATAAAGGGCGAAGAGCAAGCTGGCCAGCCACGCGATGCGGGGCGATTCCATTTTGCTCAGGAGGTGGAACAGCAGGCAGACGGAGGCGGCATGGACCAGAAGCTGGGCGACATGGTAGCCGAGCGGGTCGATGCCGGAGAAAAAATGCACCAGGGCCAGAAACGTCAATTGCATCGGAGCGTAGTGGCCGAGATGGGTCCCGGTCCAAATCATCCAAAGACGGTCGCGGGAGAGCTCCTGGATGCGGTAGTTCAGGCCGATGTAGTAGACGTCGTCCCAGACGAACTGGAAGAAAACGGTGGCGCTGTAGACGGCCAGGGTGATGCCCAGCAGCGCCGCGTAGGGGACGAGCTTTCGCCAGGAGTGGAGACGGTCGGGAAATTCGAAGAATGAAGTTTGGCTGTCCATTTCGATCTGCGCTTGATCCGCGCTGAATCCGTGGTCAATCCGCGCTGAATCCGGCCGGTTGCGCGACCCGGCGGGTCTCCGGGAGCGGCGCTGTCCGGCTGCGGAATCTCAGGTCCGCTGCGCCAGGATATTGAGCGTGCCGCCCCGTTTGCGGGCCGCATCCCAGAGCGTGCTTCCGAGGGCCGGGATGGCAAGCGCCGCCGCCGCCGTGAGTCTCTGAGCCTTTTCCGCCGCGCTGGCCGGCTGTCCTTTCAGGACCGAATAGAGACGGTTCTCATCCGCCCAGGCCCGGTTCAACCAGCTTTGGAGGGTTCCGTACCAGTCGTACTCGAAAGAGAGCGTCGAGCAGCGAGCGGTGCGAAAGCCCGCCTTGGCCAGGAGGGATTCCAGGCTCCTTTGGCGGAAGTGCCAGAGATGCCGCGGCAGGTCCAGATGAAACCAGTGACGGCCGGCGGCCTCGGCCTGCGCTCCTCCGAAGTTCGGGACGGCGACGGAGAACCATCCCTGCGGGGCGAGGATGCGGTGAATTTCCTCGAGCGACGCGAACGGGTCCCGCAGGTGCTCGAGCACGTGCCACAGCGTCACGAGCTGGAAATGGCCGTCCGGGAACCGGCATTCCTCGAGGTCCTTGTAAAAGACGTAGGACAGAGGATGTTCTTCCGGGGAGGACCTTTCGAGGCCGTAGGCTTCCACGCCGGCCTCCCGTGCCATGCGAATGAGGGTTCCGCGCCCGCAGCCGATATCGAGCATGCGCGCTCCGGGAGCGAGCAGATCGCGAATGCCGCGCCACTTGGTCCACGTCAGGGCGCGAATCCCCGCTTCGACAGGGGACAAAAACTTCTTGCGCCCCTTCCCGTAATAAGTCTCGTCGTAGTGGCGCGCGAGCTCGTCCTCGGACGGCTGCGGATGGAGGAAGGCCACGCCGCAGGAGGCGCAGTCGGCCATTGGAAACGGGGCGGTCTCCAGGCGCGAGCGGGGCGGGCTCGGCGCGCCGCAGAGGGGACAAGCCGGCGGCAGATCAAAGGAACTGCTTGAAGCGGTATATTCCGGAGCGGTGGACAAAGTATTTCACAATCGTTTTCAAGATGCCGAGGCCGTAAATGCAGCCCTGGCCGAAGTTGACCGAGGAGCAGTCGAAGCTGTAGCGCGTGCTGACGGGGATCTCCTTGAAGCGGACTTTCTTGAGCATCAACTGCACCAGGATTTCGTTGTCGAAGACAAAGCCCTCCGAGTTGGCCTCAAAGTTCACGCTTTCGAGGGCCGCGCGGGAGAAAGCCCGGTAGCCGGTGTGGAACTCGGAGAAGGCCGTGCCGAGCGCCAGGTTTTCCGTGCCGGTCAGAATGCGATTGGCCACGAACTTCCAGCGCGGCATCCCGCCCGCCAATGGGTCCCCGAGCATCCGGGACGCCAGCACGACGTCGGCTTCTCCCGCGCGCAGCGGAGCCACCAGGTCGCCAACGATGGTCGGATCGTACTGGTAGTCGGGATGGAGCATCACGACGTAGTCGGCGCCCTGCTGCAGCGCCGTCGTGTAGCAGGTCTTCTGGTTGCCGCCGTAGCCCCGGTTCTTGCGGTGGCGGATGGCCGTGATGGGAAGCTTGTTGGCGATGGCCCAAGTGCCGTCGGAGCTGGCGTCGTCGACCAGAATGATTTCGTCATAGCTGCTCGGGGGAATGTGGTAATAGGTCTTCTCGAGCGTCCGGGCGGCGTTATAGGCCGGCATGACGACGACGGTCTTGCCGGGCCGATTCACCGGCTGCGTCTGGGGCCGTGTCTGATTCTCCATTCCCGCTTGCGGCAGCCTCATAGCGTTTCCCTGCCTTCTGAGGCGCATTTTATCACAAGAATTCAGAGCGCCGGACGGGACAAGGAGAATCCGGGGGTGTAACGTTTGGTATTGCCCGCCTGGGGCAAAGGCGTTAGAATGAGGTGAGTGAAATCTTTCCGGCTGCCCGCCCGGAGCGGAGGTTGAGCCAGATGCTCTGCCGGTTTGCTTTGACAGTCAGTCTGGTGTTTGGCGCCGCGTCAGCGCAACGCCTCTTTGCCAAGGACTTGATGCCGCGCTCGCGCATGGACATCATGCGCGGGCTGATTGCCGAGTATGCCACCGTCAAGGCGCCCCTTCCGCGCGGGGAAAAAGGTTTGTTCCTGAAGACCGACGGCGAGATTGAGGTGGAGAAGCTGAAGAAAGAGATCACGGCCGAGGGCACCGCCATCCCGCCCGACGTCCTCATTCAGATCACCGACATCGTCTTCCGCGACAAGGAAATCGCTTTCGAGATCAATGGCGGCGGGCGCAAGAAGACCAAGTGGTACGAGCGGGTGGAAGTCGGCACGGGCTACGGCACGGCTCCGATTGCCCCCCGAGACGGCCGGACCCCGACGGGTTCTACCGTGACGCTGGTCTTCCCGAAGAAGCTGCAGGACATGACCGTGGAGGAGATCAAGGAATACCTCCTGCCTGTACTCGATTTCACGCCGGTGACACCGATGCAGGCGCTGACTGCGCCGGTCCCGCCGGAGTTCCAGGCAGCCATTGAAGAGAAGCGGGCCGCCGAAGGCATGGACCGCGATATGGTCATTGCGGCGCTCGGACAGCCCGACCGCAAAGTGCGCGAGGAGACGGACGGCGTGGAGCAGGAAGACTGGATTTACGGCACGCCCCCGCTGCGCACCGTCTTCGTGAGATTCGAGGGCGAGGTCGTGGTGAGCGTGGAGGAATACTCGGGCGGCGTCACCGGCGCGGCCCAGCCGGCCGTGATGACGGACCCGCGCGACGCCCGATAAATTGTCCGGTTCCCATCAGCGATCAGCCCATTCTAGTCAGGCCATGCAGAGCATGCAGATTCGAATTGAATATTGCGCTCGCTGAAAGTACGAGCCGCATGCCGTCAGGTTGACGCAGCAGATTCTGGAAGAGTTCAAGCAGCGCGTTGCTTCAGTGGAATTGCGCCCGTTCGCGGACGGCCGCTTTGAGGTTTTTCTGAACGAGGCCCGAATCTTCTCGAAGCTCGCGATCCACCGCTTTCCCGAGTACGAGGAAATCCGGCCGTTGCTCACCCGCTAGGGCCGTTAGCCACAGAGCGAAACGAATCCCTGTGCCGTTTCGGAGGCACGGAGAACAGCAAAAAGAAGGCTCGGAGTCTTATTGGGCGCCCGCGACGACGATGTTGTCGAGATACATTCCGGCGTCATCCACGACGACCTGCGCGTTCACCTCGTCCCCGGCCTCGACGTTGTCGAGCTGGGTTTCGTCGCGCACCGGATAGGGCATCGCCATGGCGCCCATGAAATTGGGGATTTCGTCGTGATCCACGACGACCGTCTTTCCTTCCTTGTCCACGGAGATGATCCGGCCATGAAGGTCATGACGCTCGGGCCCGCCTGCGGCCGGGGCCGCTGATTCTGATGGCGATTGTTCCTGCCCAGGCTGCGAGCTGCACCCGCCGAGCCACAGCAGAAGGCCGGCCGCCGCAAACGAAAGAATCCACGAATGTCGTGCCCGTGCCCCTGGTTTTATGACCATTTCCTCTCCTCATATCCACAGCGTTTAGCGGGTTTTGCCCACAGCACCCTAGTGTTATCCTGCCGTAGTTGTACGCTGTTAGTGTACGCCAGGGAGTTTGCGCGAGGCAAGCAAGCTGCGGGGCGGGTAACCCGGTAACCATGGCCAGTCCGTATGTCATCCTCACCAGTTCAGCCACAGCGGTGGTGTATGCCTTCTGGTGCAGCATCCGCATTGCGAAACAATCGGGCCGGATTCGGGAACGGCTGAAGAAGGAAGCGCCGGAGGCGTGGTCGCAATTGAACGTCATCGTGCGGAATTGGAACAACGGGCAGGCCGGAATCATGTTCCTACAGAAGAAGAAACTGGCCGATTACCCCGGCTTCGAAGAGGAAGTGCAGCAGCTGCGCGGCCTGGAGCGGAAGATGCTCTGGGGGGTCGGGGTGGGTGTGGTGTGCATCGGCCTGGCCGTTGCAGGCACGGAGTTGTTGGGTTGGCAATGGTAGGCCCGGTCAGGACCTGCGCGCCAGGATGACTTCGGCGGGGATGGCGCGCTCGGTGATGCGGCGGCGCTCGGCGATGGGGAAGCCTGCGGATGGGAAATGGTCAGACAAGCTAATCGGGCGGCAGCCGCCGAGCAGGACGGGGGCCAGGAAGTACAGCGCGTTCCAGAGGCGGTCGAAGCATTTATTACCGTGGCCATTCCCGGCGTTCTTACCGTCGCTATTGCCGCGACCGGCGCTGCAGAGCAGGTAGGTGACGACGAGCCTGCCGGAAGGGCGCAGAACGCGGCGCATCTCGCCGACGGCGATTTCGATATCCTCTGCGGAGAGCAAGTCAAGGAAGTAGCTCGCAAAAACCAGATCAAAACTCTCGTCTGGAAAGGGGAGCCGCAGGGCGTCGCACCGGCAGAGGGCCGGTTTCCTCAGCGATGCGTGCTGCAGCCGCCGGCAGGTGCGGTCGAGCATTCCCGGCGTGAGATCAATTCCAATCGTCACGCCATCCGGATTCGCTTGTGCGAGCGATACGAAGACCGTTCCCGGCCCCACCGCGATTTCGAGGATTCGCTCACCGTTGCGGACAGCGGCCAGCTCCAATGCTGCACGAAGAGATCGCCCGTGCACGAGCCGCTGCCAGATTTTGTAGAGGGGAGCGAGGCGCGAGTAGACCTCGGGCATTTCCTCGACGCGGAGACGGGCGGGGGTGGATTCGCGGATCGGCACGATCAGTAGTATACGGGTGTCGGGGAGTGCTTAGGGTCGGCGCAAGACCGCTCGAAGGATTTTGAGCCGATCCTCCGGTCCTCCGGAGGCCGGCGCTTGGGCCTACGGCAGTGCGGTACATTCGTTCCACGAGCCGATTCGGCACGGCCGAGACCGTGCCCTTACGATATCTGTCGCCAAGCCGACGTCGTTATAGATGGCTAGAATCTTTCGCTTCTGCGGAGCGAGACATCGAACGAAGTCTCCGCTCCCTTCCGGTCTCGGCTCGGATGGAAAAACCCGCGGCACAACAAGCGTGCCGTGGCTACCGTCGAGGCCATGTGAATGTGGGCTGCGAGGGGTTCTATTTGGGGAGTGTTCGGGTCTATAATGGCCGAAGCGAAGACAAAACGACGGAGGGTCCACCATGCCTAAGAATCTGGTTCTCGTACTCTTGCTGGCGATCGGGTTCCCCGCCGGACTCGTGCAGGCGCAGATGAACCCGCCGTGCGTGGCCGGCAAGCTGACCTCGCCGGTCAAGATCGAGGTGTTCTCCGACTACCAGTGTCCCGCCTGCCGGGCGTTCTATCTCGGAACGATGAAGCAAGTGCTCTCCGAGTACGGCGACGCGGGCAAGGTGTGCGTCGTCTACCACGAGTTTCCGCTGAGCATGCATCCGCATGCTGTTCCGGCGGCGCAGTACGGGCATGCGGCGATGCAGCTCGGCGTGCGGCAATGGTTTCAGGTGACCAACGCACTGTTCGAGGCGCAGCCGGAGTGGGCCGCGAGCGGCAAACTGGAGCCGGTTGTCGCGGGAGCCCTGAGCAGCGAAGACATGGACAAGGTGCGCAAAATGGTGGATGATCCCGCCATCAACGCCGCGATCAAAAGGGACATTGAGCTGGGGCAGAGCAGGGAAGTCAACTCCACGCCTACCTTCTTCATCACGGCCAAGGGCAAGACGGAGAAGGTCGCCTCGGTGGTCCAGTACCCCATCCTGAAGCGGTACCTCGACCATCTTCTGGCCGAGTAGCCTTCGATTGATGGAGTAATTCTATCTACCCTGGGGAGAGAGAAGAATCCGTGGGCTGGCGTGTTTTTGGATGGATTGCTCGCTTGGGGCTGGGGGCCTTGTTTATCTACGCGGGCTACGCCAAGCTGCAGAACCCGTTTGTTTTCGAGATGGCTGTAGACGGCTACCAACTGCTGCCGCCGACGGGAGTCATTGTCGTGGCGCGCGGCCTGCCGTGGCTGGAAGTGGTGCTCGGCCTCGTGCTGTGGACGGGCTGGAAGCTGCGGTATAGCGCCACGTTTACGACGCTGCTGCTGGGTGTGTTTCTGGTGATGATGGGAATCACCTACGCCCGGGGGATCGAGGCAGCCTGCGGGTGCTTCGGAACGAGCGAGCCGATCAGCCCGCGCACGCTGGCCCGGGACTCGCTGATTTTCGCCGCCGCGGCCGTGCTCGCGGGACGCGCCTGGCGGCAGCGGCTGCGGAAATCCGGCCCAGCTGCGTCCGTGGAAATGTCCGGCCAGGAAGTTCCCGTCGCCAAGCTATAGAAATCCCAGCCGAATGCGAAGATTGCGCTCTTCTGATTTCTATGGAATTCGAGTGGGATGAAATCAAAGCAGCAGCCAATCTGTCGAGGCACGGGGTATCCTTTGCCGAAGCCCAGACCGTCTTCGATGATCCGCTCTATGTTGATTTCTACGATCCCGACCATTCCTACGAGGAGCATCGGTATATTATCATTGGACAGTCGCAGGAAAGGTCGTTTACTGATCGTGTCGTATACGGAGCGAGAGGATGTGGTTCGTTTGATTAGCGCAAGAGAAACCGTCCGAGAGGAACGAGAAGCGTATGAAGAAGGCTGAACCGGAAATGAAAGATGAGCTTCGTCCAGAGTACGATTTGAGGAGCTTGCGGGTGAGAAAGGTTGGCCCCGAGCGAAAGAGCTTCGGCGGGCCAACCGTCCGTTTGGAGCCGGATGTGGCCGAAATGTTTCCGGACTCGGACTCAGTGAATGAAGCTCTGCGATTTCTGATCAAAATTACGCGAGAAAAAAGGCCTGCTCTCCCTGGCAGTCGGCAGTAACGGCTAAGGAGCCATTCCCAACATGTCGTTGCCTTTTGAGCCTGCCGCAGGGCGGCACTGTGATGGGCCGGTCAGGACCTGTTTATTCAAGTCAGGCTAATTAAGGAATCAGGCGGACGCCAGTGCGTGAGGGTGGAATGGACCGAATGGAGCTTGAATCGTTTCCGCCGGAAGTAACACTTAGACTCAAGACCTATGTCTACAGACTGATTGACCCACGAAATGGCGAGACCTTTTATATCGGGAAGGGTCGAGGAGATCGAGTATTCTCCCACGTCTGCGCCCAGGTGGAAGGCGATGAGCTTGACAACAAGGTAAAGCGCATTCGGGAAATACGACTGGCTGGTTTTGAGGTGGCTCACGTCATCCATCGCCACGGAATGGATGATAAAACTGCCTTCGAGGTTGAGGCCGCGCTCATCGACGCATATCCCGGACTCACTAAAGCGTTTCTCTTGTTGCTGTAAATCGGCGGGTCTGTCGCCCCTACGGGGCTTGCTCGGATCAGCGCCCAGGAATCCCACGGCTTGCGCCGTGGGCCACAGGATAGCGCCCCTACGGGGCTTCCTGCGGATGAGCTACAGCAATGAGAGAACCGCTCTAATATCGTTGGGGGAGCGGGCAGCAGCGAATTCGGCGCGATGCACGCCAAGGAAATTATCACCCGCTATTGCGCCCAGCCGGCCGTATTCCGGCACAAGGCATTGCTGGTCAGCGTCAATCGGAGCGCCACGGAGACCTCCTTGTACGAGGCGACCCGCTACGCTTGGAAGGTCAGCAAGTCCAAGGCAGAAAAAGCTGAAGTCATTCTGGCCACCCAGCAGGGCCTGATCGTTGGTGCTTTCATTGCAGACCGTTGGTTGGAAGCGACCGCGGCGAACTTTCCGGGCCGCGCCGACTTGCCCGGACGCCTCGGCTTCATTGGGCACGAGGCACCCTCCGACATCAGAGGCCTGTACGTAGGGAAACGCGTGCCTGACGAGTACCGCAAGCGTGGCGCTGCGAATCCAATCAAGTACTCTTGGAGTGGGTAGCCACGGCATGTCTTTTATGCCGTGGGAACGTTTCGGAACGAACCTACCGTTCGACTTTGCTCACGGCCCTGAGCTTGCCGAAGGGCGGCACTGAGAACGTGCCGTGGCTACTCGCGAGGCCTACGGCAGCGAAGAGATCGATATTGGGGGAGTCTGCTAAGCATCACTGCACCGCCGGGCCGTTACCAGCCGAGTTGTTTGGCTACGTAGTCATAGATGGGTTTGCCGTGGCAGACTTCGTAGTAGCAGCGCGAGGTGTATTCGACGACGCGGAGGTCTTTGGGATGGAGCTGGGGGACGCGGCTGCGGCGCACGACGATCTTCTGGAAGCTTGTGGTCCCGAGGGGCAGGGAACCGCAAAACAACTCCACCACTTCCGGCTCGCCGAACACGGGGAGCTTCAATTCCACTTTGCTCAGCGAGATTTCCTTGCCGAGCTTCACAAAGGCGGGCTCGCTGATCTCGATGCCGTGCACGTTATAGTGCAGGAGGAATTCCTCGGATGATCCCTGGGATTCCTCGTCCGGAAGCAACTGCATGACGGCGACGTTGAAGAAAGTCTTCTTCTGCCCGAGAAGCTGTTTGGCCAGTCTGCCGCAGCCGGAGAGCCGGTCGGATTCGTTGAGGGCCTTCGAGATCATGATCGGGCGGTCGCCGTCCATCAGATACATGGGGGCGTCGGGCTGGAAACAGATGCCGATTCCCGCCTCGAGCAGCGGCAATTGGTTTTGCATCGCCCGGTCGTTCACGATGCGGACCACTTCGACCATCTCCCGGGCCAGGCTGCAGGTGCGGGCAACCGAGTTGGCGCGCGCCGGATGCCCTTCCATCTCCATGAGAGCCAGAATGAGAGCATCTCCCTCCAAGAACACCTTCGTGGCGCCGTAGCGGGACAGAAGCTTTCCGATGGGGTCGAAAAAGTTCAGGCTGAAATAGGAAGCCGGGTTCAGATTGCGCGCAAACAGTTGCGCGGTGATGCCGGTAGAATCCCGGATGTCGGCCTTGAGAATCACGTGGCTGGTGACCTTTTCTGCGACCGGCTGGTCTTCTTCGGGAAGCAGAAACTCATACAGAGTGTGGTTGATCCGGGACAGCTCCCGCTGTTTGGGATCGGTGGGAAGGTGAATGCGGTCGATCAGGATCTGGGTTGCGCGGAAATTGGCAAGATCCTGCTGGCAGCGGAAGAAATCGAGGAGAAACCGGGCCAGTCCGGCCCGCTGCTCGCGGCCGGCCGCGTCCCGAACCCGCCACGCCGCCTGGTCGAGCACCTCCGTGGAGGCCATTGAGAGGCGGTATTCCCGAACCAAATGAGCGACTTTCCTGCGCTCTTCTTCGTCCACCAGGGCAACTTTCAGCTGCTGCGGGTTGATGGGGGGGCAGAAATCCTGATAGATTTTCGCCGCCTCGTAGGCGGCCAAGATGTACGGGACCAGGCCCGAGCGGGCAAACTGGTCGACGAGGCGGTCGAGGGCCTCGCGCTGCTGCTCTGACTTCTTCAGAAGGGCAGAGGCCTCTGCCTCGTTTCCCTGCTTGCGCAGCTCCGCAATCTGCTGCTCGGTCTGAGCGGAGTCCACGAGAAGAGAGGCGTTGTCTGAAGAAGCGATGATCTGGGCCAGGCGGGCGGAGTAGGAATGCTCCACCAGGCGGAACGATTCCAGGCCTTTCTGAAACGCCGCATCCAAGGAGGATAGCTCGGTTGCGAGAACTGCCGGCGATGCCTCGTCGGCTCCCCTCCCGCCCAAGGAAAAGAGGCTTCGCCTGCCGCTCGTCTCCTGCTGCTTGCGGAGGTTCTCCAGACGGGTCATGACCTCCGCCAACTCCGCCTGGCGAGCGCGATACTCCCGCGATTCCTCGGAGTGACCGTCAGCCCATTCGACAAAGCTCCGCACCTGTTGGTCAACGAGCTCGAAGCGGTCCGGGTCCCGCTGAAAGTTGCCGAGCATGCAGTAGTGCTGGAGATACAGAAAATCGTCACGCCCTTCATCGGTGAACAGCAGAGGGTTCTGCAAGACCGCATGAGGAGCCGAGGCGGCGCTTCCGAAAAACGACTCCCGCGTCTTGCGGACGACGTCGTTGCGCACATCCTGGATGAGATCCAGAAGCTCCCGGCTGGCGCGCAGCAAGATCAGCTTCTTGTTCTTCTGAAAATTGCTGAGCAGCTCTTTCAATTGGTACCCGCGAGCCTGGCTGGCATGCCCGGGCCGGTCCAGAAGCTTCAGTTTCTCGCGCGCTTCCACCACGATCGCGGCATACTGAGCCTGGAACTCATTGGCCAGGTATTTGAAGACGGAAGCATGCGCCAGCAACTCCAACTGGGGATTTTTTTCCGCGTTGGCGCGATTCAAGACATTCACGAGCAAATTCTGGAACTGCTCCTTGAACTCCCGCTTGTCGGTGGGCTTCAGAGGGCTGGGCGGCTTCTGGAGCAAATCGGAGACGTCAGAATGCTTGACGATCAACTGGAAAAGCAGACCCCGGCAGCGGTCCATGAATTTCGAGCTGAGGACAACGTCAAACCGCACGTTGTCGATGCCGGAAATCAGGTTATCTGTTTGCAGGACAGGCTGATAGAGTCGAAAGGAAAACTCGCTTGCCGGCTTGTCCAACGCAGCTTTCGTAAACAATGCACACATGATCGTCTTCGCAGGGGAGGCCGACCTGCAGAAAAGGCAGCATAGGCCAGCCAGCATCGCACTATAGCAAATCTCTTCGTGCGCATCCAGGACCCGGCAGTACCTCGATTTGGACGCGAGCCGAAAACAGGTTGGATTCTGAGTGGGTGGGGCGTCTTGGCACGGGCCATCCGAAACCTATCCCGGCGGCGAAACGTCGGAGTGCGCGACAAGCAACTTCTATATTTTCTTCTGTTTGCGGGCGCCCGGCTGCGGTGCGTTGCCATTTCCACGGGCGCCCTCGCTGCAGGAAACCGCTAATCGAGCGGCTGGACGCGGACCATGAAACCGTCGTGGTCCACGTACCAGACCGTGACGGGATTCGTGGAATTATCTACCCAGGTTCGCCGATTGTGAGAGTGCGGCTCCGGCATCCAGTAATTAGTCCAGCTCTCGGTCTTGGGATTGAATCGCAGGAAGCTGCCGGTATGCAGCGGTGCCGCCCAGATCTCCCCGTTCTTGTCCGGGAGAACTTCGTAGAACGAAGCATTCTGGAACGGAGGATAGTACTCGGCGATCTTTCGGGTCCGCGGATCGATTTTGATCAACATTCCGCCCCGGCCGCCGATCCAGCCGTTGTCGTCGGGATCGACTCCTCCGCGAGCGGGGGAAGAGACCAGGGTGGGGGTTTCCAGTTCCCAAATCTTGCCGCTCTGGGTGTCCAGAACGCCGACCAGATTCGTGCCGGTGGCGCCGCCCATCCAGTACCGCCCGTCGGGGGTAATGAGATTGTCGTAGGTTCCGCTGATCCTGCCGGGGAAGGGATAATAGTTGACGATCTCGCCGGTATCGCGGTTGATCTTCACAACGGAGGGCTTGCCGCTCGGGTCCTCCAGCGTTTCATAGACGAAGCCGTCCCGGTCCATTGCGAAGTTGCTGAAACCCGGGGAATTGGGAGTGCCTCCCGCAAAGTGGAACTTCTGGAACTCGCCGGTCACCGGATCGAGCTTGGCAAGGTTCTGCCGCCAGTTCTCGGAAACGTAAACCATGTCCCGCTCATCGACCCAGACGCGGTGCGTGCCGGGCAGAACATCGGGGACGTCCGGCAGGCGGTACTCCTGGACCCGTCCGGTCTTGGGGTCGAGCTTTCCAATGTAGGGGCTGCGGTGCGGGGTGTACCAGATATTGCCCTTGGAATCCCCGTGAACGTCGTGGGGGGCGAGCAGTGTGCGAGGCAACTCATACTCGGTGACGATGACGCGGGTGGCTGCACCTTGGGGCCGGGGCATGGGGACCATCGGAGGGTCCTGGGCCTGCGGTCCGCGAATCCGGGAGAGCCATTGAATGACGTTTTCTTCCTCGTCGATGCGGTCCACGCCGGCGCGAGCCGTCTGCCCGGGACGGGGTTCTCGGATGTTGATGAGGGGCGAACCGGCGCCGCGGAGCATCCGGCGGACAATCAGACGCCAGCTCTTTTCGTCGTATCGGGCTTTAAAGATTTGCTGATAGTTGTGACACCCGAAACCGCACGACAGAACAAATCCTCGCTTCTCTTTGCCGGTGCCGGGGAGGTTCGACATCCATTCCCAGCCCGTGAGCTGCGCCAGAATCTCCGGCGTGGGAGGCAGGTACTCGGAGTTGACCACCCGCTCCAGGACGATATCTTCAAAGTGCTCCGAGCCGGCGATCTGAATGGAGTCGCGCTGGTAGGGGCGGAATTCCCTCGGCCGGGCAATGTGCAGCGTGTAGGCTCCCGGCTCCAGCCTGGGGAATTCATACCGTCCGTCGTCGTTGGTGTAAACGGTTGTCCGAATCGCCGTACGGGAGGAAATCACCCGCACTCCGATTCCTTCGAGCGGCGCCCCGCTTGCGGAGCGCACCATTCCCCAGGGACCTCCCAGAAGAGGGTGTGTGGCCTGAGCCCAGGCAGACAGGGAACCGATGCCGGCGAGCGAAATGGCTACGCCAAAGGCCGCCGCGCCGATTCCGACCCGCTGCCGTTCAAAATATCTTTTCATAGCACCTCCTCGGATCACACCAGAGCTTGCGTCTTGCCTAATAACGATAGTCGGGATTGCGAGGCGGCTCCTGCCCCTCAAAGCAGCACTGTTCGTCCCGCAGATAGCTGATCAAATCTTCCAAATCCTTATCGGTCAAAACATATCTGTAAGAAGGCATCCGGTCGCTGCCACTCTTGATCTTTTCCGCAACGGTTTCGTCGGTGGCGGGCTGGCCGGTACTCACGATGCGGCCACGCTGGAAAAGGTCCTTGAGCGGGATAGCGCCCGTCCCGGCCTTGATCGTGTATTGATTGTGGCAGATCCAGCATTTGTAATAGTAAATCTCTTCTCCCCGCAGAGGGCCGCTCTCTGCCGTGGTCTTGAAGTTATAAATTTTAACAGACCGCTCCAGGGAGAGGTTCGAACTGCTGGACGTCCCGGCGGCGGAACCCTGGGAGGAAGCGCTCTGCCCGAACGCCAGCAAACCTCCCAATGCGATGACCCCGACGCCCAAGCCCAATCTCAGCCTTCCTGTGGGGTTAGAATTCATGATGCCTCCTTGCAAAAGCCGTGATTCAGGCCTGTCTGATCTGAATGCAACTGCTACCACATCTGTATACACGCAAAACATAGCGAATATCAACCGGAATCGTCTTCTCCGGCTATCGGTTCTGCGGCTCCCGCAACTTTCGGGCTCCGAAAGGTGTTTTTAGAGTTAGGGATCCGAAGGGGAATTGGCATGACCCTGCAGAAAGATAGCCCGACATTGAGAATTCACGCCGCGGGAATCCACACCACCGTTTGCCGACGGAAAAGTACAATTGGGAGGGTGGCGAAACTCCTGATCGCGGCAACCTGCCTGTTTGCCACGGGTCCGTCCCTGCAAAGCCAGCAGGACCCTGTGTTTTCGACCGATGTAAAGGTCGTCAACGTGCTTGCGACGGTGCGAAACAAGCAGGGACAAATCGTCCGTAACCTGACCAAGGACGATTTTCTTCTGGAAGAAAACGGCCATCCGCAAACGATCCGCTATTTCTCCCAGGAGTACGACCTTCCGCTGACAATCGGTCTGGTGGTGGATACCAGCCCGAGCCAGGCTCGCCTCCTGGAAGAAGAGCGGAGCGCCAGCTACCGCTTCCTGGACCAAGTCCTGCGCGAGGACAAGGACCTTGCGTTCGTGATGCACTTTGATCAGGAAGTTGAGTTACTGCAGGACCTTACGTCGTCCCGCCGAGAATTGTCCAGCGCTCTCGATTCATTGCACGTCAAGCAGCAGCCTTACGGTTCTGGAGGAGGAAGGCCCGGAGGCGGTGGAGGAGGCTGGCCCGGTGGAGGCGGCGGTTGGCCGGGAACCGGAGGAGGATGGCCTGGAGGAGCGGGCCGTTTTCCCATGCCGGGGCCGGGGGGAACTCCAGGGCCTTTGCCCAGACCTCGAGGGTCGGGCGGCAACCTGAGCGGGGGCGGAACAGCCTTCTACGACGCAGCCTACCTCGCTTCCGATGAGCTGATGAGAAAACAGACAGGGCGCAAGGCACTGATCTTCCTGACCGACGGGGTAGACAACGCCAGCAGAACCAACCTGGAACGGGCGATCGAGTCTGCGCAGCGGTCCGATACGCTTGTGTACACCATTCTTTATGCAGACGCCGAGGCGTACAGGAACTCCGGAAGCTACGGCCGGCGGGGCGGAATGGGCGGCGGCTGGCCCGGGACAGGTGACGCGGAAATGGAACTGATGGAAGGCAGGAGGGCTCTGGGCAGGATTGCCAAGGAAACAGGAGCACGCATGTTCGAAGTCTCCAAGAACGAGCCGATCGGCCGGGTTTACTCTACAATCGAGGAGTAGCTCCGGAACCAGTACAACCTGGGGTACACTCCCGATGTGGAAGGCGAGGGCAATGGGTATCGCCGTATCCGACTCACCACGCGGCAGAAGGATTTGATTGTGCATAGCCGGGAGGGGTATTACCCGGCCAGCTAGGGCGTGTTAACACTAGAGCGGGCCTGCAAGCTGTGACAAGCGAACTCACCGTAAAATTGCCAGGATCGGAAGGGAACTCAGCAGCTCTGCTCGAACGCCCGCGGGGAGCCCGTTGGCTGCTGGTGCTGGCGCACGGGGCAGGCGCTGGAATGCGTCACGCCTTCATGGAAGGATTGACCGCCGAGCTGGCGAACGTTGGCATCGCAACGCTGCGCTACCAGTTTCCGTACATGCAGCGGCAGCGAAGAAGCCCCGACCCCCCGAGAGTCCTGATAGCAACGGTGCGCGCCGCCGTTGCCGCAGCCGCCGAAGCGGCTCCCGATCTGGCCTTGCTGGCGGGCGGAAAGTCCCTGGGAGGCCGCATGACTTCGCATGTGTTGTCCGAGCCGCCGACCTCCGGCGCTCCCGCAAGCCTCGCGCGGGTGCGCGGCCTGGTGTTCTTCGGGTTTCCGCTGCATGCGCCCGGGAAGCCGGGCACGGAGCGCGCCGAGCATCTGGATCAAGTGAGGCTGCCGATGCTGTTTCTCCAGGGGACACGCGATACGCTGGCGGACCTGTCCCTGATGCAATCGCTGTGCTCGAAACTGGGGTCCCGTGCAAGGCTCCACATTGTCGATACCGCCGACCACTCCTTCCATGTCCTGAAGCGCTCCGGAACAACCGACGCCGACGTTCTGCGGAACTGGCAAGAACTGCCGCATCGTGGGCGGCTTCTCTCGAAGCGTGAACCGGGATTCGTCCCATTCCACAATCCGAACGACTTCATATTGCATCGTGCCTCCGCGCGCGGCGGAGCATCGAATGGTGTGACCCGGATGCATAGCGTAAAGAGGCCGTGTCCCGAGATGCATGGGAACGTGCTCTAATAGGAGATATGGGCGAGGAGAAAGCCAGGCCGCGAAAGAGCGCGCTGGAGACCATTGCGACGCTTCCGGAGATTTGGGAGCTGCTACGGCCGCGCCGCGGGTTGCTGGCAATTGGCTTCGTGCTGATGGCCGTCAACCGTGTTTCCGGGCTGGTCCTGCCCGCGTCAACGAAGTATCTGGTCGACGACATCATCGGCAATCGGCGCACCGAGCTTCTGCTGCCGCTGGTGGGCGGAGTGCTCCTGGCCACGCTCATCCAGGGCCTGACGTCCTTTGCCCTGACACAGACGCTTTCGAAGGCCGCGCAACGGCTGATTGCGGAGATGCGGCGCAAGGTGCAGGAGCACGTGGGGCATCTGCCCGTGGCGTATTACGACGCCAATAAGACGGGCGCGCTCGTTGCGCGGATCATGAGCGACGTGGAGGGCGTCCGGAATCTGATCGGAACGGGATTGGTGGAATTCGCGGGCGGCCTGTTGACCGCCGCGATTGCGCTGGTGGTGCTGGTGGGGATCAGTCCCGTGATGACGGGAATGGCGTTTGCGTTCCTGCTGATTTTTGGAGTCGTTTTGCGCAAAGCGTTCCGGACAATTCGGCCGATCTTCCGCGAGCGCGCGAAGATCAACGCGGAGGTGACCGGCAGGCTCACGGAGTCGCTCGGAGGCGTGCGCGTGGTGAAAGGCTATCATGCGGAAGCGCGGGAGCATGCGGTGTTCTCGCACGGCGTGGCGCGTCTGCTCGACAACGTTCTGCGGACGCTGACCACGACGGCAGTGATGAGCCTTTCCTCGACGGCTCTGATGGGCGTTGTGGGAGCGCTGGTGATGTTCCTGGGGGCGCAGCAGGTGCTGAGCGGCGCACTGACGCTGGGCGGGTTCTTCACATACACCATGTTTCTCGGGTTCCTCGTGGCGCCGCTATTCCAGGTGGTGGGCATCGGCACGCAACTGACCGAAGCGATTGCAGGTCTCGAGCGTACGCAGGAAGTGCTGCGCGAGCGCTCGGAAGACGCCGACCCGCGCCGCACGCTCGCGCTCAAAGAAATCCAGGGAGACGTGGAGTTCGAAGATGTTTCTTTTGCGTATGAGGCGGGGAAAACTGTGCTGCACGAGATTGCGTTTCATGCGCATGCGGGGACGGTGACGGCGCTGGTGGGATCGTCGGGCTCGGGGAAATCCACGATCATCGGCCTGGTATCAGCATTTTACACGCCGCAGGCGGGGCGCGTGCTGGTGGACGGAGTGGATCTGGCAACGGTGCGGCTGGACTCCTATCGCACGCAACTGGGGGTGGTGCTGCAGGAGTCCTTCCTGTTTGACGGCACGATCCGGGAAAACGTGGCGTTCTCCCTTCCGGCGGCGAGCGAGGAGCAGATCCTCTCGGCGTGCCGGATCGCGCGGGTGGATGAGTTCGCGGAGCGGTTCGAGAAGGGCTATGACACGGTGATCGGAGAGCGCGGCGTGCGGCTGAGCGGCGGCCAGCGGCAGCGTGTTTCGATTGCGCGCGCGGTGCTGGCCGATCCGCGAATTCTGATCCTGGACGAGGCGACGTCGAGCCTCGACTCCGAGTCGGAGCAGTTGATCCAGGAGGGACTGTCCTACCTGATGCGCGGGCGGACGACGTTCGTGATCGCGCATCGGCTCTCGACGATCCGGCGCGCGGACCAGATTCTGGTCGTCGAAGACGGCAGGATTGTCGAGCGCGGGACGCATGATTCGCTCTACGCCACGCGCGGCCGGTACTACGAGCTCTATACGAAGCAGCACGGGGTCGAGACGAATCTGTTCCTTGCGCCGGGTGAAGGCGATACGATCGAGGCGCCCGCCGGAGCGGCTTCCGGGCATCCAGCTTCGGGGGCCAACGGCGAGCGCGGCGAAACGGATGCCGAGCCGGATGCGCTGCGGCTGCTGCGGGGCCAGTCTTCGTGAGAATACTGCGGGATTTGTGCGACCCTGCGGGGTCAGCCTGGATTTGCTTCCAATTCCGGGGGCGCTGCCCCCGGCTTTCCGTAAGAAGTGAGTGATTCGAAGCTGGGCGCTGGGTGGCCGCTCCTTTATTCCTCGACTTCGCTTCCCCCGGCTGCGCTCGGGACAGGCGGGACAGGCAGTCGCGGCTCGGATTCAAAAGCACCGCTCCCTGAAAGTAGCTGGATGGCCGCTCCTTTATTCCTCGACTCCGCTTCCCCCGGCTGCGCTCGGGCAGGCAGTCGCGGCCCGGATTCAAAACCACCGCTCCCTGAAAGTAGCTGGATGGACGCTCCTTTACAGTCGCGGCTCTGATTAAAAGCCCACGGCACGAACAGCGTGCCGTGGCTACCATTCACTGCTTACCAGTCACGATTCCGCTGACCTCGACGCGAGGCGGGTTGGCGTAGGCCCCCTCCCTCACGGTCGGGGCTCGGATTTACTGACCTCGACGCCGAGGCGAGTTTGCAGAGCCGCCATTGCTGCCTGCAACTGCCGCATCTGCTCGGTTAACTGATCGATTTGAGCGTCCTTTTCCTGTACGATCCGGCCGACCATGCGATAGAGCGCCTGCACTCCGGCCAAGGCCACGCCGTCGGCGTCAATCGTGCTGATGCGCTTGTCGTCCTCGCCCAGGCCAAAGGCGGCGTAGAAGTCCTGCGCCATCGGACCCATGTGCCGGATGGAGGCGTCCTGCGTTTTGTAGTTCCAGGTCAACACCGGGGTCGCGTCGAGCGTCTTAAGCAACGCCTGTCCGTCTACGGAAGCGAAGTTTTCCTTGGCGTTGCGGTCGCTCAGCGAACTGAATGCACCCCCACCCGCAGGCATATTCACGCCGGTCGTCGCTCCGCTATCGGAGTAAAACGTTACGCCGCCCGACGCGCGGGCGGTAAACGTATTCGCGCCCGTCGAACTAACATCCGTGTCGGTCGAATCGCCCCAGACGAACGAGCCGTTATCATTCGCCTTGGCGCGCTGCCCAGCGGCAAAGCTGAATTCGCCCTGGGCCGTGTTATCTCGACCTCCTGGGATGGTCGCAAGCAGGCCGCTGGCAACACTGTCCGAGCCGCCGCTGACGGTCGCACCGACACCGCTGGCGGTGTTGGTGTCGCCCCCGCCCACGGTCGAACTCTCGTCGCTGGCGATGTTGTTAAGCCCTCCGCCTATAGTCGAGTTGTCCCCACTAGCGGTGCTGCCGCTGCCGCCGCTGACGGTTGAATCGTCTCCACTTGCCGTGTTGTCGCCTCCGCCACCGACCGTGGAATCACCTCCGCTTGCCGTGTTGGTCTCGCCGCCGCCGACTGTCGATTCGACGCCGCTGGCGATGTTATCCCGGCCACCGCCTACAGTGGCGAACGTGGCGTCCGTTGTATCTCCCGCGTTGTCGCCCGCCTGGTTGTTGCCGCCGCCGCCGATCGTGCCGAAGTCGTCGGTGACGCGGTTGCCGGTGGCCACGATAGTGATTGGGTCTGTTTCATCCGTTGCGCCGCCTCCGGCAATCGTAGCTTTGGCAGCGCTCGCAGTGTTGCCGTTTCCTCCGCCTACGGTCGCGCTAGCTCCAGTGGCACTGTTGAATGTGCCTCCGCCGACGGTTCCACCGACCGCAGTAGCTTTGTTGTCGGCGCCGCCGCCCACGGTGGTTGTGGCGGCATTGGCGATGTTGAAAAAGCCCCCGGCCACGGTCGCGTTGAAGCCGCTGGCGATGTTTATCAGGCCTCCGCCCACGGTTGCACGGCCGCCGCTGGCGATGTTGCCACCTCCCCCGCCTACCGTGGCGAAGGTTGCGTTGGTGGTGTCCCCGGCAGCATCCCCCGCCTGGTTGTCGCCGCCGCCGCCGACCGTGCCGAAGTCGTCGGTGACGCGGTTGCCGGTGGCTAGGTTTAGGTCGTCGGTTCTGCCTCCGCCAGCAATCGTGGCTTTTTGGGCAGAGGCCGTGTTTCCCAAGCCCCCACTCACAGTCGCGTAATCGCCGATTGCGGAGTTACCAAGGCCCCCTGCCAGACTGGCGGCACCGCCGCTAGCGACGTTGCTCCCTCCCCCAGCCACGGTTGCACGAAGGCCGCTGGCTGTGTTGAGGTCGCCCCCTCCCACGGTCGCCCCCTCCCCGCTGGCGGTGTTGTAAGCGCCGCCAGAAACTGTAGCGTGTTGCTTG
>Ga0326597_10003303_pt1 | contig 23403 bp, 18 predicted proteins | sample RVTome_12_FD_203789 | JGI IMG/M metagenome (GOLD analysis project Ga0326597, IMG submission 203789) | Soil microbial communities from uranium-contaminated site in the Upper Colorado River Basin, Wyoming, United States - RVT100D185 | ecosystem: Environmental > Terrestrial > Soil > Contaminated >... | reverse complement strand
TCGCCTCCGTGGCGGGGGTGGCCGCGGCAGCGGCGTTCACTCCCCTGGAGCACACGGTGGATGTCCTGCAGAGATTCCGCGACACCCTGCGCGGAGCGTAGCAGCCCCTTTACCCCGCAGATGAGGGCTCGCCGTTGAAGCGACAGGCCAGGATCGCAGACCTCGTCTTGCTCGGGCTCTTCTCCATCTACCTCTTCGCGATTCAGTGGAGCGTCGATCCGCCCGCGCCCCCCAGTTTGGGCGAGGCCTTGCGTTGGGGGGGGGACGCCGCCGTAGGCCCGGCGGGCCTTCTGGCGGGGCGGCTCGGTCTCTGGCTCCTGGGCCCGTGGCTGCGCTGGCTCCTCCCATTCGCTCCCCTGGCCATCCTGGCCTGGCTCCAGCGGGCGCCGAAACGGCGCGGCCGTGGCGTGGTGTGGATCTACGCCGGCGGAGTCTTCCTGAGTGTCTGTGGGCTCGCGTCCCACGAGGTCTGGGCTCGACTGAGCGTCCCCGCTCGCAGCGGCGGAGCGCTGGGCGCCGCAATCGAGAATCTCCTGGCCACGCTCATCGGGCCACTCGGCAGCTTCCTCCTCTTGTCGAGCGTGAGTTCCTATCTCCTGCTGCGCCTGCTGCCGCCTCTGCATTTCGACCTGCCGGCCTGGGACGCCAGCGTCGACTGGCTGCGCGGCGCGGGCGAGAGGCTTCGAATCCTCGCCAGCGCCGCCGCCGGCGTGGCACGGGGTGGGGGCCGCCTGCGCGAAGTTGTCGCGCGCGCCGTGGCCAGGCTGCGTCCGCGCGGCGGCGACGGACGGCCGGAGCCGGCGCCCGTCGTCGTCGAGGCCGTGCACAAGCCGACGCGGATCTGGACCGCTGCGCGCGTCGAGGTCGGCGAGGCCGACGAGTCGGATGAGGCCGACGAGCACGAACGCTACGAGGCGGCAGATGACGCGGCGGTCGACGGGGCGGGGAGTTTCCAGTTGAGCCGGGATCCCAGCGAACTGCTCCTGAGCCAGAACGCGGCGCGCAAAAGCAGGCGCAGGCCCCGCGGAGCACTCCCCTTGCCATCGCTGGATCTCCTCGACGACGTGACGAAGGAGAATCGCGGCTTCAGCGCCGACGTGCTGCAGATGAAGGCACGCCTGCTCCTGGAGACCCTGGCGAACTATGGCATCGAGGGGCGCATCAACGAAATCCGCCCGGGGCCCGTGGTCACGACCTTCGAGTTCGAGCCGGCGGCCGGCGTGAAGGTGAGTTCGATCACCTCGCGCCAGGACGATCTCGCCCTGGCCATGAAGGCGATCCGCATTCGTATCGAGGCGCCCATCCCGGGCAAGGCCGCCGTCGGCATCGAGATTCCCAACCCCTTCCCGCAGATGGTGACGCTCAAGGAGGTCATCAGCACCATGGATGAGGAGGGCGCTTCCCCGCTCTCCATCGTCTTGGGGAAGGACACCGAGGGCATGCCGCATGTCACCGACATTCGCGAGATGCCTCATCTCCTCGTCGCGGGTGCCACGGGCAGCGGCAAGAGCGTCTGCATCAACGCCATCATCTGCAATCTCCTGTTGCGCAATGGTCCGGACGCCCTGCGCATGCTCATGATCGACCCGAAGATGCTGGAGCTGTCGGTGTACAACGGCATCCCGCATCTGCTCCACCCGGTCATCACGGAACCGCGCGAGGCTCTGAAGGCCGTGAAGTGGGCCGTCGCAGAGATGAGCGTGCGCTACCACAAGCTGGCGAAGCATGGCGTGCGCAACATCATCGACTACAATGCGCGCGTGAAGGAGGGTCGCGTCAAGGACGAGGCGGGAGAGAAGGTGCTGGAGGGCATGCCCTACTTCGTCCTGATCGTGGACGAGCTGGCCGATCTCATGATGCAGCTGGGGCAGGATCTCGAGACACCCATCGCGCGGCTCGCGCAGATGGCGCGCGCCGTCGGAATTCATCTCGTCCTGGCGACACAACGGCCCTCCGTCAACGTGATCACGGGCGTCATCAAGGCGAATTTTCCCAGCCGCATCGCCTTCCGCGTCATGTCCAAGGTGGACAGCCGCACGATCCTGGATTCGATGGGCGCCGACTCGCTCCTGGGCAAGGGCGATATGCTATTCTTGTTGGCCGGTTCGCCGCAGCCCGTACGCGTCCACGGCGCGTTCATCACGATCGAGGAGTGCGAGCGCATCGTTGCGCACTGGCAGCAATACACGGAGGAAGACGCCGAGCTGGAATTCGACGCGGCCATGGGTTCCGGCGGCATCGATCTCGGCGAGGACGATCTCCTGTTCGAGGCGAAGAAACTCGTCGTGCTCAGCCAGAGCGGTTCCACCTCCATGCTGCAGCGCAGACTGCGCGTCGGCTACACGCGCGCCGCGCGCCTCATGGACATGCTCGAGGCAGGCGGCATCGTCGGACCGTTCGAGGGCAGCAAGGCCCGTGAGGTGTTGGTCGCGCGAGAGGAGTTCGAAGCGGAGGCATGACCGGGCCGCACAAAGTCTATTTGGATTCGCTGGGCTGTGAAAAGAACACCGTCGACAGCGAGAGCGCGCTGGGGCTTCTGCTTCAGCGCGGCTTTGCGTTGGTGTCCCGGCCCGAAGACGCGGATCTGATCGTCGTCAATACCTGTGGTTTCCTTGCGACGGCGCGCGAAGAGTCCGTGCAGCGTTTGCGGGAACTCGGCGAAATCAAGGGCCACGCCCAACTCGTCGCGATGGGCTGTCTGATCCAGAACCGCAGCCATGACGTCCAGGCGCTCATCCCCGCGGTGGATCATGTCCTCGGCGTCGGCCAGTACGAGGCGTTGGCACGGCTGTTCGACACGGGTCGCGGCGCGGTCGCGGTCGCGCCCGAGGAGGCTCCCTACGGTGGCGGCGCATTGCGCGCCGAGCTGGGGCGGCGTCACTTCGCCCATCTGAAGATCGCCGAAGGTTGCAATCAGAGCTGCAGCTTCTGCACGATCCCCCTTCTGCGCGGCAAGCAGCGCAGCCGCCCGATCGCCGATCTCGTCCTCGAGGCGGAACGTCTGGTTCAGAGCGGTGTTTCCGAACTCGTGTTGATCGCCCAGAACAGTTCCGCCTATGGCATCGACCTGGCGGGCCAGCCGCGCCTGCCGCAGTTGTGTCGTGAGCTGGCACGGCTCGACGGACTGCGCTGGCTCCGCGTCATGTACGCGTACCCGCCCATGTTCACGGATCGCCTCGCCGAGGAACTCTATTCCATCGAGCAGGTCGTGAGCTATCTGGACATCCCGATCCAACACGCGAGCCAGCGGGTGCTCGAGCGGATGAACCGGGGCTACGATCCGAGTCGGCTGCGCGGCCAGATCGAACGTCTGCGAAGTCTACGGCCGGACCTCATGCTGAGGACCACCGCGTTGCTCGGTTTTCCCGGCGAAGAGGAAGAGGACGTCGTGCAGCTCCTGGATTTTCTCGCGGAGATCGGCTTCGACCACCTGGCGACCTTCCGTTACTCCCACGAGGAGCGCGCTCCCTCGGCCCAGTTCGAGGACGATGTCTCCGAAGGGGAGAAGGAGGACCGTCTCGCGCGCGTCGAGTCGTTGCAGTGGGACGTGGGCCTCGCGCGGAAGGAACGCTGGCTCGGCCGGGACGTAGAAGTCGTCGTCGACGAGCTTTGGGAGCCTGACGCGGCGGAAAGCTGGGCCTCGATCGCGATCGAGTCGGGCGACGATCCCCGCGCCGCGTGGTCCGCGACGCGCGTGGCGTTCGGCCGCTCGGAGGGATTTTGTCCCGAGGTCGATGGCGGGGTCTGGTTTCCGGGAAGCGGGCTGGAACTTGGCGACCGCGTCACACTGCGTTATATCGGCTGCGGACCGCATGACTTCGTTGCCGCCCGGGTCGGCGCGTGAGGAGGGATTTCATGCTCGAGAGACTGGGCCCGCTGAGCCTGCTTCTGACGCTGGTGGCTGCGTCGGGCTTCGCCCAGCCGACCAATGCGGAGACCGAGGAGCGCCTGCTCGGCGAAGTCCTGGCTCCGGTGCTCGCCGCCGCCGAGCGCTACGGCGCGTCGCAGTTGTTCGAGGTGCAGCTTCGCCTGACCGACGCGAAAGCGCCGTCTTTGGCCCAGGGCGTGGTCGAGTTCCTCCAGCGGCGCGGCTACGAGGCCTGGAACCTGCACGGGGCGAGCAAGCTGCCCGAGGGCGGGATGTTCCTCGATCTGGGTGTGCGCCGGGCCTCCATGTCGCAGGACGAGCAGCGGCGCAATTTCCTGGCTCTCGGGCCGCAAAAGACGAAACGGCGCGCCGATCTCGTCATGGAGGCGCGTCTGACCGTGCCGGGCCTGGAAGGCGAGCTCTTCGAGGGTCTGGTGGAAGCGCACTCGACGGAATGGCTGGACGCCGATGCCGTCGAGCCGCAGGCGTCGACGGCGCTGCTGCCCGCGCTCACCGGCTCCGAGAAAACTGCCGCCAAGGCAGGGCCCGCGACGGCGGTGAGTTGGACCGAGCGCGGAATCGCGCTGGGCCTGCTCTCGGGAGTGATCATCCTGTATTTTTCGGGAATCAGCTGAACATGCGAAAACTCCCATCCAAACGCGAGAGGTCTCTCTTTCTGTTCGGTCTCGCCGGCCTTCTCGTTGCGTGTGGTGGCGGCGGCAGCGTCGATCGGCGCGAGGAACTCCAGGGATTGCTCGACGCCGAGCAGTACGGGGAGATTCTCGCGCGGACCGAGCTCTATCTCGACGCGGACGAAGAGGATGCGTTCATCTACTTCGCGCGTGGAGTCGCGCTCGTTCGCGGACAGAACGCGGACGTTCCCGCCAAGACAGCCTTGGCCGAGGCGGCGCTCCGCGATTCCACGCTTCTGCCATCGATCGCCCAGGAATGGCGCGTGGCCGCCCTGGCCGACGCCGAGGCCGGCTGGAAAGAGCGCGCGGCGCGGCGCATGCGGGAGGGCTTCCGCTACGATCAGGGGATCGTGCTGCATCCTGTGGCCGACCGCGTCGGCGACCTGTTGTACCGCTACGAAGAACGATGGGAGGACGCGCTCGTCGTCTACAGCCGTCTGGTCCGCGAAGGCGAGGCGGGGATGGAGAAGCGGCAGGAGTGGCAGTTCCGTTATGGTCATTGCCTCGAGCGCGTGGGCGACATCGAGGGCGGACTTGCCACATACGAAGAATTCTTCAAGTTGTGGCCCGAAGACAGCATCTTCCAGCGCTATGCGAAGTGGCGCTATCTGTTGGCCCACATCGAACTGGCCAAGGCGGCGCTCGCGGAGAAGCGTCTCGACGACGCCCTCGAGCGAATCTCGCTCTCCTTCGAGGGCGAGTGGGACGGAGATCTCCAGCAGCGAGCGCGACTCGTGGCAGGTAGCATCTACGAGGCGCGGCTCGAATACGAGTTGGCGCTTCAGTCGTACGAGAAGATCCTGCAAGAGGCCGGCCATCAAGGCGAGTGGATCGCCGAGGCGAAGAATCGAATCGATGCGCTGAACGCGCAGGGCGTCTATTGAGAGGATCCCCGTGGTCAAGTTTCTGACTCTTCTGCTGACTCTTCTCGTCGTCGTCGGCTGCGGCGGTCGCGCGCGTCACATGGCGACGGGCTCTTTCGAGCGTGGCGAGGCGCAATTCCTGGATGAGGCCTACGTCGACGCCATCGACGATCTGAAGCTCTTCATCCGGCGCAACCCGACCGATGACCGCGCGGACGACGCACAGTTCTACATCGCGCGCAGCCATCAGGAGCGCAAGGATTATCCGGTCGCCGCGGTGGAGTTCGAGATTCTCCGCAAGGACTATCCAAACAGCGAATGGTTCGACGAGGCCTACTTCCAGCAAGGCATGTGCTATCTCGAGGAGGTCCCACGAATCGAGATCGAGCAGACGGTCACGCGTGACGCGGTCGACCACTTCCGACGCTATCTGCGCGATCTTCCCGACGGAGCCTTCGTCGCCCCCGCCACGGCGCACGTCGCGGAGTTGCAGTTGCGCTTGGACGAGAAGATGATGCGCGCCATCGACCACTACATGAAGCTTCAGAAGTACCGGGCGGCTGCTATCTACATCGGCGTCTTCCTGACGGATCGCTCGGACAGCGTGTTGGTGCCGCGGGCCCTCTTCTTACAGGCCAGGGCCGAACGCAAGCTGGACCACGCCGAGGCGGCGGACAACAGCCTCCGGCAGCTCATCGAGCGATTTCCCGAACACGAATTGGCATCGAAGGCGGCGAAGGAGCTGGGGGAATCCGCGTCGCGAAGCCGGGGATCGGAGGGCACTTCATAGAGCGCCCCGTCCTTCGCCTGGGTGTCCTGGGCGGCAGCTTCGATCCCGCACATGATGCCCATCTCGAGCTCGCGCGGCGCGCTCGCGCGCAATTGTGCCTGGAGCGCGTGGATTTTCTCCCCGCCTTCACGCCCCCGCACAAGTCCGGCGAGCAGCTGACGCCAGCGCACCATCGTCTGCGCATCCTGGAACTGTTGCTGCAGGCGGAGGAGGGCGTGTCCATCGACACGCGAGAACTCAGAGCGGGACATCCCGTGTACACCGCTCGCAGCCTGGCCTCCATCGCCGCGGAACATGAGGGCGCGCTGCTGTTCTTTCTGCTGGGAGAGGACAGTTTTCGCGCTCTGGACGGTTGGCGGGACCCCGAGGGAATCGCCGCCCTCTGCCAGCTGATCGTCGCGCCGCGCCGCGCCGATGGCGTCCCCTCGAGGCGCCCGACCACCTGGCGGAACACGCGGGTCCACTGGCTGGACTTCCACAGCGACTTGAGCTCGACGCGTGTTCGTGAGAGCCTTCGCGCCTCTGGTACGCCCGACGGATTGCCAGCGGTCGTGCTTTCGTACATCCGCGCCCACGCCCTCTACCGAGCCGGTCCCACGTGAAGATCATCCTCGTCGACGGTTCCGCACTGCTCTACCGGAGCCACTACGCCCTGGCGCGAAATCCACTCGTCAACGGGCACGGCGAAGTGACGAGTGCGGCGTTTGGCACGGCCACCGCGCTGCTTCGCATGTTCGACGAGCATGGTGCCGACGCGGTCATGGTCGCCTACGACGTGCCGGGCAAGACCTTTCGACACGAGATCTACCCCGAGTACAAGGCGCATCGTCCGCCGATGCCTGCCGATCTCAAGGCGCAGATCCCGAGGGTCAAAGAAGTGGTGCGCAGCATGGGCCTGCCGCTGCTCGAGCGGGAGGGCTTCGAGGCCGACGACCTGATTGGCACCCTCGCCGTCGAGGGCGCCGCGTCCGGACACGAGATGTGGATCTATTCGAGCGACAAGGATTTCGTCCCCCTGATCCGGCCCGGGATCGGCATGCTGAAGCCGGCCGGACGCGGCGCGGAGGACCGCTACATCGACGAGCGTGCGGTGCGCAAGGAGTACGGCGTCCGCCCGGCGCAATTCCTCGACGCTCTGACGATCATGGGCGACAAGGCCGACAACGTGCCCGGAGTCCCCGGCATTGGCGAGAAGACCGCACTGAAACTCGTGGCGCAATTCGGTTCGCTCGAGCGCCTCTACGAGAATCTCGACGCGAAGGGTGTGAGTCCGCGCCAGCGCAAATTGCTCCAGGAACATCGAGAGCAACTCGAGTTCGGCGCACGGCTTTTGAGAATCGACGCCGCCGCGCCCCATGAGTTCGAGTGGCGAGAGCTGCGTGCGGGAGCGCCGTTGACGCCCGAGTTTCGCGCGCTGTGCCGCGAACTCGAATTCTTCGCGCTGCTCGAACGCTACGACGATGGCAGCGGCGCCTCCTTCGAACCGGGCCTACGGCAGTACATGACGATCATGAGTCTGGCCGAACTCGATGCGGCGCTGGCCGAACTGCAAGGCGCGTGGCCCTGGGCCGTGGACACCGAGACGACGGGTCTGGACCCCATGCGCGCGGAACTCGTCGGAATCTCCATCGCCAACACGCCCCATCGAGCCATCTACATACCGGTCGACGCCGGCGGGCGCGGCGCGGCGAGCGGCGATCTCTTCGGGGATTCCGAGGCCCCGCGCCTGCCCTGGGAGGACGTGCGCGCTCGCCTCGGCCCGCTGCTGGCCGACGCGTCCCTCGAGAAGCTCGGGCAGAATCTCAAATACGATCAGATCGTCCTGGCGCAGCACGGGGCGCCGCTGGCCGGCGTCTGCTTCGACACGCTCATCGCGAGTCATCTGTTGGCGCCCGAGCGCCGGCAACACGGCATGGACGCGCTCGCCGAGGAATTGCTGGGCGAGACGACGAAGAGCTACAAGTCTCTCTTCGAAGGCATGGACACGAAAGACATCCGGCGCGTGCCTCTTGATCGCCTCGCCTATTACGCCGCCGAAGATGCCGACATCACCTATCGCCTCTACCAGACGCTCGACGCACAGATCGAGCTCGAGGGGATGGGCGAGTTGCTGCGGGAGGTCGAATTGCCGCTGTCGCAGGTCCTGCTGCGGATGGAGCGCAGGGGCGTCTGCCTCGACGTCCAACTGTTGGATGAACTCGCCACGGAGCTACGAGCCACGCTGGCGGAGCTCCGCAGCGAATTGGTGGAGTTGGCCGGCGAGGAGTTCAACCTCAACAGCCCAAGACAGCTGCAGAAAATCCTCTTCGAGAAGCTCGGCCTGAAGCCCGTGAAGCGGACGTCGACGGGCTACTCCACGGACGTGGATGTCCTGACGCGCCTGTCGGACGAGCATCCGCTGCCGGCGAAACTGCTGGAGCACCGCCAGGCCCAGAAGCTCTTGAGTACCTATGTGGAGGCGCTTCCGAAACTGGTGCATCCGCAGACCGGCTGCGTCCACACGAGCTACTCACAGGCGGTGGCGGCGACCGGGCGTCTGAGCAGCACCGATCCCAATCTCCAGAACATCCCCGTCCGCAGCGAGAGCGGCCGCAAGATTCGTGCGGCCTTCGTCCCGCGGCAACCAGGCTGGTCGCTCTTGGCGGCCGACTACAGTCAGATCGAGTTGCGCTTGGCGGCACATTTTTCCCAGGACGAGGTCCTCCTGAACTCGTTCCTGCGAGGCGAGGACATTCATGCGCGGACGGCGGCCCTGGTGGCCGGGGTGGAAATGGACGCGGTCGACCCCGACATGCGGCGCCGCGCCAAGGCGATCAACTTCGGTATCCTCTACGGGATGGGCGCGCGCGCGCTGGCGCAACAGCTCGGCATCAAGAGCAAGGAGGCGCAGGAGTTCATCGATCAGTACTTCGCGCGCCTGCCCAGCTTGCGCGATTGGATCGATCGGACCATCGCCACGGCGCGCGAGCAGAAGGAAGTGCGCACGCTGTTGGGCCGCCGCCGGCGGCTGCCAGAGCTGGTCAGCACCGACCCGCGGCAGCGCGCGTTCGGCGAGCGAATCGCCGTCAACACGCCGGTCCAGGGCAGCGCGGCCGATCTCATCAAGCTGGCGATGCTGCGCATCGACGAGCGCATCGAAGCCGCCGGCCACCCCGTGCTGATGCTCCTGCAGGTTCACGACGAACTGGTCTTCGAGGTCCGCGATGATTTCCTGGACGAGGCGGCCGCGCTCGTCCGCGACGAGATGGAGGGCGTGGGGGATCTGAGCGTCCCCTTGGTCGTCGATTGCAGTGTGGGGGCCAACTGGGCAATGGCGCACGCATGAGCGTTCTCGGCGGCGAAGACGCGCCTCTCCTCGTCCTCACCGGACCGACCGGCGGCGGCAAGAGCACCGTGGCCCGCTGGCTTGCCCAGCGCGGCGCCTTCGTCCTGGATGCCGACCGGATCGGGCACGAGCTGCTGTTGATTCCGTCGATTCGCGATCAGGTGGTCCAGCGCTTCGGCGCATCCACGCTCGACCAGGACGGGGGGATCGACCGGCGCCGGCTGGGGGTGACCGTGTTCGCCGACGAAGATGCTCTGGCGGCTCTCAACGCGATCGTGCATCCCGCCCTGCGCGCCGAGCTCGAACGCCGCATTGCCCGCCTGCGCAAGAGCCGCGGCGTGCCGCTCATCGTCGTCGACGCCGCACTGTACTTCCAGATGCCGGATCCTTTCCCGTGCGATCTGGTGCTGGGCGTTTCCGTGGATGCGCAGACCAGGAAAAGCCGTATCATGCAGCGCGACGGCCTCGGCGAGCGAGAGGCCGAAGGGCGCATGGAGCGCCAGGCGGATGTCGTCGAGAGCCTCCAGCGCGCGGATCGCATCCTCGAGACCGGGCTTCCCGCGGAGCAACTCAGGCGGCAGCTCTTCCGCCTCCTCGACGAGACGCTCGGCCTCAGGCTCGTGCTGAGTGATCCGGCCCCGAGTTCCCCCAGCGATGACGGGTGAGGACGAACATGGAATCGACTTCCGAACTGAACCTACACAGCCTTCGCCAGCGCGCCTTGCATCTGAAGGAGGGTCTTTGACCTCGCCAGACTCACCGATGATCTGAGCCTCCTCGAGGAGCGCATGGGCGCCGCCGACTTCTGGAACAATCCCGACGCCGCGCAGACCGTCATCGCCGACGCCAACAAGATCAAACGCTGGACGCAGCCCCTGTCTGCGCTGGGCTCCCTGCTCGACGAGGCCGAACTGTACGCCGAGATGGCTGGCGACGCCGCCGACGCCGACGCGGCAACGGAAGCTGAAGCCGAGGAGGAGAAGGCTCTGCGCGGCGCCTTGGAGTTGCTCGAGCGTCTCGAATCCAACTACATGCTCGGGGGAGAGCAGGACGACAAGGGCGCGATCCTCGAGATCCACCCCGGCGCAGGAGGGACCGAGAGTCAGGACTGGGCCGAGATGCTCCTGCGCATGTACACGCGCTACGCCGAGTCCGAGGAGTGGGAGGTCACGTTGCTGGAGGTGACTCCGGGGGAGGAGGCGGGGATCAAGGGCGCCAGCCTGGAAATCCCGGCCGAGTACGCCTACGGCCTTCTGAAGGGAGAGAGCGGCGTGCATCGGCTGGTGCGCATCAGCCCCTACGACGCGCAGGCGCGGCGGCACACGAGCTTCGCCTCGGTCTTCGTGTATCCCCTGGTCGAAAACGGAGAACTCGAGATCGAGATCAACGACAAGGATCTTCGCGTCGACACCTATCGGGCAAGTGGCGCCGGCGGCCAGCATGTCAACAAGACGTCGAGCGCCGTCCGAATCACACATCTGCCGACGAACACCGTCGTCCAGTGCCAGAACGAGCGGAGTCAGCATCGCAATCGCGAGGTGGCGATGAAGATGCTCTATGCGCGTCTCTACGCAAAGCGCATGGAAGAAGAAGCGCAGAAGAAGCGCGAGCTCGAGGACAGCAAGATGGATATCGATTTCGGGAGTCAAATCCGGAGTTACGTGCTGCAGCCCTACACGAAGGTCAAGGACCACCGGACCGAGGAAGAGAGCAGCGATGCGCAGGGCGTCCTCGACGGCAAACTGCGGGAGTTCCTGAACGCCTATCTGCGCTGGGCCGGAAGCGCGAGTTGACACTGGCGGCTTCGGTCCAAATACTCGCCCGCGGCACACGAACCCTCTGAAGGAAAATGGACGAACAACATCGCCTGATCCAGCAGCGCCACGAGAAGCTGCAACGGCTCGAAGAGCTCGGCGTCACGCCGTTTCCCTATCGCTTCGATCGCACTCATGCCTTGGCGGAGCTGCTCGAGGTGGGGGAGGCCATGGTGGACGGCGAGCAGAAGGTCCGGGTAGCGGGGCGCTTGATGAGCTTCCGCCGCCACGGAAAGACCGCGTTCGGGCATCTGGTCGACGAACGTGGCACGTTGCAGATCTACGTGCGCAAAGACGAGATCGGCGAGGAGAATTACGAGGCGTTCAAACTCCTGGACATCGGCGATTTCGTCGGTGTCAGCGGCAGCATGATGCGCACGCGGACCGGCGAGCTCACGGTGCAATGCGATGGCTTCCAGCTGTTGAGCAAGTCGCTGCGGCCGCTGCCGGAGAAATGGCACGGCCTCACCGACAAGGAGCAGCGCTACCGTCAGCGCTACGTGGATCTCATCATGAATGAGGAGGTCCGCGCGCTGTTCATCAAGCGCGCGAAGATCATCGACAACATTCGCAGGACGTTGATGAGCGAGGATTTTCTCGAGGTCGACACACCCGTTCTGCAGCCGCTCTACGGAGGCGCTACCGCGCGCCCCTTCAAGACGCTTTTCCATGCTCTCGGCGACGCCACACTCTACATGCGCGTGGCCGACGAACTCTATCTGAAACGTCTCATCGTGGGCGGCTACGATCGTGTCTTCGAGATTGGCAAGGACTTCCGCAACGAGGGCATGGATCGCACGCACAATCCAGAATTCAGCATGATGGAATGCTACGCCGCGTATTGGGACTACGAGGATGTCATGCGGTTGGTCGACCGGATCTTCGCGAATCTCTGCGAGGAGTTCACGGACGACGGGAAGATCCAGTACGGAGAACATGTCATCGATCTGGGCGCCGGTTTCCGCCGCGTGAGCTTCTTCGAACTGCTGCACGAGGAGACGGGCACGGATTTCAAGAAGCTGACGCGTGATGAGACTGCCGCGCGCGCCAAGGCGATCGGCATCGAGGTCGAGGCCAGCATGGGCAAGGGAAGGCTCCTCGATGACATCTTCAGCGAGAAGGTGGAGCCGAAGCTGATTCAACCCACCTATGTCTGTGACCACCCCCTCGAACTGAGTCCGCTCGCCAAAAAGCATCGCGACGACCCCGAATTGGTCGAGCGATTCGAGCCATTCATCGCGGGCTTCGAGGTGGGGAACGCCTTCAGCGAGCTGAACGATCCGCGCGATCAGCGGGCGCGGTTCGAGGCGCAGATGGACTTGCGCGCGAAGGGTGACGAGGAGGCGCAGCAGATCGACGAGGACTATCTGCGTGCCCTCGAATACGCGATGCCGCCGACGGGAGGCCTCGGCGTGGGAATCGATCGCGTCGTCATGCTCTTCACCGACAGCCACAGCATCCGAGACGTTCTCCTGTATCCGCACATGCGTCCCGAAATCACCGGCTAGCCGTGGGTTTCAGCCGCAACATCGCCTTCCGTTTCCTGGGCAGCCGACGTTCGACCGTCGTGCTGCTCGTCAGCGTGCTCGCCGTCGGCGGGATCGCCCTCGGCGTGACGGTGATGAACGTGACGCTGGCCGTGATGAATGGATTTCGCGACGAGATCCAGCTGCTCTTCGTCGAGAACATGCCGATGGTCACGGTGCTCAGCTGGGAGCAGTCCGCGCTGGCCGGCGATACCGACGAACTCGTGAGGCGGATCGAGGCCGTGGATGGCGTCGTGGCGGCGGCCCCTTATCTGCGCCAGCCCGGCATCCTGAGTTCGGAGAGGCCGGGCTCACGCGCACGCCATCAGAACGCCATCATCTGGGCCATCGATCCGGATCGACAGATGCGGGTCACGCCGCTGGATCGCAACATCTCTCCCGAATTCCATGGCTTCGACAGCGGCCAGCTCGTGGGCGACGGCCGCGGCCTGCCTGGGATCATCGTCGGTGTCGAATTGGCCGCTTCGCTGCGGGCGGGCGTGGGCGACGTCTTGAGTCTCACGGTGCCCGTGGGCGACATGGGCCGGCTGCAGGATCTGGAGGCGGCGACGGCGGACTTCGCGGTCGTGGGCGTCCTGGATTCGGGGATGTACGAGTTCGACAACAGCTTCGCCTATGTCGCCCTGAAATCCGCCGACCTGCTGTTCGGCCGGGAGGGGGCCGTCGACGGAATCGGCGTTCGCGTTCCCGAGATGATGCTCGCCGAGAAATACGGTAACGAAATTGCGGCCGCGCTCGGGCCTCCGTACTGGACCCACGATTGGATCTCGATGAACGAGCAGCTCTTCCAGTACATCAACATGGAAAAAGTCATGATGTTCCTGCTGTTGCTCCTCATGACGATGGTCTCGAGCTTCGCCATCATCGCCATCCTCACGATGATCGTGCGGGACCGCCAATACGACATCGCCGTCCTGCGCAGCTTCGGGACGTCGCGGCGCCAGATCCTGTTCATCTTCCTGCATCTCGGCAGCGTCCTCGGCATCGTGGGCACCTTTCTGGGCACGCTCCTGGGCCTTGGCCTCATCAGTTACATTCACACGGTCGGGATCGAGCTGCCCGGCGAGGTCTACTTCGTGGACTCCGTGCCCGCCAATGTCAATGCGCGCGACGTCCTGCTCATCGCCGGCGTCACGATCCTCTTGAGTTTCCTGGCCACCGTGCTCCCGAGCGCGATCGCGACGCGCTTCCAACCGGTGGAGATCCTGCGCCATGAGTGAACTCTGGTTGGAGGCGGTCGGACTCCACAAGAGCTATCAGGGGCCCCATGGCGTCATCGGGGTGCTGAGCGGTGTCGATGTCGGCCTGTCCGAAGGACAGTCGTGCGCCATCACGGGGGCTAGCGGCTCGGGGAAGAGCACCTTGCTCAATCTCCTGGGATGCCTTGACCGGCCCGACGCCGGATCTATCGTGTGGGGCGGCGAGGATGTCGTCGCACTCTCGGACGGCCGTCTCAGTCGTCTGAGGAATCTGCAGGTCGGGTTCGTCTTTCAGTCGCACCATCTGCTTGGGGACTTCAGCGCCCTGGAGAACGTGATGTTGCCCGCGCAGGCCGCGGGCATGAGGGAAGCCGAGACGAAACGGCGCGCGGGGGCGCTGCTGGAAGAGGTCGGCCTGAGCGCGCGAGCCGGGCACCGCCCGGGCGAGCTGTCGGGTGGCGAGCAGCAACGGATCGCGGTGGCGCGGGCGTTGATCAATCGGCCGAAGCTGATTCTCGCCGACGAGCCGGGCGGAAATCTGGACGCGCCGCGGGCGGATCAGCTGCACGATCTGCTGCTGCGCCTCGTGGCAACCGAGCGCACCGCGCTTCTCGTCGTGACCCACGATCCCCGCCTGGCGGGGCGTGCCGACCATTGGTTCGAACTTCGCGACGGCTGCCTGCATCGTCGAGGGGGCGAGGGCGGCGGTCCAGACTGTGGGACGTAGACTCGTGATCTGTCAGCGCTGCGGTCAAGCACCGGCTCAAGTCCGGTTCACGGAGGTCGTCGGCGCGCAGAGGCGCCACCGCGAGTTCTGTCCGAGTTGCGCCCAGGCCGAGGGGCTCTACATCAACCTGAAATCCGGCGCCGTCGGAGAGTCGCTTTCCGAAGTCCCGCCGGCGGAGGGCTCGGCGGGAGACGACCGGTCGCGTGCGCCCGTCGTGCAGCTGCGCTGCGAGCATTGCGACTGCACGCTGACACAGCTGCGCCGCAGCGGTCGTGTCGGCTGCCCGCGCTGCTATGACGTGTTTTTCGTGCATCTGGCACCGCTGCTGGATCGCGTGCATGGGTGCTGCGAGCATTTTCCCACGCCGCTGGGCGAGGCCGAGGGAGCCGGGGGATGAAGAGCCTGCGCGACATGGCCATCCGGCCCGCGCGTTGGCTGGCCGCCAGCGCCCCCCACGGCGACATCATCCTCAGCAGCCGCGTGCGCCTGGCCCGGAATCTGGAGGGTCGGCGTTTTCCGCATAGTACGGGTACGGACGGCTTGACCCTCCTGCGGGAGGAGATCGTCGCCGGGCTCGGAAGGGTCGACCGCCTGAGTGGGGCCGATCTGTGGACCATGGAGAGCCTGGGAGAGCTTGAGCGCCGCTTTCTCCTGGAACGGCATCTCATCTCGGTCGATCTGGTGCGAAATGTGCCAGGTAGGGCCCTGATGGTCTCCGAGGACGAAGCGATGGGAATCATGGTCAACGAGGAGGACCATCTGCGACTGCAGACCTTCTCCGCCGGTCTCAGCGCCCGTGCAGCCCTGGAGAGTGCCCGCGCGCTGGCCGACGCCGTGGAGACGGAGCTTCCGTTTGCCAGGCATGACCGGCTGGGCTATCTGACGGCTTGCCCGACGAATGTCGGTACCGGAATGCGGGCGTCGGTGTTGGCGCACTTGCCTGGCCTGAGCCTGAGCGGGGACATCGAGAAGGTTCTGAGTAGCCTCCGGCGGCTGAATTTTACCGTTCGGGGCTTCTACGGGGAGGGAAGCGGGGTCATGGGCGCCCTCTACCAGATTTCGAATTCCGTCACCCTCGGGGTCGCGGAAGAGGAGATCGTGGACGAACTGCTCAGGCACACGACGAAGGTGCTCGACTGCGAGCGGCAAGCCAGGAAGGCGGTCGCGGGCAGGGATGTGGCCCGACTGGAGGATCGCGTCTGGCGGGCCTTTGCCATCCTCTCGCACAGCCGGATGCTGTCGACCCGGGAGGCCTTCGAGCTGCTGAGCGACGTGCGGTTGGGCGCCAGCCAAGGGATTCTCACAGGTGTGGACGAGTCCGTGTTGAATGTGCTTCTTATGAGCGTGCAGGGCGCGCATCTCCAGATCGCGCAGGATCGGGAGATGGGGCCTGAACAGCGCGACCGAGCGCGCGCTTCGTATGTGCGTGGGCAGATGGCTCACGCGGCCGGCGGGAACGGCTCCGTCGACGTCTGAACCGCCGTCGGTGGCAGAGGTTGGACCTAGTTGGAGGAGAGCGGTCGAAGATGAACGATCGATTTACCGAACGAGTGCGAAAAGTGTTGTTTCTCGCCCGCGACGAAGCGGGGCGCATGCAGCACGACTACATCGGGACCGAGCATCTCCTCCTGGGCATCATCCGCGAGGGCGAGGGCATCGCCGCCCAGGCCCTGCAGCAGATGGGGATCGACTTCGACCAGATCCAGCAGGCCGTCGAGGACATGGTCACCACGCAGAGTGGCACGCTGACCATCGGCGAGATTCCCTTCACGCCGCGCGCGAAGCGAGTGCTCGAACTGTCCATCGATGAGGCCCGCATGCACAACCACAACTACGTCGGCACGGAGCATCTGCTCCTCGCGCTGATTCGCGAGGGCGAAGGCGTCGCCGCACGCGTCCTCCAGGATCTCGGCGCGGAGCACGAAAAGGTCAAGCGCGAGGTCATGAAGCTCCTCGGCGGCGGTCAGAAGGGCTCCAGCGAGGGTGGGTCGAAACGGAAGAAGGAGACGCCGGTCCTCGACCAGTTCGGCCGCAATCTCACGCAGGCTGCGCGCGAGGACAAATTGGACCCGACGATCGGCCGCGAGCGCGAAATCGACCGCGTGATCCAGATCCTCTCGCGCCGCAAGAAGAACAACCCCGTGTTGATCGGCGAGCCCGGCGTCGGTAAGACCGCCATCGCCGAGGGCATGGCCCAGCGGATCGTGGACGGCCGTGCTCCGCAGCTGTTGCAGAACCAAGAGATCATCACGTTGGACCTGGCGAGCGTCGTCGCCGGAACCAAGTATCGCGGCCAGTTCGAAGAGCGCCTCAAGGCCATCATGAACGAGATCCGCGAGAGCGAAGACATCATCCTGTTCATCGACGAGCTGCACACGATCGTCGGGGCCGGAGGCGCCGAGGGCGCCATCGACGCCAGCAACATGTTCAAGCCCGCCCTGGCCCGCGGTGAGATTCAGTGCATCGGCGCCACGACCTTGGACGAGTATCGCAAGTTCATCGAGAAGGATGGAGCGCTGGAGCGGCGCTTCCAGCCGGTGATGGTCAATCCTCCGACGGAGGAAGAGACCTGCGCGATCATCTTTGGACTGCGCGAGAAATACGAGAGCCATCACCGCGTTCACTACACGGACGAGGCCATCAAGGGCGCCGTTTTCCTCTCGGTCCGCTACATCTCGGGGCGTTCTCTGCCGGACAAGGCGATCGACGTCATCGACGAGGCAGGAAGCCGGGCGCGACTCTTCGCGACGGCAGTGCCGAAGGATCTACGCGAACTCGAGAAGCAGATCGAGGAACTGAGCACGAAGAAAGAGGCGGCCATCGCCGATCAGGAGTTCGAGAAGGCGGCGAAGTTCCGCGACGAGGAGAAGTCGCTTCGCAACAAGCTGGCCGAAGGCCGCAAGGCCTGGGCCGAGGACAAACAGGACTCGGAGTCGGTTGTCGATCTGCAGGACATCAGCCGGGTCATCGCCGACATGACCGGCATCCCCGTGACCGAAGTCGAAGAGGAAGAGACCAAGAAGCTCTTGCGGATGGAGGATGAACTCAGCGAGTTCGTCGTGGGCCAGGACGAGGCGGTCACCGCCGTCAGCAAGGCGATCCGGCGCAACCGCGCGGGACTGCGCGATCCACGGCGGCCCATCGGCAGCTTCATCTTCATCGGACCGACGGGTGTCGGCAAGACCGAGGTCGCGCGACAACTCACGCAATTCCTGTTCGGCGACATCGATCATCTCGTGCGCATCGACATGTCCGAGTACATGGAGAAATTCGCCATCAGCCGCCTGGTGGGAGCGCCTCCCGGCTACGTTGGCTACGACGAGGGCGGTATCCTGACCGAGAAGATCCGCCGTCAGCCCTATTCGGTCATCCTGCTCGACGAGATCGAAAAGGCCCACCCGGACGTCTTCAACCTGCTGCTGCAGGTACTCGAAGACGGCGTTCTCACCGACAGCTTCGGTCGCAACGTCGACTTCAAGAACTGCGTTCTGATCATGACGAGCAATGTCGGCAGCCGCAAGGGCGTCGAGAACAAGGCGATGGGCTTCGAGTCAGAAAAGGAGGGGCAACGCCAGGCCCGGCAGAAGGCCTACATGCAGGACGACCTCAAGCGAACCTTCAGCCCCGAGTTCCTGAACCGCATCGACGACATCATCACGTTCAATGACCTGGGTCGAGAGCACATGTTCCAGATCCTCGACATCCTGCTGCGCGACATGAACAAGCGGCTGAAGAGTCTAAACGTCGAGTTCGAGTACACCCACGATGCGCGCGAGAGGTTGGTCCAAGAGGGCTTCGATCCCCAGCGGGGCGCGCGTCCGCTGCGCCGGGCGCTGCAGCGCCTCATGGAAGATCCCCTCAGCGAGAAGCTGCTGCGGGGCGAACTCAAGTCCGGCCAGAAGATGGTCATCGACGCCGGCCTCGACGGTCTCAGCTTCCAGGTGGGGCCGCACGAGGAGACCGTGGAGAGTGGGAGCGGCGGCGAGAGCGACGCCGAGACCCCCGCCACGAGCTGAGCGCGGGCCGCATCGGCACGAGAATGGGGGTGGGAGCGGGGCTTCCACCCCCGTTTCCCAGCCCCGAAGCGTCTTGACCGCAGAGCCGCACAGCTCTAATTTGGCCTGCGCGTCTGCCGGGAACTGTCCCCGCCTCGGGATGTACGAGGGAACATACGGCCGGACAACTCAGGCGGAATCCGGCCGATACCACCCCGTTATGGAGTCCACGATCTCAAGATCGAGCGCACGAGCCCTCGGGCCGCTGCTGATTCTGCTCCTCTGCCTCGCGCTGCCGGCGCGGGCGCAGACGCTCGCCCACGTCTCTGTGACGGGCACGCAGACCGTGCAGGCCGACCAGGTCATCATCTGGTCGGGGCTGAAGCTCAACGAGAGCATCTCGTCCGAGGGGGTCGCGGCGGCGATCCGGCGCCTCTTCGCGACCGGAAAATTCTCCGACGTCTACGTCTACAGCAACGAGACGGCGCTGGGGATCGACTTGATCCTGAACGTCTCCGAATTCCCACGCCTCGCAGACCTGCAGTGGGAAGGCCTCAAGAAGCTCAAGCGCGAGGATCTCGAGGAGAAGATGCCGCTGCGCGTCGGCGATCATCTCTCGCCGGCGCGGGTCCGCCGCGGCCTCGAGTCGGTCCGTGAGGCCTATCGCGCCGAGGGGTATTACAACGCGTCCGTCGAACCCGATTCCAGCGCCTTCCTCCCTGGCAGCTCACGCGTGCTCGTCATCCGTGTCGTCGAGGGAAGCAAGGTGAAGGTCCGCAGGATCCTGGTCGAGGGGAACGAGGCGCTCACGGACGAAGAAGTGCGCGACGGCTTCTCGACCAAGGAGGACAACTGGTTTCGAGGCGGGACCTTCAAATTGCCGGAATTCGAGGCCGATCTCGCGAAGATCGCCGCGAACTACCAGAATCGTGGCTTCCTCGACGCGGAAGTCGTGTCCCACGATCTCGCCTTCGTCGAGTCGTCGAACAAGCTCGACATTACGATCCAAGTCAGAGAGGGCGATTCCTTTCGCGTCGGCGCGTTCAGCTGGAGTGGCAACCAGATCCAGGCCGATGAACGCATCGCCCCCCTCATGAATCTGAGAGAGGGCGAGACCTGGGACGAATCCGCCTATGTCGAGATTCAGCGCAACCTCCACAATCTCTACTGGGAAGACGGCTACATCTACGCCCAGGTGAGGCCCGACAAGGAAATCCACGGCGATCGCGTCGACGTGCACTTTACTTTCGTCGAAGGGGGCCCTGCCCGCGTCCGGCTGATCAACATCGTCGGCAATACGAAGACGCACGAAAAGGTCATCCGCCGGGAGCTGCGCATGCTTCCAGGCGACGTGTTTCGGAACACGACGTTTCAGGATTCCCAGCGCCGTATCTTCCAGCTGGGTTATTTCAGCGACTTGAGGCCAGATGTCCAGGAGATCCCCGGCACGCAGGATGTCGACATCACGCTCGAGGTCGAGGAGAAGCAGACCGGTAACTTTACCATGGGCGTCGGCTTTTCGCAGCAGACGCGCGCCAGCGGCTTCTTCAACGTCGGCGAGAACAACCTGCTCGGCCGCGGTCAGAGTGTGAACTTCGCGTGGCAGTTCGGCAGCCGTCGTAACTTCCTCGACTTGAGTTACACCGAGCCCTGGTTCATGGGAACGCCCACTCTCGTCGGCGCCGATGTCTTCAACCGCTTCAGCAACCGCGTGAACGACTTCTTCGATACGCGACAGAAGGGTTTCGCGCTGCGTCTCGGCCGGCCCATCCCAGGGACACGCTTCAGCCGATTCACAGTTCGCTACGGTCTGACGCAGACGACGCTGCGGAACTTCGACCCGTACTACGTGCAGATCCTCGACCAACAAGAGGAACTCCTGGGCGTGGGACAGATCGAGTTCGAACGCCTCGACGAGGTGGACTGGCCGCAGACGACGAGCGGCATCACGCTCAGCCTCACGCGCAACAGCACCGACAGCCCGTTCTTCCCGAGCCAGGGAAGCCGCAGCACGGCGCGCTTCGAGATCAATGGCGGCATGCTGGGCGGAGATCTCGACTATCACAAGCTGCAGGTCGACTACGACATGTACCGGCCCCTGCCAGCTAAGTTCGCCTTTCACCTGGGCGCGTTCGCGGGCAGCCTCCGCGCGTACGGCGCAACCGAATCCGTGCCGGACTACGAACGCTTCCGCCTCGGCGGCAATCGGTTCTACTCTCTGCGCGGTTACCGTGATCTCGAGGTGGTGCCGACCGCCAACGCGGATTTCCCGTTCATCGGTGGGACATTCTTCACGACCTTCACGACGGAGCTGCTGTTTCCCGTGACCCAGTCGGTGATCCTGAAGGGATTCGTCGATCAGGGGGACACGTGGAATAGCTTCTCGGAGGCCGATCTCACCAATCTGCGCACCGGCGCGGGCTTGGGGATCAGTCTCGAGGTTCCTCTCATCGGCCGCATCGGGCTGGACTACGGCTACGGATTCGACAAGGCGGACCCGGGCTGGGAAGCCCACTTCAATTTCGGGACGATTTTCTAGATCTGGCCACGTTCGTGCCGGATTCACTGCAGGAGGAACTTTCATGAAGGCAGCCATCACCGCGCTCATTCTCTGCGCCACGCTCGTCGCGTCGGGCGCCAGCCGGGCCGACGGCGGCAAACTGGGCGTCATCGACAGCCAGCGGATCTTCTCCGAGTACCAGGAAGCCAAGGACGCGGAGTCGATCTTCCAGCAGGAAATGTCGCAGTGGCAGAAGGGACTCGAGGAGCAGGAGCGTACGCTTCTGAAGAAGCGCGAGCAGATCCGCAGCCAATCGCTCCTGCTCTCGAAGGAAAAGCTCGACCAACTGCAGGCCGAACTCGAGCAACAGGTGGCGGAGTATGAGCGCGCGAAGGCCGAAATCCTCGACCCGAACGGCGGCAAGGCCGTCCTGAGGAATCAGGAGCTGAGCCAGCCAATCAACGATCAGATCAACAAGGCGGTCGAGCAGCTCGCCTCCGAGGGTGGTTTCGACATGATCATCGACGTCGCCACCGTCAATGTGGTCTTCATGGTGGAAGGCATCGATTTGACCGATCAGGTGTTGACGACGCTCGCGGCCGCCAAGGAGTAGGCCTGCCGGGGCTTGCCGATTGACAGCCCCGGACTAGGCTGAGAGTCTAGTGCGGGCCTCCCGCCTTCTGGGGAGCCCGGCATATTCACGCCGCAGCGCGTTCCGACCACGCGCTCGCGCCCGTCCCTCGTCAGAGCACGCAATCATGAGTTTCAGTCTCGAGAGCATCGCACAGCGGATCGGCGGCGAACTCGACGGTCCGTCGGGGCTCGAGATCTGTGGCGTCGCGGGGCTCGAGGACGCGTGCGAGGGGGAGCTCTCCTTCCTCGCTCGCAGCCGTTATCGCCCGCAGCTCCACTCGACACGCGCCAGCGCCGTCATTCTCAAGCGGGGGGAAGAATTCTCGGGTCCGTCGATCCGCGTCGACGATCCCTATCTCTCCTTTCTGCAGGCGATCGAGCTGTTCGCTCGCCCTGTCGTGGAGATCTTCGAGCCGGGGATCCATCCGAGCGCCGTCGTGCACACGACCGCGAAGTTGGGAGCTGGGGTGCGCGTCGGACCCTTCGTTTCGGTCGGCGCGGAGTGTGAAATTGGCGACGATTGCATCATCGGCGCCGGCTGTGTCCTGATGCGCGGAGTCAAGCTCGCCGCTGGCTGTCTGATCTATCCGCGGGTGACGATTCGAGAAGAGTGTGTGCTCGGCGCGCGCGTGATCGTGCAGCCTGGCGCCGTCATCGGCAGTGACGGTTTTGGATTCGCCAAGCGCGACGGACGCTATCGAAAGATCCCGCAGATCGGAAATGTCGTCCTGGAGGACGATGTCGAAGTCGGCGCCAACACCTGCATCGATCGCGCGACGACGGGCCGCACCGTCATTGCCGCGGGCGCCAAGCTGGACAATCTGGTCCAGATCGCACACAACGTCCGCGTCGGCGAACACACGGTCATCTCGGCGCAGAGCGGCATTTCGGGGAGCAGCAAGATCGGTCGGCATGTCGTGCTGGCGGGACAGGTAGGAGTCAGCGGCCACATCGAGATCGGCGACGCCGTGCAGATCGGCGGCAAGAGCGGAATCAGCGGCAATGTCGCCGAGGGAAGCGTGATCTCCGGAATTCCGGCCCGGGACCATCGCGAATGGCGCCGGCTCAACGCGCACTACGGCCGCCTCGGCCGCTACGCCAACGAGATCGCCCAGATGCGGGAACGCATCGCACGGCTCGAGAGGATGCGGGATGCTGAGACAACAGAGAACGCTTGACCGACCGGTCAGCTTCGAGGGCATCGGGATCCACTCCGGCCAGGCGGCGAAGCTGCGCCTGCTTCCCGCCGCGCCCAATACCGGCCGCGTATTTCGCGTCACGCAGGCGGGGAAGACCACGGAGTTTCCGGCGTCGGTCGAATCCGTCTCCGGCGACGACCCCTTCCAACGCTGCACGAGCATCGGCGGCAACGGGATGGTCGTCCACACGGTCGAGCACATCCTCGCGACGCTCTACGGCCTCAGCATCGACAACTGCATCCTCGAACTCG
>Ga0326597_10003302_pt1 | contig 23407 bp, 27 predicted proteins | sample RVTome_12_FD_203789 | JGI IMG/M metagenome (GOLD analysis project Ga0326597, IMG submission 203789) | Soil microbial communities from uranium-contaminated site in the Upper Colorado River Basin, Wyoming, United States - RVT100D185 | ecosystem: Environmental > Terrestrial > Soil > Contaminated >... | reverse complement strand
GGATGCCGTGGCGTGCCATCAATTCCTTGGCGAAGACCTTCGACCACTCGATCTCCGCCGCCGCGCGGCTCGGGCCGAAGGCGGCGATGCCCTCGACGGCGAGACGGTCGACGAGGCCGGCGGCGAGCGGGTCCTCGTTGCCGACCACGACGAGGTCGATGCGCTGCTCGCGGCAGGCGCGCGCGATGCCATCGAGATCGTCGTGGGCGAGCGACAGGTTCGTGGCGAACGCTGCCGTGCCGGGGTTGCCCGGCGCGGCGAAGAGGTCGTTGAGGCGAGGCGACTGACGTAGCTTCCAGGCGATCGCGTGCTCGCGCGCGCCGGAGCCGATGACGAGGACGTTCACGTCGATAGGCCTTGTGGCTGCTCGGAGTGGTGGCTTCCGCTGGCACCGTAGCACAAGGGCGGAGCGTGGTCTATGCTATCCTATCGGCGGAGGTGGCGTTCATAGCCCAACGACTCCACTCGACAGCGCCGGAACGAGAGCGCGCCTTCCTCGTAGCAGTGCAAGCGCGCCGGAACGGTGCTCGCTCGAGCGCCTGGGACGCCGAGAGCTCACTCGAGGAGCTGGACCTGCTCGTGCGAACGGCCGGCGCGGCCGTCGTCGGACGGACGGTACAGCGGCTGGAGCACCCCAGCCCCGCGCACTACATCGGCGCCGGCAAGCTCGACGAGATCGTCGCCCAGCGCGAGCCGCTCGGCTACACGATGGTCGTGTTCGACGACGAGCTGTCGCCGTCGCAGCAGCGAAACCTGGAGCACCGGCTCAAGGTGAAAGTGCTCGACCGCGCGGCGCTGATCCTCGATATCTTCGCGATGCGGGCTCACACCAAGGAGGGCCGCCTGCAGGTCGACCTCGCCCAGTGCGAGTACCTGCTGCCGCGTCTCGCGGGCCAGTGGAGCCACCTGGAACGCCTCGGCAGGAGTGGCGCGCCAGGAGCGATCGGCGTGCGGGGACCCGGCGAAACGCAGTTGGAGACCGACCGCCGGCTGGCGCGCAACAAGATCGCGCGCCTCAAGCGCGAGATCGAGGCGGTGCGGCGGCAGCGCTCGCTCTACCGCAGCCGGCGCGCGAAGGCCGGCGTGCCGGTCGTGGCGCTGGTCGGCTACACCAACGCGGGAAAGAGCACGCTCATGCGCGCGCTCACGCAGGCCGACGTGTTCGTGGAGGATCAGCTCTTCGCCACGCTGGACCCGCTGACGCGCCGCGTGCACCTGCCGAGCGGACGAGGCGCGCTCGTGACTGATACGGTGGGCTTCATCCAGAAGCTGCCGGCGCAGCTCGTCGCCGCTTTCCAGGCGACGCTCGAAGAGCTACGCGAGGCCGACTTGCTGCTGCACGTTGTCGATATCAGGCACGCCGAGGCGGCACGTCAGAGCCAGACGGTGGACGATACGCTGGAAGAGCTGGGCCTGGCCGCCCGCCCGCGCATCACGGCTCTCAACAAAGTCGACCTGCTCGTGCCCGACGCGAGCGGCCTCGCCGGCCTGGCCGATTACGATTTCGAGCTCGCGAAGCACCGCCCGGATGCTGTGCTGATCTCCGCCGAGCGGCGCTGGGGGCTCGACGAGCTGCTGGCGCGCATCGATGAGACGCTGGAACGCGCCCGCGAGCGCGCGCCCGTCGCCGCCGGCCACTAGCACCCGGCCCGCAGCCACGCCGCGATCTCCTCCGCGTGGCCTCCATAGTGGGTCCGGCCCTGGTACTTGTAGGCGAAGAGCGACGCCACCGTGATCGGCGACTTGTCGCCCCAGTTGTATCGGTGGCGGCTCTTCCGCGCCCACTCTTCGTCGCTCAGCCGCACGAGGCGAGCCATCAGCGCCCGGTGTGCCGCACGTACGTCCCGGACGACCTCGCCGTAGCTCTGCGCGCGGCCCGCATCGACCGCGTGCTTGTTAAACACCGAGGTCCGGCCGAAGCGCGGCCGCCGGCCCGCCAGCAGCTGGTCGACGGCGCCGAGCAGCCAGCGGTCCCAGGCTCCCACATGCGCAAGGAAGTCCTGCAGCGTCCAGACGCGATAGACAGGCTCGTCCCGACGCCGAGGAGGGACGTCTCTGGCGGTGCCGAGCAAGCGTGCCATATCGGCGCGGTGGCGAGAGATGGCGGTCCTGCGCGCCAGGCGGGGCATGGCGAGGCTTCTATTCTGGCCGCGACTGGAGGCTTGCCTCGGGGACCGAGTCCGGAAGCTCCTCGACGAGAAAGGTGAGCGCATTGTCGCTGTGGCGGAGGTAGGCATCGAAGAAGGGCGTGGCAAAGGCGCGCAGCAGCTCTTGCTGGCGATCGAGCGTCAACGGGGCGCCGCGCGGCGGGTCGCCGGAGGGCAGGCACGTCGAGGCGTTGCCGCCGAGTTCGGCATCGAGGCGCGCGGCGTCCGCGATGAAGGCATCTGGGTCGAAGCCAAGCTCATCGAACTCCGTCACGGCGACGTCGTCGATGTCGACGTCCGCGAACCGGATGTGGCTGCCACCTGCCAGCTCGACGAGGTACGCCGGCGGGTTGGCAACGCTGTATCCGTAACGGACCGTCTGGACGGGCGTGATGAGATCGTTCGCGCCGGTGATGAAGAGCACGGGCACGGACTCGCCGTCAGCGAGGTCGTCGGGGAGGAAGCAGCTCGCCGGGGCGATCGGGAGCGCCGCGCTGATCCGCGTATCGCGTGACGGTCCGTAGACGGTCAGCAGCGTCGTCAGCCCGCCGAGGGAGTGACCGCTCAGGCCGATGGCGCTGTCGTCGACGGCCCCTTGAAGCAGGTGGCCGCTCGTGCCATGCAGGGCGATGAGCTGGTCGATGACGAAGGACACGTCGCCCGGCTGGTCGAGGACTGCGCTGAGGCGGGGGCCGCCGGGCGCGTCGCCTTTACTGCCGGGGAAGTCGGGAGCGGCGACGATGTAGCCGTGACTGGCGAGGTGGCGCGTGTAGGTCGCTGACTGCAGCCGCGAACCACTGAAGCCGTGAGCGAAGACGATGAGCGGGTAGGGGGCGCTCGACCGGTCGAGCGGGGCCGCGCGCGCCTCCGGCGCGACGCCGGTCTGCGCCGGGTACCAGACCTCGACGGTAAGAGGGCGTTCGTCGGCGCCAGAGAACTGGCCGTTAGCTTCGAGCGGGCGGGACGTGTCGATGAACTCGAGCGTCGTGACGCCGACGCCGAACGGTCCCGGCTGCACCGCGGCCTCGTACGACGTGGCGACCAGGGGCTCGCCACTCGTTCCGCCGCCGCACGCGGCGAGGAGAGTCAGGAGCAGCAAAACGGCGGCGGCGAGAACGACGGCGCGCGCGGCGGTTGCCGGACAATAAGACGGGCCCTTCGTTGTGCAGGGCCCGCGAGGTCGCAAGCCGGTGGACACTAGTCGCCCAGCAGCGTGGTGTAGCCGAGCCCGATGATCTCTTCTACGTAGTCGCCGCGCCAGCCTGGCTCCGGGATGCGCAGGTCGTGCTCACGGAACCAGCGATGGTACGTCAGGTATTCTTCCTCGAGTCGCTTGCGCGCGGCATCCTCCTCGGCGAAGACGGAGGGATCGTGATCCTCCAGGCGCTTGTCGGCGTCCTCCGGCGGCACGTCCAGGTCTTCCTGCCAGAACTCAGCAAGATAATCGAGTGACTCTTCGAGGTCCTTGCGGCAGTCGTTGATCAGCATCCCCATCAGGGCCTGCTGGTCAACCGGCCGCGCGCGTAGCTTTAGCTCGCTCGCGCACTGGCCACACAGCACGACGAGCTTCCGCGCGTCGCAGTCGTCCTTGCGATTGCAGAACTGGCAGCGCGGCGCGTAATCCGCCCCCCACGGCTCGCGCGTATAGCCGGCATGCACCTCGTCCGCGAAGCTGCCACAGCGCGGGCAGGCGATCTTCTCCGAGAGGATCTCCTCAATGGTCTGTTGCCAGTCGATCTGCATGTTCTTGGGCGTTCCCGAGCGGGCTTGCACCCCCATGATACCGCGTGGGCCTACCGTGTCAACCGAGGGGCGGCTCTCACCAGTTCGGCCCTGGCGCGGGTAGGGAAAGCCTTTACTCGAAGCGTAAAAGACCCCGACGGGAGCGATCTGGCTCGCATTTGGCGCGCCAGCGGTTGACAACGGCCAGGCGGGGCGTAGAATACAAACTGACCGGTCGGTAGGTTTGGACCCCGCCAGTAGACGGGGGGCCTGCCCAGCGGAGTTTCTCAAGGGAGGAGGGGAAGCAATGAAGCTTATGTGGACAGCGTTGGCGGTGGCCCTGGTGGTAGGGACGGCCGTTGCGCCGTACGCGCCCACCATCCTGGGCATTCGCTGGAAGTAACCGACCCCAGCGATTAGCGTTAAGAGAGCGCGGCCTGCGGGCCGCGCTCTTGCGTTGCCACGTATGTGGCCGTCGTCCTACGCCGCGTGCGCGAGCTCCTCATGGCGGTCCTCGAGGGCTTCCTTCTCCAGGTGCTCATACACCAGCAAGAACGCCTGCACGACCTTCGGATCGAACTGCGTGCCGCTGTGGCGCAGGACCTCCGCCCGGGCCATTTCGGGCAGGAGCGCCTTGCGGTAGGGTCGATCCGAGGTCATGGCGTCAAAGGCGTCAGCGATGGAGAAGATGCGGGAGCCGAGGGGGATCTCCTCGCTGCGCAGGCCTCGCGGATAGCCCTTGCCGTCAAAGCGCTCGTGATGGGTCCGGACGATCGCGGCGGCGCCGCTGAGGAAGCCGATTTCCTTGAGCATGTCGAAGCCGATATGCGGGTGGCGCTTCATGTCGTCCCATTCCTCTGGCGTCAGGGGGCCGGGCTTGTGCAGGATGAAGTCGGGCACGCCGATCTTGCCGACATCGTGCAGCAGGGCGCCGCGCTGCATGTCGATCAACTCCACGCTGCCTTCGGCCACGCCCATCTCGCGGGCGATGGCGACGACGTAACGGGCGACGCGGAAGGAGTGGCCCTTCGTCTCGCGGTCGCGAGCGTCCAGAGCGAGTACCAGCGCTTCCAGCGTGCCGTCGTACGTTTCGGTGAGCTGCTGGGTCATTTGGATAATGTTATGGTTGGCCGCCTCCAGTTCGGCGTTCTTCTGCTTCAGCTCAAGCACGGTTTGTTCGGTCTTCGCGACGTACTGGTGAAGCGCAAACCGCATCATCACGGGCGGCGCGACGAATGCGAGGACGCCCGAGACCTGGAGGGCGATGTAGGCCGTTGCCAGAGCCAGCGCGAGCAGCCCGAACACGACGTAATAGGGCGCGAGCCACCGGTGTTCGCGTGACCAGACTTCGAATACCGGCTCGCCCGTCTCCAGGGCGACGGCTCCGGCCACCAAGCCCGAGTTGATGGCGTAGTTGGCCGCGGTCGCGACGACGGCTCCGCCCACCCACCAGCCGCTGACACCCGCATCGACATCCACCAGCGAGCTGAAGAGCAGCGCCGTGCAGACGTTGGCGACGGTAAAGCTGCTGGTGTCGAACACGCGGCCGTACCAGGGGCTGGATGTGAATGCCGTTGCCGCCAGGACGACGATGGGCGCGCCGACGGCGGCCCCGGAAGGCCCGTAGAGCATGCCGATGGCGATCAGCGCAACCGCGCCGGCCGAGACGCGCGTGTCCCCGTAGATCTGGATGCCGAAGCGCTCCAGCACGATGGCGACGGCGACCAGCGTGACGAGGCCCTGCCAGCCGTCCGCCGACAGGCCCGGCGCAAAGAAGACGAGGCAGGCCGCTGCAGCGAACGCCACAAGAGCGATGTAGAGCCCGACGCGAATGCTGAGCATGCCGCCGGGAATATCCAGCGCGGCCACCTGCGCCCCCTGCGCTGGCGGCTGCTCCTCCGTGGCAGTCACGCCGCGGCCGTCAGCTGATAGGCTGAGGATGTCGAACAGCGCGTCCTTCATGGCCAAAGCGGCGGCCCCATGGCTACATCTAGCACACCCCTCGCATCTGTTATCGACAGCTTCGAGGGCGGTGAGCAGTAGATGTCAAGCGGCCTCCTCCAGCGTGTCGGAGAGCAGGCGGCGGAGCTGACGCAAGATGCGTTTGTGGAGCTGGCAGACCCTGGATTCGGACAGGCCGAGGAGGCGGCCAACCTCGTGGAAGGGCCGTGACTCGACATAACGGAAGCGGAGGATCTTCTGGTCCCGTTCGTTCAGACTCGCCACAGCTTCGCGGAGGACGTTCAGGGCGGCGTTTTGCTCGGCCGCCTTGGCGGGGTCGTCGCGGTCGCTGCCCCCGGCGGGGTCCCAGCGGCGCCTGCCGCCCTCTGCGGAACCTTCGAGCAGGGTGCGCTCCAGAGAGACGAATCGCGACGCCGCGTGGCCCTGGATCTCGCGGACGGCCCTGGGCGTCACGCCGAGGCGGATGGCGAGCTCCTTGTGCGTCGGCCAGCGGCCCAGCTGCGAGGCGAGCTCCTGGGCGGCCTGCTCGGCCTGGCGCGTGCTGCGTCGGAGGGAGCGGGGGAGGGGGTCCTGGCGCCGGACGGCGTCTAAGATGGAGCCGCGGATGCGGCGGACGGCGAAGCTGGCGAAGCTGGTGCCCCGCGAGTCGTCGAAGCCGTCGACGGCCTGGATGAGCCCCTCGACGCCATAGCTCACGGCGTCTTCGCGGTCGAGGCCGAGTGTGCGGCTCCGGTCGGTGGAGAGCCGGTTCACCACGAACGTGACCAGCGGCATGTGGCGTAGGATCGCTTCTTCTCTTGCGGACATGGTGCGCCCCCTTTTTTGAACGGCCGGCCTCTGGCAGGGCCGTTCTTGGGGCGCCGGTGGGGGCAGACCTGGCGTGAGGGTGGAGGAGCGGGAGAGGCTGGGTGTCGGATCGTTGGCGATTCGGCAGCCCGGCTGCCCGGTTCCTCATCTCACGGTGAGGAGCGGTGGGCCCGTGGCTTTGCGCCCCCCTCTTGCGAAGGGTTTGCCCTTTTCGGCGCCTCGATATGCAGTTGTCCGGGAGGCGCTCCCTGCCGGCGGGGTCACAAGGGACCGGGCCCATTCTTGGGCTACCAGTTTCCCAACGGCCCCCAGCTCCGAGGTGTTACATCCAGATTCGAAATCGCGCCTTACGGCCACTACGAGCGGCGGCCGATACTGATCACGTGAACCAGCGCCGCGCACCCCAGCAGCTCCGGGCCAAGCTTACCCGCCAGCACCTTCTCGACGCGGCCAGACGGGTATTCGGCGAGGATGGCTACGCGAGCGCCAGCGTCGATGACGTCGCCCGCGCGGCTGGCTGCAGCAAGGGCGCCTACTACTTCCACTTCCCGACGAAGGAAGACGCCCTCCTGGCGCTGGCGGAAGACTGGTCGACCGGGCAGACGCACCGGCTGGAGGTGGCTCTCGCGCGGGGCGCCACGCCGGAGGCCGCCTTAAGGAGCGTGGTCGAAGCCCTGCTGGACCTCGACGGCGCGTTCGCGCGCCAGCGGCTGCTGGTGCTGGAGCTGTGGCTGCAGGCCGCGCGCAACTCGAAGGTGCGCGCTATCCTCGACCGGGCGCGGAGCGCCTGGCGGCGCATTCTCGTCGTGGCGTTCAGCAGGGCGCAGGAACGCGCGCCGGAGCAGGCGGCGGACCTGGCGCTCGTGCTCCGGCACGGGCTCTTGGCGCAGGCCTGCCTGGACGGCGCGAGCAGCGAAACGCAGCGCGAGCGCGCGGCGTCGGCGCTGGCAGCGCTGACGGGGCCCGCTCCACTACGGCGCACGGCCTAGCGCGCGCGGCTGCTATAGTGCAGCCGCGTGACGGCCCGGATCGAACCCATCGACTACGTCGAACGCTGGCGACGCATCGTTGTCGCCAGGCGCGAGCAGCACGACGCCGTCTGCTCGGCGCAGGGACGCGACACGAGCGACTACTGGGCCCGGCGCGCCGCGGGCTTCCGCAAGTTCGCCCAGGAAGGGGCGGCGATGGCGGATCCCTACCTCGAATGTGTGCTGCGTCACCTGCGACCCGGAGATACCGTGCTCGACGTCGGCGCGGGCACGGGCAGGCACGCCGTCCCGCTCGCCGCCCACGCCCGCCGCGTGATCGCGCTCGACCCGTCGCCGGCGATGCTGGGCTTCCTGCGCCAGGACGTCGCGTCGCACGGGCTGAGCAACGTCGAGATCGTCGAGGGCACGTGGCCCGGCGCGGCTGATCGCGTACCTCAGGTCGATGTCGTCACGTGCGCCCACGTGCTGTACCCGGTCGAGGAGATCGAGACGTTCCTGCGTGCCCTCGACGGGCACGCCCGGCGCTTCTGCTTGCTCAACCTGATGGTCCGGCAGCCCTGGTTCGACCAGCTGCAGCTCTGGGAGACCGTCCATGGCGAGCCGCGCCTTCCGCAGCCGGCCTACATCGATGCCGTCAACGTACTCCATCAGCTCGGCTGCTATGCCAACGTCGAGCTGACGTGGGTGGAGCAGCGGCGGGGGTTCGAGAGTCTGGAGGACGCCTTTGAACGCTTTGCCGAATCGGTCGCCGTCGCCGACGATCCAGATCAGCGCCGCCGGCTGAACGAGGCGCTCGCGGCGCGACTCGAGTTGGTCGAAGGGGAGGGCTTGGTCTCTCCGGTGCGGCGCTATCCGCTGGCGACAGTGTGGTGGGAGGCCGGCGCGCTCAAGCGGTAGGCCGGGTCAGGCGGGGTGCCGGGCCAGGAACGCGTCGACCGCAGCGATGAACTCGTCGGGCGTATCCTCCGGCACCGTATGCCCGGCCTCATCGATGGCGGCGACCTCCGCGTTTGGGAAGGCGGCGCGCATGCGCTCTGCCGCCTCCTCCGAGAGGACGTACGACTTGCCGCCGCGGACGATGAGCACGGGCGCGGTGATCTTCGGCAATTCGTCCCAGAGGTTGGCGGGGTGCCAGTGGTAGCTGACTCGCGGGTCGTGCTTGTTCGTCCAGCGGCCGTCCGGGAGCTGCTTGAGCAGGTAGCGGAGCCGGTGTCGCAGCGACTCGTCGGGCGTGGTCTGGTTGGTCAGGCGCACGAGCTTGAGCGCCGCCTCATGGTCCTCAAGGGCCGGGTGGCCGTGCTCGGCGACGTGCTTGTCAAGCTCGCGGCTCGGGTTCTTCTCACGGTCGATGCGCGGCCGGATGTCCACCGGGACGAGGTGGCTGATCCGGTGCGGATTGCGTGCCGCGTAGGCCATCGCGTTTGCCCCGCCCATCGAGAGGCCGATCAGGATGAAGCGCTCTAGCTCCCAGAGGTCGACGAGCGCCTCGAGGTCTGCGACGTAGTCATCCGTCGCGTAGGCAGGCTCGGCGGGCCAGGAGGTGTCGCCGTGCCCGCGCTGATCGAGCGCAATCAGCCGGTATCGGTCCTGGAGCGCGCGGGCCAATGGGTCCCAGATGCGGCCCATGCTGCTCAGGCCGTGGAGCAGCACGATAGGCGGCGAGGCAGGGTCGCCCCATTCCGCGTAGTGGAACGCCAGTCCCCGCGCTTCGATCGTGCGCTCTCGTGGCTCGACGGCGGTCGTCACGAACTTCTCCAGTCGAGGCTGTGCCTTCTCGCTGAGGGTACAGAACTGCGCCTGCTGGTCGATAGCTTACGGGTAACAGCCCCGACATGGCAATCCAGGGGAGGCTCCGACATGGACAGCGCGCGCAGCCCGCTCCGTTCCGCGCTCGACTACCTCGGCTTCATGGTCTACGCGACGATCGTCGGGGGCGGCCCCCCGGACCGCGAGACGGCGGAGGCCGCCCATCCGCGCAACCGCCTGCCGGCGGGCGAGCGGCCACGGCTGACGATCGTCCCACCGTCTGAGCCGGCGGCCGGCACCTCGCCCGAGCCGGCCGTGTCAGACGACCGCTACTCGAACGCCGCCTAACGCGTTCCCCTCTCGCCTCGCTGCCCCTTCTCATCGTGCCGACGGTCGGGCCAGCATGGGCCTGCCCGAAACGCCCGGCCGGCCTCCGGCGAGGCCCGCGAAAGAGCCTGTTGAATACCGGCGCAGCGCAAGGAACAGGCCGTTTAGCTCTTGCCACGGGCGCAGTCCGTACCCTAGCGTGGGGGCCGCTCGTCCGAGAGGGGTGGCCCCATGTGTATCCGTCTTCCCGTCCTCACTGTCGTCCTCGCGCTGGCCGCTGCTGGCGCTCTCGCTTTGGTCGCGACCATGGCCGCGGGCAGCCCGGACGGCGCGCAGGCCCAATTAGCACCAACGGGCACACCAACAGCCGCGAGCTTCCCCGCCACGGGCACACCAACAGCCGCGAGCTTCCCCGCCACGGGCACACCGACGGCCGCGAGCTTCCCCGCCACGGGCACACCGACGGCCGCGAGCTTCCCCGCTACCGGCACACCAACGGCCGCGGCGATCCCGCCGACATGGACGCCCGCGCCGGCTCTGCCCTGTGGCGACGTTACCGGCGACGGCCGCGTCGGGCTGGCAGATCTGCGGAGGGTGCTGCAGCACCTCTGGGCGCGGGAAGGGCAGCGCCGATACGATCCGGCGCTCGACCTCAACGGCGACGGGATCATCGGCTTCGCCGACGTCTTGATTGTGCTGCTGCAGCTGGGCAACTCCTGCTGATTCGTTCCGTCGCCCGTACCCTTCTCTCTTTCCACGGCGAACGGCTAGAATGGCACGGCCGGAAGGAGCCTGCCTCATGCTGACGCCGCTTGACGACTACCTTGTCCATCAGACGCCGGACACGGTCGACCGGGTTGCTACCAGCGACCGCAACTTCTACGACCGCTACTACTTCAACTGCCACGACCTCACGGGAGAGGTCTTTCTGGTCGTCGCGCTGGGGCTATACCCGAACCTGAACGTCATCGACGCGTTCGCCACGGTGGTGGTGCGCAACCAGCGCCAGTACGTGGTGAAGGCATCACGCGTGCTCCACAGCGACCGGCTGCACACCGTCGTGGGGCCGTTGGGCGTGGAAGTCATCGAGGGCCTGCGCAAGCTGCGCATCTGGTGCGAGCCGAACGAATGGGGGCTGAGCTTCGACCTCACGTTCGAGGGCGTGACGGCTCCGTACGAGGAGCCGCAGTTCTTCCGGCGCTCCGGGCCGCGCGTGATGATGCACACGTCGCGGCTGACGCAGCCGGGCCGCTGGTCGGGTGAGCTGACGGCAGGCGGGCAGCGGCACGAGATCCGCTCCGAGACCTGGTGGGGCTCGCGCGACCACTCTTGGGGTGTGCGGCCGATCGGCGACCCGGAGCGGGGTGGAGCGCCGGCGCGCGATGGCGGCGTCCCCGGCTTCTTCTGGAACTGGGCACCGCTTCAGTTCGACGACCAGATGCTGATGTACAGCGTGGCGGAGAACGGCGACGGCTCGCGCTGGCACGAGGCGGCCGCGCGGCTCTACCCCTACGGTTCGGAGCGGGCGGAGGAGCCGCTCGCCATCGTCCGGCACGATCTCAAGCTCAAGCCAGGCACGCGCATCTTCGACGGCGGGAGCGTGACGCTGCGAGAGCAGCAGGGGCGGGAGCTGACGGTCTCGCTGGAGGGGCTGGCGCTGCTGCACATGGCGGGCGCCGGCTACGCGGTGGGCGCCGACCTCTGGCGCCACGGCCAGTACCGCGGCGACCCGGCCGTCGACGGCGAAGTATGGGACGTCACCGACCCGGCGGTCGTCGCGCGCGTGGCCGGGCAGAACGAGACGGTCTGTCGCGCGACGGTCGATGGCAAGACGGGTTACGGCATCTTCGAGCTGATCCTCGCCGGGCTCTACGAGCCGTACGGCTTCCGTTCGCTGGCCGACGTGGCGCACTGAGCGATGGCCGGCCCGAGCTTGCCGCCTCACATCGAGGCGCTCCTGTCGCCCGACGCCTACCCGCACGCGGTAGACCGCGTCGAGCTGCGCCAGACGCACATCTCGTACGTCTTCCTGGCGGGCGACTTCGTCTACAAGCTGAAGAAGCCGGTCGACCTGGGGTTCCTCGACTTCTCGACGCTGGAGCGCCGGCGGCACTTCTGCGAGGAGGAGGTGCGGCTGAACCGCCGCCTCTGCGAGGGGACGTACATCGGCGTCGTGCCGGTCTCGTACGTGGAAGGCGAGGTCAAGGTCGACGCCAAGGGGCAAGCCGTCGAGTACGCCGTCAAGATGCGGCGGCTGCCGGATGAGGGCATGATGAGCCTGCTGCTGGAGCAGGATGCCGTCACCCAGCAGCACCTCGCGACGCTGGCGCGCACGCTGGCGGACTTCCACGCCGCGTCGGAACGGAGCGATGAGATCGACCGCTACGGCGGGCTCGAGACGGCGTTGGTGAACTGGCGCGAGAACTTCCAGCAGATCGAGCCGTTCATCGGCCGGACGATCACGCACAGACAGCTCGACGACGTGCGGGCGTTCATCGAAAACGTGGCGGAGGAGGACGCGGACGCCTTCGCGCTGCGCGTGCGGGAGGGGAGGGCGCGCGACTGCCACGGCGACCTGCGCAGCGACGCGGTCTGCTTCCAGGGAGACGGCGTCTGCATCTTCGACTGCATCGAGTTCAACGAGCGCTTCCGTTACTCCGACGTGGCGGCTGATATCGCCTTCCTGGCGATGGACCTGGAGTTCCGGGGCCGGCGCGACCTCTCGGACGAGCTGATGGGCCTCTACCTGGGCGCGACGCTGGACTCGACGCTGCCGCTCGTGCTGCCGTTCTACAAGTGCTACCGCGCCTACGTCCGCGGCAAGGTCGAGGGCTTCCAGCTCGACCAGCCGGAGGTGGACGAGACGCAGAAGCGTCGTGCGACCGAAGCCGCGCGGCGCTATTTCGAGCTGGCGCACTCGTACGCGGCGCAGGCCGCGCCGCACGCGCTGATCATCACCACCGGCGTGACGGGAAGCGGCAAGAGCTACCTGGCGAACGCGCTGGCGGCGCGGCTGGGCGCGGGCGTGCTTTCGTCGGATGCCGTGCGCAAGCGGCTGGCGGGGATCGAGTCCCGGGACCGGCAGTGGGTGCCCTTCCAGACGGGCATCTACAGCCCGGAGGCGACGGAGCGCACGTACCAAGCGTTGCTGGAAGAAGCCCGCCCCTGGCTCGCGCGGGGGAAGCCGGTGATCCTCGATGCGTCGTACTTGCAGCGGGCCCATCGTGAGGCCGCGCTCCGTCTCGCGCAAGAGCTCGACGCGAGCTTCGTGGCGGTCGAGTGCGAGGCGGCCGAGGCGCTCGTCTGGGAGCGCCTGAGCGAGCGCCGAGGCGACCAGCGCGTCGTCTCGGACGGGCGCTGGGAGATCTACCAGGGGCAGCAGGAGCGGCGCGAGCCGGTCGACGAGCTGCCGGTCGGGTCGCACATGGTGGTAGAGACAGCCCGGCCGCTTCGAGAGCAGATCGAAGCGGTGCTGAGCCACCTCCAGGGGTGAAGCGTAACCTATCTGTAACCTGGCGCGAGCGGCGGCGTGCTATGATGCGCCCGCTGTGAGCGTCTCCCAACCGGCGCGGCGGCCATCGGTGGATGGTGTCACCGTACGTGACGCGCGCGCAGCGGACCTGCCGCGCCTGACCGAGATCTACAACCACTACGTCCTCACAACGCCGATCACGTTCGACCTGGAGCCGTACGCGCCGGAGGACCGCCGGCCCTGGTTCCAGCAGTTCGCTCTGGCCGGCCGGCACCGGCTGCTCGTGGCCGAGGAGGCCGGGCGGATCGCCGGCTACGCGGGCAGCCACCAGTTCCGGACAAAGGCGGCCTACGACACGACGATCGAGACGACGGTCTACTGCGCGCCCGAGGCGACCGGCCGCGGCATCGGCTCGCTCCTCTACGGTGCGCTCTTCCAGGCGCTAGCGAACGAGGACCTGCGCCTCGCCGTGGCGGGCGCCACGCTGCCGAACGACGCCTCGGTCGCGCTCCACGAACGCTTCGGGTTCACCTCCGTGGGCGTCATGCACGACGTCGGGCGGAAGTTCGGCCGCTACTGGGACGTCGGCTGGTACGAGAAGCTGCTGACCTAAGTTTGATCCCCTAGGCGGCCCTCCCCATTGCTACTGCGGCTTCGCCGCGCTGATAATGCTGGTGAAGCCGGCCATGGCAGGAGGCGCCCCGCTGAACACCCGCATGCTCCTTCGCGCGACAGGCGCGCTGCTGATCGTCGCCGGGCTCTCGCTCGGCGCGCTCGGCTGCGCCGTGGGCTCGGACGCCGCGCCGGACGCGACGACGACCCCGACGGCGACGGCTACCGCGACCGCGACGCCGAGCCCGACGCCGGACCCGGACCCGCTCGTGCTGGCGGACGTGTCGCAGCCGCTCGATGGCCTGCGCCAGCGATTGGAGCAGGAGATCATGGCCTTCCAGCAGCGCGTCGGCGGCAACTTCGCGGTCGCCGTCACCGACCTCCAGACGGGCGAGACGGTGCACGTGAACGGCGAGAGCCTGCGCATTCCCGGCTGTACGCTGAACTTCTTCGTGCTGCTGCAGACGGTGCGGGACCTGGAGGCCGGCCGCTACCCGGAGCCGGCCGCGGGCGACCTGATCGCCCGCACGGTGTACTACAGCAACCCGGCGACGGCGCACTACCTGCTGCGGCAGAGCGGCGGCGGCGACAGCCTGGCCGGACTGTGGAAGGTGAACGACCTGCTGCGCAACACGCTTAAGCTCCGGACCGCCGTCTACGACCACCCGCCGGCGAACGACACGGCCACGCTCAAGCCGGGCGAGTGGCAGGAGAACACGATCTCGCCGCTGGACTTCAACCGCGCGCTGACGATGCTCTACCGCGGCCAGGTGGTGAGCCCGGCCTGGACGGGTTACCTGATCGATAAGATGAGCAGCGTTTCTCCGGGGCTGAACCACCTGATCCAGGCCGGGGTCGCCGACCCGACGGCGATCGTGGCGCACAAGAACGGCTACATCGACTACATCCCGTACTACGTCGACAACGACATCGGGCTGGTGATCTTCAACCGCGGCGGCAAGCAGTACGCGTACGCGATCACGTTCTGGTCGCAGGACAACCCGTGGGTGCTGTCGGACGCGCCGCTGGGGCAGACGGTCTCGCGCCTGGCCTGGGAGCACTTCAGCGCGACGTACCAGTAGGGGACACGGTAGCGCGGGGCGGCGTTTGATTGATTGATTGTCTTCGCGTGATCGAAAAAATCTGCGTATCTGGCGGGCGGCATGTTCCGTGCCAATCGATTGATTGAATCGCGTCGAGCGATCGTGCGTACGCGGGCGAGGGCATCGGTGCGCCTGGCACGGGCCATGTCGGGGAGAGTAGGCGGCCGGAGCGGGAGCGCAAAGGGGCGGATGGCACGGGATGGTAGGGGCGCATGGCCATGCGCCCCTACGGCGCGAGGCGTCGACCTGCGGTCGACAGGGCGCACAGCTGTGCGCCCCTACAAGGTTAGCGCGGCCTCTAGCGCGACGGTGATCATGCGGTCGATGGCGGGGAGGAGGGCGTCGTCGGAGAGGCGTTCGTGCTGGCCGGCGGCGTTCGAGACGGTGAGGAGGCAGCCGGCCTCCAGCCCGCGCAAGGCGGCGACGGTGAAGACGGCGCTCGCCTCCATCTCCTGCGCCAGCAGGCCGCGCGCGGCAAGCTGCTCGCGCGTCTCCGGCGTGACGGCGTAGAGCGCGTCCTCAGTCGCGACGGGCCCGACATGGTAGCGAGCGCCGGCGGCCTCCGCGGCGCCGACGAGCGCGCGCACGACGCGATCGCTGGCCTTCGGCTCACAGCCGTCGCCCATGTACTGGCGCGTCGTGCCGTCGAACGCGCAGGCGGCGTCGGCGACGATGAGGTCGGCGGGGCGGATGTCGTCTCGGGTGGCCCCGCAGGTGCCGATGCGGATGACGACGCGCGCGCCGAGCATCGCCAGCTCCTCGACGACGATGGCGGCGCTGGGCGCGCCCATGCCGGTCGTCTGGACAGAGACGCGCGTGTCCTGGTAGCGGCCCGTGTAGCCGAGGAGGCCCCGGTTGTCGTTGTAGCAGCGGGCGCTGTCGAGGCGTTGGGCGACGCGTGTCGCGCGGCCGGGGTCGCCCGGCAACAGCACGATGGGTGCCACATCGCCGGGATGGGCTCGGATGTGGATGGGGGTCATGCGGCAGGCACGGGCAGTTGGTCAGCCGGTCAGCAAGAGAGGAAGCCGATCCACGTCACAATCGTACCGGTCTTGAGGCGCCGCGATGTCGCCCGCCACAATGACAAATGAAGATTCGTGTTCTTCGCGGATCTTCCGAACGGTTGTGAAGATCGTAAGCACATCACAACCCTGCTCGTCGTAGAAGTTCATCCTGACGGGATCGTCGTCATCGTCGTAATGTTGGCCTTCAACGGGTCGGGGAAGGATGAAGCTTATCGTACTAGTTTCGTTGGGCATGAGAGCATGGCTAGCGCCCTCATCGTTGAAGTGCACAAACAGACGCTCGTCCGTTTCGTTGGTATAAGAGATCTCGCCCGTCTTGATGCGCCTCTCCAACTCGCAACCAAGGCTCACGACCAGGAGGAGGAGGGGTAGGAGAGGCAGCGCTATTCTAAGCCACAATCGCACTGGTTAGTCTCCCTGGTGCGCAGATGCACGTGGACGAGTGCGAGGACGAAGGGCAGCGAGACGAGGAAGACGCCGGAGGTGAGCGCGGCGAAGGGCAGCAGCAAATCCCCTTCATCGGCGCTGAGGGGCAGGAGAGGGGCGGTGAAATGGGTGCCGTAGCGCGTGGCGCTGATGGCGCGGCCCGCGCAGTCGTTGCTCGTGCCCACAAGCGCCGTCGGCGGCCAGATGGCGTAGGGGATAGCGACCGGCAGCACGAGCGCGAGCAGCATCGCAAACGCCCAGGTAGCGTAGAAGCGTGGCGATGTCATGGTGGCGGGTCTCCAGCGTGGTACGCCTCGTCCAGCAGCTCGACAACGTGGACGACGCGGCCGGGGAGCTTGGCGCGGCGCAGGCCGGCTTCGAGCTGCATCATGCAGCCGGGGTTGGCCGTGGCGATGACATCCGCGCCTGTCGCGGCGATGTCGCGCATCTTGTCGTCGAGCAGGCGCAGCGACATGTCGCGCTGGGCGAAGCTGTAGACGCCGGCGCTGCCGCAGCAACGGTCGGGGGCGTCCAGCTCGACGAGCTCGATGTCAGGGATAACCCTGAGGAGGTCTCGCGGCGCCGCGCGCACACGTTGCGCGTGCACGAGATGGCACGAGTCCTGGTAGGTGACGCGATAGGGTAGGGGAGTCTGCGGCGGCTCGATGCCTACTTCCGCGAGGAACTCTGTGATGTCGCGGACCATGGCCGAGAAGCGGCGCGCTTTCTCCGCGTAGTCCGCGTCGTGCTCGAGCAGCTCGCCGTACTCCTTGAGCGCGGAGCCGCAGCCGGCCGAGTTGACGACGACGGCTTCGACGGCGGCGTCGAGAAACGCGTCGACGTTGCGGCGGGCCAGCTCGCGCGCGGTGCGACGGTCGCCGGCGTGGAGGCTGAGCGCGCCGCAGCAGCGCTGTTCCGGCGGCGCGACGACCTCGATGTCGTGTCGCTCCAGCACGCGCACCGTCGCCTCATGCGTGCGCGCGTAGAGCAATGGCATCACGCAGCCCGTCAGCAGCGCGACGTTCCGTGTGCCCGCACGCGATGGCGGCATGCGGAAGCGGTGCGCCGGCACGTGCGGCAGCATCGACTCGGCGCCGGCCACGCCGAACGGCAGGAGGCGGAGCAGTCGAGTCGCGCGGAGGAGGCACTGGAGGCCGCTGCGCTGGTAGAGGCGCAGCAGGCCGAACAGCAGCGCGAGGCGGCGCGGGTGCGGGAAGAGCTGTCGGAGGGCGAAGACGCGCAGCCGCCAGGCGAGAGGCACGCGGCCCTGCTGCACGAGCATCGCGCGGCCCGATTCCATGATGCGGCCGAAGGGTACGGCCGACGGGCAGGCGGTCTCGCAGGCGCGGCACTGGAGGCACAGGTCGAGGTGGCGCACGAGCGACGGCGTCGGCTCGGCGCGGCCGTCGACGAGCGAGCGGATGAGATGGATACGGCCGCGGGGGGAATCGATCTCGAGGCCGAGCTCGAGGTAGGTCGGGCACTGCTGGAGGCAGAATCCGCAGTGGACGCACTGGCTGAGGTCCTTGTCGGAAGGGCGGTCGATGAGATCGAGCAGCTCGCGCGTCACGCTACAGGCCTCCGGCGTAGCGGCCCGGGTTGAGCGTGCCGCGCGGGTCGAACTGCTCCTTGAGGCGTCGCATGAGCGGCAGCGCGTCGCCGGGCTCGCCCCAGACGTCGATGCGCCGCTTCAGCTCGACGGGCGCGGATGTGACGACGAGCGAGCCGCCGGCGCCGCGCGCAGCGCGGCGCAGCGCGTCGATGTCGACGCGCTCGGCGGCGCGGGCTTCGACGTGGGCTAGTACGAGGCCGGTGGTTGGATAGGCGGTCGTCGCGAGCTCGCAGTGAGCCACGAAGCCCGCGACCGCCGCCGGCGGCAACGAGGCCTTGATCGCGACGCCGTCGGGTTCGGGCTGCGCATCGACCAGGTGTTGCCAGAAGTCGTGCGAGGCCTCGCCTTCCAAGTGCTGCGTTTCGCAACCACTCACGAGCTGTCGCAGTTCGCGCGACGTGCGTTGGACGGCCGAGGCGGGGCCGGCGAGCCAGAACGCGGCCGTCGTGCCATCGAGGATGGCGACGGCGCGCAGCGCGAGGCCGCGGTCGTCGGCGGCGAAGACGAGCGCGGCGGCCGCGGCGAGAGAGTCGCAGTGGACGACGAGCGTCTCTTGGGCGGCGGGCAACGGCGCGACCTTGAGCGTGGCCTCGACGATGACGCCGAGGGTGCCGAGCGAGCCGACGGCGAGCTTCGGCATATCGTAGCCGGCGACGTTCTTGACGACGCGGCCGCCGCCTTTGCTGATCGAGCCGTCGGCGTGGGCGACGCGACAGCCGATCAGCCAGTCGCGCGGGAGGCCGTAGGCGTGGCGCGAGGGGCCGCTGACGTTCGCGGTGAGCACGCCGCCGATCGTGGCGCCGGCGGGGGCGTCGATGGGGAGGAACTGGCCGTGGGCGGCGAGCGTCGACTGCAGCTTGCCCATCGTGATGCCGGCCTCGACCGTGGCCGTGAGGTCGGCGGGCTCGTGCTCGAGGACGCGGTCGAGGGCGGCTGTGCGCAGCGCGAGGTCGTAGCGCGACGGGATGTTGCCGAGCGCCATGTGCAGCCCGCCGCCCCACGGGATGACGGCAGCGCCGTGCTCGTTCGCGACGGCGAGTGCGGCGGCGAGCTCCTCGGCGGACGACGGCGTGGTCACGGACGAGGGCGTAAGGCCGTCGACGGCGAAGGTGGCTGGTGGAGCGTTGGCCATCATGACGAGTTGCGACAGTCAGTCAAGTCAGCGCCGATCGTAATGGCGAATAGGCCACTAATGGCGAGAGCGGCCGCTGCGATGAACAGCTCCGATCGACGCTGGTGGAAGCGCATGCCTAACACGCCCAGCACGAGCGAACTAACCCATAGGACTTCAGCGGTCAGAAAGATCCTCTCGTTATTCGCACAGAAAACCGTGCCCATCCCTACCTTCATGACCAGCATTGAATAGACCGCGGCAAGTCCGGCAGCCGCCAGCTTGGGGAGGGCCCGCAAGACGAGAGGTGCTCTAGATGTACGCATCGGGGACCTGCGCCATGACGCGCTCGATGTTCGCCTGGGAGACTTCGCCGCAGCCCTTGCCGGTGGGGAAGAGCTTGCACGGGTTGTAGAGGTCGTTCGAGCCGAAGGCGGCCTTCACCTTCGCCATCGCGTCGAGGTCCGCCGGCGAGAAGATCCACTCCATGAAGCTGCGCTTCTCGTAGCCGATGCCGTGCTCGCCGGTGATGCTGCCGCCGGCGTCGACGCAGAGGCGCATGATCTCCGCGCCCACCTCCAGCACGCGCGCCGTCTCGCCGGGGTGACGCTCGTCGAAGAGGATGTTCGGGTGGAGATTGCCGTCGCCGGCGTGGAAGACGTTGGCGACGGGGAAGCCGTAACGCGCGCAGGTGTCGTAGACTTGACGTAACACGTAGGGCAGCCTCGTGCGCGGCACGACGCCGTCGAGGACGTAGTAGTTCGGCGCGATGCGGCCGATGGCGGTGATCGCGCCCTTGCGGCCGGCCCAGAGGCGCTCCCGCTCTGCCGCGTCCTCGGCCTCGCGCACCTCGCGCGCGCCGGTCGCGAGGCAGACCTCGTGGACCGCGAGGGCCTGCTCGGCGACGGCTTCGCGCAGGCCGTCGACCTCGATCAGCAGCACCGCGCCGGCGTCGAGCGGATAGCCGACGTGAAGCGCGGGCTCGACGGCCCTGATAATCTCTCGGTCCATCATCTCGAGGGCGGACGGCAGGATGCCGCGGCCAATGATCGCAGAGACGGCCGCGCTCGCCTGATCGACCTCGTCGAAGATGGCGAGGAGCGTGCGCGTGGCCTCCGGCTTGCGGAGGAGGCGGACGACGATCTTGGTGACGATGCCGAGCGTGCCCTCGGAGCCGACGAAGACGCCGCGCAGATCGTAGCCGGGCGTCTCGCGCGCCCGGCCGCCGAGCCAGCAGATCGAACCGTCGGGCAGGACGACCTCGAGGCCGAGGATATGGTTCGTCGTGACGCCGTAGGCGAGGCAGTGGGGGCCGCCGGCGTTCTCGGCGACGTTGCCGCCCAGGGTGCAGGCGCGCTGGCTGGATGGGTCGGGCGCGTAGTAGAGGCCGTGGCGGTCGACCGCCTTCGACAGGTCGAGGTTCACGACGCCGGGCTCGACGACGGCGAGGCGGTTTGCGGGGTCGACCTCGATGATGCGCTTCATGCGCGTGAGCGCGACCACAACGCCGCCCAGCGCTGCGACCGCGCCGCCGCTGAGGCCGGTGCCGGCGCCGCGCGGTACAACCGGCAGGCCGGCGTCCAGCGCGATGCGAACGACGTCGGCGACCTGCTGCGCGGTCGTTGGCAGGACGACGGCCTGGGGCTGCGCCTTCTCGATCGTGCCGTCGTACTCGAAGCCGATCAGCTCTTCGGGGCGCCAGACGACGGCCTCGCGGCCGACGGCGCGCTCGAGCTTGCGGATGACGGCGCGATCGAGCGTCGGGCGTGGCATGCCCCCATTGTAGCCGCGACGCCGCCGGCCCGCAGCGCGCGGGCTTGGGTGGACATAATGCGCCGCGCATTGACGCGGCCTGCCGTCGCGATGTACTAGTGAGGGAACGACCAGCCGCCGCGAACGCCAGGGAGGCCCCCGCCATGATCAAGGCCTACGTTCTCATCGTTGCCAACCCGGGTGCTACAAAGACGCTCTACGCGGCGCTCGCCAAGGTGAAAGGCGTCGTCGAGTGCCACGAAGTGATGGGCCCGTACGACATCGTCGCGGAGATCGAAGTCGAGGACCTCGCGGACGTGCCGCCGATCCTGAGCGACCACATCCGGACGATCCCGGGCGTCGAGAGCACGACCTCGCTGGTGACGTTCCCCGAGTAAGGCTGGGCCCTCAGCTATTTGTTCTTACATAACATATATAGTGCGATCATGTTTTCGGGGCGAAGGCGGCCCCCGAGACGAGGACGTCGGCCTGCGGTCGACCGCAGCCAGCCCCGCCTGCGGCGGGCAGGCGCCCGGCCCCTGCGGGCCTTCAATGGCGATGTGGTGCGGACGGCGCAGCAGCGGCCGGTGATTGCCGCATACGATCGCGAGCGCCCAGCGTGGAGTCATGCAGGGCTTGTGCGGCATCGGGGTGGCGGCGGAGCGAGATGCGCGGAAGAAGCTGCCGCCCTTGCCCTCTCCGGCCGTTGGGCCTGGGACCCTTGCTATTCGGACGCCTGGCGGCCTGGGGGCTGCGCCGGACCAGGGGCAGGAGGGTTACGGCGACGCCCACGGCGAAGACGACGACGACGACCAGCGGCTGGGCCCAGACGAGGGCTACGACGGCCAGCGCGAAGAACAGCAGCGCGCTCAGGTAGTGCTGCCAGCCCGGGATCGCCAGGTGAAGGGCCGGCCAGCGCGGGCGATGCGCCGGACGCGGCGCGCTTGCGGTGGCATCGCGGGCGCGAGGATGCTGGCGCTCCATCACGGACAGCGGCACCCGCTCCGACGGCGGCGCCGCGGCCACGGGCAGCGCGTTCGATCCGAGCAGGATGTTGCGAATTCGGTCGAAGTCGTCACGGCGGCCAGAGTTGCGGAGCACGCTGTAGGCCTCGTTGAGGCCGTCCATTTTTGCCCGCGCCGAGTCGTCGGTGAGCCTCGCCTCCCCGTAGCGGCGGGCGAGGTGCCAGTAGGCGGCGTCGATCATGGCGGCGTCCGCCTCGGGATGCACCTGCAACATCAGGTAGTAGTCTTTGAACCCTGGCTCGGGTTGCTCGAGGCGCCGGCGGCGAAGCATATCCAAACCACCCCCGCGTGGCCCTTCCGGGGTATCCACGTTAGTAACGGCAGCGACGGCCGGAACTGTTGTGAGTGTCGTTATGTCGACTTGCGCTGATGGCGCTGTTTGGGCTCCAGGCCGAGTCTGGAGCGGACCAGCGCCTTGAGCTCGGCCGGCTCCGGGAAGCGGCCCTCCTGCTTCTGCGAGAACACCAGCTCCCCTTCCAGCCGGACATCGAATACGCCGCCGCGGCCGGGCACGAGTGTGACCCCGGCGAGGTCGCCTTCGAGGCCGGCGAGGAGCTCCTGGGCGAGCCAGACGGCGCGGCCGCGGAAGTTGCAGACGGTGCAGTACTCGATCGTAAGAGACGGCTTCGGGGGCATCGCACCCATCTTGAGCGCGGGCGGCGGGCGTGTCAACACGGTGCGGCTGCCGATGTTCGACCCCAGCCTGAAGGCTGGGGCATGGCTAGCGTCGACCTTCGGTCGACAGGGTGGCCGGATGGCCGCCCCTACGGTGGTGGTGCTCCCAGGTGGACGCGCCGTTTGTTAGACTCCGCTCGATGGCGCCGAGCGATCTGAGCACGTGGACTCCGATTTGTTGCGCTCGAGGGCCAGGCGCCGGCCGGTGGCAAGCTGCGCGTGGTGCTCGGCCCGACGAGCCGGTTCGGGGCGCGCTACTTCGCGCTACTGCTGCGCCGGGGCTCAGCCGAGACGCCCGTACTGCGCGCTCTCCACCGGAGCGGGGCTCTGCCCACCTATAAGAGGTGGCGGAGACGCGCGAGCTCGCCGAGGACGGACTCGAAGCGTTGTTTGCGCTGCTGTTAGGCGTCCTGCCGGCGGGCGGCCACATTATGGTCGAGTACGACAGCCCACAGCGCACGGAGACGGCGGAGGCGCTGGCGGACAACGTGCCGCACATCGCGAGCCCGCTGGGCGCGATGCTGCTTCGGGTTGGCTTCGGCGCGCATTTCAAGGACTGGCAGATCGCGGAGGGCGGAGCGGAGGGGCCGAGAAAGCTCCAGGCGTACAGGCCGCTCTCGCAGGATGACGAAAGGCGCTGGCGCGGCCGAGCGGCGCAGGCGCTGGAGGAGTTTCTCGAGCTCGCGGCGGGGCAATCGGAAGTTGTCGCGCGCGCGAAGGATCGCGCGAAGGAGCTGCTGCCGCTGCTGCGCGCTCCGGTATAATGGCGGCAGGCATGCCTTCTGCGCGGCCCCCAACTCGGGGGCCCGCTGCATGCTAGGTGATCGAGATGGGCATGTGGGACCGGTTGCAGGCCGTCGAGCGGCGCTTCGAGGAGCTGACCACCGAGATGGG
>Ga0326597_10003301_pt1 | contig 23412 bp, 16 predicted proteins | sample RVTome_12_FD_203789 | JGI IMG/M metagenome (GOLD analysis project Ga0326597, IMG submission 203789) | Soil microbial communities from uranium-contaminated site in the Upper Colorado River Basin, Wyoming, United States - RVT100D185 | ecosystem: Environmental > Terrestrial > Soil > Contaminated >... | reverse complement strand
CGCATCGAGGTCCTCGACGATTGGGCTGCCCGTGCCGACGAGGTCGCGCGCGCCGGTCTCACCGTTATAGCCATGGCAGCCATAGCAGCCGTGATCGTACTACCTCGGCTGCGTCAGCACGTCGATCAGATAGGGCTCGCCGCGCTTGACGCTCGCGATTCCTCGCTCGAGCGCCGCGCGCAGATATGACGGATCGCTGATCGGGCCCTCGCTCGCCATGCCATAGGTCTCGGCCATCTTCTGGTAGTTGATGTACGGGTCCCGTAACGTCGTGCCGACATGCGCGCGGTCGGTACCGCGGCCGCGCGCACCGGCCATGAATTCGAGGAACATGAACTCCTGATGCCACGCGCGATTGTTATGCATGATGGTGAGCAGCGGCAGTCGATGATGCGCTGCGGTCCAAAGCGAGCCGGGTGCGTAGTTTAGATCGCCGTCGCACTGCACGTTGATGACGAATCGGCCGCGCGTCTTGGCGGCGAGCGCGGCGCCCGTGCTCGCGCCTATGCCGTAGCCGATGCCCGCGGCACCCTGGCCTCCCAGGTAGCTGTACGGCCGGTTGTGCTTCCAGAGGTCGCGGTGATGCGCGCCGGAAAAATCGCTCGGCGAGGCGAGACACCAGTCCTCGTTCTCGATGAGCGGCCAGAGCTCAGCATAGATTCGTGCCGTGCTGACCGGACTCGAATTCCAACCGATGCGCGCGTCGCCGATCGCACGCGTCACGGCTTCGAGCTGGGCTTGGCTGTTGGCCGTCGCATGTCGCGCGCTGCGCGCGGCGATGACACGCGCCTGCGCGCGCGTCCGCTGACGGCGCACGGCCGCAACGATGAGTGGCAGGCTCGCTTCGGCGTCCACGTCGAGACGAGTCGCGACGTCCGACGCGGCTGCAAAGCGCGGCAACAGGCCGGCATCGTTTGGCAAGGGCGCCGCATCCGCCGGCGCGTTCGGCCGCAGTGCGCCGAAGCCGACAGCCATCTCGTCGCGGGTCCGGTAGAGCGTGTTGACGCCCGGACCGACGAGGGCGATATCTGCCGGCCCCGCCTCCAGACCCAGCCTGAAATCGTAATCCGTACTCGCGCCCGGTCCGCACAGCGGATGGCGCTGCGGGAAACTCATCGGCCCTACCTTGGCAAACGTGCTCGTCGAAGCACCGGCGAGCTCGGCAAGCTCCACCGCGAGCTGCGCGCCCGTGGGCGTACGCAGCCGGCCAACGGCGATCCGCGGGTTATCGGCGGAGAGCAGCGCGCCGGCGATGTCCCGCGCCGTGGCTGCATCGATCGTCGGAATCGCCGCCGGCCGGTACTCGGGCACGGCGAGGTTGGCGGCTTCCGCTTTCTGGAATTCCATGTCGATGACGACAAGCGTCGGTCCCGTCGGCGGCGTCGTCGCCTGGCGGTAGGCTTCTTGCAGCGCGTCGACACAACCGGTCAGCGACGTCGGCTGCGCGTCCCATTTCGTGTAGGTGCGGACCATCGCCGCCATGTCGTTGGCGGTGTGCGCCTGGATGAACCCATCGTCGCGGCCGACGAGCATGACCAGCGGGGTGCCTGCGTAGAACGCCTGATAGATCGCCATCGACGCATGCTGGATGCCGAGCGTGCCATGCAGTAGCGCAGCCATCGGTCGACCCTCGGCTTTGGCGTAGCCGTTGGCCATGTCGACCGAGCTTTCCTCGTGCAACGCACTGATGAGCTCGGGGTTTACGTTGGGCGGATCACCGTAGTTGACGAGCGATTCCTGCAATCCCTCGAAGCTCGAGCCCGGGTTGGCCGCGATGTACTCGATACCGAGCGCCTTGAGTACATCGACCATGAGATCGGAGCCGGGCTTTTGTACGACGCGATCTGCGACCGCGACCGGCCGGACATAGCCAGCGTCGCGCGCCATTTGCTGGGCTGTCGGCGCGGGTACCGTGTTGGCGCCGGCGCCTTGTCTTTCTTGACCGTCAGCCCGCGGCGTGTTGACGACGAGTGCCGCCGCGCCCGTGGCCGCCCCCTTCAAGAATCCCCGCCGGTCGATTCCCACTTCTCTGTCGCTATTCTGGGTCATCCGGGTCCTCCGGTCCCGAGCGCCGACCGTCGACGCCCGCCGCGCAACCGACGATCATAAATCGCCCTGCCTTGTCACGCGAGCCCTCCGACAGCACCCGGACCGCGTTGTTCTGTGTCACTATCTCTGGCCTCATCACCCATAACAAGCGGCGCCTCAAAGGAACAGAAAGGAGCAGCGGGTGAGCAGTGCGACATCGACTGCCTCGACGGGCCGGCCTGCCTCGGTCGGTATCACGGTCACGCTGTGCTTCGCTGTCGCCGTCCTCGAGGGCTTCGACATTCAGGCCATCGGCGTTGCCGCGCCGCGGCTCGCTCCCGAGCTCGGGCTGGCGGAGGGCCAGATGGGATGGATCTTCGCCGTCAGCAACATCGGCATCGTGATCGGCGCGTCGCTCGGCGGCTGGCTCGCCGATCGCGTCGGGCGCAAGCCCGTGTTCATGGGCGCCGTCTCGATGTTCGGCGTGTTTACGCTCGCCACCGCGCTGGCGGGCGACTTCGCGCCGCTGTTTGCAGTGCGCTTGCTCGTCGGCCTTGGCTTCGGCGCTGCGCTGCCGAACATGATGGCGGTCGCGGCCGAGATCAGCGCTCCGGAGCGGCGCACAATCACGGCAGCGGCCATGTTCTGCGGGCTGCCTCTTGGCGGCGGCACGTCGGCGCTGCTGACGCAGGTGCTGCCGCCTGACCTCGATTGGCGTGTACTCTTCATCATCGGCGGGTCACTACCGCTCGTGATCATCCCCGCCTTATATACATGGATGGCGGAGACCTTGCAACCAGGCTCGGGCAACGCTTTACGGCGCGCCCCGGTCGTCCAGGCCCTGTTCGCCGAGGGCCGCGCCGCGCCGACACTGTTGCTCTGGCTCACGTTTCTGCCGACGCTGCTGATTCTGTATCTGATCCTGAATTGGCTGCCGACGCTCGTGGCCGCCAAGGGGCTCGATCGCATGGTCGCCCCGCAGGCGTCGTTGGCGTTCAACTTCGGCAGCATTCCCGGCGCGCTGCTATTCGGCGTGCTCGTCGACAAACTCGGCCCGCGCTGGCCGCTCGCGACATCATATGTGGCGCTCGTCGCAGCGCTTGTCTTGCTCGGACGTGCGGGAGGCCTGGGCACGATCATCTTCTTCAGCGCCGCGGCCGGCTTCTTCCTCATGGGCGCCAACTACTCACTGTACGGTGTTGCGGCAGCCTATTACCCGCGGGCCGTGCGCGGCACGGGCTCGGGCGCGAGCGTGGCGGTCGGGCGCATCGGCTCGGTCATCGGACCGCTGCTTGTCGGCATGCTGCTCAGCCGTGGATTGACGGCGACTCAAGTGATCCTCTGCATGGTGCCGGCCGCGGCGGTAGCCGGCGTCTCGGTCTTCCTGCTGAGCTTCTTCCGCTGTGCCCGCGAGCCGCTCGCACTCCTGCCACTGCCCTCGGGTCGGCTGGATCCAAGAACGGGGTTTTGTTGTCCACAAAACGCGCCTAATATCGGTAACGTCCTCTGATGGTCATCCTCAGGTTTCTCCGACTGCCCTGTCAGGCCCTTGGACTCGCCGGCCTCCAGCTCGCGCTGCTGACCGGTTGCGCCACCGACGACACAGCGGCGATCCGGATTGGAACCTCCAGTGTCGGCAGCACGTTCTACGGCCTGGCGGTCGCCATCTCGGAGCTCATTCAAGACCATGCGGCGATCAACTCCACCGTCGAGCCCGTGGGCGGATCCGTGCCGAACGTCTTCGCGCTGGATGCGAACAGGATCGACTTCGCACTGGTGAATGCGTTCGCGTCGTTCTCGGGCTTCCACGGCATCAATGAATTCCCTCGGCCCGTCGACATCAGACTGGTGATGCAGGGCCAGATGAGTTTTCGCCACCTTCTCGTTCGAACGGAGGCACGGATCGATTCCCCCATGGATCTGGTGGGAAAGACGATCGTCGCCGAACGACCGGCGAACCCGGACCTCATCTTGATCATGAACGAACTCATCAAGAGCTATGGCCTCCCCCGGGATGAGATCCAGATTGTCTCGACGACGACCACGTCGGAAGTCATGCGCGCGCTCAGAGTCGGCAGCGTCGACGGCGCGCTGCTGCCTTTCGGTGAGAGCAGCCCAATCGTGGAGCAGGCTTTGAGTGACGGGCTGGTGGAGTTTCTGGACATTCCCCTGGCGAAGCGGGACGAAATCCTGCAAGGGCTCCCGGCTGCGATACAGGGGGGAACCATCGCGGGCGGCGCCTTCTCCCACCAACCCCAGGACGTGCCGACCTTTGCCATGAGCGCCTACCTCGTCACGCGAGAGGACATGTCGGAAGAAACCGTGTACCGAATACTGGCGGTCTTACTCGAGAACAACGAGGAGTTCAGAACCTACCAGGCGATGGCCCGAGAATGGACCGCGGAGCGAACGCTGTCCGACACCCAGCTGCCATTTCATCAGGGAGCGATCCGGTACTTCAAGGAACGGGATCTATGGACCGATCAGCTGGAGACACGCCAGCGCGCCTTGCTGAACGGGACCTGAGGTCGGCCATCCTGCCGTGGCTCACCACGGCAATAGCCGTCTACCACCTTGGGGTGGTGGCTCAACTTCCCACGTGGCTCGGCGTCTTCATTCCGGATCAGATACACCAGGCGATTAGCCTGTGCAGCGCCTTCATTCTTCTCTTCGTGTTCTTACGGCCCCACCCCCGCTGGACAGACATCCTGTTGCTCGTCTCCGGGCTCACGGGTGGCGGGTTCGTCATCTTCCTTTACGATCGCGTCCTCGACTACGGGCTCTACGGATTCCTGGACGTGACCGGCATGATCCTGGCGCTGATGCTCGTGGTCCCCTTGCTCGAGGCCGTGCGTCGCGCCGCCGGATGGGCACTGCCGATCATCATCCTGGCGTTCATCCTCGTGACGATATTTCAGGTCTACCTTCCGGGCGTTCTCTTCGGCACCGGATTCTCGATCGATCGCGTCCTGTTCGGCATGTACGTCGGTGATGCGGGAGTGTTCGGGCTGCCGCTGAACGTCGCGGCCAATATCGTCATTGTGTACCTGATATTCGGGGCGCTGATGCACGAGGCGGGTGCAAGTCTCTGGTTCATGGATCTGTCCCTCGCGCTCACCGGGTGGTCACGAGGAGGCCCGGCGAAGGCGGCGGTGGTGGCGAGCGCCCTGCTTGGCTCGATCTCCGGCTCGCCGTCTGGAAACTCGGCGACTACCGGTGTGTTCACCATTCCGATGATGAAATCCGTCGGCTACCGCGCGCCCTTCGCGGCCGCGGTCGAGGCCGTGGCCTCAACGGGGGGGATGATCCTGCCGCCCGTCATGGGCGCCATCGCCTTCTTGATGGCAGCCTGGATCGAAGTGCCGTATTCGCAGGTGGTCTTCGCTGCCGCCGTACCGGCCGCCTTGTACTTCCTGATCGTGTTCATCTCGGTCCATCTACAAGCGCTCAAAGACGGCATCGCGCCGCTCACTCGGGAGGAACTGCCGAAGTTCCTGCCGGTGTTCCTCGGCGGCTGGCACAACCTGATCCCCATCGCTGCGCTCTTTTACTTCCTGGTGGTCGCGTCATTGCCCCCGGGAATCGCAGGCACCTATACCTGTGGCTTCGTTTTGCTATCGAGTTATCTGTCCGGGGACCGCAACACGTGGCTGACATTCTCCAAGATTACAAAGTCGTTCGAACAGGGTGTGAGCCGCTGGGTGGTCATCGCGGTGATCACGGCCGCCGCCGGTATGCTGATCGGCTCGCTGGAGCTCAGCGGCGTTGGAATCAAGATCTCCCGTTTTGTCGTTGATCTCGCCGGCGGCAATCTCCCATTGACGATGCTGTTCGTGGGCGTCGTCAGTCTCATTGTCGGCATGGGTCTCGACGCGACGCCCGCGTACATCACGCTGGCGACATTGATGGCGCCGGCGCTGATCAGGCTGGGAGTACCCGACATCGGCGCCCATCTGTTCGTGATCTATTGGGGGCTGGCGTCGTTCTTCACGCCTCCGACCTGTCTCGCGGTGTTCGTCACCTGCGGCATTGCAGGCAGTGGGATCTGGGAGACGGGATGGGAAGCCGTGCGGCTCGGCATTGCGGCCTTCATTATTCCCTTCGCCTTCGTCTTGAATCCAGGACTCCTGCTCGACGGCCCGCCTGGCACGATCATCTTCAGTATCGCCGCCGCGACCATGGCAGCAAGTCTCGTCGCTGCCGGTGTTCGCGGCTATGCGTTTGAACACCTGGCGCCGGTACAGCGCGGGCTGTTGCTGGCGTCAGCGTGCCTTCTCATATCCAGCGACGCGTACCTCGCGCTGGGCGGAGCGCTGCTGGCTACGGTATCCCTGGTTCCGCGGCGACTCTATGGTCCGTTGGCGTTTCGACGACAACAATCTTAGGAGTGACGTATGAGTACCCAAGCGAAGGACACGCGAAACGCACCCAGGAGACACGAGGATCTCCGCGAACTCCTGGAGCGCATCGATGCGATGGGAGAGTTGCAACGGCTGGAAGGCGTGGACTGGAATCTGGAGATGGGCGCGCTTTCCGAAATGGTGTGCCAGGAGTCGAGAGAGGGACGCTCGCCGGCGCTGCTGTTCGACAAGGTGCCCGGATACCCCGACGGGTTTCGGGTGTTGTCAGGTGCCACGAATTCTACCCGCAGACTGGCCTATGCGCTGGGCTTCCCCGAGCCCGGCGGCGCAACCGACGTCGTCAAGGCATTCCGCGACAGGATGCGCACGGAGTTCGACCTGATCCCCCCCGTGGAAGTGGACCAGGGACCGATACTCGAGAACGTCGATCGAGACGACGAAGTGGACTTGTACAAGTTCCCGGTCCCATTCCTGCACGAGCTCGACGGCGGCCGCTATATCGGCACCGACGACATGGTCACCATCAGGGATCCCGACAGCGGCTGGGTGAACTCAGCGACCTACCGGGTGATGTTGCAGAACAAGAACACCTGCGGCATCTGGATGTCCCCCGGCAAGCACGGCCGCATCATTCGCGAAAAATACTTCGCCAAAGGGGAACCCTGTCCGGTCGCGATCTGCGTGGGCCAGGATCCTCTCCTGTTCATGGCGGCGAACCAGGAAATCGACTACGGGACCGACGAACTGGCCTACGCGGGCGGGCATCGAGGCACGCCCTTCGAGATCGTGAGGTCCGAGCTTCACGGATTGCCGATCCCAGCACGTGCCGAGGTGGTCTTGGAGGGCGAGATCTATGGCGATGAGACGTTGCCAGAGGGACCGTTTGGCGAGTTCATGGGCTACTACGCGAGCGCGGTCAGCGAGGAACCCATCATCAAGGTTCGTCGCGTGTACTACCGCAATCACCCAATCCTCTGCCTCGCAAGTCCCGCCCGGCCGCCCAACAACTTCACCTACGCGCGGTCCATCGTGAAGTCAGCGATGATCTGGGACGAAGTCGAAAAGGCGGGACTGCCTGGCGTGGAAGGCGTGTGGTGTCACGAGGCCGGGGCCTCGCGGCTGTTCAACGTCATCTCCATCACACAAATGTACCCGGGCCACGCGAAGCAGGCGGCCATGCTGGCAGCCACCTGTCACGCCGGAAACTACGCGGGTCGCTGGACCATCGTCGTCGATGACGACATCGATCCGACGAGCCTGTTCGACGTCATCTGGGCCATGTCGACGCGAACCGACCCACCCACCGACGTCGATTTCGTCCGCCGGGCCTGGAGCACCCCGTTGGACACGATGCTGGAAGGGCCGCCCTATGAGAACAACCGCGGCATCATCGACGCCTGCCGCCCCTGGCGGCGAAGAAAGACCTTTCCCCCGGTTGCCGAAGCGAGCCCCGAGCTCAAACGGCAGATGCATGAGAAGTACAAGAAGCTCTTCGGACACCTTCACGAGAACGGATCCGTGTAGATTCTTGTTCGTCTGGATTCTGGCGCTGGTATCGAGGTCAGGGATGGTTCCCGTCCAGCGGGCGCTCAGCTCTGGCGCGGTTGTTTCTTGGCCACCGAAAAGAAGTCGTACCAGGTCGACTCGGCGCCGCCCAGCTCGCGTGCGATCTTGACGTCGACGAGATAGGCACGACCTCCCGCCGTCGCGTTCTTCATCCGATCCAGCGCGGCCGTCAGCCGACCGGGGTCCTCGACACGCTCGGCTTCGACGCCATAGGCCTTGGCGATCGAGACGATGTCGACATCGGGGGCGCCGAGCGAAGCACCGATGAACTTCCCCGTTGCCGCGGCGCGCTTCCCGTAGTTATAGAGGTGGCGGCGGTTGGCTTGATACTGGCCGTTGTTCCAGACCACGAAGCCCACCGGCACTTCGTAACGCGAAGCCGTCCACAGCGCCTGCGGGCCGAACGACACGCAGCCGTCTCCGACAAGCGCCACGACCTGTCGATCCGGCTGTGCGATCTTGGCCCCCACCCCGGCCGCGATGCCCCATCCGAGAACGCCCGCCGTGGCGGTGTGATTGATCGGTCGCACGGACCGCCGATGATCGATGTCGAGATAGGCCGGTACGTAGACCTCCGATGAGACGAGCTCACTCATGACGATGGCGTCGGGCTCGAGCATCTGGTTGATGTCCATCATGAGACGCTCGGAAGAAATCGGCGCCTCTTCCCAACGGCGTTCGGCCGCCGCTCTCAGCCGCGCCCGGCGGTCGTGGTGATACCGTTCGGTTCGTCGCTGGCGATCGAGCACTGTCGTCGGGGAGATGTTGCGCGTCTTGAGCTCTTCCGCGACGGCCCGGGCGGTCATCTTCACGTTGGCGATGACGCCGAGGTCGACGGGATAGGTCCGACCAATCTCCGTGGTGTCGAAGCCGCTGTGAATGGTCTTCACGCGCCGCGGTATCAGCGGCTCGGGCGGCAGCGCTCCCAGCGAGAACATCTGGCCTCCGAGCATCCAGAAGAGATCGTACCCCTCGTCCCACGAGCGATCGGCGCCGAACGTCCCGGCAAAGTGGGGGTGCGTCGACGGAACGACCAAAGGCATCCGGCTGGCATCTTGAAAGATAGGCGCCCCGATCAGCTCGGCCAGCTCCATCACCTCCTCGGCCCCGCCGAAGCGAGCCATTTCCTTCCCGACCGCAAGCACCGGATACTCGGCGGCCACCAACATGTCGGCGATCTGCTTGACCTGATCGGGGTTCGGAGCCACATCGAGGTCGAGCGTGGACCGCGAACGCGGCAGAATCTCGGCACGCGGCACCGTCTCTTCCCAGATGTCTTTCGAGAAAGTGACGAAGGTGGGTCCGCCGATGGGAACCTCGGCGAGCACGAACGCGCGGCGAACCACCTCGGGGATCGTTCCGGCGTTCATCACGTCCCAGCTCCAGCGGGTGTAATCGCGGGGCAGCTCGTGCAGGTTCACCGATTCCAAGAACGCGTTCGTGCCGCGAATCTGGGTTGCCTGGCGTCCGACGGTCACCACCACGGGGATGCCATCCTTGAACGCGTTCACCATCTGGCCGAGAGCGTTGGCCGCCCCAGCCACCGAGTGAAGGACGACGATCGGCGTCTGCCCAGAGGCGCGCGCATAGCCGTCGGCCATGGCCATGACCGCGCCTTCATGGAGCCCGTGTACGTACTGGAGCGACACACGATCCACCAGGGCATCCAGAAAGCCAACTTCCTCCGATCCGCCGAGGCCGAACACGTAGGGCACGTTCCAGTCGATGAGGAACTCGGCCATGAGCTCGCCGCCGGTCATCTCGGTGAGCACGCGGCCGGAACCGGGCGCGGGCAGGGCCGTCTGCGCGTCGAGCGCACGGGCAAAACCGCTCGCGGCAGAAGTGGCGAGACCGATCTGGGCAAGTCGTGACATGAACGCCCGGCGGTCGATGCTGCGATCCAGATAAAGCTTTGCGCTCTGCCTCATTCGATCTTCCTCATCGTCCATCCTCTCCCCGGCTCACATGTTCAGGTCGACCCACACGCTCTTGACCTGAGTGTAGTGCTCCAGGGCGTGCATGCCCATCTCGCGCCCGTAGCCGCTTTGCTTGTAGCCCCCAAAAGGCACGGCCGTGTCGTACACGTTGTAGGTGTTGACCCAGACGGTCCCGGCCTGCAGCCGGCGCGCGACGTAATGGGCCTTCTTGATGTCGCGGGTCCAGATCCCGGCCGCCAGCCCGTACTCCGACTCGTTCGCGCGGGATATCGCCTCGTCCAGGTCGGCGAACTCGATGGTGGCGAGCACCGGCCCGAACACCTCCTCGCGCGCAATGGACATGTCGGGCGTCACGTCGGCAAACACAGTTGGTTGCACGAAGTATCCCTTGCCGGTCCCGATGTCGACCCGCTCGCCGCCGGTCACCAGCCGCGCGCCTTCACGTCGTGCGGTCTCGACGTAGCCGAGGATGCGCTCGAGGTGCGCGGCGGACGAAATGGCCCCCAGCCGGGTCTTGGGGTTCATCGGGTCGCCCGGCTGCATCTTGCGGGTTCGCGCGACGACCTTCTCGACGAACGCGTCCTTGATGGAGCGGTCGACCAGCAAGCGCGACCCCGCCGCGCAGACTTCGCCGTTCCCGTAGAAGATGCCGAGCGTCGCCCCGCGGACGGCCGCGTCCAGGTCGGCGTCCGCGAGCACGATGTTCGGCGATTTTCCGCCAAGCTCGAGCGTGATCCGCTTGAGCGTCTTGGCCGAGCCGCGCATGATCTCTCGGCCCGTGCTGGTGTCGCCGGTGAAGGCAATCTTGTCAATTCCGGGGTGCTCGACGATCTGACGACCGACGCGCGAGCCCGGACCTGTCACGACGTTGAGCACGCCAGGCGGCAGGCCGACCTCGAGGGCCAGTTCGCCCAGGGCCAACGCGGTGAGCGGAGTCTGCGTCGCGGGCTTCAGAAGGACGGTGTTTCCACAGGCCAGCGCAGGGGCGAGCTTCCACGAAGCCAGGAGCAACGGAAAGTTCCACGGAACGATCGCCGCGACCACGCCGACTGGTTCGCGAAGCGTGTAGGCAAGATAGTTCCCCTTGACCGGGATCGTCTCCCCGTGCAGCTTGTCGGCCCATCCCGCGAAGTACTGGAAGCACTCGGCTGCAGCCGGAATCTCGATCTGACGCGACTCGAAGATCGGCTTGCCGTTGTGAAGCGTCTCCAGACGGGCAACCTCGTCTGCCCGCTCCATGAGACGCTCTCCGAGCCTCCACAGGAGGCGACCGCGTTCGCGCGCCGACATCCGGCCCCAGGGGCCGTCGAGCGCAGCCCGCGCCGAGGCCACCGCGAGATCGATGTCCTCCCGCGAGGCCGACGCCACGGTCGCAACGGTCTCCTCGGTGGCCGGATTCTCCACGGCCAGCGTGTCGCCTCCCGTCGCCGGGCGCCACGCACCGTCGATGAGAAGCATGCCAGGGTTGGTAACGGTCGGAGTCATGCGAGACCTCGCGTTCGTCGCCGTGAGCGGCCCGGGCGCCAAGGCATCTGAAGCAACGCGCCTCGACGCGCGGCGCCCGGTCAGGCGCCGTCGCCCGCCGTCGCGCTCACTCTTCGGTTCGAACGTATCTGAAATTGATAGGCATCCGGTTCACGCCACGCCGCGGCGGGGCGATGTAGTTCGCGAAGATCCCGGGCTCGAAGATCGGCTCGGCCATGATGCTCCGGAGAAACTTCGTGTCGTCCTCGCAGGGCAGCCAGTCGTCTTTCAGGCGCTCCCAGTCCTCGTTCGACAACCGGCGGCCCTCCGGCGAAAAGTGGAAAGCCGAATACATGCCGATCGCGCGGTTGAACTTTCGATCTGGCAGCTTCAATCGATCTGAGAGGCCGTGCCGCTCGAAGATCGCGTTCCAGCGGCCGAGGCCGGAGGCGCAATCCCCCACGTACCAATCGCGCAGCACCTCGTTCATGGCGTTACGGAGCGGGACCTCCTGCGAAACCACGCGATCGTTCTCGAGAACGTTCATCGGATAGTACGCATCCAGCGCCTTGTGGTCTTTGTAGGTCTCCTCTCGCGCCCGTCCCTTGAGACCGTTCGCGAAGTAGGAGGCGGCATTGCTCGACACCTCGCTGCCGTGCAGATCGAGACTCAGGCTGAACCAGAAGTTCAGGTGCTTCTGAATCGTGGCGAGGTCAATGCCGCCCTTCGAACGGACGTCCTCGGCGACTCCACGGCTGGCCTTCAAGATCTCGCACGTGCGCTCGATGATCCGGGCGACCCCGGTTTCGCCCACGAACATGTGGTGCGCCTCCTCGGTCAGCATGAAGCGCGTCGTGCGCGACAGCGGGTCGAGCGAGCTCTCGGACAGCGACATGAGCTGAGACTTGCCGTCGCGATCGGTGAACATCGTGAACATGAAGAAGTCGAGCCAGTTGTCGATCGGCTGGTTGAACGCCTCGAGGATTCGCGGACGATCGCTGTTTCCGCTCCGACGGGCCAGCAGCTCCTCCGCTTCGTCTCGACCGTCCCTCCCGAAGTAGGAATGAAGCAGGTAGACCATCGCCCACAAGTGCCGGCCTTCCTCGACGTTCACCTGAAACAGGTTGCGAAGGTCATAGAGGCTGGGGCACCGGCTCCCGAGCTCGCGCTGCTGCTCGACCGAGGCCGGCTCGGTGTCTCCCTGGGTGACAACCAACCGGCGCAGTTGGTTGCGGAACTCGCCCGGCACCTCCTGCCACACCGGCTCGCCGTACAGGTCACCGAACCCGATGCGGCGGTCGGCCACCGGGTCGGCGAGAAAGATCCCCCAGCGATACTCCGGCAACCTGACCATCTCGAAATGGGCCCAGCCCTCGGGATCGACGCTCATGGCCGTGCGCAGGTAGACCGAGTGCTGATCCTGGAAGCCGCGAGGCCCCATGTCCTGCCACCACTCCAGGTACTTGGGCTGCCAGTGCTCGAGCGCACGCTGCAGCCGCTTGTTGTTCGCGAGGTCGACGTTGTTGGGGATCCGCTCCGAGGAGAGCATCAGGTTCGGTTCCAGTCGAACTCGGGGCGCGTCTGGGAGCCGTAGACGGTGAGCGCCCCGCGGTCGCCGACGGCGTTGGGTCTCTGGAAAATCCAATTCTGCCAGGCCGACAGGCGACCGAAGATCTTTGTTTCCAGCGTCTCCGGCCCGGCAAACCGCAGGTTGGACTCGAGCCCGGTCAGGGCGTCGGGCGACAGCGTCACCCGGCTCTCGATGGCCAGCCGGATCTCGTCGTCCCAATCGAGGTCGTCTGGGGCGAACGAGACCAAGCCGGCCTCGGCCGCCTGCCGCGGATCGAAGGGCTCTCCGCGAGCGAGCAGCTCGTCGACCCGCGCCGGCGCGGCAAGAAACCGGGTCTGGAGTCGCGAGAGTCCGTTGCCCATCGGCAACAGGCCCGCGTTCATCGGCGAGAGCCGGACGGCGGTTGGGCGATCGGGATCATCGAGCATGTACGAACGGTCGCAGGCCAGCGCCAGCTCGAAAAGCGAGCCGGCGAAGCAGGAACCAGGCTCGATGAGGGCGAACAGGCTTCGCGACGTCATGTCGAGTCGCTTCAGGGTCCGCTTGATGAAGTGCATCACCTCGCGGACCAGCCAGTGATCTCGATTGGCCACCAGGGCCCGGTCCGTCGCCATCACCGCCTCTGGATCGCCCTCGGTCCGAATCACGACCGTCCCGATCTCCGACTCATTCAACCGGATCCGCAGCAACGCATCGTCGAGCTCGCGAAACGCCCGCAGCGCCCAAGAGTTTGAGCCCGCCTGCTGGATGGCGGCGGCGGTCTCAGGTGGACCTTCATCCGGCGCTCGTACGGTGAGCTCGGCGGTCCGACCCGGGCGATTGAACGACAGCCTGACGTGTCGGTAGCCGATCGAGTCTTCCGTCACCCGAGGCGCCAGCGGCTCCAGCGTCACTCCGGGACCGCCAGACGGGCGGTCAGACTCCGATGCCAGCGCCCTCGCCCGCTTCGCGACTGCCGCCTGAAACTGGCTGGTCGGAAACGCGGCGTCGACCAGACCCCACTCGACCGCACGGCGCCCTTTCACGCCTTCCGCGACAGTGCTGAAGACGTCGGCCAGGTCGCGGCGCACGTGGCGCTTGTCCACAATCCGCGTCAAGCCACCGGTGCCAGGCAGCACGCCCAACAGCGGCACCTCCGGCAAGCTCACGGCCGAGTTGCCGTCATCCACCAGAAAGATCTCGTCGCAGGCCAGCGCCAGCTCGTACCCTCCGCCCGCACAGATCCCGTTGATCGCGGCCAGGAACTTCAGCCCGGAGTTGGCGCTGGCGTCCTCGATGGCCAGCCGTGTTTCGTTGGTGAACTTGCAGAAGTTGACCTTGAAGCCGTGGCTCGCGCTGCCGAGCATGAAGATGTTGGCGCCCGCGCAGAAGATGCGCTCCTTGAAGCTCGTGAGCACGACCGCGTGCACCTCGGGGTGCTCGAATCGGATGCGCTGGAGCGCGTCGGCCAGCTCGACGTCGACGCCGAGATCGTACGAGTTCAGCTTGAGCTTGTAATCCGGCCTCAAGCCCGCGTCTTCCTGCACGTCCATCGACAGCGTCGCGATCGAGCCCTCGAACGAGAGCTTCCAGTGATGATAGTGATCGGGCTGCGTTTCGAAGACAACTGGAGGGGCCGCCACCGCCTGGGTCATGAAAAGCATTATCATGATCTCGAGCCAACGCAGTCAATGCGGGCTCGACGCGGGCAGCTGGACCCGCAGACTCAACAGAGCCATGAGAGATATCGAAGGCGAGGCAGGAGTCAGCTTCTTCGATCCCGCTCGAGAAACCCTCGATCGCGAAGCGATCCGCCGGTTGCAGGAAGAGAAGCTGCGCCGGTTGATGGCGGCTGTCGAGGACAATCCCTTCTGCACGGCGAAGCTGGCGAGCGCCGGGAAGAGGCCGTCCGACGTCAAGACCTTGCGTGACCTGGACGAGCTCCCGTTCACCACGAAGTCGGAACTCGTCGAAGCGCAGCGAGCGCACCCGCCTTTTGGCAATCTTCTCACCTATCCGCTCACGCGGTATCGCCGGCTCCACGGGACGTCCGGAACGAGTGGCAAGCCCCTGCTCTGGCTCGATTCCGAAGAAGACTGGGAAACCTGGATCCGTTGCTGGGGCTATGTCTACCGAGGCGCCGGGGTGCGTGAAGAAGACGTCATGTTCATGGCGTTTTCCTTCGGCCCCTATGTGAGTCATTGGGCCGCGCTGGCTGGAGCGGAACGACTCGGGGCGCTCTGCCTCACCGGCGGCGGCATGAGCTCGCTTCAGCGCCTTCAGGCGATCGTGACCCATCGGTCGACGGTCGTCGTCTGCACCCCCACCTACGCGCTTCATCTCGCCGAGCTCGCCGAGGCCAACGGGATCGATCTGCCGTCCTCAGATGTCCGCATCACCATCCATGCGGGCGAGCCCGGCGCGAGCGTCCCCAACGTCAAGTGCCGGATCGAAGAAGCCTGGGGCGCCCGATGCTTCGATCACGCGGGGGCCACCGAGGTCGGCGCGTGGGCGTTCGACTGCCAGGAGCCGAACGGCTCCATTCACCTGAACGAGCTCGAGTTCATCTTCGACGTTGTGGATCCGGACAGCGGGACACGCGTGCCGAATGGCGAGCGGGGAGAACTGGTGATCACGACGCTGGAGCGTCCAGGAATGCCCGTGCTGCGGTATCGAACCGGAGACCTCGTGGAGCGGTTGCTCGAGCCCTGCGGGTGCGGGCGCACGCTGGCCAGCATTCGGGGCGGCGTCCTCGGGCGTGCCGATGACATGCTGATCGTTCGGGGCGTCAACATGTATCCCAGCGCCATCGACAACGTGGTCCGTGCCGTGCCTCAGATACTCGAGTACGAGGTCGAGATTCGGGAAAGCGCCGGATCGCATGACATTCTCATCAAGCTCGAGACGACCGACGGCGCGCGTTTCGACGATGTCAAGGGGTCGTTGCTGGGGGGGTTTCGCTCGCAGTTCAACAGCCGCGTCGACGTGCAGGAAGTGGCTCGCCAGAGCCTGCCGCGCTACGAGCTGAAGTCGCGCCGGTACAAACACGTCACGGAAGGTCGCTAGTTGAGCTTCAGCAGCTTCACGGCGTTGCCGCGGTAGATCTTGTCTCTCACCTCTTCGGTGATGTCCAGGTTGTCGATGATCTTGATGGTCTCACGAATGTACATCGGTCCCTTTTCCGGATCGAAGGGCGCATCAGAAGCGAAGAGCACGCGATCGGCGCCGAAGAAGTCGAGACCGCACTCCGTGGCTGACCGAGACCCGAACACGGCCGTGTCGGCATAGAACATCCGGAAGTAGTCGATGGGCCTCTTCTTCAGCCGATCGCGAACCACCGTGAGATCCTCATCCGAGGTGCGGCTTCCGAGCTGATCCCACCCCGGTCCCACGCGGCCTTCGAAGTACGGGATCATCGCGCCCATGTGGTGGGTCACGATCTTGATGTCCGGATGCCGGTCGAAAAGCCCGGAGAACACGAGTCTGGCCATCGCGACGCTTGTTTCGTAGGGCCAGCCGAACACCCACCAGATCTCGTACTTGGACTTGTCCTCGGTCAAGTAATCGGGAAAGTTCGCGCCCCGCGCCGGATGGAGCAAGATGGGAAGGTCGTAGCCCGCCATGGCGTCAAACAAGGGGACGAACTGAGGCGCATCCAGCGGATGACCGGCTGCGTTGCTGTAGATCTGCACGCCGCGCGCGCCGAGGTCCTTGACCGCGCGATGAGCCTCCGCCACGGCACCTTCCGGATCGTTCATGGGTAAGGACGCGGCAAAGCCGAGGAACCGGTCCGGATAACGCTTCACGAGCTCGGCCATGCCATCGTTGCCCGCGCGCGCCAGGTCTCCGGCCGCTTCGGGCCCGGCCAGCACCTCGAGCGGTGGAGAGGACAAACTGAGGATCTGATAGTACTCCTCGAACTGATCCATCACCCGGAAGCGCTCGTCGAGATCGACGAGCATGGGGACGCCCCGCGCCCGCTTGCCCATGTCCTTGTGATGCGGCGCCACCTTCATCATCAACTCATAGAAGGGCTCGGGAAGAACGTGCGTGAAGACGTCGATCTTCTGCATGTCGTGAACGGTCGTCACCGTAGTTCAGACGGCTCGCCGATGTCAAACGATCCGGCCTTCGTTGGGTACAAAGCACACGACGCCGAAGATGGTGAATGTCGCGCCTTCGCCCGTCGCCGTTCGTGGCGGGCTCGTTCGATAAGGTGGTACATTACCTCGATGCCGGAAGAGGTCTTGCTGCTCCATCTTCGCGTCAACGGCGAGTCGGTCACTGTCGCCGCGCCTGTTCACAAGACGCTCCTCGAGGTCTTGCGAGAAGACTTGCGGCTCACCGGAACCAAACACGGCTGCGAGCTCGGCGAGTGCGGAACGTGCACCGTTCTGGTCGATGGCGAGCCAATCCTTTCTTGCCTGGCTCTGCCCGTGGAGCTCGAGGGGCGAGAGATCATGACCGTCGAAGGGATGACCGCGGAGGGGACGGCTCATCCGCTGCAAACCGCCTTCGCGGAAACGGGTGCAGCGCAGTGCGGCTATTGCACGCCGGGAATCCTACTGGCCGCGAAGTCTCTTCTCGATCGGAACCCGACGCCGAGCCGATCGGACATCGAGGAAGCGCTCGCCGGAAACCTCTGCCGCTGCACCGGCTACAGCCAGATCTTGCAGGCGGTCGAGATCGCTGCCGAGCGGTTGTCCAGAGAGCTCCGGCCCGCGAAAGGGTAGACAACCGTGGCCACGAAGGTCCGCGTCAAGCCGAAGAAGAAGGCGCCGTCCGCATCGCGACCCGCGAGCGAAGATGGCCTCCGCATCATCGGCCAACCCCTCCCGAAAATAGACGCCATGGCGAAGGTTACCGGTGAAACGCTCTTCGCCGATGATCTATCGCTTCCGAGAATGCTCTACTGCAAGATCAAGCGAAGCCCCCACCCCCACGCGCGAATCCTCAGCGTTGATACCAGCGCGGCGGATGCCCTTCCTGGTGTCGTGGCGACGCTTGTGGGCGGCGAGCTTCCCATACCCTTCGGGATCCTTCCCGTCTCTCAGGATGAGCACGCGTTGGCTATCGACAAGGTCCGTTTCGTTGGGGACCCGGTGGCCGCGGTGGCCGCGGTGGATGAAGAAACGGCGGAACGGGCGCTCCGGCACATCGACGTCAAGTACGAGTTGCTTCGACCGATCATGTCGGTCGAGGAAGCGCTGGCGGAAGACGACGACCGGATCCACGACTATGGGTCCAGAGGCAACGTCCACAAGGAAGTAGCTCTCCAGTTCGGCGACATCGAGGAAGGTTTTCGTGAAGCCGATTACGTTCGGGAGGACACGTTCTTCTTTCAGGGGAACACCCATCTTCCCATGGAACAACACGCTGCGGTGGCGTCCTTTGGACCGGACGGGAAGCTGACCCTTTGGTCGTCGACGCAAACGCCCCACTACGTCCATCGAGCCACGGCGAAGGTCTTGGAGATGCCGGCGTCGCACATTCGCATCATCGCCTGCCCGAATGGCGGTGGCTTCGGGGGCAAGAGCGATCCCTTCAGCCACGAGATCGTCGTGGCGAAGCTCTCGATGAAGACGCGGCGCCCCGTCAAGGTGGCTTTGACCCGCGAAGAGGTCTTCTATTGCCACCGTGGTCGGCACCCCGTGACGATGTGGGTCAAGACCGGGGTGAAACGTGACGGGGCCATTACCGCCATGCACTTTCGTTCCTTCCTGGATGGCGGTGCCTACGGAAGCTACGGCGTGGCCAGCCTTTTCTACACCGGCGCGCTCCAGACGGTGACGTACCGCGTGCCGCGCTACAAGTTCGAGGGGGTTCGGGTCTTCACCAACAAACCGCCCTGCGGGCCGAAGCGAGGGCACGGTACTCCCCAGCCCCGCTGCGCGCTCGAGTGTCACCTGGACAAGATCGCCGAGCACCTCGGCATCAATCCACTGGAGCTTCGGCTGAGGCATCTCGTCGAGCCCTTCTCCGTGACCGCCAACCACCTTCAGCTTCGCACGGTGGGTTTGCGGGAATGTCTGGAGAAGGTTGCCGAGCGCTCTGGCTTCGTGAAGAAGCACGGGCGACTCGAGAAGGGACGAGGGATCGGTCTCGCCGCCTCGTCGTACATCAGCGGCGCCGGGCTGCCCATCTACTGGAACGCTCTGCCCCACAGCGGCGTGCAGCTCAAGCTGGATCGAGGCGGCGGGGTGACCGCTTTTTGCGGCTCCACGGATATCGGTCAGGGTTCTGATTCGGTGCTCGCCTACGTTGTCGCCGAGGAGCTGGGAATTGAGGTCTCGGACGTGCGGGTCGTCACCGCCGACACGGATTTGACGCCGGTCGATCTGGGGAGCTACTCGAGCCGGGTCACGCTCATGATGGGAAACGCCGCAATCCAGGCGGTGGGGCGAGTGAGACCCTTGATCCTCGACGCGGCGTCCCGGAAGCTGGGTGTTCCGTCGGAGCAACTCCGCATGGCTCATCGCCGAGTCTTCGACGCGGACGCTCCCGACAACGGCATGAGCTTCGCTGACGCAGTCGTGCTGACCGAGGCGGCGCACGGCACGCTGGGCTCGACGGGAAGCTACAAACCCCCTCCCTCTCCCGGCCGGTACAGGGGATCTGGGGTCGGCCCGAGCCCGACCTACAGCTTCTCCGCTTGTGTCGTGGAGCTCCAGGTCGATGGAGACACCGGCGAGATCGGCATCGACAAGATCTGGATCGCGCACGACGTCGGCAAGGCCATCAACCCGCTTCTCGCGATTGGACAGATCGAGGGCAGCGTTTATATGGGTCTGGGCGAAGCCCTCATGGAAGAGCAGGTCTTCCGGCTGGGCGTCCACAAATCCCCGTCGTTGCTCGAATACAAGAGCCCGACGTTTCTGGAGATGCCGCCGGTCGAGTCGATTCTCGTCGAAACACTGGATCCGGAGGGCCCTTATGGCGCGAAGGAGTGTGGGCAAGGTCCGCTGCTGCCGGTCATCCCCGCTCTTGTCAACGCGGTCTACGATGCCATCGGTGTGCGCGTCGACGAAGTGCCGGTGACCCCGGCCAAGATCGTACAGGCCATCGAGCATCGTTTGCGCGCCCCGAAAGTCCCCGTCTTCACGTTTCCCGAGGCGCTCGTGGTGCCGCCTCTCGAGGGCACCTTGCCATGATGCGGCTTCCTCCCTTCCGCTACCTCGCGCCGCGCACGGCGGCGGAGGCGGCGCGCATGCTGGCCGATCACGGTCCGGAGGCGATGCCCGTCGCCGGAGGCACCGATCTGTACCCGAACATGAAGCGACGCCAGTTCGAGCCCCGCGCGCTCGTCGGGCTCAGAGGCCTCGAAGGCGTCCGAGCGATAACCGGAAGCCCCCAAGAAGGAATCGAGATTGGAGGGTTGGCGACGCTCACCGAGCTCACCGCCTCCGATCTCTTGGCTTCCGGCTACCCGGCTATCGCCAGAGCCGCAGGGCTCGTGAGCTCTCCGATCCTCCGGAACATGGGGACCGTCGGCGGCAATCTGTGCATCGACACGCGATGTAACTACTACAACCAGAATTACGAGTGGCGAGAAGCCATTCATTTCTGCATGAAGAAGGATGGGACGACGTGCTGGGTCGCTCCTGGCAGCGATCGGTGCTGGGCCATCAGCTCCTCGGATACCGCTCCCGTCTTCATGGCCCTCGAAGCGGAAGTGACCCTGGTAGGGCCCGAGGGTGAGCGACGGATTCCCGCAGGGGATCTCTACAAGCCGGACGGGATCGACTTCACGACGAAGCGACGCGAAGAGATTCTGACGAGGATCCACGTGCCCCCGGCCAACGGCGTGCGCGCGACGTATCTGAAACTGCGGCGACGCGGGAGCATCGACTTTCCGATCCTGGGCGTCGCGGTGTCCATCAAGCTTGCGGCAGACGCAACCGTGGAGAAGGCGCACGTCGTCTTCACCGCCGTGGCGTCCGCTCCCGTGGAGGCCAAGGAGGCGGAGCGGATGCTCATCGGCCGGAGACTGGACGACGAGCTCATCCGGGCGGCGGCGGCGGCCGCGTACCGTCCCGCGAAGCCGCTCGACAACACCGATCTGACGCTCGCGTATCGAAAGAAGATGGCGCGCGTCTTTGTGGCCCGTGCGCTGGAGGAGCTATCCGAACAGCCCACGCGGCACGGATGAGCGCCGCGCCCGGGCCTCTGTCGTGACGCCGGCTGAGGTCACATCACACCAGCCATGAACCTGGCCCTCAACGTTTCGCGATCGACTTCCGTGCCCCGCAGATACACCCGAGAGATGCGCCTGGTGTTGTTGATGTCGTCCAGGGGGTTCGCGTCGAGCACCACGAATGACGCGTTCTTTCCCTCTGCGACGGTCCCGAGATCATCCAGTCCGAGGATCTCGGCGTTCACGCTCGTCGCAGACATGATCGCCTCCATCGGGCTGAGCCCGCAGGTGACCATGTCCCTCATCTCGATGTGCGCTGGCCAGGCGACACTGAGCGGAGTTGTCACCCCGCCAGAATCCGTTCCCATGCCGATGATCATCCCGGCCTCGTGATTCTTCGCGAGGTTCCGGCACTGAAGCGAAAACCGCGAGCTCGGATCGGATTCGCCTGCAGCCTGCTGGCGCCGGATCTCCTCGCGCATCCTTTCGATGAGGAAGGGCGGCAGCGTCTCGCCCAGCCAGGACAGGTCGTCTATCGTCAGAGGGTGACCAGGAAGGTTCGGAATGCTCCAGACCTCCGGGTGTTGCCGGACCAGCGCCAGGTACTCCTCGTCCACGTCCTGGTCGCGGACCGTGTGTGCGAAGCCGTCGATCCCGGCCAGAAGGAGGTCCTTCGCATCGGCCAGGGCGCTCGTCGTTCCCACATGTGCGACGACCCGCATTCCGTGGGCGTGCGCTTCATCGATGATCGCACGGTACACGTCGGGGCCCAGCGTGGGCACCGCGCCGCCTCGACCGTCGACCCAAATCTTCACGAGCTCAGAGCCGAAGCCGCGAAGCTCCTGAACCGCCGCCCTTCCCTCCTCCTCGTTGAGCGCACCACGCGGAATCCCCAGGAGATGCTTGGATGGCGGCCCTCCCATGGGTGTGGCCGCGATTCCACGACCCGACGTGAAGAAGAGCGCCGCGTTCGGGATCACCTCGCCCCTCAGCTGGAACGCGAGCGGCTCGTCGAACTCGAGGCCGAGGCTCATCGTGGCGGCCAAGCCGTGATAGGCGGTTCGTTCGAGATGCTCGACGAGGTTTTCGCGCGTGTAATTTTCGGTGAGGTTCGTCCCGTCCTTGACGCTCGTGAGCCCGATGTGCTGGTGCGCGTCGATCAGGGCCGGGATCACGGTCTTACCGGACAGATCCACCCGTACTGACCCTTCAGGCGGCTCTGCCTCACCCTGTCGCCCCACCCAGCTGACGGTGTTCCCCTCGACGAGGAAGGCGGAGCTCTCGATGGGTGCGCTGCCGTCTCCTACGATCAATCGGGCGCCCTCGAACCACATCGAATCTCGCGACGCTTCTGGGGTCTCGGTGCCCGGCGAGCAGGCGGCGACCCAAAGGAACAGCAGGCAGGAAAGTGTTCTGTACCGTGACATCGCTGTCTCATACTGCGGGGGGACCTGTTCGAATCTGAATCGTTACCGTGTCTTCCCACGTGAACCGCGAAGACTCACCAGACAATACTAAGAGGTGGGAGTCGTATGCAATCAGTTGGTGCGCATGGCTCGGGTTCGGTGCTCGACAGCCTCAAGGGGTCTTGCTGCATGGCTGGCCTTCGGACTGGTTGCTCGAACACCCTACAGGCGGGTCTGAAGACCCGCGCTACAACGGTCGGGCCGTTGGCCTGCCCCACTCACTATGCTGTCACGCTCGTCTCCAGACCGGCCATTCGAACGCCCTGCGGGCGGGTCGTTGAACCCGCCCTGTAGGTGTAGCGCCGGTCTTCAGACCGGCCATTCATACTCTTACGCAGCTCTGGTCTGCGCGTGGCGCGCGCCCCGGGTGCCGGCTTGGCCTTCAAACCAGCGGTAGCTTGCGCCCAGAATGGCCCCAAAGATCAGATGGCCCATCAGGCTGGGCATCGCAGCGCTCATGGCGACGAGGTTCCAGTTCACGCCCAGTCCCATGCCCATGAAGAGGGGCATCAGGGTCAAGGGGCCCAGAATCCACCAGGCAAAGCCGTATCCGAGTCCGGACGCGATGCCACCTCGCTGACCGCTGGCATCCAGCAGCACGGCGAAACTGCCACCGATCGCCGCACTGATGACCAGATGGACGACGAAACCGGCCAACGCCGAGGGTATGCCGACCATGCCTCCGATCATCGGGAGCATGCCCATCATCGCCATCAGCATGCCGAATACGCCGCCGCCGACCAGTCCGCCGTAGATGCCGTGTGTGATCCGTGTTGTGCTCATTGCTCTACCTCCATGTCAGTCAACGTCTGGAATGCGGGGTCGTCTGCGACTCCCTTCCTTCTGCTCTGTCAGGTAAGTGCGATGGCGGCAGGAATTGTTACACCGCCGCGCGAGCTTCCGCGGG
>Ga0326597_10003300_pt1 | contig 23418 bp, 18 predicted proteins | sample RVTome_12_FD_203789 | JGI IMG/M metagenome (GOLD analysis project Ga0326597, IMG submission 203789) | Soil microbial communities from uranium-contaminated site in the Upper Colorado River Basin, Wyoming, United States - RVT100D185 | ecosystem: Environmental > Terrestrial > Soil > Contaminated >... | reverse complement strand
ACGGAAGGCCCGCCTCATCGGCGTGGAGGACGGCGCCAGTTTCGATATCGACGACGAGCGTCGGGTTGGCGCTCGCGGGCGATGCGGCGGTGCATGCCGCGCAGAGCGCGATCACGAGGCGGAACAGGTTCAACATCACGGCTCGGCCGATGGCAGGCATGGGATCTGGGGCACTCCGGGCGCACTCATAGCCGCTGGGGGCGGGTCTGCCCAGCCCGAGCGGACCTGTTTGTGCCTGATCCGGATTGTGTGCGAATGTCGGCCCGGCCGCTATAGTCGACGGCGCCATGATGCCGTGCGAACCAAGTTTCACCCTCGGAATCGAGGAAGAATACCTGATCGTCGACGCCGCGAACGGAGATCTCATCGCGGAACCGCCGCAGGCATTTTTCGACGCCTGCAGCGAGAAGATCGGCCCCGAGGTCACCAACGAATTCCTGCAGTCGCAGATCGAGGTCGGAACGCCGGTGTGTTGCTCGCTCGCGGAGGCGAGGGCGGCGCTCTCGCGGCTCAGGCAAACCGTGGGTGCGCTCGCCAGCGAGCAGGGGATGGCGCCGATCGCGGCCTCGACCCATCCGTTCGCGACCTGGCATTCGCAGCGACACACGGCAAAGCAGCGATATGACGAGCTGAGGCGTGACCTGAGGGCGGTGGCCGACCGGCTCCTCGTCTGCGGCATGCATGTCCATGTGGCGATCGAGGACGAGGATCTCAGGATCGAAGTCTTCAATCAGCTCACCTACTTCCTGCCCCATCTTCTGGCACTGTCGACCTCATCACCGTTCTGGCAGGGCCTCGACACGGGGCTCAAATCCTATCGGCTGACCGTGTTCGACGGGCTGCCGCGCACGGGTTTGCCGGAGTCCTTCGGCAGCTACGGCGAGTACCAGCGCACGGTCGAGGTTCTGACGCGGGCCAATCTGATCGAGGACGCCAGCAAAATCTGGTGGGATCTGCGCCTGTCGGCGCGGTTCCCGACGATCGAGATGCGGGTGACAGATGTCTGCCCCAGACTCGAGGATGCGTTGACGATTGCCGCGCTCTACCGCTGCCTTGCCCGCATGCTGTTCCGCCTGCGCGCATCCAATCAGCGCTGGCGCAGCTATTCGCGCTTCCTCATCAATGAAAATCGCTGGCGCGCCCAGCGCTATGGCGGCGACGAGGGTCTGGTCGATCTCGGCAAGGGAGAAGTCATCGCATTTCCCGATCTGGTCGACGAGCTCATTGATCTGATCGCGCAAGATGCGGAACACTTCGGCTGTGGCGCCGAAGTGAGGCGGGCGCGGGACATCGCGCGGCACGGAACGTCCGCCGACCGGCAGCGAGCCAGGTACGAGAGCGCCGTTGACGCCGGCGTGGACAGCGAACAGGCGCTGCGCGAAGTGGTCCGTTCGCTGATCGATGAAACATTGTTGTGACCGGCGTCACTGCGAATGCGGCGTAAACACGGCCTGATCGCGGCATTCACACCCGGTTCAAGGGTTTTGGACAAAGATTGATGTCGTATTACAGGCTGTCCAGCCGGAATGGAGTGGAGGAGACGATGAGACTCACCGTTCTTGCCACAATACTGATCGTCGTGGTCGCGCCCCTCACCGGCCAGTCCGCGCGAGCGGCCAGCGACCGGGTGGCGCTGGTGATCGGCAACGCGGCGTATGACAACGCGAGCGTTCTGGAAAATACCGTCAGCGACGCGACCGCCATCGGCTCGACCTTCGAACGGCTGGGCTTCGATGTCACCTTGCAGCGCGACCAGTCCTTTGCGGCCCTGCGCCAGACGCTGGGCGAATTCCGGCGCAAAGCGGCCTCCGCCGAGGTGGCGGTTGTCTTCTACGCCGGCCATGGAATCGAAGTCGACAACTCCAATTACCTGATTCCGACCGATGCGGCGCTCAAGACCGATGCCGATATCGAGTTCGAGACCATTCCGCTCGATCTCGTGATGCGCGCGGTCGAGGGGGCCAGCAGGCTGAAGCTGGTGATGCTCGACGCCTGCCGCGACAATCCGTTTGCGCGCAGCATGCAGCGCGAAAGGGCCAGCCGCTCGATCGGGCGCGGGCTCGCGCGGGTCGAGCCGTCGGCCGAAACGCTGGTCGCGTTCGCCGCCCGAGAGGGCACGACCGCATCGGATGGCGCGGTCGGCGAGCACAGCCCGTACACGACGGCGCTGCTCAAATATCTCGAGGAGCCCAATCTCGAGATCAACCTTTTGTTCCGCAAGGTCCGCGATGCGGTGCTGGCATCGACCGACGGTGCCCAGGAGCCGTTCACCTATGGCTCACTGTCGAGCCGGGAGTTCTATTTCGCCACCATCGACTCGCAGGGCGGCAGCGAGAATGTCAGCGAGCCTTTGTCCGGCATTTCCGCCGAGGATGCACTGTGGACGGCGGTGGAAAAGAACGGCAGCCTCAGCGCTTTCGAGACCTATCTCGAGCAGTTCCCCAACGGCAAGTATTCGGCCGCAGCGCGTGTCTGGGTCGATGTTCTGAAGCCCCAGGGCGGCGAAACCGCAGCCAGTGGTGAAGGCGTGGACGTCGCCGCGGTCGAGCCCGGTGCCGATCCCGACTTCGCCGCCGCCAATCCGCCGATCCTCGAATGTGACCGGCTCGCGGCCGACCCGTCCGATCCGACCCGGGTCACCCTCGGCGTCGAGTGGAACGACATTGATGCAGACAGCGCCATCGCCGCGTGCCGGCGCGACGCTGAAGCCCATCCCAAGGCCGACCGGCTGAAATTCCAGTTCGCGCGCGCACTCCATCGCGGCGAACAGCATTCCGAAGCGGCACTGATCTACGAGGGGCTTTCGGAACGCGGCTACACGGCGGCGGCGGTCAATCTCGGCATGATGTATCTGCTCGGCCAGGACGTCGCCCAGGATTATGCCAAGGCCCGGCGCTTCTTCGAGATCGGCGCCGATGCCGGCAACGCCAACGCGCTCCATCAGCTCGGTCGGCTTTACAAGGATGGCAACGGGGTCGAGCAGGACTATGCCCGCGCGCTCTCGTTCTTCACCCGCGCCGTCGAGACTTCCGACCATCTCGGCGCGATGGTCCAGATCGGATTCCTGTACACCAAGGGCCTCGGCGTCGCCGTCGACCAGCAGAAAGCGTTCGACTTCTACAAACGGGCGGCAGACCAGAACCACCCGGCGGGGCTCAATAATGTCGGGCTCATGTATTACACCGGTCGCGCGGTGAAGCAGGACATCCCCACCGCCGTTTCCTGGCTGGAGAGGGCCGCCGCGGAAGGCTTCGGCGAGTCGATGTACAATCTCGCGGTCATCTACGGGCGCGGCGAGGGCATCCCCCGTGATATGAACCGGGCGACCGACTGGATGTTCAAGGCCATCGAGGCCGGCCACGACACCGCGATCAAGGCCATGACCGAGCAGGCCGGTTCGACGACATCCGAGTTCCGCCGGCTGTTGCAGGCGCGGTTGCGCGATGCCGGCTACTATGACGGCGCGATCGACGGCCAGTTCGGTCCGGCAACGGAGCGCGCGATCCTGGCGCTCGCCGGCGCGGCGTCGAACTAGTGGTCCGATTGCGACATTTGCGTCCCCTGGCAGCCCTCGCCCGAGCAAATGCCGTGATCATAAGGACCACTCATAAGCTTTTGATTCTAGTGGAGCTTTCGAATTTGACATTTGAGCGCGAACTTGGCCGCAAGCGAGACCCGAATGTCAAATCCGCTCCACCAGCGCCGATGGTGGCGCTTTCAGGCACGCCGGCGGAATTCGGCACCGCGGCGCGGAGCGGTGCCGGTCGGGCGCCGCCCGGAACCGCAAACCGGCGGCATGAGCGCGCCACGGGGGCCGATGAGTCTCTCAATTGACGCGATTGGCCGGCGCAGGGTGGGTCGCTGGCTCGCCGCCGCGGCTCCGATCGTTCTTGTCTCGGCGTTCATCGCCGCGCTGGTCGGCGCCCGCGAGCAGGGCTGGCTGCAATCGGCGGAGCTGTTCGCCTATGATGTCTTTTTGCGCCTGCGTTCGGTGCCCGCGAGCACGCCGGAGGTCGCGATCATCGAGGTCGGCGATCCGGCGCTCGACGAGTGGGGCTGGCCGATTCCCGATGGGCGGCTCGCCCGGCTCATCGAGATCGCGAACGATGCCGGCGCCGCCGCCATCGCGCTCGATATCTATCGCGATCGTCCGGTCGGGGCCGGCCACGAGGAATTCGTGGCTTCACTCGCGCGAGCGCCGGTCATCGGCGCGATGAAGTTCTCCGACGATGGCGGCGCCGCGGTGGATCCGCCGCCGCAGTTGCGCAAATCGGGCCGGTTCGGTGTCGTCGATGTGCCGGTGGACGACGATGGCGTCGTGCGCCGGGCGCTGCTCTATGTCGATGACGGCCGCACGGTGTTCCCGAGCCTTGCGCTGAGGGCGACGCTCGACGTCCTTGGCGCGGGCGGCGTGCGACCGACCGCCGATCCGGACGATCCCGGCCGGATGCGGCTTGGTCGGGCAACGCTCGCGCGGCTGGCGAGCGATGCCGGGCCCTATGCGTCCGTCGATTCGGGAGGCTACCAGATCCTGCTCGATGTTCGCCGCCGCGACGTCGATCTGCCAAGGCTCGGCGCCGGCGCGCTGGCCGCGGGCGAGGCGGACGCGAGCGTTCTCGCCGGCAAGATCGTGTTCATCGGCATCACCAGCGAGCTGGTCAAGGATCTGGTGGTTTCGCCGCGCGGCGGCGACACGGCTTCCGGACTGCTGCATGGCGTGGTGCTCCACGCCTGGCTGTCGGACCAGCTCTTGCGGCTCGCGCGCGGCGAGGCGCGCCTCCTCGGCGTGCCGCGGCCCGATCGCGAAACCGCGATTATCATTGCCGCCGGGGCGACGGGGCTTGCGCTCGGCATGGCCATCGCCTCACCGCTGGCGCTGGCGCTCGCCGGTCTGGTGATCGCCGCCGGCGCGATCGGCGGCAGCTTGGTCCTGTTCGAGAACGATCTCTGGGTCCCGGTGGTGCCGGGGACGGCGGCGGCTCTGGGAAGCCTCGCGATCGCGGTCGGCGGCAGGGCTTCGGCGGAGAGGCGGCATCGCCAGGTGTTGATGCAGCTCTTCTCCCAGCAGGTCTCGCCGCAGATCGCCGACGACCTGTGGCGCCGGCGCGACCTCATTCTCGACCGCGGCCTGCCGCGCCCGCTGCGGCTCACGGCGACGGTCATGTTCATGGACCTCGCGGGCTCGACCAACATAGCCGACCGGCTCGAGCCCGACGTCTACATGGCCTGGGTCGGGCGGTTCCTCGAGCAGATGGCACAGACGGCGATCGCCGGCGGCGGTCTTGTCGACAAGTACACCGGAGACGGTCTGATGGTCGTCTTCGGCGTGCCGATCCCACGGCTCGAGCCGCGGGAGATCGACGAGGATGCCCGCGCGGCGGTCGCGTGCGCGCTGGCGATGGAGCACACGCTCTCGGCCTTCAACGCCGAAGAAAGTTCGGCCGGGGAGGTGAAGGCGCGGATGCGGATCGGCATCCACACGGGCGCGGTGTTCGCGGGCTGCGTCGGCGCCCGCCAGCGCGCCCAGTACACGGTCATGGGCGCGACCGTGAACGCGGCGGCGCGGCTCGAGGGCCTGAAGGAGCTCGATGACGAGGAGATCGCGCGCAATGGCGATTGCCGCATTCTGATCAGCGAGTCGACGGCGGCGCTGGTTCGTGATGCATTTACGGTCAGAGAGGCGGGTTCGGTCGTTCTGCGCGGCTTCTCGCAGCCGATCGCGGTCTATCTGGTGGAGAAAGGCACGAGCCCGTCCAGTCCGGAGGAAGGATGATGACAGACATGATCGCCACAATCCGACGCCTCGCGCTCGTTCCGGCGCTGGCGATGCTGATTGTCGCCGGGGCCCCGCAATGGGCACTCGCCGGGGACGCGGGCGCGGAGGAGACCGGTGTCTCCGAAAAGGCGGCCGCCGGCGAGGACTTCATGCCGCCGCTCACCGGCGCGCCGGAAAAGCGCATGGGAGCGGCCTCGCGCGAACTCGGCCAGCCGGCCGTGCCCTGCGGCGACGACCGCGCGGACGCCGAAGCGGCGGAGGAGGCCGACTGCGCCGACCGGAACGAAACGGTGCCCGAGCCGGCGAGCGAAGAGTCCGAAGGGGCCGGGCAATAATTTCGCCGCCGAACCGGCATTGCGATCGGCGCCCCGGGCGAAAGTTCGCAGCGCCGGCGCGGTCGCGCCTGGCCGGTGCCGGTTCCGTCCCGGAGCGACGCTGCTCGGTGGCACCGGCCCCGCGGCGCAACGGTCGCCAAAACCCGGCAGAGGAGTTGACCGAAACCGATTCCGCGCCAAGCAGGAGATGAACCGGCCTCACTCGACCAGGTAGTTGAGGGTCGCGAACGCCCAGCGATGGCTGCCGTTCGGCTTGTCGGGATCGGGGGTCACTTCGGCGGCCAGCAGATGCTGGGCGATCTCGGACAGGAAACCGGTCGGCTCGGCGATGATGTTGAAATCTGGGTGATCGGCCAGAATGCCGCCAAAATCGACCTGATCGTCGACGACGATCGCGATCAGCACGCTGTCGCCGGTCTCATTCGCCTCGAAGGCAAATCCGTAGGAGGGATCGGGCAGAACGATGGTCGATCCGGCCTGGATCAGGCCGTCCCTGGCGTGGGCGGCCGAGTACTCATTGGGGAATATCTGCCGCAGCGCACCGTCAGGCCCCTGATCGAACAGGACCAGATAGCCGGTCTCGGCCGAAATGATCTTGAACGACACTTCCTGGCCATAGGCGATCTTCTCGCCCGGCAGGATCGAGACCTCGATCGCGAAATCGTTGTCGTGCGCGAACAGGCTCGATGCCGTCTCGGCGGGGGTTTCGGCGGCGGCACCGCCCTCGGCACCGCTCTCGGCACCGCCCTCGGCACCGCCCTCGGCACCGCTCTCGGCGCCGCCCTCGGCACCGCTCTCGGCACCGCCCTCGGCACCGCTCTCGGCACCGGACGCAGCGCCTTCACCGCCGGACGCCTCACTGCCGGACGTCCCCGCCGCGTCGGCTCCCGCGTCGGCCGGCGCGCCGGCATTCAGGCCGGTGAACAGCTGCGGCGCCAGCACGGAGGTGAACTCCTGCTTCGGCGCGATCACCTCGGGCGTGAGGCCGGCGCCGTCCCGGCACATCGGCTCCTGGCGGCAGAACTCGTCGGAGCGCTTGCGTACGAACGCCAGCAGCTCGGCCGTCGTCACTTCGCCGTCGCCGTCGAAGTCGGCTCCCTGCTCCTTCAGACCCTCAACGAAAGCGAGCGTGAACACGCCGCCGCCGATGTCGGAGCGCTCGAACGCAAGCTGGGCCGACGTGGTCGCCGTCCACGCGAACAGGGCGCCGCCGCCCTCGACCCTGGCGTTTGCGTCTTCGGGGACGATCTGGAGCAGGCGTGACTTGACCTTGTGGGCCGCAAGATCGGACGCGCCGGAGACGATGCTGCGCGTGGACGCGCGTACCGGTCCCAACGGTGTCAGCGTACGGGCGCGCGTTCCCCCTGACCGGCCGTCATGGCTGACGCCGGCCGAACGGGTGATGGTGCCGGAGAAACAGGCGTCGACGACGATCCACACCTCGCGGCCTTCGAGGCGATCGATCAGGTTTCCGATCTCGTCATCGATGACGATATTGTCGAGCCGGCCATCGGCAAGATCGCCGGAAGCATCGTGCGGAGCGATCCCTTCGTCGAACGGGTCGTCCGGTTCGTCGCCGCTTTCGTCGACGGACTGGAATCCGTGACCGGAGAAATAGAATACGACCCGGTCGCCCGGCTTGCTGCCGGCCACCAGCCAGTCGTCGAACGAGTTGAGAATGTTCTCGCGGGTGGCATCGGCGTCGGTGAGCAGGCGGATGTCGGAAGCGTCCATGCCCCAGCTGTCGGTCAGAAGCCCTTGAAATCTCTCGGCATCCTGAACCGCGACCTCGAGGTCGCGATTGGCCGGAATGCCGTTCTCGGTGAGCCGCGGATAGGAATTGACGCCAACCACGAGGGCGCGGCTCGCCGCGTCGGCCGGCGCGCCAGCAAAGATGGAGGCAGTGGCCGTCATGGCGACGGCCGAAAACAGCGATACCGGTCTCATCCGCATTGCTGACTCCCTGAGAGGTCGCGGGTGAAAATGTCCTGCACCACGATCTCGAAACCCGTTTGCTCGAGAGAGGCTTCCAGCAGCCGCCACAGGTCGATCGGATCGAGCACCTCGGCCGTGTACTCGAGAACCGCATGCAGCTTTTCGAGCGGCTGGTCGGTGGCGATCAGCACGATCGCGTCGGACCCGAACGGTTCGCCGACCTTGGTCTCGAACTTCCACGGCTCGCCCGGCGCGTTGGCGAGCGGGTCCTTGTAGCGCGACAGCGGCCACAGAAACTGGATCTCGCCCGAGCCCGGGAGGTTGAAGGCGGTGTAGTGATTGAACCTCGACGATGCCCCGCGTACGACCAGGCTCTCGCCGGCGCAATGCACCTTGTTGCCGGGCTCGAGGGCGACATCGAACCCGTTGCCCCCGGCGATCAGGCCGCTGATGGCGCGGCGCAGGCGCTGGGCGGCGAGGGCCGCGGGCAAATCGCCCGGTTTCAGCCCGAACGCGGCGACGTCGCCCGCCGAGTCGATGAGGTCGCCGGTCGCCGGATCCCAGATGAGATCGGCGGCCGCCTTGTCATCCACCGTCTCGACTCCGTCGATATCGATGCCGTCCCGGGCGTCGGCGGGCGCGAACAGGGTCACGGTCGGCGGCTGGGTGCCGGCGCCGCTCTCGCCAGCCGACGCATCGGGCGCGATCGTGAGCAGGCGGACGGCTCTGGTCGGCGCGAAAAACTGCGGAATCTGGCGGTGGCGGGCCTGATCGAACACCGTGTGCTTGACGTAGGCGACCAACTCGTCGGAGGCGATGGCGTTGTCCTTGTCCTTGTCGGCCGCGCCCTCGAGCGCGCGAGCAAAGGCCCAGCTCAATATGCCGCGGGGCTTGCCGCCGACCCGCTGCTCGCGCACACGCAGGGACTCGTCGGTCGCGCCCAGCGCGATCACGTTGTCGCCGAAGTCGAGAGAGGCGAGCCTGGTCGGATCCTCGACCTTGGAAGGCTCGGTCGGCCGGGTCGAATAGCGGGTGAACCGGAACCCGGTATAAGGACCGTGGTCGCCGGCGGCGCGCGGATCGATCGAGCGCACCGGGATGCCGGAATGGCAGGCATCGAAGTTGAAGATCACGCTGACGCCGAGCGCCTCGGCCTGTTTGGCCCAGTCGTAAAGCTCGTCGTCGACAAGCTTGTCGGCGAAGCCCGCGTCATCGGCTTCGGTGAAACCCTGCAGCAGAAAGACCTCATCGTAACCGTCCGGCTCGTCCTTGGGGCCGTGCTCATCGGGTTCCTGGGCGCCGTGGCCGGCGAACGAGAAAATCACGGTGTCGCCGGTTTTCGCCCGCGACATGATCGATGACCAGGCATCCAGCACACGGTCGCGGCGCGCGGCCTCGTCGGTCAGAAGATCGACCCGGGCGGCGCCGTTGGCACGCAGAACCTCGGCGATGTCGGTTGCGTCATTGACCGCGCCGCGCAGCTGCGAGGTGCCGGTGTAGTTGTCGATGCCGACCACGAGACCGTAAACCTCGGCGCGGGCCGGGTCCGGGGCCGCGAGCAGGGCGAGCCCGGTGAAGACTGCCGCTGGGAACTTCATCGGCAGGCCCCGGCGATCGGTTCGTGGCCCTCGATCAGCGCGACCCGGCGGTTCACCTGATAGATCTCGTCGGCCGAATAGCGTGAGGGATCGTCGAGGTGGATCGGAACGTGCTCACCCTGGGGCACCAGCTCGAACCCAATCTCGGCCGGAACCCCGTGGGCGTACAGGAAGTCGGCAATCGCGGCGAGGCGGCGCTCGGACAATGCGCAGTTATACGGTGCCGAGCCGCGCTCGTCGGTATGCCCGGACAGGCGCACGGCCGGATATTTTTCCTTGTTGCGCACGATATAGCCGGCCAGCGCCTCGGCGGCGCGGGCGCCCTTGGGCGTGAATGCCGCCGAGTCGTACTCGAACTCGACCGGCAGCGAGCGCTCGACCGGCGCGACACCACGCACCGACGACAGGAAGATGCCGCCGGGATCGTTGCTGCGGTCGCGGGGCGGCTCGACGAAATCCTCGGAGAGGAGGCTGGCAACGGTGGCGCGCTCGAAAATGGCCCGCAATCCGCGCTCGTCCGGAATTCCGGCTTCCTCCCCCGGGCAGGGAATGTTGTCATCGAGATCGTTGAGGGCGGCCTGATAGTAGCGCGCCGCATCGTCATAGCGCTTCTGCTCGTCTGCGAGCTCGGCGAAGGCCAAGAGCACTTTCCAGGTCTGAGACCAGTCGATCGCCTCGACGAGGAGCGACTCGATCTCGGCTTCCGGGCGTCCGGCATCGTGGGCGCCATAGGCGCGATCGACAAATCCATGGGCGACGGCGCGGCCAAGGCAGATGCGGTAGCGGTCCGAACAGGGTGGGTCCGCTTCGCGCGCTTCGTTGTAAAGCGCGATCAGCGTTCCGGTGTCGGCGGCCGAACTTGCCGAGGCAACGTCGGTCGCGACCGCTTCGCAACTTCTGGCCTCGGCATCGTCGGGCGAAAGGCCCGTGAACACCGCAGCAACACCCAGCATCGCGGGGACGAGGAGCTGTCTCACCGGTTCAATCTCCCTGTTCGATCCCGGCCCGGCGGCCGCGGGCGGATGGCCGCCGGTCGCCGCATCGTCAACGCGCCGGCCGGTTTGGCCTTTGCCTACTTCTTGGCCGTGACTTCGAGAACGACCGCCTTCTGGGCGACAATGTCCACCTGCGGATCGATCGTGTTCGCGATCAGGGCCTCGTCCGTGGTTGGGGTCCCGGCCTTGATCGCCTTGCCGTCCTGGACGACGCTGATCAGCCGCGACTTGGTGAATTCGTCGATCGAGCGGAAGCTCGTATAGGCCTCTTTTCCGAAGTCGTGGACGATGCCCCGTGGCGTGGAGCGCGACGCGTTGCAGATCGCGATCACCTTTTCGGTGCCGGGCTTGGAGAACAGGAACTTGAAGCCGCCGATCTCCTCGCTCGGGATGGTGTATTCCCGATCAGCCTCGATTTCGTTGCTGGAATTGAACTTGTTCGGGAACGCGATCTGGACCGCGTCGGAGTCATCGACATTGACGAGGGTGAGGAAGCAGGGCTGGGCCGACTTCACCGTAAACTTCACCTCGTCGCCGACGAAGTATTTCTCCGTGGTCGGAACCAGCGAAAGATCGAAGGTCTTGGACGCTTCGGCCGGACGCGCCTCGAGCTGGGTGACGGTCTCCTTGGAGGCCTCGGCGACCGCGGCGAACGATACCGGCTCGTAGTCGGTGATCTGATCGGCGAGAGAGGCGTATTCCTTGACGAACTGGTCGCGCGGAATGCGGTCCTGTGACAGGCGGATCTTCAGGGTGTAGGCGGACCCGCCGGCGATGCCGAGGCGGTTGAAGAATTCCTCTTCGGTGAGGCCGAACTCGGCCGCCGCCATCCGCGCGGTCACGTCCTCCTCGAAGCGGGCGAACAGGGCGTTGATCATTTCCATGCCGTCATACTTGACGTTGATGTCGACGCCCGCCCGGGTCAGAGCCCGTTCATAGGCCTCGCCATCGGCCTTCATCAGATCATGAAAGCGCTCGTGCGGCGGGTAAATCTCCTCCACCGTCTCGCGCACTTCCTTGTCGACGGAGATATTGGCGAGAACCACGTCGCGAATCTCGTCATGAGCCTCGGCGGGACGGTGCGGATTGTACTTGATGCCCCTGTCATGGCAGCCCATGCAGGAAATGCCGTTGGTGACCGCGGCGTCACGCCGGCTGTCGTCGCGCACGATGATGGTCGGGCCCTTGTCGAGCTGTTTGCCGTCGGCGGTGGCGAGATAATAGGCGTGAAAGCCGTTCGGCAGGGTGAAGATGATCTCGCCGCCATCGGCCTTGAAGCCGTGCTCCTTGCCCATCTCACCAAAGGCGGACTGGGGCCCAAGCGGGAAATTGAAGAAGTCCTGACGATCGGCATTGCCGGCGAAATCGTAGGATTCCCAATAGGAGCCGGTTGCCATGTCGTGGCGCTCGAGCAGCCGGTTGTTGGTGCTGACGCCGGAGTGGCGGAAGCCGGCGCGGGCGACATCGAGCGACTCGATGTTGGCGACAACGTCGATGCCGAGAAGCTTCTCGAGCTCCTGCTTGGTGCCCGGAAGTCCGAGCAGGTCGTGATAGAGCGGCGGTTGCGAAGCGACGAACGCAAACCAGTCGGCGCGAACGAACGGCATCTCGGTGCCGGCGTTGGTCATCAGCGAATCGTGCATCGCGGTGTCGAAGTTCAGCAGATACGGATTGGCCCTGGCGATCTTGTCCCACAGACTCGGCGCCCAGCCGAGGTCGGTCAGGTCGAAGCGCAGGATCACCTTGGCGTCGTCGACGAAGACCGGGATCACCGGATCGGCCTTGCGCGACAGGCCGTTGAGGAGCTTGGTGATGGCCATGCGATAGACGTCGAGCGCCTCTTCCTCGTCGCCGGCGTTCTTGAGATGCCACAGCGTGAGGTAGCGCTGGTTCTCGCGCCTCGCCTCGGGGACTTCGGCGAGATCGAGCGCCATGGCCTGGATCATCTGCTCGTCGGTGAGGAATTCCAGGGACCTGGCGGTCGCGGTCGAAGGTTGCGGCGTCCCGGCGCCAGCCGTGCCCTCCTCGGTGCCCGCCTGCTCGGCAATGGTCTCGGCCAGGGACGTCGAGCCGTCCTGCGGGGTCTCGGCGGCACCGGAGGCGGCCTCACCGGCACCGGCCTCGGCGGTGGCCGAAGCCGGCTCCCCGGTTTCGGAGTCAGAGGGGACGGTGGCGGCGGCAATTTCCAGATCGGGGTTGGACAGGGAGTCGATCCAGGTGCGAAGCGCGGCGACTTCATCGGCCGACGGGCCGCAATAGACGCCATCCGGCGGCGGGAACAGATAGCAATCGGACGAGATGTCCTTCGGCATGGCGCCATTCTCGATCTGGCGCATCAGCGTCGAACCGCTGGAATTGCCCGGAATGACCAGGCGCTTGTTCACCACCCGGTCGAGATCGAGGATGTAGCCGAACTTGCCCTGCGGACGATCGAGCCCTTCCTTGAGGACGCCATCCTGGTGGCAGCGCGAGCAGTGCTGCTCGAGGACGGCGCGCGCCTGGATCGCGATCGCGGAGTCGCCGTCCTCAGCGTAGGCGGCGGTGGTCGAAACGAACAGGGCGCCGACCAGTGCGGCGCCGGCGGCCTCGACCGCGCCGAGCGCCGTCGAGCGCAGCGCGGCGCGGGCAAAGCCCCGTGAAATGATCAGGTTGTTGCGTTTTCCGGTCATGGTCATTGCCCTCGCAGTCTCGTTCCCAACCGTCTTGCGGCGGATAGTTGCGCAGCGCGCCTGAACCGCGCTTAAACGTCGCGTTCACCTCATGGTGCGATCCGGGAGGCGTTTCGGCAAGACGCCGCCGAACCGGCTCGGCGGCTCTATCTGTAGCGTGAAAAGCCGGTGAGCGCATGTCAGTTCCGCAACCGGCCGATGCTCGGGCGTTTTCAATGCCGGGTCGACACACTACAGTCGCGGGGATTACAGGCCCGGAGCGTCCATGGCTTTCAGCAGCATGACCGAACTTGCGCCGGGTAAGGTGTTCGCGATCCAGAACAGCTTCGAGCTCGACGGCCGGATCAGCGCCTATCCGAAATCGGCCCGCGGCGCCTGCGTCTCCAACTGTTATCTCATCAGGGAACCGGACGGCGCCTTCCTGCTGGACACGGGCTATGGGGCGCATGAGAAGCCGATCCTCGCGCAGCTCGCCTCGGTTCTGGAGCCCGATGTTCCGCTGACGCTGGTGCCGACCCGGATCAACGAGTTCATGTCGGTGGGCAACGGCATGGCGATCGCCGAGCGGTTCAATGTCGTCATGTGCTACTCGCCGCAGCCCGATGCCGCCGACTGGCTCGATTTCAAGGCGGTCGACCCGGGCGCCGAGCGCCGCGAGATCCCGACCACATTGCTGCGCGGGCTTCTGAACCTCGATGTCGGATCGGCCGGAGAGCGGATGATCGACGTCTTCAGCGCACCCTTGAGGCTGATCAACACTACATGGGTCTTCGATCCCGAGACCCGGATCCTGTTCTCGTCGGACATGTTCACGCACCTATCGCAACCGACCGATGCGGGGCCGTGGCTGATCGAGCAGGACCGGGTCACGACGTCGGCATTCGTGCGCTCGTTCCTGCTCGACACGCGCTACTGGTGGCTCGAGGGCGCCCAGACCGGGTCACTGCGGCGCGGCATTGCCGACGTGATCGAGCGCTACGACATCGAGACCATCGCGCCCGGCTATGGGGCGATCTTCAAAGGACGCGAGCTGGTGGAACGGCAGTTCGCCGTGCTCGACGATGTGTTGCGCGAGCTTGACTGTTCGGTCACGAAGCCGGCGTACGTGCCGCGGGGGAAGAGGCGATGAGTGGCATGACGAACAACCCGCTGCCGCGCGAGCTGGCACCAGGCGTTTTCTGGCTCGGAAACTGCCTTGAGCAACACTATCGGGGCCGGTCGTATCACGGCTACAATTCCTGCTATCTGGTGCTCGGCGACAGGGCGGCGCTGCTGGTCGAGACCGGCCACCCCAAGGACTTTCCGGTCATCGAGAGGCAGATGGGCCCGATCCTCGCGCGCCATGACGTGGCGTTGAGGCACCTGTTCATCACCCACCAGGAGACGCCCCATTCGGGCGGGCTCGGGCGATTCCTCGCCCGCCATGACGGCCTGACCGTCCATGGCGACATCAGCGACTACCACATGGCGTTCCCGCAATTCGCCGATCGGCTGCGGCCGATGGAAGTGGGAGATGCGATCGACCTTGGCGGGCGCATATTCATGACGGCCGAGCCGGTGGTGCGCGATATCGGAACGACGCTGTGGGGCTTCGACGCCGGCGAGCGGGTGCTGTTCCCCGGCGACGGCTTCGCCTACAGCCATTACCACTGGGACGGCCATTGCGGTCTCGTCGCCGAAGAGGCGACCTCGCTCGACCTGATCGAGACCGCGGCGGTGTTCGCCGAGCTGGCGCTGTTCTGGACCAATTTCGCTGACATGCGGCTCTATGTCGAGCGGCTCTACGAGCTGATCGAGGAGCTGGGCGTCGAGATCGTCGCGCCGACCCACGGCCTGCCGATCCTCGATCTCGCGGTGACCATGCCCAAGGTCTGCGAGGGGCTGATCGGGGCCGACCGGGCGGCTGCGGAGTAGCTCCCCGCGCGGGTGGGTTATTCGGCCGGGCCGGCGAACGGCACGTTGCGTCCGCCATAGCGGCGCACGCGGATGTTTGCCTGCTCGGCATGGGCGAGGAAGCCCTCGAGCACGCAGAGCCTCGAGCAGGTCTCGCCGATCCTCGCCGAGGCCGCGTCCGACAGCACCTTCTGGTAGGTGCAGGTCTTGAGGAACTTGCCGACCCACAGCCCGCCGGTGTAGCGGCCCGCCTTGCCGGTCGGCAGGGTGTGGTTGGTGCCGATGACCTTGTCGCCATAGGCGACATTGGTACGGGGGCCGAGGAACAGGGACCCGTAATTGGTCATGTTGTCGAGGAAATAGTCAGGATCGCGGGTCATGACCTGGACATGCTCGGAGGCGATGCGGTCGGCCTCGCGGGCCATTTCGGCATCGTCCTCGCAGACGATGACTTCGCCATAATCGGCCCAGGCCTCGCCCGCGACCTTGCCGGTGGGCAGGATCTTCAGGAGCCGCCCGATCTCGGCCATGGTGTCGCGGGCGAGCTTGGCCGAGGTCGTCAGGAGGATCGCCGGCGAGGTCGGGCCGTGCTCGGCCTGGCCGAGGAGATCGGTCGCGCAGAGTTCGCCGTCGACGGTCTCGTCGGCGATGACCAGCGTTTCGGTGGGACCGGCCAGAAGATCGATGCCGACCCGGCCGAAGAGCTGGCGCTTGGCCTCGGCGACATAGGCGTTGCCGGGACCGACCAGCATGTCGACCGGCGCGATCGTGGCGGTGCCGAGCCCCATCGCGCCGACCGCCTGGACGCCGCCCAGCACATAGATCTCGTCGGCGCCGCCCATGTGCATGGCCGCCACGATCGCCGGGTGGGGGCCGCCCTCATGGGGCGGCGCGCAGGCGATGATGCGACCGACGCCGGCGACCTTGGCGGTCACCACGCTCATATGGGCCGAGGCCACCATGGGGTAGCGGCCGCCCGGCACGTAGCAGCCGACCGAGCCTACGGGGATGTTCCTGTGGCCGAGAACGACGCCGGGCAGGGTCTCGACCTCGATGTCGCGGAGCGCCGCGCGCTGGGCTTGCGCGAAGTTCCTGACCTGCGCCTGGGCGAATTCGATGTCCTCGAGGTCGCGGGGGGCGACCTTCGACATCGCCGCCTCGATGTCGCCCTCGGTGAGCCGGAAGTTGTTCGGCGACCAGTTGTCGAACTTCTCCGACAGCGCGCGCACGGCCGCGTCGCCGTTCTTCTCGATGTCGGCGAGGATGGTCTCGACGGTCTTTCGGACTTTTGCATCGGCCTCGGCGCGCTCGGCGGCGTCCTTGCCGCGTTTCAGATATGTGGGCATCGGTCGCGGTTCCTTTGTGCCGTATCGTCCATTCCGGCGAAAGCCGGAATCAGAATCGATGTCCAGTTCCGTCGTGATCGCCGATCTGGACCCCGGCTTTCGCCGGGGTGACGGTCAGTTTTTGTCGCTCACGTCAGACGGGTCCACCAACGCCTTCATCCGACGGTCCCTCACACGCTCGGCGGCGCGGGCTGTCACCTCATCGTAGATTCCCTCTCCCTTGAGGAAGTCGTCGAGGGAAGATCCGATCCTGCTGTTTGCTTCAGTGTTCATTTCACTGCCAACTCATCAATAGGTGTCCAACCCTTACGCTCCGCCCCATCATTATCGGGCCCGATTTTCACTCTGAGATTTGGACCAGGCCCACAGAGCGCGATCAAGGTCCCGCAGCGAGATATGATGCTGCTTGGCCAGACATCGGCAGTATTCCAGATACCTCAAATAGAATCCGACTGACCGGTCAGAACCGTGATAGCCCAGCGCCCCAAGCACTCGATAGTCGATGACCGTGTATCGGCCGGGATCGATCCAGGTCAGGACCGCTGATGCCACAGGAACCTCGACGCCATGTAAGCCACACAACACCGAAACGGCCGCCCGCTCCGTTCGGGCTCTACCTGCAAGACGAAGCGCTTCCTCGATCTCCTGGTCGCTGTTTCGAGTGAGGCGGCTGACGCCGCGACCGCGAGTTTTCCATCGAAAAATGACTTCTAGATTGCTCCGTGTGCACTGGCCCCGTGCAATCGCGCGGCCCGCGTTTGCGGCGTCCTCGTCGTCATCATCGTATTGGCCAATCAGGCCCAACAACAATAAACCGTCAAACTGAAGTTCGAACTTGAGGCGAGCGGACGTCACCTCACTTGATCGCCTGCGGGTTGATCGGCGAGCCGGTGGCGCCGGTGATGACGAGCGGCGGCCCGCAGAAGAAGAACTCGTAAGTCCCGTCCTTGGCGCAGTCCTCGGCGAGCTCCTTCAGATGGAAGATTTCGCCCATGCAGAGGCCCATGGCGGGAATCACCACCCAGTGCCAGGGCTGGTTGGCCTCGGTGGTCTCGTTGGGCCGGACCTCGACGCCCCAGGTGTCGGTGCAGATCGCGGCGATGTTCTTGTCGTGGCACCAGTAGCAGTTCTCGAACCTGACGCCCGGCGCATCGCCGCCGGCATAGCCGCCCCACTCGCCCTCGGCCATGCAGCGCTCCATCTGGCCGGTGCGGATGATGACGAAGTCGGCGCGGCGGATCTCGACGCCCTGCGCCTTCGCGCAGGCGTCGAGCTCGTCATTGGAGATCGCCTCGCCGTCGGCGAGCCAGTCGATGCCGCGGTGGCGGGCGATGTCGAGAAGGACGCCGCGGCCGTTCATCCTGTCGCGCGAATGCTCGATGCCGAGGACCGACAGGCCGCGGGAATCGATGAGCCTCGCGTCATGGCCGTTATAGGCCTTGGTCTGGTAGAAGATGTGGCCGAGCGCGTCCCAGTGGGTCGCGCCCTGGACGCACAGCATCAGCGTGTCGTCGGCATAGCGGACGCGGTTCCAGTCCTGCTGGCCGGCGATCGCGTCGGTGCCGGTCGCCAGCATCTGGTGGATCGGGTTGAAGCGGCCGCCGAACAGGCCGGTCTGGGGGCCGTCGCGGTCGAGCGGGATGCCGAGCGAGAACGCCTTGCCGCGCCTGATGAGCTTCGCCGCCTCGACGACGTCCTCGGGGGTCACGATGTTGAGGGTGCCGATCTGGTCGTCCTTGCCCCAGCGGCCCCAGTTGGAGAGCGTCTTCGAGGCTTCCTCGATGGCCGCGAGGCCAACCTTGATGTCCATGTCTTTCCTCCCCCGCGAGCGGTTCCGACCATTGAAGGTCGATAAAAAGAACAATGGTCACGGTGTCAATCGACCGGCCGCGACGGACACCTTAATCAGTGGGCGGTCCAGCCGCCGTCGATCCTCAGACTGTCGCCGGTGATCATCGCCGCCGCCGGCGAGGCCAGGAACACGATCGCGGCCGCGATGTCCTCCGGCGTGGCGAGCTTCTTCATCGGAATCATGGCGAACACGAAATCGTGGAACTCCCTGTTCTCGAACATCGGCCTCGTCATCGGCGTGTCGGCGAAGGTGGGAGCGACCGAGCACACGCGGATGCCGAACGGCGCGAGCTCGACCGCCATCGCCCTGGTCAGCCCCTCGAGCGCGTGCTTGGTCAGGCAATAGACCGTGCGGCGCGGCGAGCCGACATGGCCCATCTGCGAGGTCATGTTGATGATCACGCCCGATCCGCGCCGCTTCATGGCGATGGTCGCGGCCTGGGCGGTCTTGAAGGCGGCGCGCACATTGAGGCCGAGCATCAGGTCGAGGGTCTCGTCGTCGACCTCGTCGATCGGCATCGGCTTGTTGGTGCCGGCGTTGTTGACGCAGATGTCGAGGCGCGCGAGGCCGGCGACGCGGTCGTAGAAGGCATTCTGGGTCACGTCGTTGACCCAGACCTCGACCGGTCCGGCGGCCTCGGCGGCGAGAGTTTCGAGGTCGCTTCTCGTGCGCGAGACCGCAATCACCGTGGCGCCGCAGCCCGACAGTGCCAGTGCCGCGGCGCGGCCAAGGCCACGTCCGGCGCCGGTGACGAGCGCGATCTGGCCGCTGAGATCATAGGGCTTCGGTGACGACATGCTGGCCGGCTCCCGCTCCGCCGCTTGCCAAGTCTCGAACCGGTGCTTGATACTACGACGAGGGCAAGGGGAAAAGTGTGGCCGGGCCAGTCTGTGGCCGCGTCGTGCCGGGGCTGGAGAGCGACAAATCGGCCTCGTGGACAGGTTGTTCGATTCGACCTGAACCCCACACCTCCTCGCCTCGGAGGAAGCCCGGTCATTGTCCCGCCGGATGAAGCGTCAGGGTAAACTTGCTGCCCCACTGGTTGGTCCCGGAAGCGTGGAACGAGCCATCGGCGCGCCGCTCGAGCTTATCGGTGTGGGGCATGACCGCAAACTCGCCTGTTGGTGCTGGGATTTGCACGCCCATGCAAGCACTGAGTTGACCTTGAGCCACGGTTTCGACCTGCTCGACCGCGATTGACATGCTGTCGGCGCCCGGCGTGTACAAACCGGTCAGCCGGGCCCTGCCGACCGTCGGCTCGATCGTTCGCAGCGGAGGACACACGTGGTCTTGGCCTTCCATGCTCGCGGTGCCCAACATCGAACCAGTCAGCTTGCCTTGATGATCAGCGCTGAGCGCCAATTCCGCGTGACCGAAAAACCGCGTCCACCCTTCCTGTCCCTGCACGCGCATCGACCACTCGAGGGTTCCATACCAGTCGCCGGTCGGGAATTCGGCTTCATCGGTGTCCATGTGGCCGGCGTGGTCTTCCGCGAGCGCCGCAAGGCGCACGATCGGCGGCGGGTCGGAAGGAACCGTGTACGTCGCTTCCACGGGGTCTGGCGGAGCGTCGGCGCACGGTTCGTAGCTCTCCGAGGCTACGAAGCGGCCCTCTTCGCTCTCGGCGACGAGCTGGATCGTCTTGATGCCGGTCTGCCAGTGCCTGGGATCGCCGTCGTCGCGCGCCGCCATCGTCACAATGATCTGCTGGTTGGCCTCGACCTTGCTGCCCTTGGCCGGCAGGGAGGTGGTCCTCAGCGTCGGCGGGTCCCGGTCGAGGCCGCTGTTCAGAAACGAGGCGTCCACCGCGCCGCCCACCGTCGAATCGACGAAGAAGCGACCGGTGTCGATGCCGGCGTCGTTCAGGAGCCCCAACACACTGCCGCGCCGGGCGGCCGCCAGCGCCGCCTGGAACAGGGGATCGCCCGCCGGCGTGTGGATGACCAAGGCGCCCAACGGGCATCCGCCCGGCGCCTGGACCTGGCGCGCGGCGTCGACAAGCTTCCGGGCCTCGTCCGGGTTGGGATCGACAGAATCCTCGGCGAACAGATCGAACAATTCGCCGAACGACGGTCCGCCGTCAGTTTGCGCTTGCTGCGCTGCGGCGGCGGACCCTGAAATTGCGATGACGACGACCAGCGAAAGCCTCATGGCGAGCGCGTGGCTCATGGCGTGCCCTCCTGGCGGGGGTTGATCTTCAGCACCGCGCCTTGGGCGGCGGCGAGCGGAATCTGGTTGTCGTCCACCGCGACCACATCGTCGCCCGGCGAAATCTGAAACGAGGGGCGGTCCCGCCGCGCCGCTCGCTTTCTATTCCGCCGCCTCGCGCCGCGATGCGTCACCGGCGATCGGGAAGCGCGCGGCGTAGTCCTCGATCTCCTCGATCGAAAGCCCGGAGACCGCGCGGCCCTGGCGGCGGTTGTATTCCTCGGTCTCGAGCTCGGTGCGGAACGAGTCGTTCAGCCGGTTGATCATGTTGAACATGGCGCTGGCAAGCGAGATCTCGACGATTTCGGCCTCGCTGAAGAGCCGCTTCATGTCGTCCCAGGCCGGGCCGTCGAACCTGGCGGTGTTGAGGGTCATGGCCTCGGACCATTGGATCACCGCCTTGTCGCGGTCGGAGAAGGCGGGGCTCTCCTTCCAGCCGTCGCCGGTCATCGCCTCGAGCTCTTGCGCGGTGAGCCCGAGGGCCTCGCCATACATCGAGGTGTGCGCGGTGCAGTATTCGCAGCCATTGGTCATCGAGGTCTTGATGGTCGCAAGCGCGCGCAGGCGCGGCTCGACGCTCGCCCCGAGGCCCGGCTGGCGCACCGAGGCGGTCAGGCCCAGCATCCAGCGCGCGAGATAGGGCGCGTGGCTGGCAAGGATGCGCTGCAAATTCGCGGTGCGGCCGAGAAAGCGGGTCGAGGCCGAAAAAATCTCGGCGGCAACGCCGGTCGCCTCTTCGTCGCTCAGTCCCGACAGGCGCTGGGTCATGGGCTCATCTCCTCAGGCGGTCGCGTTTCTGTACCAGTCCAGTATCTCATCGCCGGTCATAAAGATCACGCCCTCATGGCCCTTGATGTAATCGAGCAGGGCCTCGACCTGGCCGATGCGGTGGGGAACGCCGGTGATGTAGGGATGCAGGCTGACGCCGAGGATCTTGGCGTTGTCGGCGCTCTCGGCGTAGAGCCGGTCGAAGCTCGCGCGGCCGCGCTCGAAGAACACCGGCGAGTGATGCTCCTGCACCACGTGGACGACGATGTCGTTGGTCTCGATCGGATAGGGCAGGGTCCAGATCGGCCCGTGCTTCGTTTCCATCTCGACCGGCAGGTCGTCGAACGGCCAGTTGGCGACATAGTCGATGCCATTGGCCTTGAGGAGATCGAGGGTATTCTCGGTCTCGGTGAGGCCCGGGCTCTCCCAGCCGACCGGCGGCTTGCCGGTGAACGCCCGGATCGCCTCCACCGTGTCGGCGATGGCGGCGGCCTCGTCGTCCAGCGAATGCTGCGGGCGTTGCTCGAAGCCGTGACCCATGAACTCCCAGCCGGCGTCGCGGGCGGCCTCGGCGACGCGCGGATAGGCGATGCACACCCGGCCGTTGATGGCGAGCGTCGCGCGGATATTGCGCTCGCCGAACGCCTTCAGATGACGCCAGAAGCCGACCCTCATGCCGTATTCGTGCCAGGCCCAGTTGGGCACGTTCGGCATCAGCGGCTGGCCCATGGGCGGCGGCAGGACGTTGCGCGGCATGTTGCGGTCGATCCGCCATTCCTCGACATTGACGATCGGCCACACGCAGATGCGCGCGCCGCCCGGAAGCTCGAGTTTCGGGCGGTCGACGAAGGCCTGATACCGGACGCGGTCGGAGAGAAGAGCCATCTGGAAATCCGTTGCTGTCAGACGTGGTTGACCATGGGCGGAACGCGGTCAGTTTCAGGGGTGCGCGGCCGGGGGTCAACCGTGCGATCGAGAATGCGTGGCTCACCAGGTGTTGAGCGCCCGAGCGTTGACGCTGTCGGGCGGGCGGGCCAGAAGTGAACGGTGCTTTGCGCGCCGCCCGGACCGTGGCCGGCAACGAAATCGAGGGAGACAGACACATGGCGATTCGGCAGAAAATGATCGTCCAGCGGCATTCGACGGCGCGCTGCCCGACCCATTCGCGGACCCATTTCACCTCCGGCGATGCCCATTCGATCGTAGACGAGCCGATCGCGCGCGGCGGCACCAACGAGGGGCCGGCCCCGACCGACACCCTGGTCGCGGCGCTGGCCGGCTGCACCAACGTGATCACCCACAAGATCGCGCATGCCAACGGCATCGATCTCAACGGGATGGACATCGACATCGACTGGGAATTCGACCGGCGCGGCACGCAGCTCATGGAGGAGATCGACCTGCCGTTCGTCTCGATCACGCTCAAGATCACGCTCAACGGCGATGTCAGCGACGAGGAGATCGCGCTGCTGCAATCGGAGCTGAGAAAATATTGTCCGCTGGCCAAGCTGATCCGCGCCGCCGGAACCACGATCAACGAGGAATGGAAGGCGGTGGCCGGCGCATCCGCCTGAGCTGGCGGTTGCATCCTCGCCCCCGCGGCATTGACTTTAAGGGTTGCGATTGCAACCTCTCACTCAGGCGGCGGGCAATGGTGCGCGCGGGAGAGTCTGGCGAGAATGGCTCCGAATACCTCGTTTTTCAGCGACTTGCTGGCGTCGATCGCCGAGCGCGGCCATGCGCTGCTCGATCCGAAGCGATCGCGGCCGGCCGGCGGCGAGGACATCGTCAATCTGTGCGAGGCGCTGATCTCGGAGCGCGGCGAGGCGTCGGGGGTCGCACTGGCGCAGGAGATCCTGCGCTCATACGCCGAGCTCGATGACGACGGGCGCACCATTTTCTTCGACGCCCTCACAAACCGCTTCGGGCCCGATCTCGACCGGATCGATGCCGCCATCGCCCGGTTCACCGATGCGCGCGGAAATGTTTCGGCGGCCGCGATCAACGAGGCCTCGGAGGCAAGGCGCCAGGAGCTCATTCGCC
>Ga0326597_10003299_pt1 | contig 23419 bp, 17 predicted proteins | sample RVTome_12_FD_203789 | JGI IMG/M metagenome (GOLD analysis project Ga0326597, IMG submission 203789) | Soil microbial communities from uranium-contaminated site in the Upper Colorado River Basin, Wyoming, United States - RVT100D185 | ecosystem: Environmental > Terrestrial > Soil > Contaminated >... | reverse complement strand
TGCGCGGATGAGTTTTCGAGGGGAGGCCCTGCCGCACGCCAGCGCCCGGGTCCCTGGCGACCGAGTGGCGTGGACGGGACGTCCGAAGGACACTTCTTCAAGCTCGAACGACTCGAGTACGCGAATGTATGGAGGTTACGATGCGCGCGCGAAGCTGGTCACTCACGTTGATGTCGGCGGTCGGGCTGCTCGTGGCGGCGGTCCTCGTCAACTGCGGCGCCCCCGCGAACGACGCCCCGGCTGCCGCCACCACCGCCCCGCCGCAGGAGCGAGGCGGGCAGGAATCGTTCGGGCCCTACGAGGTGGTCGAGAACTGGCCGAAGGGGCTGCCGGATGCGGGCGGCGTGACGCACGACGGATGGACCTGGGGATCGGTCGGCAGCATATACGCCGAGACCCCGGACCGCATCTGGGTGGCGATGCGGGGCGAGCTGCCGCTGCCGCCGGGCAACCCGCCCTGGACGCCGTACGCCCTGCTCAACCCGAGCCGCGGCAACGCCACCGGCAACGACGATGGGCTGAACGCCACGTGCGAGCCGACGGAGAAGCGCGGGTGGGAACGGCGCTACCACCACGTCATCTTCGTCGTGGATGGCAACGGCAACCAGGTGCAGCACTGGGCGCAGCACGACAAGCTCTTCGAGATGCGATGCGGGCGCGGTCCGCACAAGATCAAGATGAGCCCCTACGATGCGGACAAGCACGTCTGGGTGATCGACGACCAGCTGCACGTGATCCACAAGTTCAGCTACGACGGCCAGCTGGTGATGACGCTCGGCACGAAGGGCCAGCGGGGACGTGACGCCGGGAAGCTCTTCGACCGGCCGACCGACATCGCCTGGCTGCCCGACGGGACGTTCTTCATCAGCGACGGCTACGGCGGCAAGCGGGTGGCCAAGTTCGACAAGGACGGCACGTTCCTGATGGATTGGGGCAGCGCCCCCGCCGACCCGGCCAACCCGGGGCCCAACGAGTGGAACACCGTCCACAGCATCGCCGTCAGCCAGGACCGCCGCGTGTTCGTCGTCGATCGCGGGCACGGACGGATCCAGATCTTCGACGAAAACGGCACGTTCCTCGACATGTTCTACACCGGCCCTCGGGGTGGGGGGGATGACTACAACGCGGCCGGCGTCGTGTCACGGCCGTACTCGCACCTGATCACGGCAGATCAGTCCCTGTGGGTGTCGGACGGCGGGACGCACAGAATCCTCAAGTACGACCTGGACGGGAACTACCTCTACGGCTGGGGCGGACCCGGCCGGTACCCGGGCCAGTTCGGCGGGCCGCACGCGATATCGGTCGACCAGGACGGCAACCTGTACACGGCCGAGGTGTTCGGCGGGCGCGTGCAGAAGTTCCGGCCGAAGCCTGGCGCCGACCCGGCAAAGGTCATCGGCCAGGAAGTGCGCGCCGCAGCCACGTCCGGCCAGAACTGACCGGCGCCGCTGGCGAGCCCGGTCCTCGGTGTCGCGCAGAGCCTTCGGGGCGGCCAGGCCTGGAGGCCTGCGCGACACGATCGCACCGGCGTTCAGAGCAGCTCGAACAGCCGGATCTCCGCCAATTGCAGCGCCGAGTACACGCTCCCGTACAGCTGTGCGTCGTCGCCGGGAGCCGTCAGCGTGATCGTCGGCCCGGGTTGGTTCGGCCAGGGCTCGGTCGACGCGAGCAGCTCCGTCTAGCGCGGGTCCTTCGCGCGAAGAAGTAAAGCCCCCGCTCCTGCACCCATCACGACGGCGAGGTCCCGGGCGTTTCCGGAGATCGTCTACACTGTGCCGCTGGAGGGCCTGCCGTGAGAGCACCCCGCCTCGCCGTCGCCATCCTCGGTGGCTCGCTGCTGCTGATCGGACCGGGCCGACTCGGCCCCCGCGCGGCAGGGCCGGCCGACGCCGGCGCCGATCGGGCCGGGCGCCCGGCCGCCCCGCAGGCGTCCGGCGCGGACCGGATCGACCTGTTCGCCGGCATGCGCTGGCGGGCAATCGGGCCGTTCCGGGGCGGACGAACCAAGGCCGTCACGGGCGTCCGCGGGCAGCCGCACGTCTTCTACATCGGCGTCGTGAACGGCGGGGTGTGGAAGACCACCGACGCCGGTCGCACCTGGCGCCCGATCTTCGACGACCAGCCGACCGGGTCGATCGGCGACATCGCCGTCGCGCCCTCGGACCCGAACATCGTCTACGTGACGAGCGGCGAGGGGCTCCAGCGTCCCGACCTCTCCACGGGCGACGGCCTCTACAAGTCGACCGACGCCGGCAGGACCTGGACGCACCTGGGCCTGCGGGACGGCCAGCAGATCCCGCGCGTGATCGTCGACCCGCGCGATCCGAACAGCCTGTTCGTCGCCGTGCTCGGACACCCGTACGGGCCGAACGAGGCGCGGGGCGTGTTCCGCTCGACCGACGGCGGCCGGACGTTTCAGCAGGTGCTCTACCGGGACGAGAACACGGGCGCGTCGGATCTCGAGTTCGACCCCCGGGACCCGGACACGATCTACGCCGCGCTCTGGGAGGCACGGCAGGGTCCGTGGGAGAACGCGGCCTGGAGCGGCACGAACGGCGGCCTCTTCAAGTCCACCGACGGCGGCGCGACCTGGCGCCCGCTGACCAACGGCTTCCCGGAGGGCGTCGTGCAGGCCGACGTCGCGGTCGCGCCGAGCGACCCGAACCGCCTCTACGCCACCGTGGCGCTCGGCGGGGGCGTCGGCATCTTCCGGTCGGACGACGCGGGCGAGAGCTGGACGCGGATCACGACCGACACGCGCCCGGCCGCCCGCATCGGAGGCGGCGACCTGCCGGTGCCGGCCGTGCACCCGAAGGACCCGAACATCGTCTTCAGCTGCAGCGTCGTCATGTGGAAGTCGACCGACGGCGGCCGAACGTGGACCGGCATCCGTGGCGCGCCGGGCGGCGACGACTACCAGCGGCTCTGGATCAACCCGGACGACCCGAACATCATGGCGACGGCCGCCGACCAGGGTGCGGTCGTCACGCTGAACGGCGGCGAGACCTGGAGCTCGTGGTACAACCAGCCGACCGCCCAGCTCTATCACGTGGCGGCCGACAACGCGTTCCCCTACCGGGTGTGCAGCGGCCAGCAGGAGAGCGGCTCGGCCTGCGTGGCGAGCCGGGGCGATCACGGCCAGATCACGTTCCGCGAGTGGCAGCCGGTGGGCGTCGACGAGTACGGCTACGCGGCGCCCGATCCGCTCGACGCGAATGTCGTGTACGGCGGACGGAGCGTGACGCGCTTCGACCGCCGTACCGGGCAGCGCGAGACGGTCGGGCCAAAGCCGATCCGCGGCGGCGACTTTCGCACGCTCCGGACGGCGCCGGTCCTCTTCTCCCCCGTCGATCCCCACCTGCTCTTCTTCGCGGGCAACACCTTGTGGAAGACGCTCGACGGCGGCCGCAACTGGACGCAGATCAGCCCCGATCTCACGAGGAAGACCTGGGAGATTCCGCCCACCGTCGGGAAGTACCGCGACGACCCGTCCGCCCAGCCGACACCGCGCGGCGTGATCTACACGGTCGCCCCGTCGTACGTCGACGTCCGCACGATCTGGGTCGGTACCGACGACGGGCTCATCCACGTGACGCACGACGGCGGGCAGACGTGGGCCGACGTGACCCCGCCCGGCCTGGTGCCGTGGGCCAAGGTTTCGCTGATGGACGCGGGCCACACGGACGCGCCCACGGCCTACGCGGCGATCAACACGATCCGCCTCGACGATCTACGCCCGCACATCTACCGCACGCACGACGGCGGCAAGACCTGGACGCACATCACCGACGGCATCCCCGACGGCGGCACGATCAACGTCGTGCGCCAGGACCCCCAGCGCCCGACCCTGCTCTATGCCGGCACCGAGCGCGAGGTCTACGTCTCGTTCGACGACGGCGACCATTGGCGGTCGTTGCGGGTCAACATGCCGGCGACGTCGATTCGCGACCTGATCGTCAAAGACGACGACCTCGTCGTCGCGACGCACGGCCGCGGGTTCTGGATCCTGGACGACGTCTCGCGGCTCCGCCAGATGGAGCCCGCCGTCACCGACGCCGACGCGTTCCTGTTCCAGCCCCAGGTCGCGACCCGCGTGCGGTGGAACATGAACACCGACACGCCGCTGCCGCCGGACGAGCCGGCCGGCCGGAACCCGCCCGACGGCGCGATCATCGATTACTGGCTGAAGCGCGCACCGGCCGGACCGGTCATGCTCGAGATTCTCGACACCGCCGACGCGCTCGTGCGGCGCTACTCGAGCGCGGACGCGGTCGACCCGATCGACCCGAACCTGGGTGTGCCGACCTACTGGATCCGCCCGGTGCCGGGGCTCTCGGCCGAACCGGGCATGCACCGATCCCTCTGGGACCTGCACTACGCCCCGGCTCCGGACTCGCAGGCGAGCTACCCGATCGCCGCGATCGCGCACGACACCGCGCCCTCGCCCGCGTCTCCCTGGGCGTTGCCGGGCGACTACACGGTCAGGCTGACGGTCGACGGACAACGCTACACGCAGCCGCTCACCGTGCGGATGGACCCGCGCGTGACCACGTCGGCGGCCGGCCTCGCCGAGCAGTTCCGGCTGTCGAAGCAGATGTACGACGGCATCGCCGTCGCGCAGGCGGCGCTCGCGCAGATCAGCGGCGTGCGCGAGCAGGTGGCCGCGCTTCAGCCGCGCGCGACCGGCGCGGTGCAGGACGCACTGGCCGCCTTCGACGCCCGGGCGGCCGCGCTCGAAGGGGGAGGCGGTGGCCGGTTCGGCGGCGGATCGCTCGACACGCTCGGCGGCGTCAGCGGCGCGCTCGGTCAAGTCATGAACCTGCTGCAGGGGGCCGACGCCTCGCCGACGCCCGTGATGGCGGCCGCCGCCACCGAGCGCAGCGAGGCGCTCGGCCGGGTCGTCCGCCGATGGAACGCGCTGAAGAACGCAGACCTGCCGCCACTGAACGACCAGCTGCGGCAGGCGGGACTGCCGGTGATCACGCTGCCGATGCCTGGCCTGGAATAAGGGATGACTCGTCGGCTGCGCTTGCTCGCCCTTGGCGTCGCGCTTGCCATGCCCCCGAGTGCCCGGGTCCCGGCTTCCCCGCCCCCGGCGGACACCTGGCCCCAGTGGCGCGGGTCGGACGGCCTGGGCATCGGAACCGGCGTGTACCCCGACACCTGGTCGGCCACCGAGCACATCGCCTGGAAGACCGCGATCGCCGGCCGCGGTCACTCCTCGCCGATCGTCTGGGGCGATCGCATCTTCCTGACCACGTCGATCGAAGGCGCGGAGATCCCGGGCCGCACCGCACCCGATCACCTCGGCTACGACCTCAAGCCGGGGTACCTCCATCCCGACAGCGTGGGCGTCGACCACACGTACACCCTCAAGGTGCTCGCGCTGAACGCCGGCGATGGCCGCCTCGTGTGGGAGCGGACGGTCCACGACGGCCCCGTCTACGACAACCGCCACCGTAAGAACACGTACGCGTCGGCCACGGTCGTGACCGACGGGCGTATGGTCTACGCCTCGTTCGAGTCCGAGCGGCTCTTCGCCTTCGACGTGGACGGCAACCTGAAGTGGGAGGCGTCGTTCGGCGGGATGGCCAAGGCGGGCCTGGGGCCGGGCACGTCGCCGATCCTGTACGGGGGCCTGCTGATCCTCCAGGCCGACCTGGAAATGGGCGCCGGCTCGTCGATTCTCGCCCTCGACGCCGTCACCGGGCAGCACGTGTGGCGCACGGAACGCACGAACCGCCGGAGCTGGGCGACGCCCCTGCTCGTCGACGCCGGCGGCCGCACGGAGTTGCTGGCCTCGGGCGCAGAAGCGGTCATCGCCTACGACCCGAAGACCGGCCGCGAGCTGTGGCGCACGGACGGCACGAAAAGCCATCCGATCCCGAGCATCGTCGCGGGACACGGGCTCGCGTTCGCGACGGCGGGCAGCCAGGCCAAGGTGGCGCTGGCGATTCGTCTCGGTGACGTGCCCGACGAGGAGCGGATCGCCTGGCGCTACAACAAGGGTACCGCCTACGTGCCATCGCCCATTCTCTACGGCGACCATCTCTACCTGATGACCGACCGGGGCATCGTGACGTGCCTCGATGCGAAGACCGGCGCGCTCGTATACGAGGGCGGCCGTGTCCCGGTGCCCGCTACGTTCACGGCGTCGCCGGTGGCCTTCGACGGCAAGATCCTGTTGACGAGCGAAGACGGCGACACGTTCGTCATGCGCGCCGGCCCGGCGCACGAAATCATTCGCACCAACTCGCTCGACGAGCCGGTGTATGCGTCTCCGGCGCTGGCGAACGGGATGGTCTTCATCCGCGGCGAACGGTATCTCTTTGCGATTCGATGAGCGGAGGAGAAAAGGAAAATAGGAAATAGGGTCAGACCCTATTTTCTATTTTCCGCAGCTTGCATCCCGGAAAATAGGGTCTGACCCTATTTCCGCTCTGGAGAGGTCCACATGTCACGCAGAAGGGCGCTCCTGGCGCGTGCGGTCGCGCTCGGCCTGTCGGCATCCACCGGGGTCGTGATCGCGGCCGGACAGAGCGCGCGGCCGACCGGGCGCGCGCTCGCGATCGAGGACTACTACCGCATCCAGAACGTCGGCGGCACGCGCATCTCGCCCGACGGGCGATGGGTCGCCTTCACCGTCTCCACGCGGATCGAGGAGGACAACAGCACGCGGACGGAGACGCATGTGGTGCCGACCGACGGCTCCGCGGCGCCCCGCCGCGTCCTCCACTACGGACGCGACATCGAGGGGGCCGACTGGACCGGCGAGAGCCGGCTGACCTATGTGGCGGACGGGCAATCGTGGGCGATCGACCCGGCGGCGCCGGCGGCCCCGCCGGCGCGCGTGGCCCGACCACTGCGTGGCGTGCCGAGCCCGGATGGCGCCTGGGTTGCGTTCACCGAGGACAGGCCGCAGCCGACGCGTGATCATGCGGCTGCGACCGAGTTCGAGCGTCGCCACGACGAGCGGTTCAAAGGGGTCATCTTCGACTGGAAGGACTTCCAGCGCGACGGCGCCCCCTTTCCGGCGCCGGACCCGACGGCGCGCCCGGCGACCCGGATCGCGCTCCAGCCGGCCGAGGGCGGCGACACCCGGATCCTCGTGGATCTCGACCTGCGGCCGTCGAACCTCGTCTGGCACCCCGACGGCCGCCGCCTGGCGTTCACTGCCGACGCCCACTGGCGCGACGAGCTCACCTACGAGCGGCCCGATCTGTGGATGGTCACGGTCGACGGCGAGGTGACGCGCCTGACCGACGACGGGTACGTCTACAGCGACGTGGACTTCTCCCCGGACGGCCGGTACCTGTCCTACGCGCGGTCGTACGGCACCGACCTGATCGTCTCGCAGAAGCTGAACCACGGCGGGTCACGCGACCTGCATGTGCGTCCGGTCGCGGACCTCGAGCCCGTGAACCTGACGGCACGCTGGGACCTCGACCCCGGCCCGAGCCAGTGGTCGCCCGACGGACGCTTCGTGTACTTCACGGCCGGCATCGGTGGCGAAACCCATCTGTTCCGTGCGTCGGTGCCGGAGAGCCGCGTCGAGCAGCTGACGAGCGGCCCGCGGCGGCTGACCGACCTTCACCGCGCGATCGTCGCCGAGATCGCATTCAGCCGGGCCGAGCGGCTCCGGTGGCCGAGCTACGACGGTACGTCGATCGAGGGCTGGCTGCTCGCACCGTACGGCTACGACGCGGCCCGGGGACCGTACCCGTTGATCGTCACGAGTCACGGCGGGCCGCACGCCGCGACCGGCTACGGCTTCGACTTCAAGGACCAGCTCTTCGCGGCGAACGGCTACTTCGTGCTCGACACCAACTTCCGCAGCTCCACCGGCTACGGCGACGCGTTCAAGTGGGCGACGTGGGGCGCGTGGGGCGCGAAGGACGGCGAGGACGTGATGTCGGGCATCGACTTCGTCCTGAAGCGCTACCCGATCGACCCGGCGCGCGTCGGTCACACGGGTCATTCCTACGGCGGTTTCCTGACCAACTGGCTGATCGCGCAGTATCCCGATCGATTCGCGGCGGCGATCACCGGCGCCGGCATCTCGAACAGGTCCGGCCGGACCTGACCTGACAGGACTGTCAGGATCCGGGCAGCCGGCGGCGGCCGGTTCTGTTACACTGGCCGCCTCAGGCAAGAACAAGACACGCGCCGCGCCCCCGCTGCCGAGTGAGAACCGTCATGCGACGCATAGCCCTCCCGACGGTGGAGCCGCTCACCGCGCGACTGGCCGTCGGCCTGATGCTGATCGTCGTCATCTCGATGGCGAGCGGGCTCTACGTGCTGGCCCGGTTCCACTACAACCAGACGATCGCCGCCCGGCGCGAGGGGGCCGAGCTCGAGAACCGGATCCTCGAAGCGGCGCTCCGCCACCAGATGCTGAGGCGGGACCCCCGGCTGATGACCGAGATCCTCCGGGAGGTGGGGCGACAGCCGGAGGTCCAGCGCGCGATGGTCATCGATCACGATGGCGTCGTCCGCCTGTCGAGCCGCGACGCGGAGATTGGCCAGCGGCTGTCTCGTGAGTCCCCGACGTGTCTGGTCTGTCATGAGAAAACGCCGGACGCGCGGCAGCGCTGGGTGATCCTCCAGGAAGGCGGAACCGACCTCCTGCGGAACGTCCTGCCGGTCGAGAACCGGCCGGAGTGCCACAGCTGCCACGACCCCACCGAGAAACTGAACGGGATGCTCGTCCTCGACGTGTCGCTCGCCCCTGTCCAGGCGCAGTTCCGGCGCAACGCCGAGTTGATGGGCGTCGCGACGGCCATCCTCGCGCTCGTCGTCCTCGGCGGCGTGTCGTTCCACACCCGTCGGCTCGTGCTCTCCCGTCTGACGAAGCTGGGTCGCACGGCCCGCGCGATCGCCGGAGGCGCCCTCGGCGAGCGCGCCTCCACCGCCGGCAACGACGTCATTTCCGCGCTGGCGAGAGACTTCAACGCCATGGCCGACTCGAGCTCGTTGCTGATCGCAAAGGTCAAGGAGCGGGAGCAGCAGATGTCGGGAGTTCTCAACAGCCTGGACGACGGGCTCATCGTGCTGGACCGCGACTTCCGGGTGGTCGCGGCAAACCGTTCGATTTCGCGTCGGCTGTGCACGTACCCGGAGGCGCTGCGCGGCCAACACTGCCGCGACGCCGTCGGCCACGCGCTGCCGTGTGAAGACGATGAGGCGTGCCCGACGGCGCGCTGCCTGTCCACCGGTCGGCTTCAGCGGGCGGTCTATCAGCTGGCCGAGTCGGCCGACGGCGACCGCCGCGTTCACGAGGTCTACGCTTCTCCGATCCTCGCTGATGACGGCTCGGTGGCGCAGGTCGTGGAAGTCTGGCGAGACATCACGGAGCGCGTCCGGGACGAAGAGCACCTCGCCGAGATCGAGCGCCTGTCGTCACTCGGGGTGCTCGCGTCCGGTCTGTCGCACGAGGTCAACACGCCCCTGGCGACGACGCTCACGTGTTCGGAAGCCATCATCGATCAGCTGAGCGACAGCGACACGAACGGCGTCGACCCGGACACGCTGGAGGCGATTCGGGAGAGCGCGCTCGTGATTCGTGATCAGGTGCTTCACTGCCGGTCGATCACCGACCAGTTCCTCCGGTTCGCACGGGGCATTCCGCCGGCCATCGAGCCGATCGATCTCCAGCAGGTCGTCCGGAGCATCCTGTCGCTCGCCACGCCGACGGCGCGCGAGGCGGGCCTCGACCTCGAGCTCCAGAGTGACGGCCCCGTGCCGCTCGTGACGGCGAACACCGAGGTCGTCCAGCACGTCGTGCTGAACGTGCTGGTCAACGCCATCGAGTCGTTCGACAAGCCGGGCGGCACCATCGTCGCGCGCATCTTCGCCGATTCGGCGGTCCGTCTGCAGATCCGCGACAACGGCTGCGGCATCGCGCCCAACGTGCAGAAGCACCTCTTCGAGCCGTTCCGGACCCAAAAGCCGCGGGGCACGGGTCTGGGGCTGTTCCTGTCGCGCACGTTCATGCGCCGGTTCAACGGCGACGTTCGCCTGGTCGACAGCGCCGTGGGTCGCGGCTCGTGCGTGGAGATCGTCTTTGCCAGATCGGACGAAGAACCGTGACGCGCAAGGCGGCCAAGAACATCCGCGTGTTGCTCGTCGACGATGACCCCACGTTTCGCCGTGTGATGGCGTCGGAGTTGACGCGACGAGGCTACGAGGTGATCGCTGTGGCCTCCGGCGGCGAAGCGCTGGCGCGGGCCCCGGAGGTCCACGCGGACGTGACCGTCCTCGACCTGAACCTTCCGGACGTGGACGGCATCGAGGTCCTCGAGCGGCTGCGAGAACGGAATCCTTCGGTCGGCGTCGTCGTGCTCACCGCCCACGGAACGATCGATACGGCCATCCGCGCCACCCGCCTGGGCGCGTACGACTACCTCGAGAAGCCGTGTCCGATCGGCAAGCTGGAAATGGCCATCCAGAAGACGTGGGAGCACGTGCGCCTGGTCACGCGCCAGCGGGTGCTCGAGGACGGCTATGCCGTGCCGAACGTGGCGTTGGAACTCGTAGGGACCAGCGCCGCCTTCGGGAAGCTCCTGGAGACGGTCGCGCGCATCGCCCGCACCGACGCGACGACGCTCATCCTCGGTGAGACCGGCGTCGGCAAGGATGTCGTGGCGCGGCTCCTGCACGCCCAAAGCGCTCGGAGCGAGGCCTCGTTCGTCGTGGTGGACTGCGCCGCCCTCCACGAGGAGCTGCTCCAGAGCGAGATCTTCGGCCACGAACAGGGCGCCTTCACCGGCGCGACCCGGCGCAAACACGGCCTGTTCGAGGTCGCCAGCGGTGGCACGATCTTTCTGGACGAAGTGGGCGACACGAGCCCGGACATCCAGGCCAAGCTGCTGCGGGTCCTCGAGAGCGGCCGGTTCCGCCGCCTCGGGGGCACCGAGGAGATCGGCGTCGACGTCCGCATCGTCGCCGCGACCAATCGCGACCTCAAGCAGGGCATCTCGCGAGGGCACTTCCGCGAAGACCTCTTCTATCGCCTCGCGGCGTTGACGATCGAGATTCCGCCGCTGCGCGAGCGACGGGAAGACGTCCGGCCGCTGGTCGAGCTCTTTCTCAAACGGTTCAACGCCAAGTTCTCCATGTCGAAGCGCGTCGGAGACGAGGCCATGGACGCGCTCGTTCGGTATGCCTGGCCGGGCAACGTGCGTGAGCTCATCCACGTGGTCGAGCAGGTGGTCGTGCTGTGCCACGGCGACGTGATCGGTCTCCACGATCTTCCGGCCTCGATCTCCGGGTATGTCGAAGCGCCAGGATCGGTACAGCCCGGGGAGCTCCTGACGCTCAGGGAGGTCGAGCGACGGCACATCTTCTCGGTGCTCGAGCGGGTCGGGGGGAACCGCGCGCAGGCCGCGCGGATCCTCGGCACGAGCGAGCGAACCTGCTACCGGCTTCTCGAGAAGTACAACCGATCGGCCACCGACCCGGATGGCGGTACGGACGCGCAGCGCCCGGATTCCAAGCCCTGACAGTTCTGACAGGACGGGTCGAAGCCGACCTGTCAGGACTGGCAGACCCGCCATCGTCCGCCGCGACGCTTCTCGCCAAACGGCCCGCAGTACAAGGGCCCCGCCAACCGCAACGCTCCGGCACCATTGTTGCTGTTGTCACCGGCGAAACGGGGGATGCCATGGCAACCACATTCGTCTTCGTGCTGTTTCTCGGTTTCGTGCTAGGCGGCATGATGCTCATGCTCGCCCCGGCGTATCTGGAGACGGAGAGGGAACGGGCCCGGCAGGCGCAGGAGCGCAGGGCGGCGAAGGCCATCCGCGCCAGCGAAGCCGCGACCGCGATCCCCGGCTTCTTCGCAGGGCTCGACGCCACGAGGATCCCGCCGGTCCCCCTGGCGTTCGACGATGCGCTGCTCGCCCAGTTGGAGCGACACGTGCGGGCCGAGCAGGCGATCGTCACGCAGTTCGTTCGCTATCCGTCGATCGACAGCCTCTACCGCCAGGAAGGCTCGTCGTTTCACCTGCACTAGGAATCACCGGGCGCGCCGTCCCGTGGCGTGGGACCTCGCTGGCGCGCTCCGGGCGGATGGGTCTGCGGTAGCTGTGAGGTGTACTGCATGGTCGAACTCCTCAGGCAGGCCGAACTCGTCGAGGGCCTCAGCCCCGGCCACCTCAGGCGCCTGGCGGCGATCGGCCGGAGCCGGACGCTTCGCCCCGGCGAGTACGTGTTCCTCCTCGGCGACAACGCGGACCACCTCTCGATCGTCGTCAAAGGGCAAGTGGATCTCTGTTTCCCCATGTCCCTCGGTGACGTCGTGAAGGACATCTCGGTCGAGTCGGTCCTTCCGGGTAAGACCCTGGGATGGTCGGCGCTGGTCAAGCCGTACCGGTTCACGCTGTCGGCGCGGGCGACCGAGCCCAGCGAAGTGATCGGCTTCGCACGCCCCGACCTCCTGCAGTTGTTCGAGGCCGAGCTGCAGATTGGCTACACGCTGGTCACCAGAATCTCCGAGCTCGTGAGCGTCCGCCTCTCCACGTTCCAGGCGCTCTGGGCACGGGAACTGCAGCGCAGGCTGGTGACCGGGACGCAGCCTGGGGTCGCGTGACCGCACGTCGGGCACGCACGAGCACGTTTCACTCAAAGTACGCGCACTGATCGCACACGAGGAGCCGCAGCGTGGTCGCCGACGAAAGGCTCACCCCAACCCGTCGTTTGGTCATCGGCGCGGTCACGGTACTCGTGGCCAGCGCCGGGTTCGCGGCCGGCCGTGCCGCGTTCCGTCCGGCCGAGAACGTCACGCAGCCGATCCAGTTCAATCACCTGAAACACGTCCAGGACGTGGGGCTGGAGTGCTCAGCCTGCCACGAGTACTACGCCACGAGAGAGTCCTCGGGGCTGCCCGAGCTCGCGACCTGCCTCGGGTGCCACGAGGGGGGCATCACGGAGTCCCCGGAGGAGAAGAACCTGCTGGAGCTGGCCGCGAGCGATCCTCCGCCCCGCTTTCGAAAGCTCTTTCGGCTGCCCGACCACGCGTACTACTCGCATCGCCGGCACGTGACCGTCGCCGGCCTGGCATGCGACACGTGCCACGGCGACATCGCCGCGACCACCGTGCCTCCGTCGCGCCCGCTGGTCCGCATCACCATGGACACCTGTGTGGGCTGCCATACGGAGCAGGGCGTGGGGATCGACTGCACGCAGTGTCATCGCTGAGGGGGATGAATCGTGGCGGTATCTCGCCGTGAGTTTCTCGCTGGCGCCGCGGGCGCCGGAATCGGCTTCGGCCTCGGGGGCTTCTCCCACCAGTTTCCGCTTCCTTCGCCGGCGATCGGCCCGGAGTGGCAGCCGGGCGAGGAGACCTTCGTCACCTCCACCTGCCTCCTGTGCCCGGCCCACTGCGGCATCCGGGCACGACTCGTCGACGGGGCGTTCACCCGGATCGACGGCAACCCGCTGCACCCGGTGAGCCAGGGCGGACTCTGCCCGAAGGGATGCGCCGGAATCCAGCTCCTCTATCACCCCGGACGCCTCACGGGACCCGTGCGGCGCGTCGGCCCCCCGGGCTCGGATGAGTTCGAGCCGATCTCCTGGGACGCGGCGCTGGAGCGCATCGTCGAGGCACTGGGGTCGGCCCGGGAGCAGGGCGCGGCCGGGTCGGTGGAGTGGCTGGTCGGAGACGCGTCGGGCCTCATGGGGGAGCTCATCTCGGCGTTCTGCCGCGCCTACGGGACCGAGCGCATCACCGTCGACGACTACCGCGACGGCTCCGCCGACGTGATGCAGATATGCCAGGGCATGACGACGCCGCCGGCGTACGACCTCAGCGGGTCCGATCTGGTCCTGTCGTTCGGCGCGGCGCTGTCCGAGGCGTGGTGGGCGCTGCCGCAGGCGGCACGGGCGCGAGACAACGATCCCGGCCGGGCGCCGCGGTGGGTCCAGGTCGACGTCCGGCTCTCACGGACCGCAGTGAGCGCCGACCAGTTCGTGCCCGTGCGGCCCGGCACGTACGGAACCCTCGCGCTCGGCCTGGCCTATCTCATGGCCAAGGAGGGACTCTACGACGCCGACACCGTGTCGAGACGGGTATCGGGCTGGGAGGACTGGACCGACGACACGGGGACCAGGCAGGAGGGTTTCCGCACGCTCGTGCTGCGGCATGGCCGGCCGGACGACGTCTCGGCCCGCACCGGTGTGCCGGTGGCCCGATTGGTGGAGCTCGCCAAGGCCTTCGGCACGGCGAGCAGCCCCGTCGCCATCTGGGACCAGGCCGTGACGTGGCGGAGCGGGGGACTGGCCGATGCGCTGGCCATCCACGCCCTGAACATCCTCGGCGGCAGGCTCAATCGTCCCGGCGGCGTCCTGGTGCAGGCCCCGCTGCCGTTGCCCGGTCCGCTCGACGGGGCCCCGGCGCACGCGGCCGGCCTGTCGACGCGGCCCCTGACGTCCACGAGCTGGCCGCCTGGCCCCGGCGACGAGCGGTCGGCGGCCACCCAGGTCCTCTTCATGTATCAGTCCAACCCGGTGGCGTCCGCCGCGAAGAGCGAGGCCGCGCGCCTAGCACTGTCGAAGGTGCCGCTGGTCGTGTCCTTTTCGCCGTTCTTCGACGAGAGCGCCCGATACGCCGACCTGATTCTGCCGGACCACACATATCTCGAGCGCTGGGGGGATGCGCTCGCCCCCGCGGCCGCAGCCTTTCCGGTCTGGGGCGTCGTGCAGCCGGTGACGAGGCCCCTCCACGACACCCGGGCGACGGGCGACGTCGTGCTCGATCTCGCCGCACGGCTGGGCGGGGAGGTGAACGCCTGGTCCCGTTGGACGTCGGTCGAGCAGATCGTTCGCGAGCGAGGGATGGCCCTCGCCGACAGGCAGCGCGGCAGCGCGTTCGTCGAGGCCTTCCGCCGCGACGAGCTGCGTGAGCTCGAGGGCCGCGGGTGGTGGCTGCCGCACCGGGAATCGGCGGACGAGTACTGGGCGACGATCCTCGCATCCGGCGGCTGGTTCGATCCGATTTACGACTACCACGATCGCAGCGGCATCTCGCAGCACCGCGATGGCCGCGTGTGGATCTTCCCGGCCGAAGCCCGGCGCCGCCTCCGGAACTCGCCGGAACGGCTCGCGGAGGGTTTTCTCCCGATCGACGTCGAGGCCGCTCCTGACCAGGTCGCCCCGGAGCGCTTCCCTCTGCGGCTGGTCCCGTTTCGGGTCATGACCCTCGCCTCGGGGGGAACGGCGCTGATGCCGTGGCTGCTCGAGCACCTTGGCGTCCTGACCGGCCACTCATGGGAGACCTGGGCCGAGGTCAACCCCGAGACCGCGCGGGAGCTGGGACTGCAATCGGGCCAGCGGGTGCGCGTGGAATCTCCGGAAGGCGCGTTCGACGCGACCCTGCGGCTCTTCGCCGGCGCCCAGCCGGGCGTGGTGAACGTGCCCTACGGGCTGCATACACAGGTGGAGGGCTGGGGCGTGCCGCGCGGCGCCAATCCGCTCGTCGCGGTCGGCACGCGGGTGGACGCGGTGACTGGATTGCCCGACTGGTACTCGGCGCGTGTCCGCGTGACGGCTATCTGAGGAGGCAGGATGGCTCGCTGGGGGATGGTCATCGATCTCAACCGGTGCAACGGCTGCCAGGCCTGCGAGATTGCCTGCCGCTCGGAGAACAACGTCGCGGTGGGCGGGCCCCAGGCGGCGAGGGAGAACCGCACGATCTCATGGATGCGGGTGCACACGGAGACGGAAGGTGAGTGGCCGGACGTGCGCGTGCGGTTCGTGCCGCAGCCGTGCATGCAGTGCGACCGTCCACCCTGCACGCTCGTCTGCCCGGTGGAGGCAACCTCGATCGACCGCGAGGGCATCGTCAGCCAGATCTACGCGCGGTGTATCGGCTGCCGGTACTGCGCCAACGCCTGCCCGTATACGGTGAAGTACTTCAACTGGCGCCGGCCTTCGTATCCCGAATCCGTCCTGCCCAGCCTGAATCCCGACGTGTCGGTGAGGCCGGTCGGCGTGATCGAGAAGTGCACGTTCTGCCACCATCGGCTGCAGAAGGCTCGCGACCAGGCGCGAGCCGAGAATCGGCCCCTCAGGGAAGAGGACTATGTCCCCGCCTGCGCGGAGAGCTGCCCGACCGGCGCCATCGTCTTCGGCGATCTCGACGATCCTGATCAACGCGTCGCCCGGCTGTCGCGCGACCCGCGGGCCTTTCGCCTCCAGGAGGGCCTGAGCACTCAGCCCAAGGTCTACTATCTTGCGGAACAGGATTGAGCCGTGACGGACCTCGAAATCGTTTCCCGGTTGCCCCAGGACGAGCGCATGCTGCTCATGCCCCTGGTTCGCACCACGCGGACCTTCTGGTACTGGGTGATGGTGATGGTCGCGATCAGCCTCTGGGGGGCGTTCGCCTACTACTACCAGCTTCGCCACGGCCTCGGCGCCACCGGGCTGAACACGCCCGAGTACTGGGGCATCTACATCATCTGCTTCGTTTTCTTCATCGGGATCTCCCACGCGGGCACCCTCATCTCGGCGATCCTGCGCGTCGCGAACGCCGAGTGGCGCCGGTCGATCACGCGGTCGGCCGAGTTCATCACGGTGCTGGTGATCGGCTTCGGGGCGGTGCAGCCGGTCCTCGACCTCGGCCGGCCCGACCGGGTGCTCAACGTCGTCCTCAACCCCCAGCCGTTTTCGCCGCTGCTCTGGGACATCATGAGCATCGGCCTCTACCTCACGGCCAGCAGCATCTATCTGTACGTCCCGATGATCCCGGACCTGGCGCGTATCAGGGATCTCGGCCTGCGCCCGCGCCTGCTGTACTGGTTTCTCGCCATCGGCTACCGCGACACGCCCGCGGCGCGCGCGGCGCTCGAGCGGATCATCGCGGTCCTCGCGGTGGCCGTGATTCCCATCGCCGTGTCGGTGCACACCGTCATCGGGTGGATCTTCGCGCTCACGCTGAGGCCCATGTGGCACAGCGCCATCTTCGGCCCCTATTTCGTCGTTGGCGCCATCTTCTCGGGCATCGCCGCGCTCATCATCGCCATGACGATCCTCAGGCGCGTGTACAACCTGGGGGCCTACTTCAAGGACATCCACTTCGAGAACATGGGCCTCCTGCTGCTCGTGATGGCCATCATCTGGTTCTACTTCACCTTCGCAGAGAACCTGACCGTCTGGTATGGCGGCGAGGAAGCGGAGCTGGCGACGCTGTACTCGAAGCTGATCGGGGACTTCGCCGTTCCCTTCTGGTTGATGGTCGCGGGCTGCTTCGTCATCCCGTTCACACTGATGGCGCGCCGTGCGACCCGCAACGTCGCCGGCACCACGGTCGCCTCGGTGGCCGTCGTCATCGGGATGTGGCTCGAGCGCTTCAACATCGTCGTTCCCACGTCCCTGCACCCCAGGGTCGAAATGCAGGGCCTGCACTACGTTCCCTCTTGGGTCGAGCTGTCAATCATGGCCGGAACATTCTCCGGGTTCATCCTGGTCTACATGGTGGCCACCAAGTTCTTCCCGATCATCTCGATCTGGGAGATCAAGGAAGGCCGCGAGAAATCCGTCGAGGAAGTCTCGGAGCGCGTAGCCGCCTACCTGCCAGACGATGTCGCGGCGGTGGAGTCATGAGCCGATCACCACACGTGCCGACCCGTTCCCGTTCCGGTCCGCGCCGGTTCCCGACCCGGATGGCGCTCGGCGCCGTTGCCCTCACACTCGCTGTCCTGTCGGTCGCCGCGAGCGCCGGCGGACAAGCGGCCCCGGAAGGCGACCCGTTTCGGGGCCGTGAGATCTTCCACGACAAGGGCTGCAGCCGCTGTCACTCGGTCTGGGGCCACGGCGGCACCCTGGGCCCGGACATCACGGTGGTGGTCGCCGGCAAGAGCTGGGACGAGCTGGTCGGTGACTTCTGGAATCACACGCCCCGGATGATCGACGAGGGGGACCAGCGAGGATATCCGTGGCCGACGCTGGCCCCGGAGGAGATGTCCGACCTGCTGAGCTATCTCTATTACCTGCGGCTCTTCGACGAGCCCGGAGACCCCAGGCGTGGAGCCGAGGCGTACGCGCGGCTGCAGTGCGCCAACTGTCACGCGCTCGGCGGAGGCGGCGGGCGCAGCGGAGGCGCGCTGGATCGATTCGGCACCTACCCGTCGCCCGTGCCCCTGGCGCAGGCGATGTGGAACGCGGGTCCGGTCATGCAGCAAGCCCAGCTCCGCGCGGGCAGCCCGATCCCTCAATTCACCGGACATGAGATGGCGGACCTGCAGGCCCACATCCGCGCGGAGGGACGCCGCCAGGGACGCGAAGTCGAGTTGCAGTCGCTGCCGGACGCCAGCTTGGGCGCTCAGGTTTATCGCAGCAAGGGGTGCGGTGCCTGCCACGACGGGGCGCGGAGGCGAGCCCCCGACATCACGCGCTCGGCGCTGTCGAAGACCGCGTCGGAAATCACCGGCCTGCTGTGGAATCACAGCTACGCGATGGGTGCGGAGATGGCGGCGCTCGGCGTTCGGTTTCCGCGCTTCGAGAAGAACGAGCTGTCCAACCTCATCGCCCATCTCTACTTCCGCGGCTACCTCGGCGCGGAAGGCGACCCAGCCCGGGGCGCTGCGGTCTTCGCCGCCAAGGGCTGCGCCGCGTGCCACGCGGCAGGCGCCGAGGGCACGCCGGACCTCGCGTCGGTGCTCCAGCGAACGGACCGCGCAGGCCTGGCCTCCGCGATGTGGAACCACGCCCCCCAGATGCACCGCCTCATGGCGGAAAAAGCCCCGTTCTGGCCGAAGTTCGAGCCGGGCGAAATGGGGAATCTGGTGGCCTACCTCCGGAGCCTCCCGGGAAAGGCCGTTTCGCGCGACCAGCCGTGACGGGAGGCCGGACAGCACGTCGCCACCGCCGCGACGGCACGTGCCGGCGGCTCGGGTGCGGACCACGATGGCGGTGAGACGACCGGGCTAGGTCTCCTCGGAATCGTCCGCGGCGCGCTCTTCCTCGAAGAACTCGGCCAGCAGGGGATCGACCATAGGCTGGGGGCCGGGAACGATGCCGGCGATGTCGGGGTCGAAGTCGCCGTGGCGCCGCGGAGCGTTCGCCCGCCGTCCCTTGGCGTCAGCGCGGCGCGCGTCCTTCTCCTTGCGCTTCTCGATCCTGGCCTTCTCTTTTTCCCGTTTGAGGCGCGTGGGTCGCGCTCGGTTCGCCATCAATCCTCCCGTTCCTGGCGGAGGGTCTGGATCCCGCATGAAGAGCTCCGGCGGGTTTCCCCTATGGTACCACTACTGGTACCGCTACCGGGAGGGCCGATGCGCTACTCCTGCCTGAGCGCCACCGCCGGATCGGTCTGACTGGCGCGTCGCGCCGGGAGGTAGCTGGCGGTCAGGATGACGCCGACCAGCGCGAGCGGCACGCCCGCCCACACCGCCGGCGACCAGGGAGAGACGTCGTACAGCAGGGCCCCGAGCGCTCGGGCGGTTGCGACCGCCAGCGGCACGCCGAGCACCAGGCCGATCGCGGTGAGCGTGATGCCCCGGCGCATGAACAGCCAGACCACGTCGCCGGCCTTCGCGCCGAGCGCGAGCCGCACGCCGACCTCGCGCGTGCGCTGGCCCGCCGAGGACGACGTGACGCCGTAGGTGCCGAGGCAGGCCATCAGCAGCGCCGTGATCGCGAAGGCGGCGAACATCTGTCCGAGGAAGCGCTCGCCCCACTGGGTGAACGCCCGGCGCTGCCACATGGTCATCACGTCGTAGGGGGCGATGGCCGGATCGACCTGATGCAGCGTCCGGCGCACCGACCCGATCAGCGCGGCCGGGTCGCCGCTGGTCCGCACCAGCAGCGCCATCGTTCGCCACCCAAGCCGGCCGTACGGCACGAACACGTTGAACCGCGACTGCGCGGTCTCCTCGCCGAACTCCTCGTAGACCAGATCGGGCGCCACGCCCACGACGCGGAGCCAGCGGGGACCCTCTGGCTGGACGATGCCAATCCGACGGCCGAGGGCGGTCTCGCCCGGCCAGAACAGATCCGCCAGGCGGCGATTGACGATGACCACGTCGGCCGCGGGGTCGAGCGCCTCGGCGTCCGTGAACGTCCGGCCGTCGAGCAGATCGAGGGCCAGCGCGGCCCAGAACTCGGGCATCGTGGCCATCATCTGCACACCGGTCTCCTCCCCCTGGACGATCGGGCTGCGCTCGGGCACCGCCCGAACCGTGAGCCCGCCGTCATCGGCCGGGATGCTGCTCGTGAACCCGGCGGCGGACACGCCGGGCAGCGACCGGACCCGATCCGTGATGTCGCGGAGCGCGCGGCTCTTCGCCTCGGGCGGATCGTACCGATCGCCGGCCAGGTATATCCGCAGGCTCAGCAGCGGTGTCAGGTCGAAGCCGGCGTCGGCGTACTGGAGCCGCATCGTGCTGCGCATCAGGAGCGTCGCGCCGAGCAGCAGCACGAGGCTGAGCGCCACCTGCCCCACCACCAGCCCGCCTTGCAGCCGCAGGTTCGCGGGGGTCGCCCCGACCGCACGGCTGCCGTCGGCAAGCCCCTGAACGAGATGCACCCGCGATGTCCGGTACGCGGGCAACAACCCGCACACCAGCGAGGTCACGAACGCCAGGCCCGTGACGAACACCATGACACGGCCGTCGATGGCGGTGTGGACCCAGTACGGCGGAGGCTCGGCCATCGACGACAACAGCGCGTCGAGGCCCCAGCTCGCGAAGAGTAGCCCGACGAACCCGCCCGCCGCCGCGAGCAGGACGCTTTCGGCGAACAACAGGCGCACGAGGCGCGCCCGCCCGGCGCCGAGCGCGGCGCGCACGGTCAGCTCGCGCTCGCGGCCGACGCCGCGTGCCAGCAACAGGCTCGCCACGTTGATCGCGCCCACGAGCAGCACCAGTCCGACGGCGGCGAGCATGGCCGACAGCGCGCCGCGCGTCGCTGCGCTGACGAAGAGGTCGCGCAGCCCCATCACGTGCAGGCCCCACTCGCGATTCGACTCCGGATACCGCGCGGCCAGACGGCCGGCGATCGTGTCCAGCTCGGCCTGCGCCTCGCCGAACGTGACGCCGTCGGCGAGCAGGGCCAGGCCGAGGAAGAACCGCTCGGCGCGCGCCTGGTCGCGCGGCCGATCGTAGGGGAGCCAGAGATCGTGGCGCGCCGGGAACCTGAAGCCCGGCGGCATCACGCCAGCCACGGTAACGGCGCGGCCGTTGACCTGGACGGCGCGGCCGATCACGGACGGGTCGCCGCCGAACCGGCGGCGCCAGATGGCGTCGCTCACGAGCACGACCGATTCGAACCCGGGCTCGGCCCCCTCGTCGTCACGGAAGGTCCGGCCGAGCGCGGCCTCGACGCCGAGCAGCCGGAAGAGCCCGGTGGTGACCGACGCTCCCAGGACGCGCTCGGACTCGTCGGAGCCGGCGAGCGAGAAATTGCGATCGATGTACCCCTCGACGGCGGCCAGCGTCCCGGCTTCGGCGCGGATGTCGCGCAGGTCGGGATGCGAGATTCCGGAGTCGTCCCACCTGCGCCTGCGTCGGATGGGTGGAGTGCAGGGACACGAGACGGTCGCTCCGCTCGCCGAACGGCCGCGGGCGCAGCATCATGGAGTCGACGACGCTGAACACGACCGTCGTGCCGCCGATGCCGAGCGCCAGCGTGGCGATCGCCGCCAGCGCGAAGCTCGGTGCCTTGGCGAGCCCCCGCAGCGCGATTCTCAAGTCCTGTCCCATCGATCCTCCCGCCGGGTGCCGGCGACCGGCCGACCCCGTTTCGGGCACCGAGTCATCAAGCGACGTGCCAGGACATGCTTCCCCCTAAGTGTTGCCTGACTCGCCGGTTGCGGCTCGGGTACGCCGGGGCGTCGGTGCCCACCGTCCGGTTCCGGAACAGTCGAATGCCGGAGGCGGACAGCCGAACGGCGCCTACTTGAGCTTGTCCTCGACGCTCCGGACCTTGTCCTCGAGCGTTTGGGCTCGATCGGTGCGCGTCCCGACCCGCATGGTCGTGCTGATGCGCGGGGCGCCCATCTCGTGCACGACCTCGTGGCAGCGCTTGACCGCAGCAAAGACCGCGTCCCACTCCCCTTCGATGTTGGTGCCGTAGGCATGGAGCGCCGTCTTGAGGCCCGCGTCCTTCAGGACCCTCTCGCAGGCGGCGACATAGGCCGAGACCGACACGCCAACACCCAGCGGCACGACGGACAGATCGACAAGCACCTTCATGGCAGAGCCCCCTCGCACTAGGATAGAACGGACCCGGGGCTCGAGGTTCGGGCTTTGGGCTCCTGATCTCTCGTAGCGCACGGCTTTAGCCGTGCGCGTCTTTTAGCCGTGCACGGCTTTAGCCGTGCGCCAGCAGCTCGTCGATCGTCCACACGCCAGATCCGACGAACGGATAGTCGCGCGGCACGCGCGCCAGCCCGGCCCTGACGGGGTTCCCCAGCAGGTAGCGCACGTACGCGCGCGTCCCCTCGTCGTCCCGGATCACCCGCTCGTAGTAGCGACGCTGCCACAGCCGGCGCGAAGTGCGTCGCCTGTAGGCATAGCCGGTCGCCTGTTTCGCGTGCTGGACGAAGCGCCTCAGGTCGGCCCGTTCGTCGCCCCCCTCGACGATGAGATGGACGTGATCCGGCATCACGCAGTAGGCAAGAATCGAGAAATGCTCCGACGAGGCGGTACGCAGAATCTGACCGACGACCGATTCCACGACGTCGGCGTCCTCGAACAACCTCTCGCGAGCGTGCGTGCACCAGGTGAGGAAATAGCGGTGGATGCCCGCGTAGTCGAACCCGCGCAGGCGCCGGATCGTACGATAAGCCATGCGAAGGGTGCGGCAAACTTCGTGCCGAAAAGGGCGCACGGCTGAAGCCGTGCCCTGGCGCACGGCTGAAGCCGTGCGCGACGCGGAATCGCACCCGGGCGCACGGCTGAAGCCGTGCGCGACGCGGAATCGCGAGGACCCTTGGTTCCGCGTAGCGCACAGCTTCAGCTGTGCGCCATACTCGTCTCCGGCACGCCTGCCGTACGCGCGGGGCGGATCGCCGAGGTGATCCGTTGTAGTGTCCGCCGTTAGGCGGACCGTGATCCGGGACCGTGATCCCGCTCGACCATGATCTTCGAGGAGCCACGATGACCGCAGCAGACTTGTTCTCGGGTGTCTTCAACATCACCCCAACACCCTTCCGCGCCGACGGCAGCCTCGACGTCGACAGCGTCGCGACGTTGACACGCTTCACCATCGACCGCGGCGTGCAGGGCATGACCATCCTGGGCGTACTGGGCGAAGCGGACAAGCTGACCGAGGCCGAGCGCGACGAGGTCATCACGCGCACGCTCGAGGCGGCAGGCGGGCGGATTCCGGTCTGCGTCGGGGCGAGCCACGCCGGGACCGACGGCTGCGTGGCCTTCAGCCGCCGCGCGGTCGCCCTGGGCGCGAGCGCGGTGATGGTGGCGCC
>Ga0326597_10003298_pt1 | contig 23421 bp, 18 predicted proteins | sample RVTome_12_FD_203789 | JGI IMG/M metagenome (GOLD analysis project Ga0326597, IMG submission 203789) | Soil microbial communities from uranium-contaminated site in the Upper Colorado River Basin, Wyoming, United States - RVT100D185 | ecosystem: Environmental > Terrestrial > Soil > Contaminated >... | reverse complement strand
ACCAAGTGACGGAGACCAAGTGGGGTGGCGTGGTCCAACCCGACTGGGACATCTTCGGGGTCGCCAACGGGGGCTACCTGATGGCTATCGCTGCCCGGGCAATGTCAGCGGCCACAGGTGGCCGCACGCCGGTCAGTGTGACAGCCCACTTCACCAGACCCGTCTCGGCGGGACCGGTGGAGATAGCGGTGGATCCGATCAAGGAGGGGCGCACGTTCTCCACGATGAAAGCCCAACTTGGGTCGGAAACCGGCTCTGTCTCCCTCATAGGGAGTTTCGCCGATCCGGAAAGACCGGATCACGAGGTCACCTACATCGGTGCCTCACCGCCCGAGATCCCGCCACCGGAGCAGTGCGTCCGACTGGCCCCGGCCGCCGACGGTCCGCTCCCGCCACCATTGGTGGGTCAGTTCGACGAGAGAATCCATCCCGAGGACGTTGGCGTTCTCAAGGATGAGCTGACCGGGGTGCCTATGATCCGGGGGTGGTTTCGCCTGCTCGACGGCGAGCCTCTCGACCCCTTCACCCTGCTCCTGGTGGCCGACGCCCTTCCCCCGGCGATCTTCAACCTGGATATTCCCATGGGCTGGACTCCGACCCTGGAGATGACTACTCACGTCCGCGCTCGACCGACGACCGAGTGGTTGCGATGTCAGTTCACAACCCGATTCGTCACCGGTGGTTTGCTCGAAGAGGACGGTGAGATCTGGGACCAAGCGGGCCGGCTGGTCGCGTTGTCCCGACAGCTAGCTCTCGTCGCCCGCTAACGCTTCCTCCACCTCGTCGAGCAGTGCTCGCTTCTCCTCGTCGGCGAGGAACGAAGCCACGATGGAGTTCCGGGCGAGGTCGGCCAAGGTCTCCTCGTCGAAGCCGAAAACATCTCGGACCGCCCGGAAGTTGTCGCCGATGTAGCCCCCAAAGTACGCCGGGTCGTCAGAATTGACGCAGGTCACGAGCCCGGCCTCGATCATCGACGGGAGGGGATGATCCGACATCTCGTCGACCACCCGCAACGCAACGTTCGACATCGGGCACACGGTGAGAGGGATTCGCTCACGCTTCAACCTCGCCACCAGATCGGAGTCCTCGAGGCTCCTCACCCCATGATCGATTCGCTCGGCTCCGAGGATCTCGAGAGCCGAGGTCACATACTCCGGTGGCCCTTCCTCCCCGGCGTGGGCCACAGCGTGGAGACCGAGCTCCCGAGCCCGAGCAAACGCCTTCTCGAAGAGCTCCGGTGGCCGGTCGCGCTCGGACGAGTCGATGCCGACCGCGATCACGCCGTCGAGAAACGGCTCTGCTTCTTCGATTGTTGCCAGCGCATCGGCCCCGGAGAGATGGCGGAGAAAGCAGAGGATGAGCTCGGCGCTCACCCCGAGCCGACGCCTACCGTCGGAGATCGCATCTCGGAAACCTCTCATGAAAACCTCGAATCCCACGCCTCTGGCCGTGTGAGTCTGAGGGTCGAAGAAGATCTCCGCATGACGGACACCGTCGGCGGCCGCCCGGTCCAGGTAGGCGCTCATCAGCTCGTAGAAGTCCTCAGGTGTGCGGAGCACTTCGGCACCGTGGTAGTAGATATCGAGGAACGACTGGAGATCGGTAAACCGGTAAGCGGCCCGGATCTGGTCGACATCCTCGAAGGGAAGGAGATAGCCATTGCGGGTGGCCATCCGGAGCATCAGCTCCGGCTCCAGAGTCCCCTCGATGTGAACGTGCAACTCGGTCTTGGGCAACCGCGTGATCAGATCGCTCATCAAAGCGCGATGTCCTGTGGTCGAACCGGTATCCGGTTCAGCTCCTTGCCCGAGGCGGCCCTGATCGCGGCTACGACCGCCGCCGGGGATGAGATGGTGGGAGGCTCACCCACCCCTTTGGCCCCAAACGGTCCCCACGACCCCTCCTGCTCGATGAGGAGGGCCTCCACGTCCGGGGCGTCGAGGATGGTCGGGAGCAAGTAGTCGGTGAAGGTGGGATTGAGTATGACCCCGTCCTCCAATATCAGCTCCTCCATGACCGCCAGACCCACTCCCTGGAGGATTCCTCCCTCAATCTGACCACGCACCGAGTCGGGATTGAGCGCTACACCCACGTCCTGGACGGTATCGATTCGGATCACCTTCACCAAGCCCAGATCCGGGTCGACATCGACCACTGCGCGATGACCGGCCACCGCGAAGTCGGCATGGATCACACCCTGCCCGTTCTCGTCCGGTGCGCTGGTTGGAGGGTGCCTGAAGGTGACCGTCTCGTTCCATTCCTGCTCGACGATCTGGGTCCAGGGTGCAACCAGTTCTTCTCCCTGCCACACCCCGCTGTCGTCGAGATGATCGCCGCCCAACCGAGAGAGAATCCGCCCCCGCAACCGGGTCGCTGCCTCGAGGGTGGCGCCACCGGACAGTTGGGTCTGCCGCGAAGCCGAAGTCGAGCCTGCCGAGTCGATCCGCGAGGTGTCGACATGGGATACGGTCACGTTGTTGATCCCGAGGGCAGTCCGGGCGATCTGGCAGAGGACCGTCACCAGGCCCTGCCCTACTTCGATGGCGGCGGTCTCGACCACCGCTCCGTCGGCCGTGAGCAGCACCCGAGCCTGGGCGTAGTCATCGAACCCCTCCGAGAAGCCGAGGTTCTTGATCCCGAGGGCGTAGCCGATTCCCCGTCTCACATGACGGGGCTCGGTGGTGAGACCTGATCCGCCTGGCAGGAGGCTGTGATGGGGGCGGGTAACGGCGTCGGGCAAGGGCATGGCACGCAAGCTCTGGATGACCTCCCGTGTCGGAAGTGGGGTGTCGATCGACTGGCCGGTGGTGGGCATCGGATCCCCACTCTGCAGTGCATTCAGCTCCCTCAGGTCGAGCGGGTCCATGCTCAGGGACGCGGCAAGCCGGTCCATTTGGGATTCATAAGCGAAACAGACCTGCACCGCGCCAAACCCCCGCATCGCGCCACAGGGAGGGTTGTTGGTGCGCACCCCGACACCGTCAACCGCAACCGAGTCGCACCGGTAGGGACCGACGGCGAAGTAGCAGGAATTGGCCAGCACCGCAGAGGTCGTCGAGGCGTAGGCCCCACCGTCGATGACAACCCTGGCCTCGACTCGCACCAGCCGCCCCTCTTCATCTGCCTCGTGGCGGTAACGAAGCCAAGCCGGGTGCCGGTGAACGTGACCGGCGAACGACTCCGCCCGCGGATAGACCATCTTGACCGGGCGACCGGTGTGCAATGCCAGCATGCACAGATGTATGTGGAGATTGACGTCCTCCCGCGCCCCGAAGGCGCCGCCAATCCCGGTGGGATGGGCGCGGACCTGATCGGGGCGAAGACCGAGGCTGGCGACGACCTGCTCCTGGTCGATGTGGACGAATTGACTGGTGGCGTGAAGGTCGACCCCTCCTACACCATCGGGGATGGCGAGCCCGGCCTCGGTCCCCAGCGGGGCCTGGTCCTGCATCCCGACCTGGTATTCGCCCTCGACCACGACCGAGCCGCGTCTCTCTTGGTCTCCGCGACGGATCCGCAGACGGCGGAACACCTCGTCCCTGGCTTCGGCCTCCGCCGGGTCGGTGAGAGGAGGTAGCGGCTCATAGCCGACTTCCACCAGTGAAGCGGCGCGGAGCGCCGTCCTCGGATCCTCTGCGGCAACGATCGCCACCGGCTCGCCCCAATACCTGACCTCTTCGCCGGCAAGGACCGGTTGATCGGGGTGCTCCAGACCGAACACGCTTCGCCCCGGAACGTCATCCGCGGTGAGACAGGCATGGACACCGCCAACGGCCAGGGCAGGTGCCACGTCGACCGACACGATGCGTGCCCTCGCATGAGGGCTGCGCACCGTCGCGGCCCAGAGCATGCCGTCGGCAGTCAGGTCTTGGGCGTACTCGAACTCACCGCGCAGCTTGGGGACGGCGTCGGGGCGAGCTGGTGACTGACCGATCACGCCATCGGGGCTCGTCACGCGTCTTTCGATGCGGGTGGTCACTGTTCGCCACCCGTGGCCAGACCCTCGAGCGCCCGCACAATCGCCCCGTAACCTGTGCAGCGGCAGATGTTCCCAGCCAACGCCTCCTTTATCTCGATGGATGACGGGCTCGATGAGCCGGCGAAGAGGTCTATGGCAGCCATGACGATGCCCGGTGTGCAGAAGCCGCACTGGACTGCTCCGGCACGCTGCATTGCCTCCTGAACGGGGTGTAGCTCACCGTCGGCGGCGACACCTTCGACCGTGGTCACCGAAGAGCCCTCGACGTCTGCCGCCATGACCAGACACGAGCATACGAGGAGGCCGTCCAGGATCACCGAACACGAGCCACACTCACCCTGCTCACAGGCATTCTTCGACCCGGGCAAGCTCAGCTCATCCCGCAGGACGTCGAGCAGGCTCCCGGGGTGAGCCACCCTCGCCGTCACCGCTTCGCCGTTGACCGTGAAGGCGACGATCACCGCAGACACCTCTCGAGAAGGCGCCGGGCGAGAATCCCCGCCCCATGACGTCGATACTCCTCGGTGGATCGGTGATCGGTGATAGGACGAACCTCCTCCATGACCAGACGCTGAAACTCGTCGAGGTCGGCCTCGGTCGGCATGCCGGCGGCCGAGATCATCGCCTCGGCGGCACGGGCACGGATCGGAGTCGGGGCAACCGACCCGAGAGCGACCGTGGTCCGGCCATGGTCGCCCCTGGTGACCACGCAGTTGACGGTGGCGATCACCATGGCGTTGCGGATCCCGATCTTGCCGAACTCTTGACGTTCGGGGAGTTGCTCGGGAAGCTGGACGGCAGCAATCAGCTCGTCGCCGCGACGAGCGGTCTTCTTGACTCCGACGAAGAACTCGCTCCAGTCCAGCGTCCGGGTCGAGTTGAGCGAGACCAGCTCGATCGAAGCATCGACCGCGGCGAGGAACGGGTGTCCGTCTCCGGCCGGGCTAGCCGTGCCCAAGTTGCCGCCTATCGTCCCCGCATTGCGTATCTGGGGTGACCCGACGGTCCGGGCGGCTTCCGCCAGCGCTTTGGGGCCATCGCTTTCGATGCGACGCCAGGTGACACCGGCTCCGATCCGGGAGCCTTCCCACTCTTTCAACTCGTCCACTCGTCTCAGGCCGGCGACTGTCTCCGGTTGGATGTGCCCGAAGTTGACCTCGACCATTAGGTCGGTGCCTCCTGCGAGCGGTGTCACGTCTCCAGAAAGGCCGGCGAGAGCCTCTTCGATTGAGGTCGGGTGAACGATCTTCACTGGCCGGGGAACATAGTTGAGTGACGGTGTCTCGGGGTCACATGAGCGCTCCGGCCAGGCTGTTGTGCTCCTCGATCAGGGACCTCACGTCGACTCCGACCATCCGACCATTCTCGACCACCCGTGTACCGGCCACCCACGAGTGGTCGACGGTGACCGGGCTGCACATGACCACAGCCGCCACCGGATCGTGGAGTGCGCCGGCGAATTCGACCCTGTTGAGGTCGTAGGCAATCAGATCGGCGGCCATCCCTGAAGCGAGTCGGCCTATGTCTGTTCGTCCCAGCACCGAAGCCCCTCCGACGGTGGCCAGCTCAAGCGCCTGACGCGGAGTCATCTGTGGTCCGACACCGAACCCGGGCGCTACACCCAGCCGATTGAGCAGGAATGCCTGCCGCATCTCGGCCATCAGGTTCGAGGAATCATTGGATGCCGCGCCATCCACGCCGATCCCCACCCGAACCCCTGACGCCAGGTACCTCGACACGGGGGCCATACCCGAGGCGAGACGCATGTTCGAGGTCGGGCAATGGGCGACACCGGTCGCGGCGGCACCCATACGGGCCACCTCGTCGTCACCGACGTGCACCGCGTGGGCGTACCAGACGTCGGGACCTGCCCAACCCAGGTCCTCCATGTACTCCACGGGGCGTCTACCGAAGTGATCCAGGCAGTAGGCCTCTTCGTCGGCCGTCTCTGCCAGGTGGGTGTGCATGGTCAGCTCCAGCCCACGCGCCAGCTCGGCGGTGTCGATCATCAATGCGCCGGTCACGGAAAAGGGCGAGCACGGGGCGAGCACCACCCGGATCATCGCCCCCGGTTCGGGGTCGTGATAGGCAGCGGCCACCCGCTGGCAGTCGTCCAGGATCAGGGATTCGGTCTCCACTACGGAGTCCGGTGGCAGCCCGCCCTGGGACTCCCCGAGACTCATCGAACCCCGCGAGACGTGGAAACGCAGCCCCACCGGCTCCGCCCCTTCGATCTGGTCATCGACACGGGACCCATCCGGCCAGAGATAGTGATGATCGAAAGCGGTGGTGCACCCGCTCAGCGCCAGTTCGGTGAGACCGAGACGGGTGGACACACGAACATGGTCGGGGGTCATCCGTGCCCATATCGGGTACAAAGCACGGAGCCAATCAAACAGACCCGCGCTCTGCGCGGTTGGGACCACCCGGGTCAGTGTCTGATAAAGGTGGTGGTGGGTGTTGATCAGGCCAGGGAGGACGACATGACCCCTCAAGTCCACAATCTCGTCGGCGTGGTCGGGAAGCTCCGACGTGGGACCCACCTGATCGATCCAACCGTCACGGGCGAAGACTGCCCCGTCGGAGATCTCTCTTCCGTCCATGGTGGCGAGAATCTCTGCGTGCCGCACCAGGAGGGTTCCCATCGGCATCAAGTTACCGCCCAACTTAGAGTCGCTCATATGACCCTTCGTGAAGAGCAAATGACCGATTGGGGAGAGCGGCTCGTCAAGGTTGCCGGCCGGCTCGCCGTGACCACTCCCGGGGAGAGACCCGATCGACAACCGGTGCACACCGTGTACGGCGGTGCTCATCTCTACTCGGTGGGCACCACTGCCCGACTGGGAGAGCTGGCCATGGCCGCCTTGCAGCAATGGGCGGCCACCCCGGAGGATCTGGCCTCGGTGCTCGACCTGCCCGCTCCTCTGGCCGGTCGGGTGCATCGTCTGGTGGTCGAGAAGCTCCAGCGCGAGCCAGTCGAGGACTTCCGGATCGACTTCGAGGACGGCTACGGCCATCGCTCCGACGAGGAAGAAGACGGGAGCGCACGAGCGGCGGCCGAGGCGTTGGCAGAAGCAATGGCCGCCGGGGCCCTGCCACCGTTCACGGGGATCAGGATCAAGTCGCTGACGGGCGAGCTTCATCGCCGAGCCTTGAGGACTCTCGACCTGTTCGTCACAACGGCGGTTCAACGGGGCGACAGGCTCCCCGACGGGTTCGCGGTGACACTTCCCAAGATTCAGGACTCGCAACAGGTTGTCATCCTCGGCGAGGCCCTGGCTGAGCTCGAGCGAGCCCTCGGCATCGACCCCATCCCTATCGAGCTGATGGTGGAGACTCCACAGACCGTCATCGATGGGGACGGGACAACCGGGGTGCGTAAATTCGTCGATGCCGGGCTCGGCCGGGTCCGCGGCGCTCATTTCGGCACTTACGACTACACGGCGTCACTGACGATCACCGCGGCCTACCAGACGATGACCCACCCGGCGTGTGACTTTGCCCGTCACGCCCTCCAGGTGAGTCTCGCCGGATCGGGGGTCTGGATCTCCGATGGCGCGACCAACGTCATGCCGGTGCCGCCACACCGCGGCGAGGACCTGTCAGAGACGCAGACCGAGGAGAATCGCCGGACCGTTCACCAGGCGATGCGTCTCCACTACGACCACATCAGGCACTCACTGACCCATGCCTACTACCAGGGATGGGACCTCCACCCGGCCCAACTCCCCACCCGCTACGCCGCGGTGTACGCCTTTTTCCTCGAGGGGCTCGAAGAGGCCGGGGAACGGCTGTCGAACTTCGTCGACTCGGCAGCCAAAGCCACGCTGGTAGGCGAGGTCTTCGACGACGCGGCCACCGGTCAGGGGCTGCTCAACTTCTTCCTCCGCGCCATCAACTGTGGCGCCATCAGCGAAGAGGAAGCCACCCAGCGCGCCGGTCTGTCACTCGACGAGATCCGGACTCGCTCGTTCCTCGCCATCTTGGAAGGCCGAACGGGTGGTCTGTCGTTGAAATAGGGCGAGGGTGTCTCCGAGTCATCGGCGCCATCTGGCAAGGAGAAAAGCGCAATCGCAGTCGGGCCCTGCGGTGAGCATTTTGGACGCAGCCAGGGGGGCCGAGGGCCGGAGAGACACCGCCATTATTTCAGCGACGGGCCACTGGCCCGAACACGGGGTGAGGCCGGTCGACACTCCGCACTTCACCTGGTGACGGTGAACTTGATGTCGCCGTACGGCTCGGACACAGGTTGGAACACCGTCCCCTGATCCACCATGCCAAACCGGGTGAGATCGAAAGGAAGATGATGTTGATTGGGTAGGTGGAACTCGATCTCGTCGATCTCGGGAACGGCGTCGAGAACGGCGTTGGCCATCAGCCACCCCTGATGCTGGACCGATGCCGACCAGTTGGAGAAGAAGCAGCCCAGAATGTTGTCCCGAGCCGAGCTCCACGCAACGGAGGTATCCACCGGGAGCGTGGAATAGCTCCAGTTGGCCGTGAGGGACGTGGCCAACAGCCTGTCATCGGCGTCGGGAAGAACCGTGTACTCGTCGCGGGGGAAGCCGGAGAAGGCGGAGCCGGTGGTTTTCAGCACTACCAGCCCCTCGATTCCGGCCCGGGTGCGGGTACGTTCCCCGTCACCGCTCACCCGCGCCGTGCGTCGCTCGGTCCCGCCGCCGATGAAGCCGGTAGGCCCGACCCGACCCCATATCTGCTCCGAGATCGAAACCGTCACCCCGGTCACCTGTGCCCGAGACAGGAAATGGTCACAGAGCACGGCGCCGAAAGCCTCGAGGTCCCGGGTCAGGTGCTCCTGGGCCAGGCAATAGACAGTGTTGCGCATGGTGTCGGTGGGGAGAACCGCGGTGTTGTCCCCCACGGTGTGAGCCAGTTCGACCTCACCCGAGAGCAGAATCTGGACCGTGAGGTCGGAGAGCCCATCCTCGCCGTCGGCGTGGTGGACCTTCGAGACCCTGACGTCGGTCTTGCCCCATCGATTCTCGCCGAGACGGGCCAACTCAACTCCCCCTGTAGGTGGTGTAGCCGAAAGGACTGAGCAGGATAGGGACGTGATAGTGCTCCTCGGATCCGTCCAGGTCGACCACCAGGTGCACCTCGGGAAAGAAGGGGCTCCCGTAGTCGCCGGTGGCAAAGACCAGTCGGTAGATGCCAGAGCCCAGGGCGGCCCCCAGATCCGCCACCCGCCCGTCGGCGTCGGTCACTCCCCTGCCGACATGTTGCCAGGCACCGTCCACGGAACGCTCGAGGGTGACCGCCACTCCCGTTGCCGGTCCTCCTTCGGCAGTATCGAGAACGTGCGTGCTCAGTGATGTCATTGGCCATCTTCCATGCAGAGCATGCGACGTAGTCTGGTCTCCGTGATCGCCCGCTGCTCACGAGCGGCATTGGCAAGCTCCCCTTGGCGCGAGTTGGCCAGTCGCTCCTCGGCGATGGCGAGCATTTCGGCGGCCGTCTTCCCGGTCGCGTAAACGATGTAGGTGAAACCGTGTCTCTCCTCGTAGGCCTGGTTGGCCCTGGCAAGTGACTCGAGAACGGTTGCCGATGCGGCTTTCGCCCCGACCTGTTCCTGGTTGGCGAGATCATCTCCCCGCTCGCCGATCCGAGGATGACCGGCGAATGCCTCCCGCCAATCTTGCTCCTCGAGGGTGTCGAAGGCACTGTCGGCTCGGGCGAGGACGTCGTCCCCGTCCCGGAACGGGTGGGCTGCCTTCATCGATTCGACCCACCTCGTCGAGCTGCACGCGGAGGAGAAGAAGCGCATTGCGTCGGGGTCGAACAATGCGTTCAGATACTCGAGTCGGCGGGTCAGCGCTTCGTCGGGAGCCGGTGTCCCCCGCACCCGGAGTCGCGCCATGCCCCCATCAGGGTGGATGTCGAGACGAAGGAAGCGAGCGGGCTCAGCGACCCCCAACGGAACCTGGTTGACGGTGTCCGGCTTGACCTCGGCCCTGGTAACGACCTCCTGCCAGCGCTCACCGTCCGCAGAGAGGTGGACCGACACCCACCCCGGCGAGTTGCCCTTGAAGTGACGAGTATCGACCTCGACGAGGTCGACTGCTCCGGCCAGGCCGAGACGAAAGCTGACCCAGTCGTGACCCGGCCCGCGACGTCTCCTGGTCTCCCAACCGTCCCACATCCCCGCTGGGTCGGTTGGCCGGATCAGATTGGAGGGAGGCGAGTAATGAAGGTCCGACGCTTCGAGCGCCTCGCCGCCAACGAGCGACGACACCAGGTCGATGGTTCCCGTCTCGGGACAGACTTGATCCATCGACGGAATCGGGTCGCCCTCCACCCGAAGACGGGCAACCCCTCCGTCGGGAAAGATGTTCAATCGGACGTAAGTGACCCGATGTGTGTCGTCGACCCCGAACGTCGCAGTGGCGTCTCCCTCGAGGTCGGTTGGCGGGATCACCTCGACCCAGTCGGCGTCTTCGAGACCGTCGTCGGCCCCGACACCACACGTCTCGAGCGAGAAGGCTTCGGGATAGTTGCCGGTGAAGTGTGTGGTTTCGACGGTGGCCGACCTGATCACGCCCGGTATCCCGAGGGCGATCACACACCAGTCATGACCCGAGTCTCGCCGCCGACGGGTCTCCCAGCCATCCATCCACTTCCCGCGGTCGGTGTAAGCGTCCTCTTGCCACACTGGCGCGGTCGGCTTGAGCAGATTCTCCGCCTCGGCAAAGAACTCGTCGTTGAACGCGACGATGCGCCCACCCACTGCGCTCGATATCAGGTCGGTCACCGTCTGCTCAACATCCTTCCCCTGGACGGGGTCAAAACTCCCCGCTCATACACAGTTTCGCCGCGAAGAAGGGTCGCTTCCACCTTGCCTTGCAGCCGCATTCCCTCATATGGGGTGATCGCATGACGATGCTCGAGACGATCGCCTCGCACCTCGATCGCGCCGTCGGGGTCCCATACCACGAGGTCGGCGTCCATACCTTGGGCGATTGAGCCTTTCCGGTCATCGAGGCCGGCCAACCGGGCCGGTGCCGTGGCCAACCAGTCGGCAACTTGCGCCAGGCTCGCGCCATGCTCGGCGGCGCCGGTCCACGTCGCCTGGAGTCGGAGCTGGAGCGAGCCGATACCGCCCCAGGCCTCATCGAAGTCACCTCGCTCGACTCCCTTCATCTCCACGGGCGCCGGTGAATGATCGGAAACCACCATCGACAGTGTTCCCTCGGCCAGACCCTGCCACAACGCTTCCCGGTGCTCAGTGGTCCTGATTGGCGGCGCACACTTGAACGATGTGGCGCCGCTGGCGATCTGCTCCGCATGAAAGATCAAGTAGTGGGGGCATGTCTCACCGCTCATCCCCGCTGGTGCCGAAGCCAGAGCGGCGACCGCCTCCAGGGAAGAGACATGAAGCACGTGGGCCCTGGCCCCGGTCTTGGCGACAAGACGGCCAAGGGTCTCGATGGCTGCGCGTTCTCCAAGGGGCGGTCGGGAAGCCAAGTAGTTCCGATACTCACGGGGATCGCCTGCGAGCTCGTGTATCAGAGCCGGGTCTTCGGCATGGATCAGGGCCGGGACGCCAAGCCGGAGCATGACGGGAAGACAGGCGGCCAACTGATCAGCGGTCATCGGCGGGAACTCGGGCACACCCGAGTCGACCAGGAACGACTTGAAACCGCACACCCCCTCCGCCACCAACGGCACCATCTCGCTCTCCGATCCCGGGATCAGCCCGCCCCAGAAGGCGACGTCGACGGTGATCTTCCCTTTCGCAGTCGCCTTCTTCTCGGCCAACGCTTCAACGCTCACCGTTGGTGGGATCGAGTTCAGCGGCATGTCGACGATGGTTGTCGTACCGCCGGCCGCCGCTGCCTTGGTGGCGGTTTCGAAACCCTCCCAGTCGGTTCGTCCCGGCTCGTTCACGTGAACGTGGGTGTCGACCAGCCCGGGCATTACGACCAGATCCCCGAAGTCGGTGTCCGCCGCGTGGTTCCCAATCTCGACGATCTTGCCGTCCTCGATCCTCACCGATGCCGGACGTATGTCTTCGCCCACGACAACCCTGGTGCTTCGAATGACCGTCATGCCATCGAAAACTAACCGTGGTCGGTCCTGCTCGGTGGTGACACTGGTGGCCCGGCCGCTCAGCTCCCGGGTTCGGCTTAAATCAGACCGATGACCGCTCAACAGAGTCTGGTCGCGTTGGTCGGGGTTCTCATTCTCTCATTGGCGTTGGCGGCGTGCTCCGGTGGCACACAACCAGACGACGACCCTTCGACGACTGACGCCACCAATACCGAAGATGGATCGTCTTCGAGTTCGTCGTCCTCCGTCTCCACCCCAGCTGGCCACTGCCCCTCGAGCCGTGACGGGACCTCCTGGCGTGAAGATGCCTCGGTGACGCTGGAGGAGATCGGCAACGAGGACGGTGTCGTGGTCTACGCGGCCGAGTATCCGTTGCCAGGACCGACCGAAGGTCTCTGGACACAGTGGGGTCAAGGGATCGCCCTCGGTGACGGTCGGCATCTGTCGGCGGTCGGCGACCACCTCGGCCGAGATGCCAACTCCTACTTCTTCGTCTACGAGAACAGCAACCGCACCTTGACCCGATTCGGCGATGTGCTCACGGTGGTTCCCCACGAAGAGGGCGCCTTTGGCTACGGCAAGATCCACGCGCAGATGGTGGAAGACCGTTGCGGCACGGTATGGGCGACAACCTACTGGGGGACTCGGGACGACCTCACCTACGAGAATGGGTACGAAGGGGATCGCCTGTTGGCGATCGACCCCGACGAGCTGACCATCAGCGACTACGGCGCGATCGCCGGTGAGTTCGGGATGCCGACGATGACCATCACCACCGATGGCAAGACCCTGGTTGCCGGCTCCGTTGACGTCGAGTCAGGTGACACGGACACGGGTCTCCTGACCGTGTTCGACACGTCGACCGGTGTCGTGACCCACCAGGTCGACGACCCTCGGCAATACGGGTTCAGGGCACTCGGGATCGACCCCGTCAGCGGGGGAGTCCTCTACGGGATAGGAGGCGGCGAGTTGGCAGCCCTGGACCCGACGTCTGGTGAATTCGAGGACCTGGACCTCGAGCTGCCCGGATTCTGGTTGCGGGCCATCACCCGCCCTACTCCCGACGGGACCGTCTATGGCGTTTCCGACGACGAGTCGTTCCTCTTCTCCATCTCGCCCGACGGGACGGTAGAAGTATTGGGAGAGCCTGGTGGTACCACCACCTCGCTGGCCATGACACCTGACGGGACGAGGGTTTTCTGGATGCCCGAGGCCCACGGTGGGGCATGGGAGGTGGGAGCACCGATCATGTCGATGGACACCGCCAGTGGAGAGACCACCGAGATCACTTCGCTTGTCGACCCGTTTGAAGAGCTCGACCTGCTTCCGGGCGGGACGTACTCCATGGTCTACCAAGACGGAAGCCTCATCCTCGGTGTGAACGCCTCGGACCTCGACGACGACTCCGGGTTCGGAACTGTGGTGCTGGTAGTCGTGGAAGGTCTATGACCAGTCGGGCCCTGATCCTGGTCTTGGCGCTGGCGGTCGTCGCATGCTCCGGGACTGGGAGCACTTCTCCGTCCTCGACGACTTCGTTGTCGCCTGCCACGTCCGACTCGGTCAACACCGGCGCGCCCCCTGTCGGAGACGGGGACCTGACATGTTGGTCGGCCACAGCTTCCGGGTCGCCGGGACCGATTCAGTTCCTCGATGTGACCGATGACATAGGCCTGGTAGAGCCTCTGATAGGGCTCCACGGCCACATGGGTGCCGTAGGCGATGTCAACGACGACGAAGTCGCCGACCTGGTTGTGGGGACCTTTGGGGATAGAGAGGTCGAGGTATACCAGGTGCGTGGTGCAGACGGCCCCGCCCCGGATCGCCTGCTGATCAGTGGGCCTGACCTGACTCCGGTTCCCGACTGGAGCGACGAACTGGGACGAACGTCTGGCGGCGTCTTCGCCGACTTCGACGGGGACGGCGACAGTGACCTCCTGCTCGTCCGCCACGCCGGCCGGGATGGCGATAACCCAACCCCGAGCCGCCTCTACGAGAATGTCGCCGGGGTCCTCCAAGCGCACAGCGAGCCACTCCCCGACGACTTCCGGGGCCGGACTCCGGCGGTGGCCGACTTCGACGGGGATGGTCTCCTCGACGTCTACGTGTCCGAGGACAACTCAGGAGACACCGGGGGCATCCTGCTTCGTAATGAGGGCTCGCTTCAGTTCAGCGACGTCACCACAGGCTCAGGGCTGGAAGGGGTGTTGGCCCTCGGAGCCACGGCCGGGGATCTCAACGCCGACCTGTTGCCTGACCTGGCCACCTCTACGGCGGTCTTCGTCAACCTCGGCGATATGAACTTCGCCGATATCACGCCCGACGACTACGCCGCGGTGCCGATCGGCGATGAAGACGACGCCGCCGGGGTAGCCCTCGGCGACCTGGACGACGACGGTTTCACCGACATCGTGGTGGGCCAGCATTACCGGGCGACGGTCGAATTCGACTCCGAAGTCCCGGTCCGGCTCTTCATGGGCGCAGGAGGGGACCTCCCAGAGTTCGAAGAAGTGACGGAACGGGCCGGTGTGACTGCTTTGCCGACCCTTGCCCCTCATGTCGACCTGGCCGACATCGACAATGACGGGTGGCTCGACATCGTCACTTCGGCGTCGGCTGACGAAGGGACTACCCCTGCCATCTATCACAACACCGGAGGCGATGAGCTCTCATTCGAAGTCTCACCCGGTCTCGGCTCGGATCAGTATTGGGTAGGCGCCCCGGTGGTCGACCTCGACCGCGACGGTCGGCTCGACATCTTCGCGGTTGAGTGGGAGCCATCCCTCCCCTCGCTGATGTTCAGGAACGCGGGTGAGAGCGGCCATTGGCTCGAGGTCTCAATCGGACAGCCTGGGGCCGGAGTCGGAGCGCTGGTCACCGTTACGTCGGGTGGGGAGGTCATGGCGACACGAGAGATCGGGGTGGGGGGCGGCTACTCGTCGGGTCGGTTGCCATTCGCTCACTTCGGTCTCGGGCAGGTGACCATGGTCGACGTCGCCGTCACCCTGCGCGATGGCACCACCGTCGAGCTTCCCGACATCGCCGCCGACCGCCATATCCGCTGGCCAGACGGCTGCACCTGACCCGGTCTTGGGTCTCTCGGGGATTCCGGACCGGGTTCTGTTGGTTAGCATCGCGGCCATGACAGACCTCGTGAGCAGGCACAACGACGTGATCGCGCCGGTTATCGCCTTCGATACCGACATCCATGCGGTCAAGGCGGAGGGAATCTGGATCACCGACATCAACGGTGACCGGTGGGCTGATTTCGCCTGCGGTATCTCTGTGACCAATCTCGGTCACAATCATCCCGCCGTGGTCGAGGCGGCACACCGCCAGATCGACAAGCAGATCCACTCCGGCTCGATCGTGCGCTACGACGCCATCGTCGAGTCGGCCGAGCGGCTCCGTGCCATCACACCACCGGCGATCGAGAAATTCGCCTTCGCCAACTCCGGCGCCGAGGCGGTCGAGGCTTCGGTGAAATTGGCCAAGCACACGACAGGTCGCCAGGGTGTCGTCACCTTCCGCGGTGGCTTCCACGGGAGGACCATGGGATCGGTCAGCTACTCGACGTCGAACGCCAAGTATCGAGACGGATATCACCCGGTACTCGGCTCGGTGTTCGTCGCGCCGTTCCCCCACCCCTACCGGTGGGCGATGTCTGAGGACCAGGCCGTCGACCATTCCCTCAGCGAGCTGGGACTGCTGTTCAAGCATGTGGTGTCCCCGCACAACATTGCCTCTTTCCTGGTGGAGCCGGTGCAAGGGGAAGGTGGCTACTACCCGGCCCCGGCCCGCTTTCTCGACGCTCTCCGCGCCCTCGCCGACGAGCACGGGATAAAGCTGATCTATGACGAGATCCAAACCGGGTTCGGACGCACCGCCGAATGGTTTGCCGTCGACCATTTCGACGCCAAACCGGATGTCATGGCCATGGGCAAAGGCATCGCCAACGGCCTGCCCCTCTCCGCCTACGGCGCCTCGCGTCAGATGATCGATGCCTGGCCAAGAGGGGCGCATGGAACCACCTTCGGGGGAAACCCGGTAGCGACGGCGGCCTCGGTGGCGGTCATGGACACGATGGAAGGCTTGTTGCCGCATGCCCGGGAGTTGTCCAAGCATGCTTTCGAGCGCTTCCACGAGCTGGCGGACCAGCACAAGACCATTGGCGACGTTCGTGGGTTGGGTTTGATGATCGGAGTGGAGTTGGTCACCGACCAAGACAGCCGCACTCCCGATCCCGATGCCTTCAAACACATCGAGAAGCATGCTCACGACCGGGAGTTGATAATCATCAGCTGCGGACCGGATCACAACGTGATTCGGTTCATCCCACCGCTGATCACCTCGAAAGAGGAGCTCGATTGGTCGATCGATCTCATCGACGATGGTCTCACCAACTGGGAGACGGCCAGGAGCTGACCCCCGGTCACCGCGCCTCCCAAGTTCACCGGAACCGTTGGTTCCCTCCCGTCATCAAATAGGCATGCGAAACAGAAGAATCGGGCTGCTGACAGCAGTCGCACTGGTACTCGCCGCCTGCGGCGGAGGTGACTCCGGGGCACGGCTTCCCTCAGACCCCGAGACACCGGTCCTCCAGCTTCGATCAGAAGGTGGGTTCACCACCCCGGAGATGAACGTCGGCCGCGGGCCTACCTATACGTTGCTCGCCGATGGGCGTCTCATCTACGAGGGCCCCGTGGTCCTGATCTTCCCGGGCCCCCTGCTCCCCAACTACCAGGTGGTGCAGCTCACCGAGGACACCGTCGACGAGATCCTCTCACGCGTCGATGAGATCGGGTTGTCGGGAATGGGTTCCGAGACCGACGACTCGGCAGCCTCGATTGTCGCCGACGCCACCACCGACGTGATCACCTACTGGGACGAGGATGGGATTCATCAATACTCGGTGTACGGGCTGGGAATCGAGCCCAATCCCACCAAACCTGCGACTGCGGCCGCCCTCGCGCTGGTAAACGCGCTCTCCGAAGCTGCCTTCTCCGGTGACGCCGTCGAATACGTCGGTGACCGGGTGAGGGTGATCTCGGTGGTCGCCTCAGCGCCACCCGAACCAGGGTTCGAGGACGTTCGCGCTTGGCCCCTCGACGGGGACGACCCCGGTCAGTGGGCGGAGCTGAACCTGGGGTTCACCTGCAAGGTGTTCGGCCCCGACGTGATCGAGACATTCCGCGACGCTACCCAGGTGACCCAGTGGCTCCATCCCGAGGAGACCATGGACGCCCCACCATTCGTGCTGTTGGTCCGCCCGCTCCATCCGGGAGAGCCCGACTGTCCGGGAGTTTGAGCGATTAGCGGGACACGCTCAGCCGTTGACCACCGGTACCTTCTCCATGGCGGCGGCGATCCGCTCGTGCGGGTGCTCGTAGTCCACCAACTCGTTGGCAAAGTAGGCCTGGTAGGCGCCCATGTCGAAGTGACCGTGACCGGAGAGGTTGAACAGGATCACCTTCTCCTCGCCGGACTCCTTCGCCTCGATCGCCTCGTTCATGGCCGCGGCCACGGCATGAGTCGGCTCCGGCCCAGGAATGATCCCTTCGGTTCTGGCGAAGCGCACTGCGCTGCTGAAGGTCTCGTTCTGATGGAGCGACTGGGCCTCGATGATCCCCTGGTCCTTGAGCAGGGAGACCAGAGGTGCCATACCGTGGTAACGAAGACCACCGGCGTGGATCGGATCCGGCACGAAGTCGTGCCCAAGGGTGTGCATCTTTACCAATGGCGTCATACCGACCGTGTCGCCGAAGTCGAACTGATAGCTGCCTTTGGTCAATGACGGGGCGGCGGCCGGCTCGACAGCGATGATCGTCGGGTCCATCTTCCCGGCCAGTTTCTCGCGGACGAAGGGAAAGCTGAGACCGGCGAAGTTCGAGCCTCCACCAGCACACCCGATGACCACATCCGGGATCTCGTCGACCAGCGCCAGCTGCTTCAGGGCCTCCTCACCGATGACGGTCTGATGCATCAGGACATGGTTGAGCACCGACCCCAGCGAGTAGTTGATGTGTGGATTGGTGGCCGCTACCTCGACCGCCTCGGAGATGGCCATTCCCAGACTTCCCGGGGTGTCTGGATCATCGGCCAGGATCCGGCGACCGGTTTCGGTCTGATCGGAAGGGGAGGGGAAGATGGTGGACCCCCAGGTCTCGATCATCGCCCGACGATATGGCTTCTGATCGTACGAAGCCCTCACCATGAAGACCTGACACTCCAAACCGAATAGGGAACAGGCAAACGAAAGGGCAGAGCCCCATTGCCCGGCTCCGGTCTCGGTCGACAGCTTCTTGACCCCAGCTTTGGCGTTGTAAAAGGCCTGCGCCACCGCCGTGTTCGGCTTGTGCGACCCGGCCGGGCTGACTCCCTCGTACTTGTAGTAGATGCGAGCCGGCCCGCCGATCAGCTTTTCGAGGTTGTGAGCTCGATACAGCGGCGACGGGCGCCACATGCGGTACACCTCTCTCACTTCTTCTGGGATCTCGATGAAACGCTCCGAGCTGACCTCCTGAAGGATGAGATCCATGGGGAAGAGCGGGGCCAGGTCGTCCGGACCCACCGGCTGATGGGTCCCCGGGTGCAACACCGGTGGCGGCGAGACCGGGAGGTCGGGGACGATGTTGTACCAGTGGGTGGGGAGCTCGGACTCGGGCAGGAGGATCTTGGTAACCATGCACGCAAGCTACACAACTCGGTGCCTCAGTTAGGTTTGAGTTGACCCGCCGATCTGGAAGGACCATGACTTCTCCTCACCATGTCAATCGTCGGTTGGCCATCAAAGAGATGGGCAAAGCCGGTCTCGCCATCGTCGTCTTCGGTGCCGCTGCCTGCACCGACAGCTCCGGGTCCGAGCCCACCTCCACCGGACGCACCTCGGTGGCAACGACCACCCCCCTGTCGCCGGCAATAGCCACATCGGATTCGACCACGATCACTTCGCCCGTTCCCGGTGTTGCGTTCAACCGGGTCGACCTCGGTTTCGTCTCGGCCTACATTCTCTACCGCGCCGGAGAGGCAGCCCTGGTCGATACCGGCGTCGCCGGCAGCGCCGACGTCATCGAAGAGAGCCTCATCGAGGTCGGGTTGGACTGGGGATCCGTGGGACACGTGATCCTCACCCACAAGCACCCCGACCACGTGGGGAGCATCGACGACGTGCTGGAGCGAGCCTCGGGTACGGCGGTCTATGCGGGGGCGCCGGACATATCGGAGATCACCGCGGTCGTGGACCCCCGCCCTGTGGGAGACGGTGACAGTGTGTTCGACCTCGGGATCATCGAGACGCCCGGGCACACCCCCGGTCACATCTCGGTTCACGACAGCGCCGCCGGAGTCCTCGTCGTCGGCGACGCCCTCAACGGGGCCGATGGCGGGGTCGTGGGGCCCGATCCCGGCTTCAGTGAGAACATGGCCGTGGCCAATGACTCTTTACGCAAGCTGGCCGGGCTCTCCTACGAGGTGGCCCTGTTCGGTCATGGCGAACCGGTCCTGGCCGGAGCTTCGACCGCAGTCGCAGCACTGGCAGCCGACCTGGGCTGAGCCAACCGCGGACCGCCCAGTTGTCCCCCCTTTCCGAAGGGGGGACCGCCCGAGCAAAGCGAAGCCGAGGGGGGTTCGCCCCACGACGCCCCCCGTCCCCCCTCGACGCGCTCACTACGTTCGCTGGCGTCGGTCCCCCCGCTCCGCAGGGGGACAACAGCCCGACCGCCCAGTTGTCCCCTCTTTCCGAAGGGGGGACCGCCCGAGCAAATCGAGGGCGAGGGGGGTTCGCCCCCCTCGACGCGCTCACTACGTTCGCTGGCGTCGGTCCCCCCGCTCCGCAGGGGGACAACCACCGGACGATCTACATGGCCCCCTCCAGGCCGAGGGGGGTTCGCCCCTCCCTCCGCTCCGCAGGGGACAACGTCATACCATCGCAGTATGGATGAACTCGGCGAGTTGGTCGTTGCTCTCGCCATCGTTGCGGGTCTTCTTGGCATCGTGTTGCCGATCCTGCCCGGTCTGCTCCTAGTCGTCGGCGCGATCTTCGTCTGGGCGCTCGTCGATGGAGGAGGGCTGGCTTGGAGCGTGGCCGTCGGCTCATTGGGCTTGAGCGTGGTGGGAACGTTCGTCAAGTACTCGATCCCCAGACGCCGGCTCAACGAGTCAGGGGTCCTGACCCGCACTCTGATACTGGCCACTGCGGTGGCCATTGTCGGGCTCTTCGTGGTCCCGGTGATTGGAGCACCGATCGGATTCGTGGGCACGGTCTATCTGACGGAACGGATGAAAGGAGACCGGGACCTCGCCTGGCCCCGCACCAAGAAGGCCGTGGCGGCGGTGGCAACGTCGATCGGCATTGAGCTGGCCACCGGTTTGATCATCGCCGCCCTCTGGTTTGGCGTGATCCTGTTCACCTGAGCGCCGGTCACTCCTCAGACACGGTCGAAGCCTTGGTGGCGATCTCCTCAACCACAGCTTCGTTGGCGAGTGTGGTGACATCACCGAGCTGGCGGTTCTCCGAGATGTCCTGAAGCAGTCGACGCATGATCTTGCCCGACCTGGTCTTTGGCAGGTCGTCGGTGAACACGATCGACTTCGGTTTGGCGATCGGGCCCAGGGTGTGGGCGACATGGTCCCGCAACTCGTCGAGGAGATCCTGGTCGCCGACCACGTCTATGCGCAGCGTGACGAAGGCGGCGATGGCCTGCCCAGTCAGGTCGTCCTTGCGACCGACCACCGCTGCCTCGGCCACGGCGACATGGGAGACCAGAGCGGACTCCACCTCGGTGGTCGAGATGTTGTGACCGGAGATCAACATGATGTCGTCCACCCGGCCCAACAGCCAGAAGTAGCCCTCCTCGTCGCGTTTGGCCCCGTCACCAGGGAAGTAACGACCCGGGAATCGGGACCAATAGGTGTCGGCATAGCGTTGGTCGTCGCCGTAGATGGTCCGGGCCATCGCCGGCCACGGGCGGGTGATCACCAGATAGCCCCCGCCACCGAGCGGCACGGACTTTCCCTCCTCGTCGACGACGTCGGCAGAGATGCCGGGAAAGGGGATCGTGGCCGAACCGGGCTTGGTTGCGACGATGCCGGGAAGCGGTGTGATCATGATCGCCCCGGTCTCGGTCTGCCACCAGGTGTCGACAACGGGGCAGAGGCCGCCACCGATCGTCTGGCTGTACCAGATCCACGCCTCGGGGTTGATCGGTTCCCCCACCGTGCCGATGAGACGCAGCGAGGAGAGGTCGTGCTTGACCACATGCTGATCGCCCCACTTCATGAACGTTCTGATGGCGGTGGGCGCGGTGTAGAAGATGGTGACCCTGTAGTCCTCGATGATCTTCCACAGTCGATCGAAGTCGGGGAAGTTGGGCGCCCCTTCGTACATGACGCCGGTGGTTCGGTTGGCCAAGGGCCCGTAGACGATGTAGCTGTGCCCGGTGACCCACCCGATGTCGGCGCCACACCAGTAGATGTCGCTGTCGGGCTTGATGTCGAACACGTAATGATGGGTGGCCATGATGCCGGCCAGGTAGCCACCCTGGGTGTGGACGATGCCTTTTGGCTTGCCCGTGGTGCCCGAGGTGTAGAGGATGTAGAGAGGATCCTCAGCGTTGAGGTTGACCGGTTCGCAGTCGTCGGGCTGACCCGCGATCAGATCGTGCCACCAGATGTCGCGATCCTCGGTCATGTCGACCCCGTGCTCGGTTCGCTTCAAGACGACCACGTGCTCCACCCCGGACGCCGAGCTGAGGGCAATGTCACAATTCTCCTTGAGCGGCACCACGTTGCCCCCGCGCCAGGCTCCATCCTGGGTGATGACCACCCTTGCCTCGGCGTCGACGATCCGGCTGGACAGAGCATCCGAGGAAAAGCCACCAAACACCACCGAGTGCACCAGGCCAAGACGAGCACAGGCGAGCATGGCGATGGGGAGCTCAGGGACCATGCCCATGTATATGGCCACCCGGTCGCCCTTCTCCAGACCGAGGCCCTTCAACCCGTTGGCGAACATGCACACCTCGGCGTGGAGCTCGCGGAAGGTGAGGCTCAGAGTGTCGCCGGGCTCACCGACCCAGTAGTAGGCAACCTGATCGCCATGCCGCTCCAGGTGCCGGTCGAGGCAGTTGTATGAGAGATTGAGCTCTCCGTCGGCAAACCACTTGAAGAAGGGAGGAGTTGAGTCGTCGAGGACCTCTGTCGGAGCCTTATGCCAGCTGATCCGGCTCAATGCTTGCTCCTGCCAGAAAGCCAGGTAGTCGGCATCGGCAGCTTCGTGGATGCCCGGCTGGGCGTTGGCCTGGGCGGCGAATTCGGCTGAAGGATCGAACTTGCGATCCTCCGAGAGCAGGTTCTCCAGGGCCTCTGACATCTGTCTCTAGTCCTCCTCGTCGGTTTCGGGGGCGGAAGCTACCAGCGGACGGCGGGCTCGCCACCAGGTGATGACACCGGTGAGGGCGGCAACCCCCATCAGCACGTCCCCGGCCGTGGAATAGAAGGTGGTGCTCGTTCTGCCCGATACGGCCCCGTAGACGATCTCCTGGGTCCCCAATCCGGACACATCGCCCACGGACCCACCGGCATCGATCACCGTCGACTTCCCGGTGACCGCGGCATGTATGACATCGAGCCCCATTTCCGCGGCCCGCATTCGGGTCATCCCGATGAACTGATCCGATCCGGCCGTGGTGCCATAGGACCCCTCGTTGGTCAGGACGGCGAGGACACTGGCACCGGCCTCGACTTGTGCCCTCATGTACCGGGAGAAGCCCCCTTCGAACGAGATGACCGAGCCGAGACGGATCCCCTCCCCCAGGTCGAACACCACCGGCCCGTCGCCGGGGACCATGTCCCGGGGCACCTGGTCGAGGTCGGGGATCCAATCGAAAAGGGGTCGGAGTGGGATGTACTCCCCGAACGGGACCGGGTGCTGCTTCTGGTACTCGCCGACGATCGCACCATGAGGGTCGAAGAGGACGTTGACGTTGACCCAATGGGTCTGGTTCAAGGGTCGATCACTGCCCACCAGGAACCAGGCTCCGATGCGACGCGCCTCGGCGGCTATCGCCTCCCCGATCTCCGGGTTCTGCACCGGGTCGGCATTCGAGGAACCGGTCGACCCCTCCGACCAGATCACCAGGAAGACCGAACCGGGCTGGATGGTGCGGGTCAACGCGAGGTGTTGCTGGAAGGTGCGGAGCCGCTCATCCGGGGCGCAGTGCTCGAAAGGACAAGGCGTCGACCCCTGGACTATTGCGACCAACTGGCCGGCGAGCAGGTCGTCCTCGGAGTTCAGCCACGGAAGCAATGAGGCCACGGCTAGGACCGGCACCGGAACCAGCAGCCACCAATTGCGGGGGGCGCGGGCGACGGCCACGATG